>Ga0209010_1000198_pt1 | contig 22202 bp, 20 predicted proteins | sample BlaSpr_A8_OM1_O3_FD_187985 | JGI IMG/M metagenome (GOLD analysis project Ga0209010, IMG submission 187985) | Forest soil microbial communities from Thunder Bay, Ontario, Canada - Black Spruce, Ontario site 2_A8_OM1_O3 (SPAdes) (version 2) | ecosystem: Environmental > Terrestrial > Soil > Boreal...
ACTCCCGTTGCAAGTTCAAACGCAACGGTCGATCCAAGCGCGACCCAGGACGCGGCGGCCAATCAGGCCGCCACGGCCGCAGCGACCGACACCGGCGCGGCAGTCAACGTTTTGGCCGGGCAAGCGGCGACTATCCTCACTGACGCAACGGCCAATGCCGCAACAGCGGAGGCCACGACCAAAACCTCAGCGGACAAACACGATGACAGCGGCGGTGCGACCGGCACCGCCACCGCCGCCGCTCCGACCGGCGTCCAGGCACAGCCCGTGGCGGCAGTCATTGCCGCCAATGCGGCCATCAACACGCCGCCGCCGGCGACAGCCGCGGCCGCGCCGGACACGGTGATCGGCGGTTCGGCCAAAGCCAGCGCAAAATCGGCGCTGCCGTTTGTCGATGCCAATATCGCATCGAGCCAGGATGGCAACGACGCTTCGGCGACATCGGACGCCGACATTGCCTCGGCGGCACCCGACGCTAACGCCAATACCGCGCCGACGGCGCAGGACGTCAAAGTTTCTGCCGCGGGGCTAATCACCAAGGCCGCTGCATCGACGCCGGACGCCAAGATTACGACGCCAACCACCAAGGTCGCCGCGCCGGTGCAAGGCGCCAAGGCGACCGCGTCAGGCAAACCGTCGACCGGCCGCGGCGCGTCGGCCGTCAATGCCAATAATGCCGATGCAGCATCGCCGGCCGATGCGACGGAAGGCCAAGCCGGGAACGGCAGTTCAGCGCCGCAAGTTCAAACGCGAGCCGATGGCGACACCATCATGCCGGCGCAGAGCGGCGGCAGTGCCGCGAGCCGTAGCGATGCGCTTGCGGCGGCGTCGGCGTCCGATGCCGGCGGATCGCCGGCCGCGCAGAGCGGATGGAACGCGGCGAAAGCGGCCACCGAGGGCTTGCCGAATTTCGGCATTGTCGCGAACCAGGCCGCGACGGCGGCAGCAACGCCCGGCACCGCCGCGGCGGCGACCGTCCCCATTGCCGGCCTTGCCGTCGCCATCGCCTCACGCGCGCAGGCCGGCTCCAGCCAGTTCGACATCCGCCTCGATCCGCCCGAGCTCGGCCGCATCGACGTCCGCCTCGGCGTCGACCGCGACGGCCAGGTGACGTCCCATGTCACGGTGGACCGCGCCGATACGCTGCAGCTGTTGCAAAGCCAGCAGCCGCAGCTCGAACACGCGCTGCAGCAGGCCGGGCTGAAAACCGCCGATAACGGCCTGCAATTCACGCTGCGCGATCAATCCTTCGCCGGCCAGAACGGCGGCAGCGGCAGCGGCGCGCAGCCGAGCGCGGCGCAACTCGTCATTCCCGACGCCGAGGCGCCGATCATCCAGGCAACGCAAATTTATTCCCGCGCCGGCCTCGGCAGCGGCGTCGATATCCGCGTGTGAACAGCAACGGTGCGAGGACGGACCATGACCACGACAACTCCGACATCCAGCTCGACAACCAATTCGACCGCGACCGCCGCGGCGGCCACCACTGCCAGCTCGCAACAGCTGGCCGGCAACTTCAATACATTCCTGACGCTCCTGACCACGCAGTTGCAGAACCAGGATCCGCTCTCGCCGATGGATACGAGTCAGTTCACCGAACAGCTGGTCTCCTTTGCCGGGGTCGAGCAGCAGATCAACATGAACACCAACCTGCAAACGCTGATCTCGATGCAGCAGTCTTCGGAATCGTTGCAGGCGCTGCAACTGGTCGGCGCCAATGTCACCGTCAACAGCAACACCGCGACGCTCTCAAATGCGACCGGCAGCGCGGCGACGTGGGGCTTCTCGTCGCCGTCGCCGGCCACCGGCGCCGTCACCATCACCAGCTCGACCGGACAGGTCGCCTACACCGGATCCACGTCGCTGTCCGCCGGCAGTCAGACCTATACCTGGAACGGCCAGGGCAATAACGGCGTCACTTGGCCGGACGGCAACTACACCCTGACGATCAACGCCACCGGTGCCAACGGCCAGGCGGTCACCGTCTCCACCCAGGTGCAAGGCACCATCAGCTCGGTCAATGTCAGCCAGAACCCACCGACGGTCATGGTCGGCGGCCAGAGCTACCCGATCAGCTCGATCCAATCGATCAACAGCGGCAGCAATAGCGTCAGCAACGCCATCAGCAGCGCCAACAACATCGGCAGCAGCATCAGCAACAGCATCAACACCGCCAAAAACAGTAGCCTGGCTCAGTTGCTCTGACGATCCGTGGAGCGCTACCGCCAGATCGCGGACCGGTGCACCGTCTTAACAACATCTTTAAGCGCCGGCGCGGCGATCGCCGGCAATTTGCGGCCAATTGCGCCGGCCGCTTAGGTAAATTTTAAGCTGCCATGCTTAGTGTCACAGACTGTGTTGTCGAGTACGTGAGAGTTGATATGACCGAACCTCATCGCCCGAGGGTCAAGTATGTCATCGGGCCGGATGGTTCCCCCCTGACGATCGCGGATCTGCCCGCGCCGGGAACCAAGCGTTGGGTCATTCGCCGCAAGGCGGAGGTGGTTGCAGCCGTCCGCGGCGGATTGCTTTCGCTCGAAGAGGCGTGCAGCCGTTATACGCTCACGGTCGAGGAATTCCTGTCCTGGCAATATTCGATCGACCAGCACGGCCTCGCCGGCCTGCGCACCACGCGCATCCAGCAGTACCGACAGTAACGCGCGCTTAATCGACCTTACCAAATCCCGAACAGCCGGCCGCCTTGGCCGGCTTTCGCATTTTTGACCGCGGCGGTCGCTCGCAACGCGATTCGCTCCCACCACGAAGTCACAGTGTTAGGGTAATTGCGCGCGAGCGGGACTTTATTAACCGGGTGCTAACCATCCACCGGGCAAATCTTGCCCAGTGCGGCGCATGGCGTCGCTGGGGCCAAGGGGTGAAGCTCGGTGCAAGGTCTGGTCGAGTTCGTCAAAACGCTCGGCGCGTCGCGCATCGCCGCCATGGGCGCCGTCACCATCGCGCTGATCGGCTTCTTCGTCTTCCTCATCATGCGGGTGACGACGCCGCAGATGACGCCGCTGTTCACCGACCTGACCTACGAGGATTCCGCGGCGATCGTGAAAGAGCTCGACCGCCAGGCCGTGCCCTACGAGCTGCGCGACGACGGCAACATCGTGATGGTGCCGAAGGACCGTGTCGCCCGGCTGCGCATGGCGTTCGCCGAAGGCGGCCTGCCCAAGGGCGGCGGCGTCGGCTACGAGATTTTCGACAAGTCTGAGGTGCTCGGCACCACGAGCTTCGTGCAGAACATCAACAATGTGCGCGCGCTCGAAGGCGAGCTCGCCCGCACCATCCGCTCGCTCGATCGCGTCCAGGACGCCCGCGTGCATCTGGTTATGCCCGATCGTCCGCTGTTCTCGCGCGACAAGGTCGATGCCACCGCGTCCATCGTGCTCAAGGTCCGCGGCACGCTGGAGCCGCATCAGGTCCGCGCCATCCGTCATCTCGTCGCCGGCGCCGTCAACGGGTTGCGGCCGGAGCGGGTGTCGGTCGTCGACGAGCGCGGCCAGCTCTTGGCCGACGGCGCCAGCAACGATGCAAACGGCAGCGACGTCTCTACCGATGAGCGGCAGACCGCGTTCGAGACGCGCCTGCGCGGCCAGGTCGAGGCGATCGTCTCGTCGGTCGTCGGTCCGAACCATGCCCGCGTCCAGGTCGCCGCCGATTTCGATTTCAACCGGGTCACCCAGACCTCGGACAAATTCGATCCGGAGGGCCGCGTCGTCCGCTCGAGCCAGACGCGGGAGGAGACCTCGGCGACCAACGACGGCAAGGACAACCAGGTCACGGTCGGGAACGAGATCCCGGGCGGTCAGCGCCAGCCCGCGCCCGGCGCCGACAGTGCCGCGTCGCGCGACGAAAGCCGCAAATCGGAGGAAATCGTCAACTACGAGATTTCCAAGACCACCAAGACCGAGGTGATCGAAGGCGGCAGGCTCAATCGCGTCTCGGTCGCGGTCCTGGTCGACGGCACCTACGGCAAGAACGACAAGGGCGAAAGCACCTATCAGCCGCGCAGCAAGGAAGAGCTCGACCAGATCGCCACGCTGGTGCGCTCGGCGATCGGCTTCAACCAGAAGCGCGGCGACCAGGTCGAGATCGTCAATCTGCGCTTCGCCGAGACGGCGGCCACGCCGATCACCGAGCCGAGCGGCTGGCTGTCGGCGTTCCAGTTCACCAAGGACGACATCATGCGCGCCATCGAAATGGTGGTGATGGGTCTCCTTGGCTTCGTCGTCCTGTTCATGGTGGTGCGGCCCTTGGTGCGCCGCATCATCACGCCGGACGAGCGCGCCGTGCCGGCGCTGCCGCCGGGCGGTCCGCTCGGCGACGTTCCGCCGATCAATCCGGGCTTCGCCACGATCCCAGCCATCGCAAACGGCGACCCGCTGAAGTCCGACGTCAATCAAACGTCGAAGATGATCGACATGGCCCAGGTCCAGGGCCAGGTCCACGCCCAGTCGGTGCAAAAGGTGGGTGAGATTGCCGACAAGAATCCGGGCGAAACAGTTTCAATCATCCGCCAATGGCTGCATGAGAGCGCCTCGGCCTGATCGATCAACGCCATGCCATCAGCCTACAGCGAAAGAGAGAAATCCGAGGGCGGCGCCGCCCAGCGCGAGATTACGAGCGCCTTGGCGAGCCTGGCCAGCCGCCCGACGGCGGCGCCGAGCGGCAAACGCCAACTCAATGGCCCGGAGCGCGCCGCGGTGCTGATGCTCGCGCTCGGCGAGCAGCACGGCGCAAAAATCTGGGGCATGCTTGACGACGACGAGCTGCGGCAGATTTCGGTGGTGATGTCGACCATCGGCACCATCGAGGCGGAACTGGTCGAGAACCTGCTGCTCGAATTCGTCTCGCGCATGTCGGCATCGGGCGCGATCATGGGCAATTACGACGCCACCGAGCGCCTGCTGCAGCAATACCTGCCGCCCGAACGGGTCGGCAACATCATGGAAGAAATCCGCGGCCCCGCCGGCCGCAACATGTGGGAGAAGCTCTCCAACGTCCAGGAGGAGATGCTCGCCAATTATCTCAAAAACGAATATCCGCAGACCATCGCCGTGGTGCTGTCGAAGATCGGCCCAGAGCACGCCGCGCGCGTGCTCGCCATCCTGCCCGAGGAGCTGGCGCTGGACGTGGTCAACCGCATGCTGCGCATGGAGGCTGTGCAGAAAGAAGTTCTGGAGCGGGTCGAGCAGACGCTGCGCACCGAATTCATGTCCAATCTGTCGCAGACGCGCCGCCGCGACGCCCACGAGGTCATGGCGGAAATCTTCAACAATTTCGACCGCCAGACGGAAACCCGCTTTCTCACCGCGCTCGAAGAGGACAACCGCGAGAGCGCCGAACGCATCAAGACCTTGATGTTCACGTTCGACGACCTCACCAAGCTCGACACCGCTTCGGCGCAGACGCTGATGCGCCACGTCGAGAAGGACAAGCTCTCGGTCGCGCTCAAGGGCGCCACCGAGCCGGTGCGCCAGTTCTTCCTGTCCAACATGTCGACGCGCGCCGCCAAGATGCTGATGGACGACATGCAGGCCATGGGCCCGGTACGGCTGCGCGAGGTCGACGAGTCGCAGGCGCTCTTGGTCAATCTGGCCAAGGACCTCGCCGCCAAGGGCGAGATCGTCATCTCCAAGAGCCGCGGCGAAGAAGAGCTGGTGTATTAAGCCATGGTGTTTAAAAACATGAGCGCACCGGCAAAATTCCTGTTCGACGTCGACTTCGCTTCGGGCGCCGACCGCAAGTCGGGCGCCGCCACGATCACGCTCGCCGAGCACGCGATAAAGCTTGCCGAGGCGGAAGCCGCCGCGCGCCGCCAAGGCTATGCCGACGCCCAGGCCGAAGCCAAAATCGAGGCCGACCGCCGCATGGCCGACGCGCTCGAACGCATCGCGGTCAATCTCGGCAAGGCCAACGACGCGCTGCAGGCAATCGAAACCAGGCTCGAATGCGAAGCCGTCGAAGTCGCGGTAGCGGTGGCGCGCAAGCTCGCGCCGACGCTGATCGCGCGCGAGCCGTTCGCCGAAATCGCGGCGCTGGCGGGCGATTGCTTCCGGGAGCTGGTGTCTTCCCCGCACATCGCCGTGCGCGTCAACGACGCGCTTTACGCCCCGGCGCGCGAAAAGCTCGACGACATCGTGCGCGCGAAAAGTTTCCAAGGCCGCCTCGTCGTGCTCGCCGAGCCCGATATCGCCGTCGGCGATTGCCGCATCGAATGGGCGGATGGCGGCATCAGTCGCGACGCCGCCGCAGCGGACGCTGCGATCAGCGCCGCGGTCGCGAGCTATGTCAGCGCCAGGCGCAGTTTCGCCGACGCACACGAAATACTGAGGAGACCCGAGCATGAGTGAGGATGGCAAGGTTTCGCTACCCAATCTCGAGGACGGCGGCGCGCAAGCCGACGTGCCGATGGTCCCGGAGCCGGAGGGGCCGACGACGCGCATCGCCGCCGACCTCGAAGCGGTGTTCGACGTGCCGGTCCAGGTCTCCGCCGTGCTCGGCCGGGCGCGCATGGACATCGGCGACCTGCTCAAGCTCGGCCCCGGCACGGTGCTGGAGCTCGACCGCAAGGTCGGCGAGGCGATCGACATCTATGTCAACAACCGCCTGGTGGCCCGCGGCGAAGTCGTGATGGTGGAAGAAAAGCTCGGCGTGACGATGACGGAAATCATCAAGGCGGAGCGGCTGTGACGCGTCGCGGACGGCGCCCTACCGCCGCACAAGGAAAAGGAATATCGCCATGCGCCTTTTGATTGTTGGCACGCTCGGTGGCCAGCTCACCACCGCGACCAAGATCGCGATGGACAAGGGCGCGACCGTCACTCATGCCGCGGACGTCACCCAGGCCGTTGCCGTGCTGCGTTCGGGCCGCGGCGCCGACCTGTTGATGGTCGATGTCGCAATCGACATCCGTGACCTGGTGGCGCGGCTCGAAGCCGAGCACATTCATGCGCCGATCGTCGCCTGCGGCACCGCCACCGACGCCCGCGCCGCGGTCGCCGCCATTCACGCCGGCGCCAAGGAATACATCCCGCTGCCGCCCGACGCGGAATTGATCGCCGCCGTGCTGGCCGCGGTCGCCGACGATACCCGCGAATTGATCTATCGCGACGACAGCATGGCGAGAGTCGTCAAGCTCGCCCAGCAGATCGCCGGCAGCGATGCGTCGGTGCTGATCACCGGCGAATCCGGCACCGGCAAGGAGGTGCTGGCGCGCTACGTCCACGCCCGTTCCAACCGCGCCAAGAAGCCGTTCATCTGCGTCAATTGCGCCGCTATCCCGGAAACGCTTCTGGAATCCGAACTGTTCGGCCACGAGAAGGGCGCCTTCACCGGCGCGGTGGCGCGCCGCGTCGGCAAGTTCGAGGAAGCCAATGGCGGCACGCTCTTGCTCGACGAGATTTCCGAGATGGAGGTGCGGCTGCAGGCAAAGCTCCTGCGCGCCATCCAGGAGCGAATGATCGACCGGGTCGGCGGCACCCGGCCGGTGCCGATCGATATCCGCATCATCGCCACCTCGAACCGCAACCTGGCCGAGGCGGTGCGCGAGAACACGTTCCGCGAGGATTTGCTGTTCCGGCTCAACGTCGTGAACCTGAAGCTGCCTCCCTTGCGCGAACGCCCGGCCGACGTGATCGAGTTGGCCGAATATTTCATCAAGAAATACTCCGTCGCCAACGGCGTGCCGGCACGGCCGCTGGCGCAGGAGGCGCGCCGCACGCTGACCATCAACTACTGGCCGGGCAATGTGCGGGAGCTGGAAAACACCATGCATCGCGCCGTGCTGATGGCGAGCGGCGACGCGATCGGCCCCGAAGCGATCCTCGCGCCCGACGGCGCGCGGCTCGATCAGCAACGCAGCGCGCCGAGCGTGGCGCACGCGGCACTGGCTGCGGAGCAAGTCTCGCGCGCGCTGGTCGGCCGCACCGTGGCCGAGGTCGAGCGCGACCTGATCCTGGAGACGCTCAAGCATTGCCTGGGCAACCGGACCCACGCCGCCAACGTGCTCGGCATCTCGATCCGTACGCTGCGCAACAAGCTCAACGAATATTCGGCCGACGGCATGCCGGTGCCGCCGCCCGGCGGCGGCGAGCCGCGGGTTGCGGCGGCGTAATTTGTTATCCGTCACCCTGAGGTGGCCGCGAAGCGGCCCTCGAAGGGCGACGGCCCGAACGCCTCGGCCGACATCCTTCGAGGCTCGCTTCGCTCGCACCTCAGGATGACGGTTCAAGAGGTCGCGTCGCCGCCTTCGACCATGATGGTCTCGACTTCCCCCGCGCCGTTGGTGCGGCGGAAGGCGGCGGCCTTGTTGTATTCGTCCGAGGTGAAGCAGGCGACGCCCTGCTCGAAGGTCGGGAATTCGATCACCACGAAGCGCTGAAATTTTTGCGGTCCCTCCATGATCTGGAATTTGCCGCCGCGGGCCAAAACCTTGCCGCCATATTTGGCGATGATCGCCGGCACCAGATCGGTGTACTTTTTGTACGCGGCCGGATCGTTGATCTTCGAGCGCGCGACCCAATAGGCTGGCATTGGCGGTTCTCCACTATTTTCCCTCCCCCCTTGTGGGGGAGGGTAGGGTGGGGGGTCGGGAGGTTGCTCAAACGCGGACGCAGGTGCCGGCCGCACTGCCCCACCCCTACCCTCCCCACGAGGGGGAGGGGGAAGAATAAGAGATATAATAAGAGATATTACGTATCGGCCAATGCACCGCGCGTGAGCGTCGTCGCCACCGCCGCGCGCGGCTTTGCCGGGCGCTTCGGCGGTCCGACCAGGCGGCGCGACAGCGCGGCGATGAATTCGGCCTTCGGCATCGGCTTGGCGAACAGATAACCCTGCCCGATTTCGCAGCCGATCGCTTTAAGCTTGTCGCACTCGGCGCTGTTTTCGATGCCTTCGGCCACGGTCATCAGCTCGAAGCGCTTGGCGAGCTTGACGATGGTCTCGCACAACCCGCCATTGACCTTGTCGTCGTGGCAATTGCTGACATAGCTGCGGTCGATCTTGAGCTCGCTGAACGGCAATTGCCGCAGCCGCGCCAGCGACGAATAGCCGGCGCCGAAATCGTCCAGCGCCAAGGTGCAGCGCAGGCTGCGCAGCTCCTCGGCGACGTCATTGGCAAGCTTGAGGTCGTGCAAAATCTCGTCCTCGGTGACTTCGAGGATGAGGCCCGGCCAGTTCGGCGTCGGCGGCCGATGCTCGCGCAGCATGCGCGCGATCGGCAATTTGACCAGCGCGGAGACCGGCACATTGACCGAGAGCTTTACGGAGGCGCCGTGCACCGCGCAGTCCTCGAAGTCGCGCAGCGCCGTGAGGATGACGCGCTCGGTCAGCGCCAGCATCTCCTCCTCTTTGGCGCCGGGCAGGAAGGCGCCGGGAGCGACGATGCTGCCGTCGGGCAGCCGCGCCCGCACCAAACCCTCGGCGCCGACCAGGCGCTTGGTGCGCAGCTCGATCTTCGGCTGGTACCAGAGCTCGTCCCAGTCGCGCAGCAGAATATCGCGCAGCGTCAGCTTGCCGCCGCGCGCCTGGGGCGCGGGCGTCTCGGGTTCGAACAGATTGCGCAAGCGTCGCAGCATCGCATTTCACAAAACCGCCGGCGATTGGGCGCCGGCGTTTTCATTGTTTCAGGCAAGTTATGCCAGATGACGTCGGACGATCGCGTTAACGCCGTGTTTGCAGTCCGCTATATGCTTTTCCGAGGGTAAATTGCGGCGTGCGAATTCTACAATTGCAATTAGGATTATCAGCGCTCCGCCTGGTGCTTGCGGTGATCCGCGCGCGGCGTCGCCGGAGCAGGCCACGGATTGAGATTGCAAAAACTGCGGTCGCCGGCGATCACGTGCGGTACGCATTCTTCGACCGTGCGGTATTGGCAATCCCAGACCACGTCGCTGCCAAAATTCTTCACCGCGCACCACGGCGCGTCGCCGAAAGCGTAGGCAGCCGGTATGTTGCAACCCATGGCCGCCACGAAGGCGGCGGCCGCGATCATCGTGCGCATTGTAGTCCTCAAGATCGTCGTCAGGTCGCCAGACCTTAATAACACTTCAGTCCAGCCTTTATTTCGCTCCGCCGAGCGGAAATCGACGATCAGATCGCCTATTTCCGCTTCCGTTAGGTTGCCTTCGGACGTGCCAACTTCAGAGTGATACCGGTCTTGCCAGCGAGTTTGGCACCCGATCCCAGCAGTTTAAGTTCTCCTTCAGCGCTGATTTCCAGTGCGAGTTCGAGTTCCTCGATTGAAAATCCCGCTAGCGTACTAGGCACCCCTTCGAGCGCCGTCGACATGTTTCCAATGAAACGTTCGAAACTCTCCTTGAGAGTCTGCGGTGTCACAATCGCCGTTCGTCCGAGCAATCCGCGAAAAGACGGGAGCCATTCTCTCGAAAGAGTCTTATCCCCTTCATCCAGGCTCCGTCCTTGCGGCCCTTGCGGCCGTTGCGGCGCACCCCCTGTACTCTCCTCATACACAATGATTGGAATTCCCGAACTTTCTGCCATGGTCCTTCTCCCAAGATCGCTACGCGGTTGCCGCTTCCGGCCTTAACCTGAGGCCTGGATTGCCAAAGAGTGTGTAAAGCAGGCCTGCCGGGTTGCGATGAACCTCGATCAACTCCTTGCGCGCCTGAAGCACCGCGGCACCGAGCGTCATCCCTCTGAGCAATGCCCGATAAAGCCTGGTGGCAAACTCACCCGCCACCCGATCCGGCAACTCAGCCTCGCTGCCGACGATATGATCGAATCCGCGCCTCAACAGACACACTATCAGCGAATCCTCTTCGTCCTCGAGTGCCGCCGACGTGCAAGCGTTTAGAAATACAAGATGACGACCGGCATGCTCGAGACGGCCCAAGTCCGCCAAATTGACGAGGGTGCCCTGTAGTTCCCCGACACTAAAAGAAATATTATTGCCGAAGTCCAGTCGGGACAATCGCTTGTAACCGCGACCTCCAACAGCGTCCTGGGTCACATAGTGACAGCAAAAATGTGCAACCTGATTGGCACCCACGCCATTTGTTCCCATCGCGAACAACATACCGGCGACGTCGCGGTCAGGGTGCTCGATGAACTTGGGGGCCGTACCCGGCATCTCCGTGATTGCAAAGTCGGACTTGTTGTTTCTAAAGTAGGCGATCTGTCGAGCTATACCTGGATAGTCGGCGCCGACGTGAGCGAATAGGTCCAGTGGCGTCTTTTGCTGGGCATCGCGAGAAAAAACATCCGGACCTTGACGCTGCCGCCTCACTGTGATCGCGCGCAGCCCTAAGAAACGCGCCATGTGCTGTCCAAGTGCGGCGGTCGACGAATTCATAGCCGATGACCGCGATTCCCACAGCTCCGCGACCGGCAGCAACTCGACGGGAAACGTCGCACCCAGGGTGCCAGCACTGCCCAGTTCGTCAATCACCAGCGTCGGTACAATGCCTTTGCCAAGTTGTGATTGGAGGGCTGGGGTGAGCAAGCGGGCAATTTCGTCGACGAAATCGCCTACTTGGAATCCCGATCCCCGCAGCAGCGCCTCAAAATATAATCCACTGAACGTCTCAAGTTCCTCCATCGCGGCGCCTGCCTGCGCATCGCTCAGTGTTACGGTATCCTGGGGACCTATTTTACGTCGAAATAAGTCGAGGTAATCGGGAAGCTTGCGTTGAAGCCGTTCCAGTTTTTCCCGGATCGGCAGAAGCCGAAATTCTCGGACCGCCCCATCGCTGTTTCTACGAAAACTGATAATGGTCGCGTCTACACGATGCTCGACAAAAATATTGGCAACAGTATCTTGTGCGGGAGCCATGGATTACATCGAAACAGTCAGCGACACATTTTGGCAGAAACGTCCAAATTGGTAGACGGAAACCGAAATCATGGGGTGACCAGCCGACGATTCATCACTGCCTTCGCCAACGATAGAGGGCGTCTTGAATTCAAATAAAATCTCCTTATTGCCGGAACTAGGCACAGAAATCGCTCGGCGCTCGGGATTTGTGTGAGCAAAGTCGTAATCGACTGCAAGCTCAAACGGAATCTCCTGCGCATCAATGCCGCTGGAGATCAGCAGGTCGGCTTTGGCAGCTCCAGTTGGAAGGCTGGGACTGGCCGCGAACGACACGATCAACGTGTAGGCAGTGTCTTTCGTGAGATAAATGAACTTACCCTCGGACGCGACGCCGGTGACGCCGAGTGCGACCGTGCCCTTGTAGTTGACTGCCCTCGGCGGGGTCAGCGCATCGCGGACGCCCTCCTGAACGGTTTTCCGAACAGCGACGGCGTCGACGCCGAATGCCGCTTGATCGACCATACGCATCACTTGTCGCCCCAGCTCCCCACTTGCGTCGCGCGAACAGTAACCCGCGATACCTGAGAGAACGAAAAGAGCCCAAGGATTGAACTCGCCAATACCCGGCGTTTCGACCAGCGATGCGGGTATCAAGATTCCGGCGACGATGGCCGCTATGGCACCAAGTAAAAGCGATCCAGCCAAGCTTCGTGCACGAGAGGACTCTTCCGTCGGGGAGATTTTTCCGATGCCGTCGTCAAGAAGATGTCGTACCAACCCGCCGAGCATCCCCACAATCAGAACGCCATAAAGCGTGACCGCCTGTTTTGAATAAAACATCAAACGAACACTGCCGTTCGACTGCGTATCTGTCGGCCACCCGTTCAACAAACTGAGAACGATGAGCATAAAAAAGCAAACCAAAGCGAGGCCTACCACCACAAACGGTACGTCGGACGGGATCGGATTTGGCGGGGTATTCTCCCGGCGAGGGACAGGTTGCTCCGGCACGTCAAATCCTTCCGCAGCGCCCCGCAGGACACGAAAAGAAATCAGCCAATCGCCAAGGAACTTCCCGCAGAGGATGCTTGCTCACTGTCCACAAGCTAGCCGCTGCGAACCATAATCGCAACCAATAATTGTGTCATTCCGCCGCGCGGCGCGCCGCGATGATCTGGTCGGCGGTGCGGCCGGTCAGCTCGGCCATGTGGTCGAACTTGAAAGTGAAGGTGCCGGCGCCGGCGGTCGCCGAGCGGATCTCGACGATGAGATCGCCGATTTCCGCTTCCGGCATTTTGGCGCGCACCAGGTCCCAGCCGTCCCAGCCTTCGCGGGTATCGAAGCCGAGGATCTGGCCGCGGCGGCCGGCCATCAGCGCGTTGATCTTCGCCGTCGCCTCGCTGGGACAGGCGATCTCGACGAGATGGATCGGCTCGAGCAGCACCGGCTGGCATTGCGGCAAGGCCTCGACGATGCCGAGGCGGCCGGCAAGGCGGAACGCCATGTCGGAGGAATCCACCGTGTGATACGAGCCGTCGATCAGCGCCACCGAAAGATCGACCACCGGGAAGCCGAGCGGGCCGTGGGCCAGCGCGTCAACGACGCCTTCCTCGACGGCGGGAATATAGTTGCGCGGCACGACGCCGCCGGTGATCTTCTCCTCGAAGCTGAATCCGCCGCCGCGCGGCAAGGGCTTGATGTCGAGCATGACGTCGCCGTACTGGCCGTGGCCACCCGACTGCTTCTTGTGGCGGCCGCGCTGGACGACGCCTTTGCGGATGGTCTCGCGATAGCCGACGCTCGGCTGGCGCCGCTCGATGGCGACGCCGAAACGGTCGCTCAGCCGCTCGGTGGCGACGCGCAGGTGCATTTCGCCCTGGCCCCACAGCACCACTTCGTGGGTCTCCGGATTGTGCTCGATGGTGATCGAGGGATCTTCCTCGGCGAGCTTATTCAAGGCCTGGCCGAGCTTGACATCGTCCTTGCGCTCCTTCGCCGAGATGGCGATGGCGAGCACCGGCGGATAGGGCTCGACCTTGGCGAGCGCGGGATGGGCCTGCTTGCCGGCGGTGAGCGTATCGCCGGTCTTGGCCTTGTCGAGCTTGGCGAAGCCGACGGTCTCGCCGACCGCGGCCGGCCCGCGCTTCTCGGTGGCCTGGCCGACGAGCTTGAACACGCCGGCGACGCGTCCGGCTTCGTCGTCGCCGGACAACAGCGTCGTGCCGTCGCCGGCCAGGCCGGACATCACCCGCGCGATCGACATCTTGCCGCCGTGGGTCGTGTTCAGCGTTTTCAGCACATAGGCGACGGCATCGCTGCCGGCTTTCACGCCGAGGCGCTTCGCCGTTTCGGCGATGCCCGGCGATTCATGGCGCAATGCCTTCATCAGCCGCAACACGCCGTTGGCGCGCGTCGCCGTGCCCATCAGCACCGGACAGACCAGGCCTTCGCGCAATTCGCGGGTGAGATCGTCGAATACCTTGTCACGCGGCGGCTGGATGTCTTCGAGCAATTGCTCCATCAGCTCGTCGTCGTGATCGGCCAGCGTCTCCAGCATGGAGAAACGCGCGGTCTTTTCCAGATCGGCGGTGTCGCCTTCGAGCGGCACCACTTCCGAGGCAGCGTGCTCCTTGTAGACGAAGGCGCGTTCGAGGGCGAGATCGACGAAACCTGAGATAAGGTCGCCGGAAAAGGTCGGAATCTGGCGCAAGATCAGCTTGGTGCGCGACGCCGGCTGCAACAGCTTGAGCACGTCATGGACGCCGGAATCGCCCTTGTCGATCTTGTTGACGAACAGGATGCGTGGAATTTTCTTGTCTTCCAGCTCGCGCAGGATGAGCTGGAGCTGCGGCACCTTCTTCTCGTCCATCTCGCAGACGACGACGGCGACGTCGATTGCCGGCAGCACCGCGCGCATGTCGTGGACGAATTCGACCGAGCCTGGGCAGTCGAGGAACGTGTAGTTGTCGCCCATGAAATTCGTGGTGGCGGCGGTGAGCTCGACGCTCATGCGGTGATGGCGCGCTTCCTTGCTGGCGTCGCCGACCGTGTTGCCGGCTTCGATGGTGCCTTGGCGTTGGATCGCGCCGGTGCGGGCAAGGATCGCTTCCAAGAGCGTGGTCTTGCCGCTCTGAAACGGACCGACCAGCGCGACGCAGCGTGGACCGGTCGCTCTTGTGCCATTGCCGCCGTTTGTTGCCATGGTCACCTCCCACGGCTGCCGCTTGTTCCAGCGCGGCCGCCGGAAACCCATCGTTTCAGGCGGCGGCGGGGCTGGTCAAGGGGCGCGACATTGCGCGCGGGGTCGTGCCTCGCCGCACGGCAATTTATTGGGCGAGATGCAGCTCCAGCGAGCTGACGCCGGCCGCGATATTGAGCCCGGTCTGGCCCTGCACCGAAACCGGCTGCAGCGCCACCGAACGGTTCGAGCCGCCGACCAGCACGTTGGCGCCGAGACCCGCGGCAATGGAGGCTTCCGCCGACGCGCCCACATAGGTCCCGGACAGCATGCCGGCATAGAGATTGGTGCTGGTGAACACCCCCCAGATAATGGCACCGCCGCCGGTCACGCCGATGTCGAGACCGACGCGGGTCAGTGTTCCCACATAGGCCTCGGGCGGCCCGCCCCTGGGCTTGAAATTGCAGGCCACATTGCGTGACGAGGTGACGACGAGGCCAATGCTGGACGACAGCGAGCATTCGAGCGTGCCACCCTGCATACGGTCTTGCTGCGCGCCGGCAGGCATCGCCAGCACCGTCGCCAGTGCTGCAGTGCCCAGGACCGCTCCAATGGCAGTACGAAACATATGGAATCTCCCCTCAGCCAGCCCGCCTGGCGGGCCATTCGGCACGATTGTAGGCGAGAATAAAGCCGCCGTCTGCCGTCCATTGGCATCGTCGTCATTCCGGGGCCGAGCCAACGGGTCCGGCCCGAAGTGGCCGGCCCGATGACAGGCTCCGCGAGGAGCCCGGAATCCATAGCCCCGGAATGCCAAAATAAGCTCCGAGTAATAACCTAGACCGCAGGGGCTATGGATTCCGGGCTCGCCGCTTTCGCGGCGCCCCGGAATGACGCCTACTGCAAATTCCCGCAAAACCGCTGGATGCGCGTGCAGGCTTCTTCCAGCGCGCTGGTCGCCGTGGCGTAGGAGATGCGGAATGCCGGGCCGACGCCGAACGGCGTGCCCTGCACCACCGCGACGCCTTCGGCTTCCAACAGCTCGGTGACGAAATCTTCGTCGGTGGCGAGCTTTTTGCCGGTCGGCGCGGTTTTGCCCATGGTGTCGCCGCAGGACGGATAGACGTAGAACGCGCCTTCCGGCTTCGGGCATTGCAGGCCGCAGGCCTGGTTCAGCATCGAGACGCACAAGTCGCGCCGCTCCTTGAAGATCTTGTTGTGCTTGGCGATGAAATCCTGCGGCCCGTTGAGCGCCTCGACCGCGGCCCACTGGGCAACGGCCGTCGGATTCGACGTCGACTGCGACTGGATCATCGCCATGGTCTTGATCAGGATCTCAGGACCGCCCGCATAGCCGATGCGCCAGCCGGTCATGCAATAGGCTTTCGAGCAGCCGTTCACCGTGAGCGTGCGCTCGTAGAGCCGCGGCTCGAGCTGCGCCGGCGAGTAGAACTGAAAGTCGTCGTAGACCAGGTGCTCGTACATATCGTCGGCCATGACGTGGACGTGCGGATAGCGCACCAGCACGTCGGTCACGGCTTTGAGCTCGGCGCGCGTATAGGCGGCGCCGGTCGGGTTCGACGGCGAGTTGAAGATGATCCACTTGGTCTTGGGCGTGATCGCCCGTTCCAAATCCTCCGGCTTCATCTTGTAGCCGGACGCCATGGTGGTGACGACCTCGACCGGGGTGCCGCCGGCGAGCAGCACCATGTCGGGATAGCTCACCCAATAGGGCGCCGGGATGATCACCTCGTCGCCCGGGTTCAGCGTCGCTACCAAAGCGTTGTACAGCACCTGCTTGCCGCCGGTACCGATGATGATTTGCGACGGCTTGTAGTCGAGCTGGTTCTCGCGCTTGAACTTGCTCGCCACCGCGGCCTTGAGCTCGGCAATGCCGTCCACGGCGGTGTATTTCGACGACTTGCCGTCGCGGATCGCCTTGATCGCCGCCTCTTTGATGTTCTCGGGCGTGTCGAAATCGGGCTCGCCCGCGCCCAGCCCAATGACGTCGCGGCCGGCCAGTTTCAGCGCACGCGCTTTATCCGTGACGGCGATGGTCGCCGACGGCTTGATGCGCATGATCTGGTCCGCGATGAAGGCCATTGTCCGATTCCTCCTGCTTTCGAGGCGGCTGCTTCCTAAAGCGCCCATTAAGCACAGGCAAGCACCAAATCCCGAAAAATCCTCAAATCTGCGGCATCCGGACAAGGGCCGCCGCCTGGGCAACGCTCCATTAAGGCTCGATAGGCCAAATGCCCGGCAGGACAAGAGAAAAACGGACAAGCGGCCATGGACCGGGTGCGTCAGGCGATGCGGAGCGGCGCGTGGCTCACCCGCGAGCGCGTCCGGATGGTCGCGGTCGCGGTCCTGATCGCCTCGGTCGCCGGCTTCCTCTATCTGGTGGTGACCGCCACGGGCGGCGTCGACCTGCAAGGTCGGCCGATCGGAACCGATTTCTCCAACGTCTATGCGGCGGGCACTTATGTGCTGGAGGGCAATCCGGTCGCGCCGTTCGATTCGGTACATCAATATGCTCGCGAGCAAGCCATCTTCGGCGCGTCGACGCAATTCTACGGCTGGCACTATCCGCCCTATTTCCTCTTCGTCGCCGCCGCTTTGGCGTGGATGCCATACGGGCTTGCGCTATTCGTTTGGCAGGCAGTCACGCTCGGCCTTTATCTGCTCGCGATCCGCGCCATCCTGAAGGCTTTCGCCCCGCAAGGGGGTGCAAGTGCCGACCCGCTTTGGCTCGTCCTCGCGCTTGCTTTCCCGGCGGTGCTGATCAATGTCGGGCACGGCCATAATGGCTTTCTCACCGCTGCGCTGTTGGGCGGCGGGCTGGTCAGCCTCGACCGACGGCCGTTGGTCGCCGGCATTCTGTTCGGGCTGATGGCTTACAAGCCGCAATTCGGGCTGATGATTCCGATTGCGCTGGCTGCGGGCGGGTATTGGCGCACGTTCATCGCCGCCGCGGCCACCGCCGTGCTGCTGACGCTGGTGACCACTTTGGTTTTCGGCGTGCAGGTCTGGCACGCGTTCTTTGTCGGCGCCGAGTTCACCCGCACCGTGGTGCTCGAACAGGGCGATACCGGCTGGCACAAGATTCAAAGCATCTTCTCCTGGGCGCGCATGTGGGGCGCGCCGGTTCCGCTCGCTTATGCGATCCAGGGCGCGGCGACGCTGGTGTTCGCCACGGCGACGGCGTGGCTGTGGCACGGCAAGGCGCCCTACCCGCTCAAGGCCGCAGGACTTTGCCTCGCGGCGATCCTCGCCACGCCTTACACGCTGGACTACGACATGATGGTGCTGGCGCCGGCCATCGCCTTCCTCGCCGCCGACGGCATGACGCGCGGTTTCGGCCCGTGGGAAAAAACGGCGCTGGCCGCGCTGTGGTTGGTTCCGCTCGTCGCCCGCACTGTCCCGCAAGTGACCCTGATCCCGCTCGGCGTGCCGGCGATGCTGGTAATGTTCGTTTTGATCCTGCGCCGCGCGGAATGGGCTCTCGCCTTGCCAATGGCCTTCTCCGCGGCCTCCATTGAACAATTTAATCGCGAGTAAATTGGAATAATCACGCAAAGTGGGTTTACCTCATCTTCAAATGTAGATGCGCACAATGGTGCGTTTGCCATTCGGTAATTGTCGAATTTGGCATGTGGAATAGCGCGGCGCTCGCAGTTGGGCGCTGATGTCCAAGAAAGGACATCATGGAAGCTGGCCAGTCACTGATTTCCGAGCTTGAGGACGCGATCCAAAGCGGGTCCAAGGACAAACGCGTCGATTCGCTGCGCCGGATCACCGATCTTTTTGTTGCCGACGCGAACCGGCTCAACGATCAGCAAATCGACGTGTTCGATGACGTCCTATGCCACCTCATCAAGCGCATAGAGGGAAAAGCGCTCGAGGAGCTTAGCCGGCGCCTTGCGCCGATCAATCAAGCGCCAAGCGACGTCGTTCGGCAGCTCGCCCGAAACGACGATATCGCGGTGGCGGCTCCTATCCTGACGCAGTCCACGCGTCTCACCGACAGCGATCTCATCGAAATCGCCAACACTAAGCCTCAGCCCCATCTCCTGGCGATTTCCGGCCGCGCGCAAATCGCCCCGGCGGTGACCGACGTCCTGCTGCATCGCGGCGACCGTGATGTGTTTCACAAACTCGCCGGCAATTCCGGCGCGAACTTTTCCGAGAACGGCTTCGCAACCCTGGTCAAGCACTCTGAACGCGACGAACAACTGGCCGAGAAGGTTGGACTTCGGCTCGATGTGCCGCTGCGGCTGTTCAGGGAACTGTTGCTGCGTGCTACCGAGGCGGTACGTTCTCGCCTGATGGCTTTGGCCGGGTCGGAAAGTCGCGAACAAATCCAACGAGTCCTCGCCGCCATCGCGGAAGATGCTCAGCACGAAGCGGGCTTCCAGAATCAACACGACTACACCGAGGCGCAAGCGCACGCGCTGGCGATGCGGGCCGCGGGAGAACTCAACGAGGCGGCAATTTTCGAGTTTGCGAAGGCGGGCCGTTACGCAGATTTTGTAGCGGCACTTGCGCTGCTCTGCGGGGCGCCATTGCCGTTGATCGAAAGCCTGTTGCAGAACGGGAGCCGCGAGGCAATTCTCGTGCCCTGCAAAGCTGCCGGGCTGCAATGGCCGACCGTTCGCATGATCATGACCTGCCGGTCGGTCAGCGGCGCTGCCTCCGAGCATGACCTCGATTCGGCGCGGACCGACTTTTTCAAGCTGTCGCAAGCCAATGCCCAGCGGGTTCTTCGATTTTGGCAGGTCCGGCAGACGGCCGCTGATAGCGCGTCTACGCCGGTCGTTGCCTCGCCCAGTCTATCGCCCGGTTTGAAGGCGAGACCTTGAGCCCGGAAATCTTTACGTCGGAACACGTCCAGGCCCGCGGACCTTGATCTTGCCGCGCCAATGACTTTCTCGCGTGGCTTCTCTACAATGTCGCCAGGCCCCGGCGGAACTTCGCGCGGCTAAGATTTCATGCAGCCATGATTTCTCACGGCCATGACATCGCCGCGTTGAAGTCGTAACACCGCAACACTTGCGCGCTACTGCCGCACGGGACTTTGGGAAGCGGCGATGTTTACGCTCTATTCGATGCAGCGTTCGGGCAACAGCTACAAGGCGCGGCTCGCCTTGGCGCAGCTGCGCGTGCCCTACCGGCTGGTCGAGATCGACATCCTCAAGGGCGAGAGTCACACGCCGGAATTTTTGGCCAAGAACCCGAACGGCCAGGTGCCGCTTCTCGAAGTCGCGCCGGGCCGCTATCTCGCCGAGTCCAACGCCATTCTCTGGTACATCGCCGGTGGCTCGGCGCTGGCGCCGGAGGATCGCATCGACCGCGCCGAGGCGATGCAGTGGATGTTCTTCGAGCAGCACAGCCTCGAGCCGAATATCGGCGCAGCCTATTTCTGGCTCACTCTGATCAAGGGCGGCCGCGACCTGCAACAGCACGCTTTCGAGGACTGGATGGAAGAAGGCCATCGCGCGCTTGGCGTGATGGAGAAGCATCTTGCCACCCACGACTACTTCGCCGCCGATCGTTACACCATCGCCGACATCGCGCTCTACGCCTATACCCACGTCGCGCATTTGTGCGACTACGATCTCAAGGCGTTTCCGGCGATCCGCGCCTGGCTCGATCGCGTCGCCGCCGAGCCGGACCACGTGACCATGGAAAACAATCCGGCCGCCGCCATGCCGGCGCTGTGAGTGGCGGCAAAGCCACAGCGGTAGTTTATTGCCGCCGCGGGCCGCGGCGTTAACGCTCCATTAACCAAGAAGGCCGAATCGCCTTTATTTCTCAATAGCTTCGACAAAGTCCTAGGTCACTTTGCGACAACGCAACAACGAACTGATTCGCGAAGGAAGAAGACCATGACTGAGCTGACCGGGAAGGTCGGTTTTGCGTCCCCCGTTTCCGAAACAAGATTATTGCGGCGCCGCATCCTCGGCGTCGAAATGATTGCCGCCGTGGCGCTCGCCGTTTGCCTGATCATCGCCGTCACCGCGGTGTCGATCGGCATGGCGCGCGCGCAGACTCTCGCCACCATCGACCGCCACGATCACACGCCGTTTGCGGTCGCGCTGTTCTTCGGCGCGTTGATGGTCGGCATGGGCGGCTTGACCGCCATCGCCGCCGGCGAGCGCCAGACGCCGCGCGATTGATTCACATCATTCTCACATCGCGGCGACCATTTCCGTCACCCTGAGGTGCGAGCGAAGCTCGCCTCGAAGGGCGACGGCCCCGGCCTCTGAGCAGCATCCTTCGAGGCTCGCGCTTCGCGCGAGCACCTCAGGATGACGAGTCACCATTTAGTCGCCGGCTTTGATGCCGGCCGACTTGATGATCGGCCACCACTTGTCGAGCTCGGCTTTGTGATAGGCCGCGAGCGCTTGCGGGTTTTGCTGATCGGCCGGGAATATGACCTGGCCGAGAGCTTCGATTTTCGCCCGCGCGGCGGGATTGGCCAGCGCCGCCACGACCGCGGCATCGAGTCGGGCGACGACGTCCTTGGGCGTATCCTTGGTGGTCCACAAGCCATGCCAGAATGAGATGCTCAAGCCCGGCACGCCGGATTCGATCATGGTCGGCGTATTCGGCGATTTCGGCCAACGCTGTTCGCCCATCACCGCATAGGCCTTGAACCGCCCGGCCTCCACATTGGCCAAGGTCTGCGATGCTTCGAGGCAGGACAGATCGATCTGGCCGCCGATCAAATCCTGCATCGCCGGCGCGCCGCCGCGATAAGGCACATATTGAAACCGCACGCCGGTCTTCTGCGCAAAGAACAGGCCGCACAGATGCGCGGCGCTGCCGGAGCCTATGGTGCCGAACGTGGTCGGGTCCGGCCGCGCCTTCAACCAGGCGACCAGCTCGGGCGCCGACTTCGGCGGCAGATCGTTCTTGCCGACGATCCACAGCGGCGACGCGGCCAACAGCGCGACCGGCTGCAGGTCTTTGAATATGTCGTAGTCGAGCGCGTAGATCGCCGGCGAGCCGACATGGCTCGTCCAATTGCCGATGCCGATCGTATAGCCATCCGGGCTGGCGTGGACGACACGCCCGGCCGCAATCGTGCCGCTGGCGCCGCTGACGGTTTCGACCACCACGCTCTGGCCGAGCGAGGGTTGCATCGCATCGGCCAGGATGCGCGCCAGTGTGTCGGTCGGGCCGCCGGGCGGAAAGCCGACCATCATGGTAATCGGGCGCGTCGGATAGGTCTGCGCC
>Ga0209010_1000199_pt1 | contig 22123 bp, 14 predicted proteins | sample BlaSpr_A8_OM1_O3_FD_187985 | JGI IMG/M metagenome (GOLD analysis project Ga0209010, IMG submission 187985) | Forest soil microbial communities from Thunder Bay, Ontario, Canada - Black Spruce, Ontario site 2_A8_OM1_O3 (SPAdes) (version 2) | ecosystem: Environmental > Terrestrial > Soil > Boreal...
GGGGTCGTGCCCGGAGAGCAAGCCGCGCCCAGAGCGCCACCCAGAGTGGACAGGCTGGTAGCGAAGCCGACCGTCGGATAGGTCGAGTTGTAAGTGATTTCAGCCGTGTTCACGGTACGGATGGAAGCGACAGCAGACGACTCATTGGCCGCCATGCGGGCGCGCAGCAAGTTCGGAATGGCGATCGCGGCGATAATCAAAATAATAGCCACTACAATCAGCAGCTCAATCAGTGAGAAACCTTTTTGTTTGCGCATCGGTGAAACCCTTCCCCAGGTTGAATTTTTAAGGCTCGAAAATAATCCTTTGATTGTTCTGGTGCACTCTGCCTGCCAAATTAAGGATCGGGCACAAATGTGGAGCGGGAGAAAAAATTCCCTTTATTTTCACTGCGCGGGACAGGGATATCCGCGAAATGCTGTGAGTCCGATAGTTCCAATCGCGGCAGCAGTGACAATTTTTGTCAGTCTCGCCGGGGAGTCGGTGGTGGCTCGGTTTTAAGCTGGACAAAAGCCGTGCGTGGAGTCATCCCGACCGGAGCCGTTCTTCAGGCTAAGGGAGGGATCTGGCGCGCGCCGATCCGGCATTTCACTGCACGCAAGATCCCTCGCCCCGCTGGAGAAAACGCGGGGCTTCGGGATGACTTTCCGCCAAAAAAACAAAAGAGCAGCGAGCTTTCGCTCGCTGCTCTCTGGCTTATACCCTCCCCGAGTACTTCGCCAAAATCAGCCGCTAACTACTGATTCAGCGGGTTGAAGGTGAGGATCGTCGCTTCCGAGGTGGAGCAAACGCCGGCCGGATCGACACGAACGACTGCATCTTCCTCGGCGCAGAACGCGCGGATACCGGTTTGGTTGATGGTCAGCGGAACGCCTACAACCGTGTAACCAACGTTGACGCCGCCCGATACTGTTCCGGTGCCGGTTTTGAAGGAGTAGCCGCTCTTGCCGCTGGCCGCCGGGTTGCCGTTGTTGGCCAACACCGAGTCAATCAAGCAAGCGGTGGTCGTGGCCGGAGAGCAAGCCGCGCCCAGAGCGCCACCCAGGGTGGACAAGCTGGTAGCGAAACCGACCGTCGGATAGGTCGAGTTGTAAGTGATCTCAGCCGTGTTCACGGTACGGATGGAAGCGACAGCAGACGACTCGTTAGCGGCCATACGGGCGCGCAGCAAGTTTGGAATGGCGATAGCTGCAATGATCAGGATGATGGCCACCACGATCAGCAACTCGATAAGTGAGAAACCCTTTTGTTTCCGCATCTCGATTTTCCCCTCGTTGTAATCTCTTTTGAATTCTGGTCACGGATGACGCAGTCGTGCTAGATGTTCGCAAATGCCAGGCCAAAGCCGCTAGTTACCTTGGTTCCACCGTGGATTCCAGTAACAGCTTTCTTTTCAGTGGGCATCGAAACTTTGTGTCTCATTGTAAGCTCTGGGCCGGGTTGCCCTATGGCAAAAATCGTCGCAGGACTGACAATTGCTGTCACTCAGAATCCGGCCTTCCCAATCTAGGAACGCTGCTCTGAGCCAAATCTTGCACACATCTACCAGCGACAGGGCCTAGCGGCTCCCCGAGGATATTGCAGAAGAAAGCGCAGCCGCAGCCTGCTCAGCTTCCGCCATTCCCGGAGATACGCGTAGCGCCTGCTGGTAGGCCGCAAGAGCATCTTGAGAGCGGCCCATCCGTGCGAACGCGCGACCCAGCGCGAGGTATCCTTCTCCAGTCGGACGGAGATTGACCGAGCGCAGCAGATAGCGTGCGGCCTCTTCGGGACGTCCGGCGTCGTTGCGGCCATCGTCGTTGCGGCCATCGGTGAGGGCTAGCTCACCCTTCCCGAGCCAGGCGTTGAACAGGTTGGGATCGAGTTGCAATGCCTGGTCGAAGCTTGCCTCCGCGCGGGCGGTGTCCCCAAGTTCGCGATAACTGGAGCCCAGCGCCGCGTAGAAGGCGCCGCGCAACCGGGAATCGCTACACAAACGGATGGCGGCCTGGAATTGCGGGACTGCTTCCGCCCGTTGCCCGTGGTATTCGAGATACGCCGCAATGTTGGCATGCGCCATGGGATCGTCGGGATTAATGGCTAGCGCGCGCTGGTAATGCGGATAAGCTTCTTCCAGCCGCCCCTGCAACAGCAGCGCCCCACCCAAGGCATCTTCGGCAAAGAAGTTGTTTTGTGTAACCGCGAGGGCGTGGGACCACAGGGTGAAGCTGTCCTTCCAAAATTCGATCTGGCGGTAAGAGACGACGAAAAGGGCAAGCAGAATACAGCCCGAGACGGCGGCACGAGAGGTCCAGCGGATGTGTTGCGAATCCGCTAAATCGGCCGCTCCCCAGACAGCCATCACAAAAATTCCGAGCAGCGGAATATAAGCGTAGCGATCCGCCATTGCCTGGCCGCCAACTTGCACCAGACCGATAACGGGAACCAACGTACCCAGGAAGAACAACCAACCGGTGAGCAAATAACGCGAGGAACGAAATTTCAGGACGAGCCCGCTAATGGCCGCGAGGAACAGGACGGATAAAAGTATCTTCGACCCGCTTAAAGAGCTGCCGGGATGAGGATAGAAAGCAGCCAGCTTCGCGGGCCAAAACGCCTTCCACACGTATTCCGCGTAGCAGTAGAGAGCATTTTCCAAACGCACAGGGAAGGGAAATCGGGAGTTCGGAGTCAGTGCTCCGCCTTCTCTTTGACTGGCCAGAGTAATCGCAGAGTCGGCGATGGAGAGTGCGACCAGCGGGAGTTTTTCCAGGAGCAGAGTCGAAAATCGTGCCGAGGCGAAATGATGATGGGAGAAATTGTGATCGGACGATGGAGCACTCCCGTTCATTCTGCTCTTCATTCTGCACAAGGGCCAATAATCGAGCAGCAAAAGGACAAAGGGCAGCGTCACCAGCATTGGTTTCGACGCCAGGCCGCAGGCAAACAGCGCGGCCACGGCCAGATAGCGCTTCCAGCCGGGGCGGATCGCATACCAGCCATAAGCGCCGAGCGTGAGGAAGAAAAACAGAGTGCTCAAAACGTTTTTGCGTTCGGCGACCCACGCGACCGACTCAACATTGAGAGGATGCACGGCGAACAATGCAGCCACCAGAAAACTTGCACCCGTGCGCCCGGTGGAACGCGAGAGCAGCAGGAAAAGCAACACAGCGCTCAACGCGTGCAACAAGACATTGATGAAGTGAGGGCCCGACGGGTTCATCCCGAAAAGCTGGCAATCGAGGGCATGCGAAAGCCAGGTCAGGGGATGCCAGTTGGCGTCCGTAGTCGAGGTGGTGGCCCAGACCACGGTGCTCCAGTGCAGGCCCGCGCGGACATGAAGATTGTCGGTGACATAGCGCTCGTCGTCGAAATTGAGAAAAGAGAAATGGCTGACACGGTTGTAGAGCAAAAGAGTGATGACCACCAGGGACAGCGAAAGGAGCAGCGTTCTTTTCTCCGGCGACGCAAAAAAACTGGAAGACTGCTGGCGCGCAGTGACCGAATTGGGGGAAGCGTTCAAATTCAAAAACTAACATAAAGATTCACCGCGAGTGGTGATGCTGCATTACGAACGTACTCCGAAGACTGGCCCCGGGCCGACGGTGAAAAACTGCGAAGACCTATAATCGTTTCCAGCAATCCTTTCCAGCATAGGACGATCAGGACAGGAAGATTAAAAACGTTTGCCCTCCGCCGCAGGCCAACTCGAGCGCACTGAAACTGCTTCTCAGCCCCCGGGATTTTTGGGAACAGGAGAGAAGCAAAAGATAATTTTGTGCCTCTTGCTGGTGGTAGTGACACTGGCTTTTTACAACCCGATTAGCCGCAGCGGTTTTGTCGTTCTCGACGACGTTCCTTACATTCTCAGCAATCCTCCGGTTCGCGAGGGCCTGACGTGGGCCACAGTGAAGTGGTCGTTTACGTCGGTCCATGCCGGGTACTGGCATCCACTGACCTGGTTGTCACACGCTCTTGATTGCCAGCTTTTCGGCGTGAATCCTGCCGGCCACCATTATGTGAGTCTTCTGTTCCACGCCGCAAATGCTGTCTTGTTGTTTCTGCTTTTGCTGGAAGCGACTGGGGCGACGTGGTGCAGTTTAATGGTCGCCGCCTTATTCGCCTTGCATCCGGAAAATGTGGAATCCGTGGCCTGGGCTGCGGAAAGGAAAAACGTGCTCAGCATGTTCTTTTTTCTGCTGGCATTGTGGGCGTATGGCCGCTATGCACGGCGTGGAGGCATGCGGCGCTATGCGGCGGTCTTCGTGTGCTTCGCCCTGGGGCTGATGGCCAAACCGCAGATCATCACGCTGCCCTGCGTGCTGCTGTTGTGGGATTACTGGCCGCTGCGCCGCATGTTCGCGCGGCCTGGAGTCGCCTCGGAGATCGTGCCGCGCTCGTTTTCTTATCTGGTAATCGAGAAGCTTCCGTTGTTTGCGCTGGTGGCGATTAGCTCTGCCATCACCGTATGGTCGCAGCGGGTGGGCAGCGCGGTGCGGAGCTTATCTGAGTTTTCATTTTCAGTGCGTCTGGAAAATGCTGTTGTCGCCTACGCCAAATATCTGGCCAACACTTTCTGGCCGGTGCGATTGGCGCCCATGTATCCGCATCCGGGAAACTCTTTGCCGGCTTGGCAAGTGATCGTATCCGCCCTCCTTCTGGTTCTCGTGACCGCGGTTGTGCTCCGCTGGCGGGATCGCCGTTATTTATTTGTAGGATGGTTCTGGTTCGTCGGAACGCTGGTGCCGATGATCGGTCTGGTGCAGGTCGGCGACCAGGCGATGGCGGACCGGTTTGTGTACATTCCGATGATGGGGCTCTTTGTGGCATTGGTCTGGGCTTTCGCCGACGAAGCCGCGAGGAAATCGGTTCCTGCGCGATGGTTGGCCGGTCCCGCTTTGCTAATACTCGCTACGTTGGGAACGCTCACTTATCACCAACTGGGTTATTGGCGCAGCGGAGAAACGTTGTGGCGCTACACGTTGAGCGTCACGAAGAATAATTATCTCGCGCACGACACTCTGGCCACGGTTTTGGAGCAGCAGGGACGCGTCGATGAGGCGATCCGCGAGTTCCACGTGGCAGAGAGTCTTCATAGCTACCCCCCGGGACAGATTCTGAGCCTGGGTGTCTACGAGCAGCAGAATGGACGGGTGCAAGACGCGATCGGGGAATATGCGAAGGCTTACATCGACTCACAGGATTCTAAACTGCGCGCCAACGCCATGGCGCAAATGGGAGTGGCGTATTGCCAGCTCAAGGATTACGAACACGCCGCACTGAGTTATCAACGCGCACTGGAGCTGAATCCCGATGAAACAGGCGCTTTGACGGGTAGCGGGATGCTCGCGCTCAGAGATGGGAATCCAAGCGTTGCCGCGAGAGAATTCTCCCACGCTATAAAGCTCGAACCGACGGACGTGGGATTGCTTTTTTTATCCGACGCGCTGCGCCAAGCAGGTCACTCGGATGAGGCTCACGCGGCGGAGCAGTTGGCGGAGAAAAGGTCTTCGAATCTCGCCGCTGCCCGCGATTCTGTCCACGAGACCTACAGTTTCTTCGGAATCGATTTTGTGCAAGCAACCGCCACCAGCGGTTCGCAGACGATTGAGCGGTAGTGAACGAATTTCTCAGCCATCTCCGCGCGCTCGGAGTTAAGAGCCTTGTTCCGCCTTCAGCATCATGCACGTTACGTCATCGTGCTGCGGTGTCGATCCCACAAATAAATCCAGATCGGCCATCAGGCGCTTGAGCATCTCGGCAGGAGCGCCCGCGACGCTCTGATTAATAGTGTTCATCAACCGCATCTCATCGAACTCTTCCTGGCGTGCGTTTTCGGCTTCGACCACACCGTCAGTAAAAATCACCAGCCAATCGCCGGGGTCAAGAGCCACGCTCGCCGCCTGGTACGCCGCTTCCGGCAGAATGCCCAAAGGCAAGCCGCCAACGTCCAGTCGCTCAATCACGCCATTGCTGCGCCGCAGGATGGGATTATTGTGTCCGGCATTGATGTAATGCAGAGTTCGGTGCACCGCATCGTATTCCGAAATAAATGCCGTGGTGAAGCGCAGTCCTCCCTGGCTGTTGGTGCAGGCATATTTATTCATGTCGGCGACCAGTTCGGGCAGGGTAATGGGAAGCGTTGAAAGAGTTTTGAGGCTGGCCTGAAACGTGGCCATCAGCATGGCCGCGGGGATGCTCTTTCCCGCCACATCAGCAACCGCAAAAATAACGCGATTGTCTTCGTTGGTTTTGCCGGGGCGCGGAAAGACATCGTAATAGTCGCCGGCCACCGTATTCGCGGGCCGCGTCGCATAAGCGATTGACAGTCCGGGAATCTGCGGCGGCGCTCCCGGCAGCAGCCAGGTTTGAATTTCGCGCGCAATCTGAAGATCGCGCTTCATCACCACGCGGTCTGCAATCTCCAGCATCAGCAGCAGGAATAATAAAAGTCCCGCCCAGAAATGAGTGTCGAATTCAACGGCAAAACTCTTGTCGCCCTCGTTGTAGTTGATGCCACCATGGGGAAGCGCGAGCAGCACTAGAGCCGCGAGAAGCAAAACACGCCGTGCGGGGGAGAGTTTTTCCATCACGGCCCAGAAAAACTCTTTGATCACATGTAGACCACGGCCGCCGCGAGTAAGGCCTTCGGGAGTTTTGGCGTCCACGTCGCGCGAATAAAGGCGATAGCTGGCGCGGGCTTCGGATTCGAACTGCGACCAAAGCTGACTGACCGCCAGCCCTTCTGTGACGCGCTGCCAGAAATTATGCACGCGCGCAGAGAAAGACGGCCGTGCCACGGGCGAAGATCCGGTTGGTGGATAAGCGGTCGCCATGGGTGAGTTTCGATTATAGAGGATAGGACGGATCCGCTCGCACCTAAGAGGTATCGGCGATTTGCGTTTCGTTTCGCTTGCTTCAGAAAAGGTCCAACTGTTCGTTGAAGCCCTCGACCGGCAACTTTGAAGCATACGCGGGACGTTGTTCGCGGTCGCGCCGGCCCATGGAATATTTTCCGCGCAAATGCGCCATGAGTTGCGATAAGCGCTTGCCATAGGCCGGAGAAAGAAACGATCGTCCCCGATATCGCTCGCGATAGTTCGCGGCGAGGTCGGGGAAATTAGTTTCAAGGAACGGAATAAATACCGCGGCCGAGCAGGGCTTCAGAAAAAGTGGATTGGCAAAGACGTAATCGGCGCCCGCTTCCGATGCCGTGCGCACCAGAGATTCCAGGTCGTCGGGAGAATCGGTGATGCCCGGAAGCACGGGAGAGCAACTCAGTCCCACCCGCAGCCCAGCCAACGCCAAAGCTCGGACCGCGTCAACTCGCAGGTCGGGACGCGGCGCGCGAGGCTCGAGAATCCGTGCCAGTTCCGTGTTGAGCGTTGTAATCGTGACGTGTACGGAGAGCAGATTCTTTTTCGCTATCTCCGTCAGAAGATCGATATCACGAACCACCAGATTCGACTTGGTGATAATTCCTAACTCAAATCCGCGATGGCGAGAAAATTCCTCCAGAATGCCGCGCGTAACTTCGTAGCGTCGCTCTGCTGGCTGGTAAGGGTCGGTCGCCGCTCCAAGGGAAATCGCTTCCTTTGGTTTTACTTTGTGGAGTTCATGCCGCAGCAACCCTGCGGCATGCTGCTTGACATAAATCTTCTGCTCAAAGTCGATGCCGTCGCGCATCTCCATGAACTCGTGTGTGTAGCGGGCATAGCAGTATTTGCAGGCGAACTCGCATCCCCGATAAGGATTGATGGTCCAGGTAAAAGGCAGCGCGCGGTTGCTGACGCAGCGGTTGAGCAATGACTTGGCGGCGAGCGTGAAGTACTCGACCTGATGCCCTTCGCGTAGCGATTCGCCTTCGGCAGCAATCTTGGCAATGCCCACCAGCGGGGATTTCGCTGGCAATGAAAATAGAGGAGACGAGCGCATTTGGATATTCGCTATTTGTTCTCCTATCGTAAGTCAATAAAAGAGGCTCGTCAAGCGGAAATTCTTTCCGCGAATGCGCATTTGTTTTCCTGTTAATCAGCTCGATTGCTCAGAAATGGGGCATGTGCGCTGGTTTGCGATGGCCTATGCCATGCACTTACCGTCGTGCGGACGATTGGAACCTTGGATCGACCGCAGGCGCATCGCGCCAAGAGTTTACGGATGGTAGGAGCGGCCGTCGCGCTGGAGACACTCCCGTCTCGCGCCACGGCCGCTGGTTTTTCTGGAAGCTTGAACGCTTCTGGAAGCTCGAAAGCTAAGGCTGTGAAACGCTCGCCGCTGGCTTGTCAAAAAGCTTCGGATCGATCTTCGGATTCAGTTCGAGCGCAGTGTATTCCGCGGTGCTTGAATCCTGGCCATTCTGCTTGTTGTGACGCACTGACGGAATCGTCAGGCCATCCATCGTCTTCCAACCATCCATGTCGGTTTCGCCTGCGACCGGCCCATTTTGCGACATCGTTTGATAAGTTTCCTTCAGGATGTGGCCACTTTGCGGATCGACATACCAGCGAATGGCAGCGCCCGCCGCATTGACGTCGACAATTCGCGCGTCCACCTCACCGACTTTTTCTGCCCCTTCAGCATGAAAGAAAACGCCTGGATCCTTTGCGTGCGAGGCAATGAAAATCGGATCGCGCTTGATTTGCTCCAGCGTCTCCGTTTTTTGCGAAGCCGGAAAGGGCTGAACCATTCCGCCGGGCAACACCACAAAGCCGGTATCCGCCGTAACCGTAATCGCCACCGTCCCGTTCGGAGTCTGCATCTCAGCGTAAAGATGATCGGGATAAGCAATCGTGGTCTCCATCTGCATGGGAAATTCGCCCTGCGGCGTCTTTTGCTTCAACGTGAGTTTTGCTTTGAGGCTTTGGATGGCTGAGAGTTTTTCTTCACCGCCCATGGCGGTCACAACTTTTGCCGCCAGTTCTTTGCCTTCCGCATTGGACTCGGTGGGTTTTGAGCCCGCATCACTTTTTGCTCCCGGCGCGGGCGGAATGGTGATATCGATGGTTGTGACTTTTCCCAGCGACGAAAGTGGCTTGTCGAACTCTTTCGTGTTGCCCACGACCAGCACCGCAAGTTGATCGCGGTGCAGATATTTCGCCGCCACCCGATTCACATCCGCGGCCGTCACTTTCCCGATCTCCGCAGGGAAGCGGTCGAGCCAATCCGCCGGATAGCCGTAAAACTCGTATGTCAGGCGCTCGGACAGAATCTTGTCCGGCGAGTCCAGGCGAAAGATAAACGCATTGAGGATGGCATCTTTGGCGCGCTTGATTTCGTCGTCGGTGATCGGTTGTTTCGCTAGATTCTCAATGTCTTCGTCCGCGGCGCTGATCGATTCGATGGTGCTCTGACTTTTGGTGCCGATGGTTATTTGCAGGATTCCGGGATGGCCGAAATTTGCGCCGATACCTCCTCCCACGCTGTAGGCCAGCCCGCGCTTGGTGCGGATGTCGTTGAACAGGCGCGAAGAGAATCCGCCGCCGAAGGCCTCATTGAAGACGTTGGCCGCGTAGAAGTCCGGATTATCGCGCTTGATTCCGAGCGCGACCATGTGAATGCTGCTCTGGTTCACATCTTCTTTCGAAATCAGATAATAGCCCGGGGCTGCCGGGTGATAGTCGATACTGTCTTTGGGCAATTCTGGTCCGCGCGGCCACGAATCGAATGCGGCGCGCAGCTTGGCTTCCATGGCAGCGGAATCGAAATCGCCACTTACTCCCAGAATAATGTTGTTGGGATGAACGTAAGTTCCGTGCCAGTCGATCAAATCCTGGCGCGTGATAGCCGCTATGGTCGCATATTCCGGTTCGCGAACGTAAGGATTGTCGGCGCCATAAGCGAGCTTCGCGGATTCGCGCCGCGAGATCTGTCCAATTTGGTCGTTGCGCCGCGAGATGGCGTCGTCCGCGCCTTTAGTCGCGATTTCAATTTTATCCGCGCGAAACTCGGGGTTCTGCAAAACGTCAGCGAAGATTTTGAAGACATCGTCGAAATCGCCTTTGAGGCAACTCCAGTTGATCGAGGTGGAATCGGGCCCGTTGCCAGTTTCGACTTTTGCCGCGCGCACTTCCAGATAGTCGTCAAGCTCATCGCCCGTTTGCGTTTTCGTTCCCCCCGTGCGCCAGACTTCGCCATAAATGTCCGTAAGCCCCGCCTTGGCCGCCGCTTCGTTGTGAGATCCGCCGCGAATGCGCGCCGTTCCATCGATCAGCGGCAACTCGTGATCTTCCTGAAGAAAGATCACCATGCCGTTCGACAATTCAATGCGCTTAGGCTGCTGCGGTTTGAACGCGGGCAGTGGAGGAATGGGAATTTGTTTCCAACTGGCAGTCTGCGCCGCAGACTGACCAATCGCGGCGAGGAGCAGGGAAGCGGCAACCAAAATCGTGCGCGGAGTCAGGCGCTTCATCGTGCTCCTCCTTCAATTCCAGAACCGCGATTCGCAGACATGTCGGCAACCGGGTGGTCTGAATCGTTAGGGCCGCTATTGTTGCGCGCGCCGGAGTCATCCGCTCCCTGGTCGCCGTGGGAACTGCCTCCAGCATTTTCGATTACCCCGACGGTACGATTCGTATCGACGAAAGTTTCATTGGCCACGCGCCGGATGTCGGCCTTAGTGACCTTGTCGATTCGTTCCACCGATCGAAACAATTCGCGCCAGTCGCCGTAACGCGTCTGATAGGTTGCCAACTGTGTGGCCAGGCCTTCATTTTCCGCCAGGCCGCGAATCAGATTCGCTTTGGCGCGAGTCTTGATCATCTTCAACTCGTCGTCGCTGATATCTTCCTTTTTGATCCGCTCAATCTCCGCGTGAATCGCGTCGGCCATTTCCTGCGTGGTATGGCCGGGCAGCGGGAAGGCGTAAAACGCGAACAGGTGCGGATATTTAATCCCCGGCAGCCCGGTGAATCCAGCCGAATCCGACGCGATCTTTTTATCCCGGACCAAGGCTCGATAAAGCCGCGAGGTTCGGCCCTCCGACATCAAGTCGGCAATGGCATCGTAAACCGCGTCATCCTTCGACCGATAGTCGGGCCGGTGATAGCCTTCGAGATAGAGCGGCTGGCTCTGTTCCATCAACACAACCTTGCGTTCGGAATTTTGCGGCGGCTCGGTCGTCGTGATCTCGTCGGGCTGTGGATGCGCCGGGATACGAGCGAAATATTTTTCCAGGATGGGCAAAGCCTGTGCCGCCTTGACGTCCCCAGCCACGGCCACGACCATATTCGAAGGCACATAATACTTATCGAAAAAGCGCTGCGCGTCGGTCGCGGAAAACGAATTTAGATCCGACATCCAGCCGATGGTCGGACGATGATAAGGATGCGCCTCAAACGCCTCAGCCGTGAATTGTTCGAGCAACTTGCCGATGGGATTGCTGTCAGTGCGCAGCCGCCGCTCTTCGATCACGACGTTGCGCTCCTTGTAAAACTCCCGCAGCACGGGATGCGCAAACCGGTCGGATTCAAGGTAAGCCCATAGTTCCAACCGGTTCTCGGGAAACGAATAGTGGTAAGCCGTCTCGTCGTAACTCGTGAAAGCATTCATATCTTCGCCGCCGTTTTGCTCGACGATCTTGCCAAATTCATTCGATTTCACGAATTTGTCGGCCGCGGCAATGGCATCCTTCCAGGCTTTTTCCAATCCCTTCAACTTTGCTTCGTCGTGGCCCACGGTTTTGTCGCGCTCAAAAATGTATGCCGCGTAAGCGGTTTCAACCCTTGCCAGCGCCGGTTTTTCCAGCGCATAATTCGTCGTCCCAATTGTGTTCGTGCCCTTGAATGCCATATGTTCGAACATGTGGGCAAGTCCGGTTGCACCCAGAGGATCCTGCGCCGAACCGGCATCGACCAGCGTAAAGAAGGAGAACACAGGCGCTTCCGGCCGCTCACAAATCACAATGGTCAGGCCGTTCGCTAGTTTTTTCACCGTGACGCGTTTTTCGAAAGACGCAACATCCTGGGCTGCCGCGAGTATGGAGAGGCACGCGATAAACAGAGCAACCGCGATTGTGAGGCGTTTCATTCAGACCTCCGAACTATCTCAAAAGCTATAGACGAACATGCAGGGCAGAAGTTTGAAAGTACGTGTCAGGATGGGAACTTGTCAAACCCTGGGGCACGCAAATAGAAGGCCAAGGCATAGCACCCTATTTGCGTTCTTCCGCGTTTCATGCACAATGCCAGCAGTCAAAATGCGGTCTGGAGCGAACGATGGATTCCGCCGTTGAGATTCAGGGCAAGCACCTGAAGCTGTCAAATCTCGAGAAGGTTCTCTACCCTGCCACCGGTTTTACCAAGCAGCAGGTGATCGATTATTACGTGCGCATAGCGCCGGCGCTCTTGCCGCACCTCGCCGGGCGCGCCCTAACCCGCAAGCGCTATCCCGATGGCGTCGACGGTGAGCCCTTCTTCGAGAAGAACGCTCCCAAGTATCGTCCCGACTGGGTAAAGACCGCGCCCATCTGGAGCGAGGGCAACCGCCGGACCGTTCACTACGTATTGGCCGACGATCTCCCAACCCTGGTCTGGCTGGCCAACCTGGCGGCGCTCGAATTGCATCCGTCGCTAGCGTTGGCGAAAGACATCACCTGTCCCACCGAAATGGTTTTTGACCTCGATCCAGGGCCGCCCGCCAACATCGTGCAATGTTGTCAGGTCGGCTTGTGGCTGCGTGAGATCTTCGAGCATTTCAAACTGAAGAGTTTCCCCAAGACATCGGGTTCGAAAGGTTTGCAGATTTACATTCCGCTGAATACTCCGACGGACTTCGATGCGACTAAGATGTTTGCTCGCGCTTTGGCGCAACTGCTCGAGCACGAGCATCCTAAGGAAGTGGTTTCCGACATGAGCAAGCAGCTTCGGACCGGTAAAGTCTTTGTCGATTGGAGCCAGAACGATGAGCACAAGACTACCATCGCGGTTTACTCGTTGCGGGCCCGTGAGCATCCGACGGTTTCGACGCCGGTGAAATGGGAAGAGGTCGAGCGCGCGCTCAAGAAAAAAGACGCGAGCCAGCTCGTCTTCGAAGCTCCGCAGGTGGTTTCCCGCTTCGAAAAATTGGGCGATCTGTTTGAGCCGGTGCTGGAACTGAAACAGAAACTGCCGACGATTAAAGAACTGATGCCCGCGGCCGCCGCAGAACAGCCCGAACGCATTGACCTTGCTGCGCAAGCCGAAGAAGAGTCTGTGGAACCGCGAAGAAAAATAGCTAAGAAAGCTCGGCCGGCGCGGCGCAAGATATAATCCCGCGCAGATTCGAGACGACACATGCCACAACTATTCGCTGGAACTTCGGGCTGGGCTTACCCAACATGGAAGCCCGATTTTTATCCTGCCAAGCTGGCGCAGAAGAAATTTCTCGGCCACTACGCCACGCAACTCAACACCGTCGAAGTCAACTTCACGTTTCGACAACTGGTAAAAGAAACGACCATCCAAAACTGGATACAAGAGGCTCCTCCGTATTTCCGCTTCGGCGTGAAAGCGCACCAGGTCATCACCCACATCAAGCGTTTAAAAGGGACAGAAGATTTCGTACCGCGTTTTCTGGCCACGATTGAGCCGCTGGCCGCCGCAGGAAAGTTGGGTCCAGTCTTGTTTCAACTGCCGCCGAATCTAAAACTGGATGCTGCGCTGCTGCAAGACTTCCTGGGGATTCTGCCGAAGACTCTTCCTGCGGCATTTGAATTCCGCCACGCTTCGTGGTTCGTCGATGCCACGTGGGAGTTGCTCCGCTCGCACGAGCGCGCGATATGTGTGGCCGAAACCGAGACGATGACGACCCCCGATGTCGTCACGGCTCCGTTCACCTACTACCGCTTTCGCAAGCCGAATTACACGGTGGAGGAACGCCACTCCATGATCACTCGCATTGGCGAACACGTTGGAGCGGGCCGCGATGTCTTCGCTTATTTCAAGCACGAAGAAACTCCCGAGGGCGCGTTGTATGCGGTGAATCTTCTGCGTGAAGTAAGCGGAGCAGGAACCGCACCCCTAGCATCCTCCTCATTACTTCTGCGAACATCCGATAGCAGTCATACTTGACCTTTAAGAATGCGCCCCGAAGTGAATTCGCGTGTGCTTGCCGATTTTCTCGACTACCTCAGAATCGAGAAAGGCCTGGCGCAACTTTCCATCCGCGCGTACGCCTCCGACATTTCGCAGTTCTCTGAGTTTTTGGAGAAGCGCCAGCGTACGCTCCTAACCGCTCTGCGCACCGACGTAAGAGAGTTCCTGCAACAGCTTTTTTCTCACCAAGTGGACGGGCGCAGCGTCGGACGCAAGCTTTCAGCGCTTCGTCATCTCTACCGGTACTTGCTGCTGGACAAGAAAATCGCGTACGATCCCACGCTGAACATCGAGTCGCCGCGCCAGTGGAAGGTTCTTCCGAAATCCCTTGCCCGCGATGAAATGGAGGCGACACTTGCCGCTCCGCTGACCCACGAAGCAGGGTTAAAGCGTCATACGAAAGAATCCGCAGCACTGGCGCTTCGCGACCGCGCCATGCTCGAAGTATTTTATGCCGCGGCTTTGCGGGTTTCGGAAATCATTAGCGTCAAACTCGAAGACTTGAAGCTTGATGCCGGATTCATGCTGGTTCGCGGCAAGGGCGACAAAGAACGCGTGGTCCCGCTTGGCAAGGCGGCTCAGGATGCGCTCACAGAATATCTGGGCCGCGCTCGCCCAGTATTAACGGCAGCGAGAAAAGGAAGTTCCGCTCGTTCACCGAACGGGTCTCGATTATTATTCCTCGGCCGCGGCGCGCGGCAGTTAACTCGACAGCGGGTGTGGCAAATGGTTCGAGCGGCCTCGGCGGCCTCCGGACGAAAGGCCTCACCGCACATGCTGCGCCACTCCTGTGCCACGCACATGGTGGAAAATGGCGCCGACTTGCGCACCGTGCAAACGATTCTCGGCCATGCCGACATCTCCACTACGCAGGTGTATACGCACCTGGCACTGGATCGTCTGCGCACGGTGTATCAGATGCATCATCCGAGAGCAAAGGCGAGATGAGATTCACGCTGAGGTGCCGGGACGCACGATACCTCAAACTGACATTGAACTATAAGGAAGTGGAATTCGTGCAAGGTCGATCCCAGGAAAAAAAGATTTTCTCCGCGACTCTGTGACTCCGTGGTGGGTGTGAATCTATGAGCGCCAGAACGACAGTCGCCAAAGCCGTTGCCGATTTCCTGCGCCACCTGGGTGAACGGAATGCTTCTCCGCACACGGTCAAGGCTTACAGCGGAGATCTCGCGAACTTCGCTGCCTACGCGGGTTCGCGCGGCTGGGACGACCTCGACCACATCGCAATCCGCGGATTCCTGTCGCAGCTCTACGAAAAAGGCCTGAGCAAGACTTCCGTCGCCCGGTCCCTCGCCGCCGTACGCTCGCTGTACCGCTGGCTGGCCCGCGAAGGCGTCGTCGAACAGAATCCGGCGAAGCTGGTTTCCACCCCCAAGCTGGCCAAAAAATTGCCTCGCGTTCCAACCATCGAAGAAATGAATGGCGTCCTTGATAGCGCAATGCCTGAGGTTGCCGCCTTCCCCGAGCGCGACCGGCTCATGCTGGAACTGCTCTACGGATGTGGCATCCGCAATTCCGAGCTCACCGGCATCAACCTGGAGGACATTCGCGCGAGCGCGGAAATAATTCTCATTCGTGGCAAGGGAAAGAAGGAACGCTACGTTCCGTTTGGAGGATCCGCCGCGCAAGCTCTTGCCCAGTATCTGCCGCAGCGCCAGAAGGCTCTGCAAGAGGCTCACAAAAGCACAGACGCGTTACTCATCAATCGCCGCGGCGGACGCCTCACCACGCGCAGTGTGGGCCGCATCATCAAGAAAATCGCGGTGGCGAAAGGTCTCTCTCCCGACGTGCATCCACACACGCTGCGCCACGCATTCGGCACTCACATGCTTGAAGAAGGAGCCGACCTGCGCGCCATCCAGGAACTTTTGGGACACGAGCGCCTCGCCACGACGCAGCGCTACACGCAACTTTCCATGAAGCACGTGCTACAGGTTTACGACCAGACCCACCCGCGAGCCAAGTAGGATGGTCCGCCTATCTGAGTTCTTTCCACATTTCGACAACTTGCGCTTTCAAGTCCGCCGTCAGGTTTTCATAAGTAGCTTCCGAGGCATCGCTCTCCGCCGGAGGTAAGATCGGTTTGCCGAAGCGCATTTTGAGCGGTCCTATCTTCTGGATAAAGCCTTTGCCTCGCGGCCAAACTTCATGAAAGCCTTCGATCGCCACAGGCACGATCGGCACCTGCATGTGAATCGATAAAATCGCCGCTCCTTTCTTGAAAATCTTGGGAGCGCCGTCGATCGACCGTTCACCCTCCGGATAAAGCAGTAGCACGCGGCCATGCCGCAGCCCGAAAGCCCCGGCACGCATAGCTGGAACCAGATTTGCATCCGGATCCAAAACCACGACGCGCAACACCCGCGCGAGCCGTTTCATAATTCCTTGACCGAAGATTTCGCTCGTGCCGACCGCAAAGCTGTCCCGCAGAATATTTTCCGGCAGAACTCCAGCCATCACTACCGGATCAAGATAGCTTTGATGATTGGAAGAAATAATGAACGGACCTTTGGTCGGCAGGTTTTCCAATCCTGACACTCGCAGCCGAAAAAGATCGAGAGAAATAATCTCGGCCAGCCGCGACACCAGAAACCAGAACGTCTCAATGAAAGGCTGCGGCTTGCCCAGAGCCAAAACATTAGGATCGGTAGGATCCTCGGCCAAAATCGCTTTCCATCCAGCGAAGGCCGCTCTTGTTCCTGGCGCACCGGTGCCGCTCGCCGCGCTCTGCAACACGGCATCGAGCAGATCACGCAAAGTATATATCTCGGCCAGTTGCGATTCCGCCACGTCGCCGCCAAGGCTCTCTTCCAATCGGCTGAGAAGTTCTACGCGCTGCATCGAATCAAGTCCGAGATCTAATTCCAGGCTCAACCCGGGACGCAGGTTCGCCGGCGCAGAACTGGCAGCCTCGCGCACAATAGCCACTGCGCGCTGCACATCGGGACGGTCCATCCAGGCAATTTCGTCTGCGGTAAGCGGCTTCTCCGCCGGCAAATCGGAATCGTCCTCATTCCTGCGGCCCAGATTTGCCTTAACTCTTTTTTCCACTTCAAAGCGTTTTATCTTGCGCGTCGTAGTCCGCGGCAAATCGTCCTGCCAGATTTCGTAGCTGCCTATGCGCTTGGTCGAGGCAATCTGCGCCGAAAGTCCTTCGATATCGAAGCGGATCGCTTCTTTGGCATTCACGATCTTGCGCTGCCGCAACACATCAAAGTTCGGCACGACTACCGCGTGCAAACGGTCTCCACCCGCACCGGGCTTGCCTTCCAGGCCAAGCACGGCGACTTCTTTAATGAAAGGCGATTTCAAATAATGCGCCTCGATCTCTTCGGGATAAACATTCTTCCCGTTGCTGAGCACGATCACTTCTTTCTTGCGGCCGGTGAGAAAAAGATTTCCATGAGAATCGAAATAACCAAGGTCGCCGGTGTAGAACCATCCATCGCGCAGCACAGCCGCGGTTGCATCCGGCCGCTTCCAATAGCCCTTCATCACGACCTTGCCGCGCACCGCAACTTCGCCCACCGCCGGGCCACCGTCTTCCTGCGGCTGCGGGTCCACTATTTTGCCTTCGACGCCTTTCATCGCCTTGCCCACGGAGCCAAACACGATATCCCCAGGAGGATTAACGAATATGGCCGCCGCCGTCTCGGTCAAGCCGAGGGCCTGCATAACATCGATGCCCAGGTCATAAAAGTCGCGCGAGATTGCCGGATCAAAGCGCGAACCGCCCGTGGCCAGATAACGCATCTTTTTGCCAAATGTTTCGTGAATCTTGCCAAAAAACAACGGCCCAACATTGATGCTTATCTTGCGCAAAGCGTGGTTCAGCGCCATCATCGCGCGAAAAATCTTTCGTGTAACAACTCCACGCTTGTTAACTTCCTGAAAGATTCGTTCATGAATGAGATAGAAGAACTGCGGTACCACCGCAAAGGCCGTGATGTTGCGCTCTCGTAAAGCGCGCAACAGTTCGGTTGTATTCAGCGTTTCCAGATAGACGACGCGCGATCCCTTTACCAGCGGCAACAGCAGATTCGCCATCATTGCCAGCACATGAAACAGCGGCAACACACCCAGCAGAGCATCCGATGGTCCGATATCCACCCAGTTGAATACCGCTTCCACCTCGCCCAAATAGTTGCCATGCGTCAGCATCACCCCCTTGGGGTCGGCCGTTGTTCCCGAGGTGTAAAGCAGAGAGGCAAGATCGTCAGTGTTAGCGGACACGGGCGCAAAGTTTTCCGGCCCAGCTCGAAAAATATCCGTTAGATTTCCCATCCGCACCGGGTTCGTGCCGCCGGTCTTTTGCTCTGGCTCCAGCATCCGCTCGGGGTCCATCAGCACCAATCCAACCGTCGTTTTCGCGCCTGCTTCCGCGGCAATCGAAACATGCTTCGCGTCGCAAAAAACCGCGGACGTTTCGCTATCCTTTAATAACTTGATTACCTGGTCGGCGTGCAATGCGGTGTCGAGAGGCACCGCAACACAACCGGCTGCAATAATCCCCAAATATGCGGCGACCCAGCGCGGATGGTTGTCGGCAAGAATCGCCAGACGCGCTCCGCGTTCGAATTTCTGATCTCCGATCCAGTGCCCAATCGACTCCGCCATCTTCCGTAGTTCGGCGTAGGTGCAGCTCTCAAGTTGGTCGTTGCGCTGAAGTTCCAGCGCAACATTCTCTGGCCAGCGCTCGGAGCACTCCACAAATCGGTCGTAGAAAGTGGGCATGGGTCAGTCTGCTTAGGGTCGTGGGGATTATACGAAAAACACTGTCATCGCCGGAGCGCCTGGTTCGCCGACTCTGTTTCCAGATCAAAGTTTGCAGATCAAGGTTTGCCGATCAAGTTCGCCATCGACGATGAAAGTTCCCGGCCTTTTTTCTTTGGCGCTCTGTGCGAACTCGGGCTTGAATCCGGTGGTTTGCTTCAAAGCTTCCCACGCCCTCTTCCTGCATCTAAATATGCTAGGCTTTTAGAGATGGCCTTGGGCGTGCCGCCCCCCGAAGGATTTATTTTTGATTAACAAAGCAATTGCCAAAGTGTTTGGCACCAAGAACGAACGCGTGGTCAAGAGCCTCATGCCGAGAGTTGCGGCTATCAACGCTCTTGAACCGCAGATGCAGAAGCTCACCGACGACGAATTGCGCGCCAAGACTGACGAATTCCGCCAGCGCATTCAAGAGCGGCTGAGCCGCTTCAGCGGATCTAATGGAAATCAGCCGGCGGGAGCCGAAGCGGATGGCGAAGACGATCTCGACCGCACCAAGCGCCTCGAAAAAGAACAATACGACGCGCTCCAGGAAGTGCTGAATGAACTTCTGCCCGAAGCCTTTGCCGTGGCTCGCGAAGCTGGCCGCCGTGTGCTCAACATGCGCCACTTCGATGTACAGCTTATCGGCGGAATGATCCTGCACAAGGGCATCATCGCCGAAATGAAGACCGGCGAAGGCAAAACGCTGGTCGCCACGCTACCCGTCTATTTGAACGCGCTCAGCGGTCGCGGCGTTCACGTCGTCACAGTCAACGACTACCTGGCCAAACGCGACTCCGAGTGGATGGGCAAGCTCTATCGCTTCCTCGGCCTGACCGTCGGCGTGATCGTGCACGATCTCGACGACGAAGAGCGCCGCGCCGCCTATGCCGCCGATGTGACCTACGGCACCAACAACGAGTTCGGCTTCGACTACCTGCGCGACAACATGAAGTTCGACCTGAAAGATTGCGTGCAGCGCGGTCACAATTACGCGATTGTCGATGAAGTTGACTCGATCCTGATCGACGAAGCCCGTACTCCGCTCATCATCTCCGGCGCCAGCGAGGAATCGACTGACAAGTATTACAAAGTCAATCGCATCATATCTAAGCTGGAAAAGGGTGAAGAACTCGACGTCGCTCCCGGCGAACCTGCACAGCTCACCGGCGATTTTGTAGTCGACGAAAAACATCGCAACATCACCGTCACCGACGAGGGCTGGGAGAAAGTCGAAGGCCTGCTGGGCATCGGCAACATCGCCGATCCCGAGAACTGGCCGCTCAAGCACCACGTGGAAACTGCGATCAAGGCGCACGCGCTTTACCGCAAAGACGTGGAATACGTGAATAAAGACGGCGAAATCATCATCGTCGATGAGTTCACGGGACGCATGATGCCCGGCCGCCGCTGGTCTGACGGCCTGCACCAGGCCATTGAAGCGAAAGAAGGCGTCAAGATTGAGCGCGAGAATCAAACGCTCGCCACTATCACCTTCCAGAATTATTTCCGCATGTTCAAGAAACTTGCCGGCATGACCGGGACGGCGGAAACCGAAGCCACCGAGTTCGACAAAATCTACAAACTCGAAGTTGTAGTGATTCCCACCAACAAGCAGTTGCTCCGCGTCGAGAACCCCGACATCGTTTACCGCACGGAAAAGGAAAAATACTTTGCCGCCGCTGACGAGATTCAGCAACTCAATGCCAAGGGCCAGCCCATCCTGGTAGGTACCACGTCCATCGAGAAATCCGAGCGCCTCTCAGATCTGCTCAAGAAAAAAGGCGTCAAGCACTCTGTATTGAATGCAAAGCAGCACGAGCGCGAAGCTGAGATTGTGGCTCAGGCGGGCCGTAAAGGCATGGTCACCATTGCCACGAACATGGCCGGCCGCGGCACGGACATCCTGCTCGGCGGCAACTCAGAATTCATGGCCAAACAGGAGTTGGTCAAGAAGGGAATCGCGCAGCAATTGCGCGTCGCTCAGGGCAAGATTGAAGGCCCGCAGGAAGACGCCCAGACTTCTGTCTTCTATTACAACGGCAACGAATACACCGTTCCCACCGATCAGTGGACCGAAGCCAACGCCCGTTACAAATTGCACACCGACAAAGAACACGACGAAGTCACCGCCGTCGGTGGCCTGCATATTCTCGGCACCGAGCGCCACGAATCCCGCCGCATCGACAATCAGCTTCGCGGACGTGCCGGCCGCCAGGGCGATCCTGGCTCCTCGCGCTTTTATCTTGCCCTCGAAGATGACCTCATGCGCATCTTCGCCAAAGAATGGATTTCAAATTTATTGCAACGCTTGGGCATGGAAGAGGGGGTGCCGATCGAATCTAAGATGATCAGCCGCCGCATCGAGACTGCGCAGAAGGCGGTCGAAGGGCAGCACTTCGAATCGCGCAAACATCTGCTCGAATACGACGATGTGATGAACAAGCAGCGCGAGGCCGTCTATGGCCTGCGCCGCCGCCTGCTCGAAGGCATGGATCAGAAAGATCTGATCCTCGAAGACTACGTCTCGGCGACCCTCGGCGACCTGATGGACGAGTACTGCCCGCCGAAAGCCCATGCTGACGATTGGAATATCAAGGGATTGAAGGACGCAGTATTCACGCGCTTCGGCGTCGATTTCCTCGCCGAAGGCGTCAAGCCGGAAGCGCTGGAACGCCAGCAACTAGGCGACGCCATCTTCGAAAAACTGAAAGAGCGCTACGAGGCGAAAGAAAAACTCATCGGTCCAGACGCCATGCGCCATCACGAGCGCATGATCATGCTCAGCGTAATCGACCAGCAATGGAAAGATCATCTGCTCAGCATGGACCATCTCAAAGAGGGTATCGGCCTGCGCGGCTACGGGCAGCACGACCCGCTGGTCGAGTACAAAAAAGAATCCTTCGACATGTTCGAGGCCATGCTCCAGCGCTTCCAGGAAGACACGGTTCGCTATCTCTACCTGATGCAGATTTTGGAGCGTCCGCCGGATGCAGGCGCAGGCGGCCCGCCGCCAGATGGTCCCACGGGACAAGGCCCTGGAGACTCCAGCGTCCCGGTACATCGCGATGGCGACGGCAACGGCCGCCGTCCTCCGCGCATGGTCTCCACGTCCGCCGACGAACTGGAAGAAGCCTTCATGCGCCGCAAGCGCCGTGAACTGGAACAAGCCCGCATGGCCGGCGCCGGCGACGCGCAGCAGGTCCAGCAAGTTGTCCGTGGGCAGGAAAAAGTAGGTCGCAACGATCCTTGCCCCTGTGGCTCGGGCAAGAAATACAAAAAGTGCCACGGCGCGTAAC
>Ga0209010_1000200_pt1 | contig 21962 bp, 10 predicted proteins | sample BlaSpr_A8_OM1_O3_FD_187985 | JGI IMG/M metagenome (GOLD analysis project Ga0209010, IMG submission 187985) | Forest soil microbial communities from Thunder Bay, Ontario, Canada - Black Spruce, Ontario site 2_A8_OM1_O3 (SPAdes) (version 2) | ecosystem: Environmental > Terrestrial > Soil > Boreal...
AATAAAGCCGTCTTGCGATGGAACGTGTGTCGGGCTCCGCCGGGAAGAGCCGGTCCTCGTGGAGTATCGTCACTCGTTCACCTCGACAGATGCTGGCGGGTAGCGGAGACAATATTCCGTCAGGTGGCGCATGGGGCGGGCGGCATCGGACTCTCGGCGCTCGTCATCGTCGATTAGCGGCGTCCATGTTACCAATTTGCAAATGCTTATACCATGGCAAACCTCAATAGAATAACGATTGTCTAATATTCCGGCGCGCGTGCTGCTTGCGAGCCGCAGCATCTGGCCGGATTTGAAACTCGGATCCGCCCTGCGCATCACAGCGCATGAGCGGAATTGGCAAGATCCTGCGGTGAGCTGGCTAGAAAGTTGCCGCCAGACGAACATTCCGGCAGAATGCGTTTCGACATGGGCTCCAGCTACGATCGGCCGGTCGCGCTTCCGATTTCTTCTGCTGCCTCCGTTGTGCTCCACGCAGGATATGTTGTCGCTGGAATCGTAACGACGCTGCTCGGTCCTATTTTGCCGATACTGATTGTCCGCTGGTCCCTAAGCGACCAACGCGCCGGGCTTTTTTTCACCGCGCAGTTCTGCGGGTCCATGTTGGGAGTCTCTACGCTGGGCGCGCTGATCGGGCGAGGCTACCGATACGCGTTCGCGTCCGGATTCAGTCTGATTGCAGCCGGGGTTGCGGGCTTGAGTCTTGCTAGCTACCCGGCCGCCTTGGCCGCGGTTGCGCTGTTCGGATGTGGGCTGGGACAGGCTCTTTCCGCCACCAATCTGTGGGTGGCAGAAGTCGCAAAAGACCGGCGCGTCGCGGCGCTCAGCATTCTGAATCTGGCTTGGGGAATCGGTGCAATTGCGTCTTCTCCCTTCGTGTTGTTTGCCCAGCGGCGCGCGGCCACGTCGCTGCTACTGTACACAATCGCCTCAGCCTCGGCGCTTACGGCACTGATCCTGCTGGCGATGAACCTAGAGCCCGGAATACCCGAAGGAGATCAGCAACAGAGCAGGCCGACGCGCGATGAGAACATCAGCAGGAGAAGTTCGGTGAACCTGGCCGCACTGTTTTTTCTGTACGTCGGATCGGAAAACTCGATCGCGGGGTGGGTTGCCTCACTGACCAAACGAATGCATCCCGGTTCCGGCGACCTGTGGGCGCTGGCGCCGTTGTTTTTCTGGGCGGGGCTACTCCTCGGACGCGCCCTGGTACCCCTGGTTCCGTTTCGCTGGCGCGAACGTGCGCTGCTCGCGAGCGGATTGATCCTGGCGGCCGTTGGTATCTGTCTGTTGTTGCGAGCAAGCTCGTTCGCAAGCATCGCCATCTGCGCGAGTGCCGCCGGCTTGGGATTCGCGGGGATTTTTCCAATTCTGGTTGCGTGGCTCGTAAAGGCATATGGCCAGAACTCCCGGCGGATTGGGGCGATCATGTTCTCGTGCGCGGGTCTGGGCGGCGCTACGATGCCTTGGTTGGTGGGACTGACATCGACGGGAACGGGCAGTCTGCGCGCCGGTTTGCTGCTACCGTTGGCCGGTTGCATCGTGATGTTCACATTGATAGCGTCGATGCGCGAGCCAGTCTTTCGCGACCCTGGCGAGCAAAGTGATTAGTTCCTGCCGAATGCGCCCCGCATCGCTCAATTATTTCCAGACGAAAGTGGTTAATGATCGGGGCTTTAACGGAACTGCGGCCGCCGTATTTCCGAGCTGCAATTGGACCGTCCGCGCGGCACCCGCATTGCTCACCACCAACACCAGTGACCCGTCAGGATTTTGCAGGCCCACGTGGTCGAGGTCAACGGCCGTGCTCTGGGAGTCAAAGCGGCGAGCGCCGCGGCGCACCACACGAGAATAGTGTGCAAATGCCCAGTATTGTCCGCTGCGTGTGATCTCCTTGGTTTGCGAGTTGATCGTCACCACGCCGCCGCAGGGAAATGGTCCAAGATTCGGCCGGCCCTGCTCGTCCAGAGCCAGGTTCCACGACGTAATGGAGCGGCACCAGTTACGCAGAATGCCGCTGAAAGTGCGGCCCCACTTCCACCAGTCCGTCAGATAGTCGGGATCTTTGTAATCAGGGCCTCCTTCGGTCCAATGCATCTCGGCGTCCGGAAAGGCATCATGAACCCTGCTCATCATCTCGGGAGTCCCCACGTAACCGTGCCAGGCTACCGAACGGGTGTACTTGCGAAGGTTCTCGTCCTCAAGTGAGTCCATGACGCGGCCCCACAAATTGTAATTGTGATCCAATATCCAGATCTTGGTCGCCGTACCGGTGCTATGCAGGAGCGGGCCCAGATGATCGCGCAGGAACTTAATTTCGTATTCCTGTGGCCAGATACACGCGGGCATTTTGCCGTCCTGGTCGGTATCCACCTCGTTCTGCGTGGTGAGCGCTTGCACGGGCGCGCCCTCGGCCGCGTACGCCTGCAAGAATTTGAGGTAGTACTGCGCGTAAACTGCAAAGTAATACTGGCGCATCGCGCCACCCAGCATGGATCCGTTGAACTTCATCCAGCCAGGAGGGCTCCACGGGGACGAAAACAGGTACATCTCAGGATTCGCCTGACGCGCCAGGCGCAGCATGGGAAGAATGTATGCACGGTCGTGCTCGATCGAAAATCGCGTCAGCTGAGGATCGGCCTCGCCGTCGTCGAAACTGTAAACTTTCGTGGAGTAGTCGCTGGATCCGACGCAGACACGGCCAACGTTGAGACCCATCTCCGACGGATGGAACATCTCATGGAAGAGTTGTTCGCGCGCCGGGGGCGCGAGCTGGTTGAACATGTAACAGGCGGCGTCGGTAAACGCGCCGCCGAACCCCAGTATTTCCTGGAACTTTAGGTCGGGGTTTAGTTGGATCTGGTCGGCGCCGGACGCTGCGGATGACGGGCTCCAAGCAGTCGGAGGGGCAGGGGCAAAGCGTTCATCGCCGGACGTCACCCAAATGGAAATAAGGGAGCTCTGTTTCGATGTCTGATTTTTCGGCCCGGCTGCGGCGGACACCGGAGGCGCGACCTTCGCCTTCGGTGTGACCGCTGCCGCTAGTCCCAGCGCTGAAATTCCTAGAAAATCCCGGCGCGAAGTTTCGTTTTTCACGGTCTTCTCCTTCCAGTCCAAGCCTTCTCTACGATTGCTACAATGACACAAGCGCAGTGAGGCGGGCGGGTTCCAAGCAACGTCAATTCTTCGCAAGCACCGGCCTGATTTTTTCCTGCGCCACAATGCCTTCGCCTTCTTTCACACAGTAAACGTGGTCGGCAGAAAGGTTAGTCAGCACTTCGGTGCTTCCCGCCGGCCAAAAGATTTCCACTTTATCGGCACGGCTAGCGCCGCCGAGGCCCACGTGAATTCGAAGATCGTTCTGCGAGAGATAGCTTCCTCCACTCAGTACCGCAGAGGTCTGGACTAGATCTCCCGCGGTCACCCTTACGCGTGCGTTCAGGGCCAGTCGGTTGCTTTTCGCGCCGGCTAACTCGAGGTCAATCCAGTGATTGGCAGGGCCGCCCTGCGGTTGCAGGATGGTGGGGCCGCCTTTTAGATTCTCGATGACAATCTCAAGCCGGCCGTCGTTGAACAGATCAGCGACCGCCACTCCGCGGCTGACTCTGGGAAGTTGTAGGGCCGGCCCTACCAGCTTGCTGATGTCCTTAAACGTTCCATTGCGCAGGTTATAGAACAGCAGTCCCGGCTCGCGGTACTTCGGTCCGGCTTCTGCAGTATCGACCTGCGGGTAAACATGGCCGTTCACCAGGAACAGATCGAGCCAGCCTTCATTGTCAAAGTCGAAGAATGCATCTCCCCAGCCAACGTACGGTGTGGTGCTTGGGGCAATTCCGGAAGTGTACGATACGTCGGTAAAACTGAATCTCCCATCGTTCCGGAATAATGCCGCATATTCATCGCTGAAATGGGTGATTGCGATGGAGAACCGTCCGCTGTGCAGGTAGTCGCCCAGAGCAACGCCCATGTTGGCCTGTTCCGCCCCGTCTTGGCTGGCGGCCACGCCCGCGGCAAATCCGACTTCGTTGAAATGTCCGCCGCCATCGTTCTGGTAGAGATAATTCCTTCCAGCATCGTTAGCCACAAATAGATCGAGATGTCCATCATCGTCGAAATCCGACCAAACGGCCGTTAATCCGAAAGCATTGGGCGCGTCACGAATTCCGCTCTTCTTCGACACATCGGTGAATGTGCCGTCGCCGTTGTTGTGATAGAGGCTCGAAGAGGAACCCTTCAACCCACGCGGGCCGCATTGCACATCGATTCCGCGATATTTGCACGTCTGGCGGGAACCGAACGCCGGAAGATCGTCCAGATGAAAATCCACGTAATGCGAGACAAACAAGTCGACCCAACCATCGCGGTCGTAGTCGCCAAAGGCCGCGCCCGTTGCCCACTGTGAATCGTTGCTCAACCCGGCTTGCTTGGACACGTCCGTGAATGTTCCATCGCCATTGTTGCGATACAGCACCACGCCGCCGACGCAGGTCACGAGCAAATCGGGCCAGCCATCGTTGTTGTAGTCGCCCACGACCGCACCCATGGCCCAGCAGGGGTAACCGACACCGGCCTTATCCGTGACGTCGGTGAAAGTCCCGTCATGGTTATTATGGTAAAGCGCGCTGCGCGCTTTTTTGCCGGCCAAAGCCATCTCCACGCTCTGGGCGTTGCTGAAGTAAATATCGGGCCAACCGTCGCGATCATAATCGATCACAGCGACTCCTCCGCTCATCGACTCCACAATGTATTTCTGCTCGGGGCTGGAAAGATGATCGAACTTGATGCCGGTCGCGGCGGTGATGTCTACCAACTGAGGCAACCGAGCATCTGTCTGCGCAGCAGATGCCGACTGGCCGAAACGATCCGCGGCGAGCTGCCGCCCATATGATTTGCGACCGGGCTGATTGAACTCCGCTTGACGGCCCAAAGAAGACGGAGAGAAAGCCGAGAGGCAAATTGTCAGCATGGCGACGGATGCAAAGAGCGCAGCCCTCGCCTGCACATTCGTGTGTTCCCCTGGCCCTGGCAAATTTAGGATCCGCCCATTTCAGCGTCCTCGGTAACGGGTTTGCACGGCGTACAAGGAACTACGCGCGAGTATGAACAAAGTATCGCGATCGCTGCCGCCGAACAACAACTGCGAGGGCCGTTCTGGAATGTCGATCGTATCGATCAGTTCGCCGGCCGGGTTGTAGACGAACACCTGCCCCGCGGCAATATAGACGTTGCCCTTCTCGTCTACAGCCACGCTCTCTCCGCCGCGTTCGGCGAAAAGCCGCAAGTTCGACAGTGTTCCGTCCTCACCAACGCTGCCGACGTAGGTGGTCTCTCCGGATTCATTGGTAACGTAGTAGGGCTGGCCTTTCACCGCGGGTGCCAGACCAAAACCTCGCAACAGGTCGTTCAATTTGGTCCCGTAATACAGTTCCCCGTTTACAAACGGCTCGCCCGCAGGGAGGAAAGTGCTTCCGTCCGGAGAAATGAACTGCCAGGGCTTTCTAGCGAAACTCGCTTCGAGGAAATCGTTCTCGTTTCTCCAGTACCCTGCGGGTAGCACCGGGATCATTCCCGGGCGCGGCTCGGCTGGCACGGCTGGTAGCACGGTGATGCCATCATCCTCGGAGCCGGGCTTAAAACTGTACACGATACCTTTCCCGGAGTAGGAAACCACGATCAGGTCGCCGGCCTTATCAAAGAAAAGTTGCACCGGGTCCAGCGGATTATCACGAACCTTTGACAGCTGGCGCGTCGCGGGGGTCCAGCGGTAGATCGTTTGCCATTTGGCGTCCACGAAATAGACGGCTCCGGAGCTGTCAACAGCTCCCCCGGAAATATTGAAGAAACCGCCGGCGACTTTCTCCACCCTTGCGCCCTCGGTAAGAACGGGAGAAGGCTGCTTGGGTTGGAGTTCTGGCGCGCGGCCCGAAATCGTCAACCAGGCGAATTCGCGTTGACGAACTTCTATATTATAGGTCTGGTCATATAGAGCATTGTCGAAGGACACTTTGCTGTCGCTATAGCAGTGGACGTTGCGAAACCGTATATTCGTCGAGTTGGTGACTTTGACAGCGTATGGGAACGGCTGATAGCTGCTTACGACCCGATACATGTGCAGGTTCGCGAAGGTGATGTTGCTGGAATTGCGGATATCGAGCGGCAAAGCGAATCCGCCCTCGCCCCTTTCCTCTTCCGTCTGCAGCGCATAAATTTGCCAGTTGGATGCGTGGTCCAGCACGACCTCGTTGCGAACATGATGCTCGCTCGACAGTTCATAAATCCGCCCTTCGCCCGACGTGTTCGAGATGTACAGGCCCGCTTGCGCGAACGTGCTGGGCGTCCAGATGTCGAGGAAAGTCCCGCCGCCAGTGATCCATAGGCTGGGATACTGTCCGTCCCAGCGGCGATTCAAATTGGAATCGGCGGTATGAGTGTTGTTGTAGATCTCCTTCCATGTTTTGGAGCTATCGGCCGCGGTTGCGCTCGGATCAATCGTACCGTGGCCGCCCAGGAATCGTACATCGTTCATCATCGAGTCGCTGCCAGCCATCCACTTCGCGGCCACCGCTCGCGGGTTGATTCCGTTTGTGTACAAGCCGATACCGGTAACGATATTCCTTCCGCCTTGGGGGGTTTCCAGCAGGGGCTTGGGACTGCCCACGCCCTGAAAGGCCGGAGTAGAATCCGCGAGCAGCAAACGTGTCACGCTCGGATGGAGTCCTATAAGAATCGTATCCGGCCTTAGCGTGATCGTGTCTGTTACTCGGTACTGGCCGGACGGCAGGTAAATCGCACGGTGCTCGGCGATAGCTTTTTTGAAAGCGTCGGTATCATCCGCCACGCCGTCACCGACGGCACCCTGGTCGCGAATATCCATCCACGTCTCCATTGCCGGCAGATCCAAAATGTCGGACTTGACTGGTTCTGGCAAAGCGTTCAGCGGTGTGGAGTCATACACGTCGCCCGTGACGGGTAGCGCGGCAATATCCTCATAATGCAAACCGTGAGAAAAGGTCTTCACCTGATACATCTGTGACGTACCTGCGACGCTCTTGCTGCTCTCGCGATAGGATACAAAAACGGGCACGCTGCGGCAGACCACGTTTTCCATATTGATTTCGGTGCGGGCGCTGTTCTCGTTGCTGATGATTACAGCGGGCCCCGTGATGTTCTCCATGCGTGCGTCCTTGATCCACAGTTCGTCGGAGAATTGAGCATCAATGGAAATCGCCGTAGGGACATTCTTGAATTGTGGACGGATCAGCGTCAGCCCGGCCTCGCGCTCGCGGATTGCCGCTTCACGCTGACCCTCAAACGTGGCATCGATCACGGTAAATTGCCACCCAGGGGATGGCTTCCGGGTCCAGATACCGTATTGGCCGCCGTAAAAATGGACGTCCTGTGCGACGTTGCCGCCGTCGTGAATTCCCGCTAGTCCTGAGCCGATGTGAAAGTCCATATGAGCCAGGAAGCAGTGCTGCGCATAATGGGCGCGTACGCCCACCGCAGCCGGATTTCCCTCTTGGATTTCAATGTCGATATTGCTGATCGCGGAATAAAACGTGCCCGGGTTGGCATCGGCTGGAGCTGCATTCGGGCTCGGCCCACCGCCCGCGAAGAACATCATGTACGCGGGCCCCCGCTGAAAACCCGGCGTGTTTGCAGCCAGCACAAAGGCGGGCCGCGCAGCCCCGAACCCGATCAACCGGATTCCGGGCCAGATGTAGATCGTCCTGGTCAGACGGTAGCGGCCGGATGGAACAAACAGAATGCCCTGGTTCGTCGTCTCTCGAACCTTATCGATCGCCTGCTGCAAAACGGCGGAATCATCCGCGATTCCATCCCCCTTTATGGGGAAACGATCGGGTGACAGATAAACGGCTTTCGCATCGGTAGGACGCGCCGCATAGTACGACGTTCCGAGCAGCGGAACGGCCATTGACAAGATCGCCGCCGCTGCAAGAATTGTCTTCCTCATCGAGACCGTCCCTGGTGGAATTCTTCGAAATTCGTCGCGCGTCAGCGGTCGCGCGCGCGAAGGAACCGGCAAAACCGAGCCCGCGATGTCCTTCGCTGCGGCGGTGACCAGACTATCTTCTAGGATCTGCGTCGTCGTTTTCGCCAGTGGTTCGCTCCAGACGCATTTGGTGATAAATCTCCTGAAGTTTCTCCTTCATCTCTTTATATTTTTGGTATTCCTCAATTTCGTGTTTGGCATCGGCGCTGCGCCCCAGCTCTCGATAGACCGTACCGAGGCGGAAGTGGGCCACGGCACTGGTAGGGTCCAGCGCGATCGCGTGCACCAGGAGCGGCTCGGCCTTTTGCGGCTGATCCATGGCCATCAACACCTTCGCAAGCCCGATGCTCGCTTCGGGGTCTCCGGGCTGCAACTGAACGGCCCTGGTGTAACGCTCATACGCTTCCTTGAGATCGTTTCGCTGGGCTGCGATATCGCCAAGCCTGATTTCAGACTGTTCATCGAGCGGATTAGCCGCTAGCGCCGCCTTGTACTCAGTCTCCGATTCTTCGTGGGCCTGTGGAGTCGACACCGTGCGCAACATCTCGGCCAGCTCAAAATGGAGACCGGGCAGTTGTGGATCGATCTTGAGCGCAGCCCGGTAGTTCTCGATCGCTTCCGCCGTGTGCCCTTGCTTCGCCAGTTCGTGCGCCATCGCTTGGTGCATTCGGGCGGAATTCGGCGCTACAACGGTCAGGCTCAGCAGCGATTCGTTAGCCAGATCCGAGTAGACCCGATACGCCGTGTAGAGAAGCGCCTCATCCTCCGGCTCCTGCTTCCGCAGAACGGTCACGACCGCGGCGGCTTTATCCAGGTCGCCCGTTCCGGAGTAGATTTCGATCAGCTCCATCCCGGTGTCTATGCGAATCTTCTGGTCCGTCACGTTTGGAAATGCCTTCTCGAGGTCGTCGCGAGCCGCGCTGACCTCTCCCGTGCGCTTCTCCGCAATGCCCAGAAGAGCCTGAATCTTCCACAGGGTAGGTCGCAACTTCAGCGCCGCGCGGAGCTCTGGAATCGCATCCGTGTACGAATTCTGAAAGAACAGTACCGCACCGAGGTTGCCGCGGGCGTCCACATTATTCGGATCGATGGCAACAATAGCTCGAAATTCCGGCACCGCCAGATCAGGCTTGTTCTCGTGCAAGTATTCCGCAGCTTGGCGATTGTGAGCTTCGATCTGCTGCTGGCGGCTAGGAGTCGTTTGGGAGTAAGAAGGCTGCAACACAACAAAGAGAACGACCCACAACAAAACGGCAATTTGTTTCATCATGTGCCGATTGTACGGCGAACGAAGCGGATTCTAAAATCTCAGTCCCCCAAAACAGAGATGAGGACGGCAGGGGGGACCGCCGTCCTCAAGTTTCCTAGCCGTCTCTGTTAGAACGTCACTTTCGCACTAAGTTGACCGCTACGAGGGGCCACGGCAACGCCGTTGCCCAAAGTAGCGTTGTTTATTTCCCCGAAATTAGCCGCCCCGAGGGTTTGGCCCGGAGTGTTGAAGCTCGGATGGTTAAATATGTTGACCCAGTCTGATCGCAGTTCCAAGCGAATGCGTTCCCCGAAGCTAAAATTCTTAGCCAGGGACATGTTAAACACCGTCAGGCGCGGCCCCCGCAGCGAGTTCCTACCCTCGTCGCCGAAGGCAAACGTTCCTGCGGGAGAAGCATTAACAAAAGCCGCGGTGTTGAACCATTCATTGGGACCAGGATTGGGGACGTGGACATTGCCCACAACGTTGGGAAACCAGTTGCAGCCGTTGTTGACGTCGCCACCGGTTGCGGTGCCGCCGACTTGGCAGCCCGTAATGTTCGAGTTTTGGTTAGTATTGTTGACTACCGTGAATGGAGTTCCGCTTTGGGCGACGACCGTTCCTGCTATCCGCCATCCGCCAACCGCAGCGTTCGTTAGCGCGTTAGCATCGCTCAGATACATCTTTCCCTTGCCGAACGGCAGCTCGTAAGATACATACCCCTTGAACGCTGATGGGATGTCGAAATTCGAATTGCCGTAATTAGCCCCAGGGTTGTTTCCGATTTGCCAATACTGCGTCCCTCCGCGGCTGCCCCACCCACCCGAATCCTGGTCATCCAGAAAATGAGAGTAGACGTAGTTGAAGCTGAAGAGAAGGCCGTTGGAATAACGCTTGGTGATGGCGGCCTGCAGGGCGTTGTAATTCGACAGGGCGTTGTAATTGTATCCGGGAAGTTGTCCCCAAGCCGGAAAGGGACGATCCGCCTGAATGGCCTTACCCGCGGCCGCGCTCGCCGCAATGCCCTCTGGGGTAAGTATTTGGTTAACGTCTGTGTTGAATTGCAGATTGCTTCCGTGGCTGCCAACGTAGGCAAGCGACGCCATAAAGTTGTTTGCGAATTGATGCTCAACGCTCACCTGCCATTCGTTGATTCGGCCCACCGGAACGTTGTACGGCACATACGTCTGGTTCGAGGGGCTGGTGACGTTAAGGTATTGGGAGACATTCTTCGCGTTCGGCGAGCCCGTGACGTAGTTGAGCGCGGGAGCGGCCGCGGCAGCAGATTCCGAGAGAGTGACCAATGGAGTGGGCCCGGTTCCCTGGTTTACATCCGAGGCATTGCCAGAACTGGTGTTGAGCGCCCCGAAGCCTATTCCATTGCCGTAATCGTCTTGGCTAAAGTTGTACGAGTACATCCCGAAGCCGCCGCGAACGACGGTGTTGTTCAGCACCGACCAGGCAAAGCCGACACGAGGCAGGAAAATATCGTAAATCGGCTTCTGCAACGAGTTTCGATTGTCTTGGGGAGCAAACCACAGCGAGCCTAATTGGCCGTTCAAGGAACCGCAAGGCGTGCCGTTTTGATCGACGCTGCAGATCAGCGGGATATTCGGATCGAACCCGCCCAGGCTATTGTTGATCTCGGTGAATCCAGTTGTAGCCACGTAGCGCACGCCAAGGTTCAAGGTGAAATTCGAGCGCACCTTGAAGTCGTCTTGCACAAAGAGTTGCGGGCTCTTTAACCGGGCGTAGGACACTCCTTGATTGGTCGCACTCCACTTTTGCACGTCGCCGAGCAGGAAGTCAGCGAGGCCGGTTCCTGTCGTCCCCGGTGCGGCCAAGTTTTGTGCGGTGTAGTTACCTGTGAAGGTGAAATTGCCCGCCGTAACGTTCCCCCAAGGCGTGGTGTTGCCTTGCCCCATCAACACCTCGACACCGAAGTGCAGAATGTGCTTGCCTTTGACCAAAGTCAACGTGTCCGATGGATCGTAGAGGTTTTCAATGTATATGGCGTTCGTGCCGGGTGCCACTTGCGAACAACACAGGCCGGGGCCGCCGATGTTTATCTGCGGGATAACGTCTGCCTTAGCGTATTGCAGGCCCAGAGAGGTGGCATTGTCAAACCCAAGGGTCTGGGGAACGAACCAGTTGCCTTGCTTGGTATAGGCCATGCGGAATTCGTTCACCATGGACGGGCTAATCGTCCAAGTTTCGGTGATCTGCGCGTTGTAACCGTCGATATCGCCGGAGAAGCAGTTTTGCGGGCATGGAAAAGGCCCGTATTTATTGACGCCAGGGTTATTCTTCTGGCTGATCGAGAAACTCACGCGGTTCTTCGGCGAAAGATCATAGTCAAGACGCCCAAAAAATCTGAGATTGGGGTTAGGAGTCGGCAGAATGGTCGAGAAGTTGTTGCTGAGAGCACCCGCGGCGCCCGCGTTAGGCGCAGGGTAGAACCCCGCCGCCAGTATCTTCGCCGCCACGGGATCGACGCGGCTGGCTGGAATCGCGTTTACGCCAGCAAGGGATCCCGTGTTTTCCGCCGCAAATGAGGTTCGCGTACAACCCGGCGTTGCACAGCTTGCGGGGTCGTACAGGGTCGGGAGTCCGGGTGCACTAAAATCGAAGGCGCCCGGATGGGCAGTCCCCTGGCCTATTTCGGCCAGAGTTGGAGTGGTGCCTAGCGTTGCGCTGGCCGCGCCATTGTTATAGATCTTATCGACGACGAAGAAGAAGAACAGCTTATTTTTAATGATCGGTCCGCCGACGGAACCGCCATACTCGTCGTAACGCAAATACCCTGCCGTCTGTGGGGTAATGCCGCCAGAGCTGTTCGGAATTCCAAAGTATGGGGCTGCGTTCAGGATGGTATTCTGCCAATATTCGTAAGCCGACCCGTGAATGCTGTTGGTACCGCTCTTGGTGATCTGGTTGAATACGGCGCCGCCAATGCCGTATTCCGCCGAGAAAGAAGAGGTCGTGACTTGAACCTCCGAGATGGCCTCGAACAACGTGTTGTCCACGTTGTTGCTCACCGGCAATTGAACTACACCTCCATCCTGCAGGTAGTTCGCGTAATTAGGAAGGTTTCCGTTGATCGACACGGCATCCCCTGCATTATAAGATCCGCTGCCCTCTGACCCAGGCGCCGTAGGAGAACCGGCAGCGCCGGGCAGCAGAATATTGAAGTTCGCCCAATCGTTGCCGGTGATCCCGGAGCCTATTTGGGGGAGCACACCTATGGTTTGCGCTTCCCAAACCGTTCCCATGTGGGCGGTTTCGGTGTCGAGCAGAGGCACGCCATTCTCGGCCACGATCACCGTTTCTGATACAGTTCCAACCTCCAGACTGGCATTCTCCGTGATTACGTCGACATTCAGCGTGAATGGGCCAAGCACAAGTTTCTTGAAGCCGGTTGCCGTGACGGTAATTTTATAGTTTCCAGCGGGCGTCGAAACCGTGTCGTAGATGCCGTCCTGGTTGGTTACGAATTCCTTTGTCTCGCCTGTATCAATGTTGCTGAGCGTGACGCTGGCGCCTGCCACCACCGCTCCCGAAGTATCCGCGACCGTGCCGCGAATCTCACCGGTGTTTCTGCTCTGGGAAAGGACCGGTTTGGCCATACTCACGACAAGGCAAAGCGCAAGCGCGAAGCGGAATAATCCGTTCATTGAATCCCTCCACCCCAAAAATTGAGCATCCACCCAGAAACGACTGCTCACTCGGCATAGCCACGTTGCGCCAATGTCCACCGATTGGTCGTCGGTGCCCTGTTCGACATGGGCAGCAGGCGTTGCAGCCACGAACCTATTTCTGAACACACTACCGGCAACTTAAATTGTTGCGCCGCTTTGCTCGACTCTGGTGCTAGCGGCAAGAAAACAATTCAATTAACCAAAATTCTACTTATACCTGCCACTAATCTACTTGTCTGCCGCCTGCCTCCGCGCGTCAGAAACATCGTTGTTCTATTGCGTTTGCTGCTAGTAGTTTTACACTACCCCGTGATGCGGGAGATTTAGCTCCAGAACCGTTTCTTTGTCAATAGGAAATATCGATATTCTAAAAAGAAAATTGTGATAGCTGGATTTCCTTGAATTGTCTTCGCCTCTCTGCGATACAATCCGGCCCAGAAACGTATAAGAATCAAGCGATCGTCAGTTCAGGCGTGCGCCCCGCGGGGATGTTACTGGAATGAAACCTCTTATGAAAAAAGTAGAGCGGGCGAAGAAGCCAGCCGCCACGCTGAAGGCAGTCGCGGAACGCGTCAACCTTACGCCCAGCACCGTTTCGCATGTGCTGACCGATTCTCCCGCAGCGCGTTCGGTCCCTCAAAAAACAAAAGACCGCATCTTGGCGGCGGCGCGCAAACTGAACTACCAGCCGAATTTTTTCGCGCGTTCTCTGAAGGTGAAGCGCAGCCATACAATCGGAGTGATCGCTGTCGAAATCGGCGACGCTTACAGTTCCTTAGTGATTGGCGGAATCGAACGTTATCTTCGTAAGCAGGATTTCTTTTTCCTCACCGTAGCTCACCGCCACGACGAGAAACTCCTGGCAACGTACGAGGATATGCTGCAACAACGTGGTGTCGAGGGATTTATCACCGTCGACACTGCCTTGAATGGCCAACCCCCTGTCCCGACCGTAGCGATAGCCGGCCATCGCAAGATCCAAAGCGTAACCAATATTGTTCTGGATCATCGTCTTGCCGCTTCGCTCGCACTGCGCCATCTGGTCGATCTGGGACATGAAAAAATCGCGTTCATGAAGGGTTCAGCGGCGAGCTCCGATTCCGACGAGCGCTGGAGTGCCATCTGCGAGGTCGCTGAGAAATTGCGCATTCGCATTCGTCCCGAGCTGATCCTGGAGCTCGAAGGTGCCGATCCCACGCCGAATCTAGGCTACCCATATGCCAAGCAATTGGTTGCGAGCAAGCAGCCGTTTACCGCGCTTTTCGCCTACAATGATATTTCCGCCATCGGTGCCATCCGCGCTTTCCAGCAGGCGGGCCTGCGTGTGCCGCACGATGTGTCGGTGGTCGGCTTCGATGATATTCAGAGCGCTGCCTATCTCAGTCCCCCGCTGACCACTGTGCGACAGCCCCTGCAAGAGATGGGTGAGATCGCGGCGCGTACGCTGCTTGATGGCATCGAGAGACGCGTGAAGTACGTTCCCGAAATTTCGGTCGCACCCGAGTTTGTTGTACGCGATTCCACCGCGCCTCCGAACCGCCGGCGCGCGATGGCCAGTTCGGTGGAATCAGAGGCAGCGCAGCAGGGCGGTGAATTGTTCCAGCCGGCAACAGAGTAGAAGTCGAGCCTTTCATTTCCGCATTTCGGATGCTGCATGGGAATCCGTACTTATAGCAGGTGCATTTGGCGAATCGCCGTGTGGACTTTCGCCATCGCATTGCCAACGGCCGCAGACGCGCCTCCGAACCAGCGACTCACTCCAGCGGGAGTGCTTTCAATCATGCAACGCGTGGCCGATTGGCAGCTGGCGCATCCTTCGCTGCACCCCACGACCGACTGGACGCAGGCCGCAGGAGACGCGGGGATGATGGCTCTGGCAGGCATCTCCAGCAACCCGAAATATCGTGACGCGCTGCTTGCGATGGGCGAAGCCAACGGCTGGAAACCCGGACCACGCTTGTATCATGCCGACGATTTGGCAATTGGCCAAACCTACGCGGGTCTTTATTTTCTTTATCGCGAGCCAAAAATGATCGCGGCGTTACGCTCGCGGCTCGACGCCATTCTCTCTGCGCCACCGAATATCGAAAGCCTGGATTTCCATCAGCCTTACGACCAAGCATCCCAACTGTGGTCCTGGTGCGATTCGCTGTTCATGGCCCCGCCCGTTTGGTTGCAGCTGTTCGCCGCCACTGGCGACGAGCGCTATCTCGATTTTGCGCTGAAAAATTGGTGGCGTACCACGGAGTATCTTTACGATCCGAACGAACACCTCTACTTCCGCGATAGCACCTACTTCGACCGGCGCGAAGCCAACGGCAAGAAAATCTTCTGGAGCCGCGGCAACGGTTGGGTCATGGCCGGGTTAGTCCGCATGCTGCAATTGCTGCCGGCAAACCATCCGAGCCGCGCGCGGTTCGAGCGACTGTTCCAGGAAATGGCGGAGACGATTGTCGGTGATCAGCAGCCCGACGGCCTGTGGCATTCGAGCTTGCTCGACCCGGGCAGTTATCCGCTCAAGGAATCCAGCGGCTCGGGTTTCTACGCCTACGCGCTCGCTTGGGGCGTGAACCAAGGCTTGCTCGATGGCGCAAGATTTAAGCCTGCGATCCGCAAAGCCTGGGCCGCCCTTGTCGATAGCGTGGACGCCCAAGGCAAATTGACGCATGTTCAACCCATCGGTTCCGACCCGAAAACGTTCCCGGACGATTCCACCGAGGTATATGGTGTCGGCGCGTTTCTGCTGGCAGGCAGCGAGGTATACCGCATGGCGGTGTTTGAGAATGGCAAGCCGCTGGCGATCGAGGTAAGCAATCCCGCCGAACTGTACCGTCATTCCGAAACGGTGGAACTAAGCCTTGCTCGATTGGCCGGCCAGGGACTGCGTTCGACAAACCTGGCAGTGATGGACGGCCATGGGTCCCGCATTCTCGATTCGCAGACTTACGCCAGTGAACCAGGGCGGCCTCTGGACACCTTCATTTTCCAGACGGATCTTGCGCCGGGGGAGACGCGGACCTACTACATCATGGACGCTTCCGCTTTGGCTGCCGTGCCGCAACCGATTGTGAAAACCTACGCGCGACAAATCGGCGAGCGCTACCGCGACATGGCCTGGGAGAGCGATCGAATCGCACATCGTGTCTACCACCAGGATTTAATTCCAGCCGAGGGCACGGTGAGCAGCGGCGTGGATGTGTGGGTCAAGAGCACGCGCGCCATGGTGATCAACCAGTGGTACAAGAGCGGCGATTATCACAAGGATCACGGCGAAGGGTTGGATGATTATCGCGTCGGGCGCAGCCGAGGTTGCGGTGGCCTCGGCATTTGGGACGGTCACTCCTACTACGTGTCGAGCAATTACCGCAACGCGCGAATGATCACGAACGGGCCGGTCCGTTCCGAATTCGAGCTGAGCTATGATTCCTGGGATGCCGGACAAGGAAGAATCTCCGAGACCAAGCGCATCCGCATTGACGCTGGCTCCAACATGACTCGCGTCCAAAGCATATTCGCCGGAGCCCATCACCAGAACTTCGAAGTCGGGATCGGCATCGCGCAACGTCCAGGTAGCGGCGCGATCGCAACGAACCAAGAAGAAGGTTGGATGAGCTATTGGCAGCCCGCCGACCGGGACAGGGGAAACATAGCATGCGCGATTGTGCTGCCGGATAAGATCGAGGAATTCGCAACCGAAACCGCCACGCTGCCCACGCTGGCGCAGACCGAGCTCGTTACACCCAACGACGAGGGCTTGCCGCCAGTCGCCAATTTGCTGGCCGTCACGCCGGTGGAGGCGGGAAAGCCATTGCTGTACTATCTCGGCGCGGGTTGGAGCAAGAGCGGCGATTTTGCCGCGGAAACAGACTGGGGGAATTACGTGCGACAATTCGTGGTGCGAGTTCGTGCGCCGCTTCAACTGAAACTCAAGAATAAATAGATGTCTGGGCTCTTGCCAAATCGAATCCCAGGATCACTTTGGCAAACAGGAAAACTCTGGACAAGTTTCTGACACTAGCGACGCGTCGAACATGCAGTCAAGGCTTATCAGGACCTACTGGCGTGCAGCAATCTATTTCAGGCCCTTTCCGGTGGTTGTGATTACCAGTTGACCGTGTTTCACTCCGCGAAGACTCAATATTCGATTCGCCAGGTCTCGGATCGTGCTGCTTCGGCCTCTCATAATAATAACTTCCAGGCAGTTGTGATGGTCCAAGTGGACGTGCGTTGCCGCCAGAACTTGATTGCCTGCGTGGTGCTGTGCCTCTACCAATTCCTCGGTTAGATTCGGACGATGATGGTCGAATACGATCGTCAACGTTCCGACGATCTCTTTGTCCTGTTCGACTTCCACAGATACTAAGTGCTCGCGGATCAGATCCCGCACGGCCTCGGAACGATTCTTGTAGCCCTTCCCTGCGATAGCTCGGTCAAACTTCGCAAGCAAATCTCGATCTAGCGACAGTCCCGTTCTGGTTAACTCGGACATGTTTAATCCTATGCTTTGGAGTTCGAGAGAATCCCTTCGTCGAACGCTTGTATATAGCACGCGCGCCCTGCGAGAGGCCAGTTGCGGCTGGGTGACTTCTACCCTGCTGAGGTCTGGCGGGCGGGCCGGTACCGAAATACCTGTGGGGAAATCCCTGATAGCACGATTTGAAAAAACGTGATACATACTCATTCGCTCGGTAACACGTATTCGAGAGTCGTGTGTCGAGGTTGAAATGCGATCCAATCGCGCGACGGGCCGGCTGCACACCTGCATGGCCCTGATAATTCTGTCTTGTTCCATAACTTCGGTGTGCGCAGCTGCAAATGCGCAAGGAATCGCTCAGCTATCAGGAACCGTCGTTGACAACTCTGGCGCGGTAATTGCCGGGGCTAGCGTGCAGGTTCGAAGAACGAACGGTACTGTACGGATGACGACTCAGACGGACGCGAACGGCGCCTTCATTATTTCTGGACTCTCGGCAGGTGCTTATCGACTCGAGGTGTCGAATCCCGGTTTGGAAACCAAAGAAATCCCCGTCACCATAGAGACCGCGGAAGCGCTGGCCCCGCTGCGCATCTCTCTGGCTATGAGTTCCGTGAGCACCACCATAAACGTGCAGGGCCGGGAGGATAGCCTCATCGGAATTGCCGATTCCGCCACCCAGGGAACGGTGGGCGCAGCGGAAATCCAGGATCGTCCGATTCTTCGTTCCGGAGAAATTTTGGAGACGATCCCCGGTCTCATCATCACGCAGCACGCCGGCGGAGGCAAGGCCAACCAATATTTTCTTCGCGGCTTCAATCTCGACCACGGCACGGATTTCGCCATTTTCATCGACGACATGCCGTTGAACTTGCCCTCGCACGCGCACGGCGAGGGCTATGCGGACATGAACATCGTCATCCCGGAGTTTGTGGAGCAGGTGAATTTCGAGAAGGGTCCCTATTACGCTGATGTCGGCAACTACGGCTCGGCTGGATGGGCTCATGTGGAATATTTCAAGACGCTGCCGCAGAACTTCATCCAAGTGGAAGGCGGCATGTATGGCTATGGGAGGTTGGTTTTTGGCGTATCGCGAAAGCTCTTCAAGGGCAATTTGCTGTACGGCGGAGAGGCGTATCACGACAACGGCCCATGGACGACGCACGAGGATAATTTTTACAAATATAATGGCCTTGTAAGCTACAGCCAGGGCGGAGGGGACAATGGTTTCAGCGTCACGGCGCGCGCTTACCGTGGAACATGGCGCTCGAGCGATCAAATCCCCGTTAACGCCATTCCCCTGGTTGGTTTCTTTGGAGCACTGAACCCGACGGACGGCGGCGAGTCACAACGTTACAGCCTGCAGGCTGAATGGCATCACAGCAACGCAAATTCCGAGACGAAAATCACGGCCTACGGATTTTATTATGATCTCAATTTATTTTCTGATTTCACTTACTTCCTGGATGACCCCATCAAGGGCGATCAGTTCGAACAGCAGGACCGGCGCTGGGTGGCGGGGCTTGACGCGCAGCACACGATATTCGGCACGTGGTTCGGCCGCAAGGTGGCAAATACGTTCGGCCTGCAGCTCCGCAACGATTGGATCCACAACGGCCTTTTCCGGTCGGAAGACCGTGTGCGCACCGACAAGAATGATAGCAACGCATGCGACGACGAACCCGTCCCCGCCTGCGTTACCAATCCGAATCTGACGGCAATCTTGCCCGCGGACACCGATTTGAATAAATTTACCGACACCATGATCGGTTTTTATGTGGAGAATAAAATCCAGTGGGCGGAAAAGTTCCGCTCGGTCGTGGCCGTGCGCGGCGACGAGGCGATATATAACGTCACCAGCCTGAGTCCGCCCTACGTCGCCGCCGAACTGCCTGGCGCTCCGGTGGTCAACTTTGCGGAGCTCAATTCCGGCACGGCCTCCAAGTTCCTGCCCAGCCCCAAAGCAAGTTTGATTTTCGGCCCCTGGGCCAACACGGAGTTCTATCTACAGGGCGGATTCAGTTTCCACAGCAACGACGCGCGCGGTGCAACGCAAAGGGAGGAACCGATTTCGCCCGACTTTCCTTTCCCCACGCCCAGCACTCCAATTTCGCCGCTGGTCCAAACCAAAGGTGGGGAAGTCGGCGTGCGCACTTCGGCCGTCCCACATCTGCAAAGCACCTTTTCACTCTGGTACCTCCACAGCAACTCCGAACTGCAGCAGGATGGCGACACCGGAGGCACGGTTGCCTCAGAACAGTCGAGCAACCGCGATGGCGTCGAATGGGCCAACTACTACGCGCCACTGGAACATTTGGCGGTTGATTTTGATTTTGCGGACTCCCGCGCCCGGTTTACCCAGATAGACCCAGATGACGCGACGTTCACCAATGTGGGTGGTGGCCAGTATCCCGTGCAAGGCCCGGGTGGTTATCGTGTGCCCGAAGCAGTTGGGATGGTGATTTCTTCGGGCGTCACACTGCACGATTACCGGGGCTTTTCGGCCAGTTTGCGCCTGCGTTACTTTGGCCCGCGCGATTTGACGTCCGATGGAATTTATCGTTCAAATTCAACGGCGTTGGTCAACGGTGAGGTGGCTTATCAAATTAACAAGAAATTCCGCGTTTCGGCCGAATTTTTGAATTTGCTTAATCGCCGCGATCACGACATCGACTACGCCTATATCTCCCGAATAACGCCAACAGCCGCGCCTGAATTCACAGACGTTTTCCATCCCGTCGAGCCGTTTCAGGTGCGATTCGGGTTACAGTACCGGTTCGATCTGCCTCAGTGATCCTATATGCATTCCTGTGCGGAATGGAGAACACTCCGTGGGAAAAACGACGCTCCGGTAACGACTCTCCAGGAATTTGGCTCATAACTCCTGTCGAACCAATAGACGAATCTCGCCAAGTTTCTGGCTCTAGCGACGCGTCAAGACACCGTTCGGACTTAGGATTACCGGCCACTCAAACAGCCGTTGCGGCATTGGCGGAATGAATCCTCCTTCAGCCTGGTTCGATGCGAGTCTAGTTTGGTTTTTGTGTCGCGGCGGCGCGCTCTTTCGCGTCCGCGACGATGGTGGCGAAGCGCGGATCGTCGTGGAGCGATTTCAGGTCGGGGTCCTTATCGACGGCGAGATCGCCCCAGGGAGGAAGTCCGTGGTCAACAGACTCGCGCAGGAGCGAGAGCGCCTGGTCTTTGTGGCCCTGGCGCGCCGCTAAGCAGCTCAGACCGTAGACGGTAACAGCCGTATCCGGGTGCTCCGGACCGAGCACACGACGTTGAATCTCGAGCACCTGGCGATCCAGTTTCTCCGCTTCGGCGTAGCGGCCTTCCTGCTCAAGAGGCGCGCCCAGGCTCATGATTGCCATCAGTGTATTCGGGTGTTCCGGGCCGAGCACCCGGCGTCGAATGTCGATCACATCGCGATACATTTTCTCCGCCTCGGGGTAGCTCCCTTGATCATCAAGAGCCTTCGCGAGGTCGTTGAGCGTCCTGACCGTTTCCGGGTGTTCTGGCCCGAGCACACGGCGTTCGATGTCGATCACTTGGCGATCCAAGCTTTCCGCTTCGGCGTAGCGCTTTTCGTTTTCAAGAGTCGACGCCAAGTTGTTCATCGTGATTAGTGTTTGTGGGTGCTCAGGCCCAAACAGACGACGCCGAACGTCGAGCACTTTCCGCTCCGTGTCCTCCTCCTCCGCGTAGCGTCCTTCGTCCCTAAGAACGCCGGCCAGATTATTAAGTGTCTTCAGTGTATCCGGGTGCTCGGGGCCGAGCACCCGGCGTTCGATGTCGAGTTCCTCGCGCTCCATCTTCTCGGCGTCGGCGTAGTGGCCTTGGCGCTGAAGAGTCGCTGCCAATTCGCGCATCGATTTCAAGGTGTCTGGATCGTCCTGGCCCAAGACTTGGCGTTGAATATCCAGTGTCTCCCGCGCTAGTTTCTCTGCTTCGGCATAATGCCCTTCATCCAGCAAGAGCCACGCTAGGTCGTCCGCCGACCTTAACGTTTCTGGATTCCTCGGCCCTTTAACACGGCGCTGAATGTCCAGCGCATGTTCGAACAGTGGGTGCGCTTGGGGATACAACCCCAGACTTTCGTACACTTCTCCCATTACATCCATAAGCTGCGCCTGCGTCTCTGGATCTTTAGCCAGCCCGGTGTCGATTTCCTTCGATGCACTGTCCAGGAGTTCTCGTGCGGTGATGCTATTGCCGCGCGCTTGGCTTGGGTCTGACACTTTGAACATCCCCTTCATGAAACTCGCTACCCGCTGCGCGGCTTCTGCTTGGCGGCTTGCCCGATCGCGCTCGGCGGCGATGCGCCGCGCCTGGACCGCCGTCACCGCGGCGAAGGTAATCAACAGGACCACTGCGGAGGCTGCTGCCGCGACGGCCCAGCGATGGCGCCGCACAAACTTGCTGGCGCGATATGCGGCGCTTGGCGGGTGCGCAATCACCGGCTCGTTGTGCAGATGCCGCTCGATATCCGCGCCGAGTTCCGCCGCCGATCCGTACCTCCGCGTG
>Ga0209010_1000201_pt1 | contig 21941 bp, 23 predicted proteins | sample BlaSpr_A8_OM1_O3_FD_187985 | JGI IMG/M metagenome (GOLD analysis project Ga0209010, IMG submission 187985) | Forest soil microbial communities from Thunder Bay, Ontario, Canada - Black Spruce, Ontario site 2_A8_OM1_O3 (SPAdes) (version 2) | ecosystem: Environmental > Terrestrial > Soil > Boreal...
ATACGTATAGGCTACAGGCACGGTGGGGAAGTAGGGGTCGGTCGGGCCGCCTGCGACGACAGGAGGAATGTTGGTGTAGAGACTCTTCTCAGAGGGGCTAATGGCGTAGGTCGTGGTATCCACGGCATTGTATTGCGCAGAGAGTGCGTAGTTGGGCCCGGGAGTTCCATCCGCTTTCACGATTCCTTTGGAGAGCAGGTTGGAAACCGTCTGTCCTGACTTGGGAACATAGGTGGCGAAGACGTGGTCAAAGCTGCGATTTTCTCCGATGATGACGATGACGTGCTGGATGGGAGAGGCGGTGGTGGGCTGACCTTCATTTTGATTTTGATTTTGAGCGGCGAGCGGCATCGGCGACGAAAGGTTCGCGGTAAGGGCCACGAGACTTGCGCCAACGACGAGGTGCTGCCTGAGTTGCACCATGAAACTAGGCGAAGACGACATAGAATTCCTCCTGAGAGTTTGGAGCTGAAACTGCGCAGACTACAAACCTAGGGTGAGGCTCAAGAGTTACGCAGGTGTGACGCACAGATGAATTGCAAATGAATAAAAAATCACAGGCAGTCGGGTAAAGTACGGATTGCGGACTGAAGTTTTTTGAGCCGGGACACATGCGCGAACCGGAATGTGAAAATCCGGCAACAAATTTTCCACAATCACATATTGTTAACCTGAGGCGCGATCGGAGATGGGACCGCGGGTTCTAAAAATGCCAACACTTGTTGGAATTCCTTTTGATGGGAATTCGTCGTATTTGCGAGGAAGCTCGGCTGCGCCGCCCGCCATACGGGAGGCATTGCGCTGCGACGCTTCGAATCAATGGACGGAGCTGGGCGCGGATTTGGGAGTTGAGAGTGCGTTTGCGGATGCGGGCGACATTGAGTTCGCGGGGCTGGATGGGGCCGCCGCTTTCGAGGCGATTGAGCGGAAGATTGATTCGGTGTTGCAGAGCGGACAGCGGCCGGTTTCGTTGGGCGGCGATCATTCGATTACTTACCCGATCCTGCGGGCATTCGCGCGGCATCATTCGCCGCTGACGATTCTTCATTTCGACGCGCATCCCGATTTGTATGACGAGTTTGAAGGCAGACGGGTTTCGCATGCGTGTCCATTTGCGCGGATCATGGAAGAGAATCTGGCGGCGCGGCTGGTGCAGGTTGGGATTCGCACGATGGTGCGGCATCAGCGGGAACAGGCGGCGAAGTTTGGCGTGGAAGTGGTGGAGATGCGGGCATTGCCCGCTTATGATCGCGTGAAGATTCAGGGGCCGGTATATATTTCATTCGACATGGATGTGCTGGATCCGGCATTTGCGCCGGGCGTGTCGCACAGGGAGCCGGGAGGAATGTCGGTGCGGGAAGCGATCGCGCACCTGCATGCGATTGAGGGCGAGATTGTGGGCGCGGATTTGGTGGAGTTCAATCCGGTGCGGGATCGAAGTGGATTGACGGCGACAGTGGCGGCGAAGATTCTCAAGGAAATTCTGGGAAAGATGATTCTTGGGACGAAAACTCGATGAGAATTTGAGCACCACTATATAAGGAGGAACATGGCGAATGATAACGGGCTGGTACGTGTAGCGAGCCATTATTCCGTGGAGGAAACATTACAGCGGCTGGAGGCAGCTTTCGCATCAAAGGGACTGCAGATTTTCGCGCGCGTCGATCATAGCGGCGAGGCGGAGAAAGTCGGGCTTAAGATGCGGCCTACGAAGCTGCTGATCTTCGGCAGTCCGAAGGGCGGGACGCCTTTGATGGTGGCAGCGCCGGGGCTGGCCATCGATCTGCCGATGAAGGCGCTGGTTGAAGAAGAGAATGGGAAAGTATGGTTGACCTACAACAGTCCTGAGTACCTGCAAACGCGGCATAACATTCCAGCAGACTTGGTTAAGAATCTGGCCGGGGCGGGAGCTCTCATGGAGAAGGCTGTGGAATAATGCTGCGGTTGCACTTGCGACGGTTTGTCGGCTGCCGAGATGCCTGAAGATTCCAACCGAGCCCGCGACCATCTGGCGAACGAGCGCACGTTTCTGGCGTGGGTGCGTACTGGCATTGCCATTGTGGTGTTCGGATTTGCCATTGGCCGTTTCGCGATTGCCCTGCGTCAACTTGCGCAATTCCAGGGGAGTTCGGTGCACACTGCGGGATTTTCGGTGTGGCTGGGAACGAGTTCGATTGTTGCGGGCATTGTGCTGGTAGTGACTGGGCTGGTGCGCTATCGGCGGACGCGCGCGCTGTTGGATGAAGGCAAATTTGAGCCGGCGGGATTTGTCATCGATCTGGTGACGATCGTGACTGTGTTGTTCGCGTTGGCGCTGGCGGGATATCTGATTTATACGGGAAAAAGTTTGAGCTGAAATTCATAAGCGAAACTATGGCGAGCGATCAGGAAAAAGAAGCGGCGGCGCGGGCCAGTTTGCCGTTTGTCGAGGATGGTCAGGTAGTGGGGCTGGGGACGGGCTCCACTGCTGCGCATTTCATTCAACTGCTGGCTGAGCGAGTGAAGGCTGGGCTGAAGATTCGCGGCATTCCGACTTCGGTGCGCTCCGAAGCCATGGCGAAGAGTTTGGGGATTCCACTGACCACGTTGGATGAGTGCCAGGAAATTGCGGTGACGGTTGATGGGGCGGATGAAGTCGATCCGCAATTGCGGCTGATCAAGGGCGGCGGAGGGGCGCTGCTGCGGGAAAAGATTGTGGCCTCGGCGACGCGAAAGCTGGTGATTGTGGTGGACGCTAGCAAGCGGGTGGCAACGCTGGGGAAATTTCCTTTGCCGGTTGAGGTCATAAAGTTTTCACAGGCGTTGGTGACCAAGAAGATTGCGGGGCTGGGCGCCGCAGTACGGATGCGCATGAATGAAGATGGCAGGCCATATCTGACGGACGAGAACAACTACATTCTCGATTGCCACTTTGGTGCGATCGCCGACCCAGAGAAGCTGGCGCGCGAGTTGAGTGATATGCCTGGGGTGGTGGAGCACGGACTGTTTATTGGGATGGCTAATGTCGTGCTGGTGGCGCAAGAGGGCGAGATTTTGGAGTTGCGGCGTTAGAAACTTCTTATTTCTCATTTCTGACTGCCAGCGAATTGCAAAACTTTCGACACTGGGTTAGACCGAGGAAACACAGAGGAGCACTGCTCGGAACGGCATGGGCGTGGACGGACAGGCTCGGGGATGGAATGGGCGGACGCAGCGGCGCATTCCGCGGTATGGGGTGCATTTGCCGCTGGATGTGACCGTGCTGCGCTCGGGAATTCCGGATAGAGTCCCGGGTAGGTCGGTGAATCTATCGGAGCGCGGAGTCGCAGCGGTATTGGCGGCGGAACTCAGGGCGGGGGAAGCGGTGGGAGTTGAGTTGCAGGTGCCGGAAGCGCAGCCGCTGCGGTGGCGGGCGGTGGTGCGGTATCAGGATAAGCTGCGCTGCGGCATGGAATTCGCTGGGCTATCGGCGGAACAAAGAGCGGCGATCCGTAGCTGGACGGAAAAGTTGAAAGCGCAGCCCGAGCCAGAAAGAGTGGTTGCCGCGTTTCGTCCTCTCGAGACTCTGGCGGAGGCGTTGGCGGACTATGGCAAAGTCTCCGTGAATGAGGATGCCGAGGTAAAGAGCGAGCGAGCGGACCGGGAAGATTCCCCGGCGGCGCGGAGGCCCGAGGGGCGCGGCGCTAAGCGCACATTCCTGTTGCTGATATGTTTGCTGACGACGTGCGCGATCCTGCTGGCGGTGTTCTGGTTGCGCTGGAACCGGGGATGGGAAGAGTTAGAATCGGGGCTTCCGGGACGGCAGGAGGCGGTGCTTGAGCGCCCGCAACTGCAAGTGGGGGCAGCGGAGATGGAAAGGCTGATTCTTCATCGGGTTGATCCGGAGTATCCGGCGGAGGCGCGGAAGGCGAAGCTGCAAACGGTGATCGCGCTGGACGTGGTCGTGGGAAAGGATGGATCTGTCGTGAGTGTGCGTCCGTTGAACGGGCCGGACGTTCTGGGGCGCGCGGCTGTAGATGCGTTGCGCTGGTGGAAGTTCGAACCTTATCGAGTGAGTGGAGAGCCGGTGGTGGTGGAAACAACGCTGGCTGTGGAGTTCAAGCCTTAGGAAACATCAGCTTTGATTTTACGCAATGCATTCAGTACAACAATTCCGCTGATGGCGAAGCACAGGACCGCGCCGAGCGCCGCGGCCAACAGAAAAATGGGGTTCAGGTGCAGAATATCGGCAAGAACGGCTCCTGCCGCGAACGCGATCGCCAGCATGTTAAGCCAAACCGGAGCGTTCACCCGAACCCGGGCCTCGCTGCGCAGGCGCAATTGAAGCAGAAGCGCCGTCAAGCCGATGGCGGCGACCACCACCAATGCCAGAGGATTGAAGAAGGCTCCACGGGTGGTGTAGATCACGACCAGCGCCAACGCCGCCAAGAGCGAGCCCGCAGCCACGATGGTCCAGCGGCGGGAACCGCCGGTGGAAGCCGGATTCGAGTCGGTTAGCGGCAAGGAATTCCTTCCTGAAATTTATACAGGGGCGGGAAAAAAAGGGGAAGAACTTTCACGGAGCGTGATAGACCTCTGCGGCGAAGAGATCAATTCCATCCAGCCCAGCCAAGACTTTAGGCCGAGATACGATGGTTGACCGCGTAGAGCACCAACTCCACGCGGGTCGAAATGCCCAGCTTGTCGAAGATCCGAAACAGATACTTCTTGACCGTGTGTTCGCTCAGCATCAGAGAGCGGGCGATCTCGCGATTGCCCAGACCCTCGGCGACGAGTGCAACAACTTGTTCCTCCCGCGGGGTGAGAAGATTCTCTCCTCGATGATTCATCACCCGCAGAGCCGGCCTGCCCGCGATTCCTTCGAACACGTAATTGAGTTGCTCAGCATTGGCCCAGACCTCTCCGCGGGCCACGCTGTGAATACATTTGCGCAGCAAGCGCAGGTTGGCTTCGTTGGGGCAGAAAATTCCCCGAGCGCCGGAGCGAAAGGCGCTGATCACCATTTCCCGCGGGCAGGATTCCACCAGAAGAATCTTCACGATTTCGGGATGATCCATGTGAAGCTGCCGGATAGTTGCCATACTTTCGGTAAGACCGGCCGAAGAATTGGGTGAGAGCAAGGCGACTTGGGTCGGCGCCGATGCGATGGCGTTGTGGATGGATGCGGTATCCATCCCGCAGACGACGAGGCGAAATTCCGAGCGCCGGCGCAAAGCGTTGGTAAGCAACTGCGCCTGCATTCGGTTGGAGTCCGCAACGAGGACGCAAATTGCGCCCGCAGTGGCGGCCGGGGACGGACTCATGAACCGATCTCCGAACTGGGATTTAACGATGAACGGATTGTAGGCAGCGCAACTGCACTTAACAAGGATTCCTCGCACAATATTTGGTGGCGACTCTCAAATCGGGAACGGGCAGAGCGGAGGCATTGTTTTTTGAATCTTGTTCCGCGGCCTGTGAAGAAAGAGGAAGAGAAGCACCGTAATAACGCTGCCATTAAAAAGCCGGCTTTGCCCGCGCAGCGTGTTATCGCTGTGATTTTTGCGGCGGCGGCTTGGCTGCGGCGGGCCGATCTGCTTCCCACCGTGTGACCTCGCGAACAGTCAAGTCTACTTTTGTGGGTAGGGTAAGCAGGGTATCGATTTTCCTGCCGCGGTTAGTTCGCATGTCGCTTCCAGCTTGTGCGATGTCGCGGAAGGCAAAGGCATTAATCGAGATATCTCGCTTTATCACCCTTCGGATATTGATTCCACTTTCGTGGACCACACTTTCCAAGACTTGTTGATTCAATGGCGGAGCGGTATTTTCCTATCCACAAGGGCGACTGAGCGGTGGACGCAAGCTGCCGCGTAAGCGCCAAACGAGAAATGCAACGGTATCTCATGTTCGGGTGCGTTCGGGTTAAGCAGTTCATCGCCATCGCGTTCTTGATCTTGCTGAGTGGTTCGGCCGTCCACGCCCAGGAGCAGGTGAAGGTGCTGGGCACAGCCAAGGAGCCTTCCGCATCCGGTCTAACCGGGACCGGAGTGGAAGGAAGCAAAACAGCGGCCGTAAAAACCGGTGGAGCGGACAGCCTGGGAAACCCTTCGCTCGGAGGGGAGCGCCGTCCGCTCTACCGGCTTCGATTCAGTGACACTCTGGACATTACATTCACGGTTGCGCCGGAGTTCAACCAGTCGCTCACGGTGCAGCCCGATGGCTACGTGACCCTCAAAGATGCCGGGATGGTTGTTGCCGAGGGGCTGACAGTGCAGGAGTTCAGCGAAGCCGTGCAACGGGCCTACCGTGGATATTTGCACGATCCCGAGGTCGCCATCTCCCTGAAAGGCTTCGAACACCCCTATTTTGTCGCGGGTGGCCAGCTTGTCAGGCCCGGCAAGTACGAACTGCATTCCGACGTCACCGTTGCGGAGGCAGTGCAGATCGCGGGAGGGTTCACGCAGCAGGCCAAACACTCGCAGGTCATTTTGTTTCGGCGAGTGAACGACGATTTGGTTGAAACCCGCGTACTGAATATCAAGAAGATGTTGAAGCAGAATGGCCTGCGGGAGGATGCACATCTGCGGCCGGGGGACTTCATCTTCGTACCGCAGAATGCGCTCTCCAAGATCGACCGTTTCATAACCAGGCCTTCGATGGGGATGTATATCGACCCATTGCAATATTGAAATCACAAACGCGCCTATGTCCGACATGCCTTCAATTCGCAGGGGAACGCAGGCGAGTCCGCCGACCATGCGGGAACTGGCGATGGTCTTGTTCCGGCAGCGCAGCGTATTTGCCGGAGCGGCGCTGATCACCCTGGTTGCGGTGGGTTTCTATGCGGTCGCTGGCGCAAAATACCAGGCGCAAATGGAAGTCCTGGTACGACGGGGACGGGCGGATGGACCGGTCACCGACCAGCAAAATGCCCCTGTCGACTTGACCCGGCTGGCGGTTACCGAGGAGGAGTTGAACTCCGAGGTGGAATTGCTGCGCGACGATGAAGTGTTGCGGACGGTTGTGGAAAACAACAATCTGGAGAACCGCGATTGGCTGCGATGGTTGAGGCCGGGAGAGAGTCACTCAGCCCGGGTGGAGCGCGCAGCGCGACGGCTGGCCAAAGCGATCGAGATTGAGCCGATCAAAAAGACGAATCTGATCTCAGTGAGTTATGGGTCCGGGGATCCGAGCATGGCGGCAGAAGTCTTGAAATCGCTGGCCATTGTGTATGTGCAAAAGCATACCGAGGTTCACCGGCCTGCGGGGGAGTTGCCGTTCTTCGTGCAGCAGGTTGGCGAATCGCGGGAGCAACTGACCAAGTCACAGCAAGACTTATTGCAGTTCATCGGCAAGCGTGGAGTGGTGGCGGCGGCCGAGGAGCGCGACCTTACCTTGCAGCGCCTCAGCGAAATCGACGCCGGTTACCAGCAGACCAGCGTGCAATTAGCGGAGGTCGCGCGACGCGTGCAGGAACTGCAAGCACTGCTGAAAGTGTTACCTCAAAGAACGACCACTCAGATTCGGACCTCGGATAATTCGGACCTGCTGAAAAGTTTGAAAGCTACTTTGCTGGACTTGGAACTCAAGCGAACTCATTTATTGACGGAGTTCGAACCAACGCATCGCTTGGTACAGGAGATCGAGCAACAGATTAAGCAGACGAAGGCCATGATCGCGGCCGAGACGTTGAATCCTATTCGTGACGAAACTACCGACAGGGATTCTCACTACGAATGGGCCAAAGCGGAACTGGAGCGTAGCCAGGTTGAGATGCGAGGCCTTGAGGCAAAAGAGAAGGCAGCCGGAGCCGTGGTTACGGCCTACCAGAGAATGGCCCGGCAATTGGGGGAGGACGCAATCGTACAAGACGATCTGGTAAGCACCGAAAAGACCGCGCAAGCCAGCCACATTCTCTATGTGAACAAGCAGGAAGGTGCGCGCATGGATGATGCACTGGATCGGCGGGGAATCGTTAACGTAGCGATCGCCGAGCGGCCCATCGCTCCAGCGCTGCCCGTCTGGTCGTTAGGATCTCTGTTGCTAATTGGATTGGCGGGAGCAGGAGCGACCGGAACGGGCGCAGCGTTCGCGGCGGACCATTTTGACCCCGCGTTCCGCACTCCCGACGAAGTGCTGGATTATCTCGATATGCCAGTTCTGGCATCGTTGCCCCGAAGATCGAACCAGAAGCTTCTCACGGGCTGGAAGGATGTGTCATGAGTGTAGATGTCTTCCGGAACTCGAATATTGACGCGATTGCGGAGCAGATCGATACCGAGCAAGTCCCCCGGTTTCGGAATCGCGATGAATGGAGTCCCGAGCAATTTGCTCATGAGCAGATTCGCGGACTGGTTCGCCAAATCTTTTTTTCGAATGTCGCACAGCCGGTGCGCCAAGTTTTGTTCACCGCAGTTGAGGCCAGAACCGATGTGACGCAACTATGCCGTCAGGTGGGAGAAGCCTTGGCGTTGGAAGTCAAAGGAAGTGTGGCGGTCTTAACCCGCGACGTGCCAATTCTCGAAGAATCCGGGCATGAACAACCGGGGATGGCTCGGCCGCGTTCGGGAGAGCCGAATCCCATGTCGCTGAAAGATGCCGCGAGGCGAATAAAGGGCAATCTCTGGCATCTCACCGAGGTCTCGCGGGCTCCGAACCGAGGCCCAGCCAATGGCGCTCTGTACTCGAAGCTGTGTGAGTTGCGTGCGGAATTCGAATATTCGATCGTGGAGGGCCCACCAGCTGGGCTCTCGAGCGAAGCGGCGGCGCTCGGGCAATTGACGGATGGCATTGTGCTGGTACTGGCGGCGCACAAGACACGGCGGGCGGCCGCAAGAAAAATAAAGGAAACGCTGGAAGGCGCAGGCACGCGGATTTTGGGAATAGTGCTGAGTGAGCGAACTTTCCCTATTCCCGCAGCACTGTACCGCAGGCTGTAGTTGCAATCAAATGAAAAGCACTACGGACGGAAAGAATCCCCCTCTCCGCACGGCGACAAACTGATAATTCGCGCATGACGGCGAAGAATTCGAGAGGGAACGTGTCTTCTCCTGTGTTCAATTCGGGGCGACAGCAACCGTTAATCACGGACTGGGCCGTGCGCTTAATTCCCGGCATTTCGAGCGCGACTGGGAATAGGGCAAAAAAGATGACGGCACATTTGCGTGCAGACGACAGCTTGGTAGAAGCGCTTAGGCCCGCCGCAGGTAGAGATCCAGAGGCGAGGACCCGAACAAAGCTTGCTGTTGGCGCCGCGGAGAGGCCGTATTGCGAAAGCCAGAAACCGCAGCGCAACGTTCTTATCGTGGGAGCGGGCGCTTTCGGGCGGCGCATCGCATCCTGCATCCAGAGCCATCCCGAACAGGGACGAACGGTATGCGGGTTCCTCGATGACCGGCGTCCGATGGGCGATGGAGTGATTGGCCGAACCGGCAATCTGGGCCAATTATCACGCGCCCGCTTTGTCGACGAAATAATTCTGGCCGCGCCAGACGACCGGGAGATGACATTGCAGGTCCTGCGCGAAGCCCGGCGGTTGCACTTGGATGTGGAGATGGCGGTAGATCTTTTTGGCTGTGAGCCTGCGCAGTCGTCGGTTCGTCGAGTCGGAGAGTTTCCCGTCATTTGCATGCATCGCGAGCCGTTGCCAGTGGTCCGGCTGTTGGCGAAACGTCTCCTTGACTTAGTCGGTGCGGTGACGGGTCTTTTGCTGCTAGGGCCGATCCTCGCCCTGATTGCGGGATTGATCCGGTTGGATTCGCCAGGTCCAGCGATGTATTCGGCGCTTCGCGTGGGACGCAAGGGCAGACCATTCCGATGTTACAAGTTCCGCACCATGGTGAGAAATGCTGACGAACTGAAGGGCGGCCTTCGAGGATTCAACGAGCGGTCGGGTGCGTTCTTTAAGATCGCCGGCGATCCGCGGATCACAGGTCTCGGCCGATTGCTTAGGCGGTACAGTCTTGACGAGCTTCCACAACTTTGGAATGTGCTGAGAGGCGAAATGAGCCTGGTGGGCCCGCGTCCGCACCCGCTGGACGACTTTGCCGCCTACAGCGTGGAACACCTAGCGAGGCTGGACGTTACGCCGGGAATTACCGGACTGTGGCAAGTCATGGCGCGCCAGGATCCATCGTTTGAAAAAGGGGTGGAGTTAGATCGCGAATATATCGAGGCGTGGAGTTTCTCCATGGATGTGCGAATCCTCTGCAAAACGGTCTTGACAGTGCTTCGAGGAGACGGGGTTTGATGCAGGCTATCTCAGAGCGATCCGCCCGGCGGTTGTCAGGCGATGCCGCCGGAGTGTTCGGCGCCTGTTTGGTACGACCGTTGCATGCTCTCACCGCGACTCCGGTGCTTTTGTTTCTCGGCGCTCTGACCGCTATGTTGCTGCGCCACCCCGACGTTTCGTTTTACGAGATTGATCGCGTCGCTTTTGGACTACTCGTGATCGGTGTGGTCGCGCGCGCCGTGGTTCTGCGCCAACGGCTATTTGCCATCGAACGTGCCAATTGGCCGATGATCGGACTCACGCTTCTGGCCATTCTGAGCGTCTACGGACAGCCTTTTGACCAGCAAACCTGGTGCCTGCTCGCGGCCAAATTTATTGTGCCCTTCGCGCTATTTCATTTAGCTGCCCTCGTTTTTTCAGACGAAACGTCCATGCGGAGTTTCGAGGGTTTTTCTTTGGTCGTGCTGGCGTACTTGAGTTTCACCGCCATTGCCTTTCTAGTGGGGGCGAAAGGGCTGATTTTCCCGCGCTTCATTCTCGATGAAAGTCTGGGTAACCACGCGGACCGGGCTCGCGGACCGCTGCTGCAAGCCGTAGCCAATGGCGTGTCGCTTAATCTGCTGGGCCTGCTGGCTTTACATGCCGTGCGCCGGCGAACTTTGCGAGGACTGAAAGCATGGTTTTTGCTGGGATCGCTGCCGCTGGCAATTCTGGCTACCATGACGCGGGCGGTCTGGCTTTCATTTGCAGGGACGATCTTGGTGCTGGCGATTCGTTCTCCCAGTCTGGTGCTCCGACGTGTATGCCTCGCGCTGGTGGTTGTCGGCGGAGTGGGCGTGGCAATTGCACTGAGTTCTAAAGGTTCGCACACGGCTCTCGCCGACCGGTTTGAGGAACGAGGCCCCGTCGATTTCCGCGAGGCGGTTTATCGCGGTGGCTGGGCAATGTTCATGGAACGTCCGCTCACCGGATGGGGAGTGAATCAGATGCCCAGCGAGTTGGCCCGGCATGTAAGCGGATATCAGGAAAAAGATTTGTATCCCCACAATACCTATCTCGAACTCCTGGTGGAGCACGGAATCTTAGGGTTGGCGTTGTACGTATGGCTGATGGTCGAGCTGTGGCGATTGGGGCGTGGAGTCGTTCCGCCCGAAGAGAGGTCGGGATTTCTCGATCGGAACTTTCACGGCCTCTGGCCGATCCTACTGGGAGTGTATTGGATCAACGCAATATTCGTCGTGATGAATTACCAGTTTGTGAACGGACTTCTTTTCACGATGGCAGGGATGCTCGCCGGGCAGCGGCGGCGAGCCGCAGAGCAAACCGGCTTTGCATGGGGGCAGATCGGCACAAGTGAGTTGGTTACGAAATAGAGAAATCGTTTTTCTTTTCGAGGTGTCACATGCTGAGCGTCGCCTATCTCGCGAACCAATTTCCGTCTCCTGTGGAGCCGTACGTCGCGGAAGAGATTGCCGAATTGCGGAGCCGGGGGGTTGTAGTGGTTCCCGGAACTGTACGCGAGTCCCGCGCAAAAGCTGCCGGGAATTCTCGCCATAAAGATAAAGTAGTCATCCAGCCGGTGCACTTGACCGTCTTATTCAAGGCCTTGTGGTTGTGTTTGAGCCGGGGGCATAAGCTCGGTGATCTGCTCCTGCGAATTCTATTTCGCGGACGCGAGTCTCCATGGCAAAGAATCAAGGCCCTGGTTCACACATTTCTGGGCGCATGCTATGCGGCGCAGTTGAAGCCGAGGGGGATCGATCACATCCACGTACACCACGGTTACTTCGGCGCCTGGATTGGGCTGGTGGCCTCGCGATTGTTGGGTGTGAATTTCAGCCTGACATTGCACGGATCGGACTTATTGGTCCGCGGCACCTACCTCGACACGAAACTGGGAACCTGCCGCTTCTGTTTGACGGTCTCCGATTACAACCGCCGCTTCATCCTTGAGCGTTACCCTTTAGTTGACTCTCGCAAGGTGATGGTTGCGCGCCTGGGTGTGACGGTCCCGACCGAAACCGGCGCTGATCCGCGGCCGGTCATTCGTCCTCGCAGTGAAATAACGCTAGTCGCAGTGGGTCGGCTTCACAAGGTTAAAGACCATGCGTTTCTACTGCGGGCTTGCGCACAGCTTCGTGCGCGAGGGCTACGGCTGGAGTGTTTGATTGCCGGCGAAGGGCCGGAGCGGGGACATTTGGAGTCGCTCATTCGCAAGTACGGACTTGAGGACACGGTTGCTCTTTTGGGACACATCACCGGTGAACAAATGGACTCGCTTTACGGTCGGGCGGATGTGGTGGTGTTGACGAGCCGCAGTGAAGGCGTGCCGCTGGTGCTGATGGAGGCGATGGCGCGCGGTAAGGTTGTGCTGGCGCCAGCCATCACCGGAATTCCTGAACTAGTAGTCGCGGGCAAGAACGGATTCTTATATCAGGCGGGATCGCAAGGAGATTTTGTTGCACGCGTGCTGATGATCCATTCTTTGCTAAGAAAACAGGAGCCTCAGCGGCGACTACTGCCCTCGGCTACCCAATCGTTGGATTGGATGCGGCACGCCGCCCGAGTGCATGTTCGCCACAACTTTAACCGACAAACGAACCTCGAATCCTTTGCCGACCTGTTTTTGCAACGGGTTTCCGCAAGAACTGAGAGTCTTCCCCATGAGAATTTTGTTTTGCAACAAATATAACTATCCCTTCAGCGGGACCGAGATCTATCTGTTCGAATTGATGGATCTGTTGCGTGCGCGCGGTCACGAAGTCGCGCTGTTCTCGATGGCTGACTCGCGAGGCCAGGCAACTGCGTACGACCGGCATTTTGTCCCCCATATCGATTTCAAGAATGGCACATGGTGGCAAAAGGTCAAGAACGCCTTGCATGCGATCTACTCGCCCGGTGCACGGAAAAGGATGCGCGCCATGATCGCGGACTTTCACCCGGACGTGGCCCACGTTCGCAACATCTATCATCATTTGTCGCCGTCGATCTTGTTGGAACTGAAGAAGCAAGGGGTGCCCGTTGTCTACCATGTGAACGATTTCAAGCTGTTGTGTCCCAGCTACAACCTGGTGTCGCAGGGAGAAGCCTGTGAGGCATGCAAGGGCGGGAAGTTCCGCCGGGTGCTGCGTTCGCGGTGCTATTCCGGTGTTGGCGCTCGCACTTTGTTGATGGCCGAGGCTTATGCTCACAAATGGCTTGGCACTTACCGCAAGTGCGTCGATGTGTTTCTGGCGCCCAGTCAGTTTGTTCGCGACAAATTCGTGGAGCACGGATGGGACGCCAGCCGATTCGCGGTGCTGCCACATTTTCAGAACGTTCCCGCTGCAAGGACCGGCGCGGAGCCAGAACCTTCTTTGCTCTACTTTGGCAGGTTGTCGCAGGAAAAAGGCGTCGATGACCTGTTGCGCGCGATGAAAGGCGTTCCGCATATGCAGCTCACCGTTGCGGGGGATGGACCTCAGCGAAGCGAGCTGTTGACCTTGACCAAGGAACTAGGTCTGAACAATGTCGATTTTGTGGGGCATGTGCGCGGAGCGGAGCTGGATGCTCTGGTGGCGCGGTCCCGATTCACGGTATTGCCATCACACGCATACGAGACGCTGGGCAAGTCCATTCTCGAGTCTTATGCGCTGGGCAAAGCGGTCGTGGCTTCGGACCTGGGATCGAGGCGGGAATTGATTCGCCACGGAGAGACTGGATTGTTGTATCCGACCGGCGATGTGAGCCGGCTTGCCGAGGCCATTCAATCGCTGGGATCGAATCCGAAACTGGCGGAGAAAATGGGGCGCGAGGGGCGCGAACTCGTGCAGCAACGATATGCGCCGCAATGGCACTACGAGAGCCTGATCCGGATATATGAGCGGTTGAAGGCAAAGAGTATCCATTCTTCCAAGGGTGGGCTTGTCGTTACTTCCGACCCACCTCCGTGGGAGAAAAAACTCACATCGGCTGAGTTGAGAACCCGAGTTAAGGGAGCCATTCCGGCGCCACAGAAGCGCAAGCTGAGCGTGGCCTTCATTGGTGGCCGGGGAGTCATTTCAAAATACAGCGGCATTGAAGCCTATTACGAGGAAGTGGGCCGGCGGCTGGCCAATATGGGCCACGAGGTTACCATCTACTGCCGCAACTACTTCACGCCCGCAGTTGCGAATCACGATGGAATGAAGGTGAGGCGTTTGCCGACCATTCGTTCCAAACATCTGGAAACATTTGTCCATACCTTTATCAGCACGCTTCATGCGGTCACGCAACCTTGCGATATCGTCCACTACCACGCTTTGGGTCCCGCTCTTTTCTCGTTCATTCCTCGAATGTTTGGGAAGAAAACCCTCGTGACCGTGCAGGGACTCGATTGGCAACGCAGAAAGTGGGGACAATTCGCGTCGACGGTGTTGCGTCTCGGAGAACGGGCTTCGGTAGCGCTGCCTAACGGCACGGTAGTTGTGTCCCGGGCCTTGCAGCAACATTATCGCGAAGCACATGGAGTGGAGGCGCTTTATGTGCCCAACGGCGGAATTGTCCGGGAAACACGACGACCTGCGGCGATCTTTCACTGGAATCTGGAGCCGGGGAAATACATTCTGTTTCTGGGCAGATTTTCGCCGGAGAAAGGCTGCCATCTGCTGGTTGAGGCTTATGAGAAGCTCCGCACTGATGTGAAATTGGTGATGGCGGGAGCTTCGAGTTATTGCGACGAGTACAGCCGCGAATTGCGGACTCATGCCGGCGAAAAGATCAAAATGCTGGACTGGGTGTCGGGTGAAGTGCTTGATGAACTGCTGACCAATGCGATGGTGTTCGTTCTTCCGTCCGATCTGGAAGGTTTATCGCTGGCTCTGCTGGATGCCATGGGCGCGGGACTGTGCGTGTTGGCCAGTGATGTTCCAGAGAATAGGGAAGCGATGGGCGACGCCGGATTTACCTTCCGGCAGGGCGATGCTAACGATCTTGCTGACAGGTTGCGATTCCTGATCGCGAATCCCACAGTGCGGCAGGCGGCCGGAAAGATGGCAAAACGCAGGGTTCGTGAGCACTATCTATGGCAGGACATCGCCACCGAAGTTGAGAAGGCGTATTTCAAAGTGATGGAATTGCCCATGCCGGAAAGGCGGAAGAGCGAGACGTGGAAGCCCGAGATTCAAAGAAAGAAGCCAAACTCCAGCGTGGTTGCGCCTATCGTAAATCGCAAGATAGCGAGTGGCGAGACCAATTCGCCAAACCAACGGCGGCTTGGAAGTTAGGCTTGCTGGCCCTGGGTGAAGTTCACTTCCACCCGCCTGCGCTCGTCGTCAGAGACTTTGAACAAATCGCGCCGCTTCAGGTTCATAAAACTGGCCACGAAGACTTCCGGAATCTGGCCGATGCGCGTGTTGTAGATATTTACATCGTCGTTGAAGAACTCGCGGCGGTCCGCGATTCGCTCTTCCAGTTCGCTGATGCGGTTTTGCAGCTTCGAGAAGTTTTCGTTGGCCTTGAGCTGGGGATAATTTTCCGCCACCGCGAATAGGCCGCGCAACGCGCCGGTCATCATGAGGTCGGCGGTGGCCTTCTGGCCTATGCTGGCTGCGTTCATGGATGCTGCCCGCGCCTGCGTCACCGCCAGCATTGTTTGCTGTTCGTGCTGCATGTAGCCTTTGACGGTCTCGACCAGATTGGGGATTTCGTCGTGGCGCTGTTTCAGCAGCACATCGATGTTCGCCCACGCACGGTCGTTGACATTGCGCAAGCGCACCAATTCGTTGTAAAGGATTACTGTGTAAATCAGGACACCGGCAACAAAGAGAAAAAATGCCAGTCCGCCGACCAGGCTGCTGCTCATCACCGCTCCCAATGCCTCGAATTAGGACACTCCAAAGTGAAACAGGAGAGATGCGCGAGAGGCAAGTAACTGAGAGGCTACTAAGGAATCGGACATCGGACCTTAGACCTCCGACCTAAGAGGATGCGGGGGGCAGAGGTCCAAGGTCTGAGGTCTGGTCTTGCCAGTCTTTACGGTTTTTTCGCGGTCAGGTCGCAGGCCTGCTTCACTTTCCCCAGATCGAGTCCGCCGGGTGAGAACTCGGCAATCTGCCGGCCGCTCCCCGTTGGCACTTCAACATTGAACAACTGTGCGCCAAGCATGCTCCGAGTTGTTCCTTTATCCATGGAAAGAAATCGTCCGCGCACCCAATTCCAGCCATGGTAGCCATGACTGCCATCGATACGAGTCATGACTTCCAATTGAGGCTGGCCCCAAAAACCAGGCCGATTGGGCGGGGCGAGCCTCACGCCGGGGTTGAAGTCGGCGTATTCGTATTTGCCGTTGGTGCAAACCAGTGCGACCCGCGGTCTGTAATCCGGGTCTTCCTTGAAATAATTGTTCGATAGCAGCTCAAATCGAACCTTTTTGGCTCCAGTCATTTTGTCGGTGGATTGGAACTCCATCCATTTACCGCCAGCGCTGACGCCATCGCTTTCACCCTGGTAGGGGCTCATCGAGCCGCTTTGCGCGGCTACGGTCATCGCGGCTGCGCAAATCAAAAAAGCGGCGGCGAAAAACGCCCTTGCCGCAACAAAATGCCGACTCGATTCATGACAAAAAGGTATACGTGTCAAGATTTCCTCCAAAACAGGCTTACGTAAACAAGGCTTCCAAAACGAAGCTTTGCTACCTATATTGAACCCGTCAGGCCGGTAAAAAGTTGCATGAAAAGACACGCCCGCAAGAATTCGGCGGTCGGAACTCGCCTTACTGACGTTACCTCCGGGGGGGCAATATCCAGCAGGTCAGTGCGTGTCCACTCTTAGGTCGATGTACACCTGGGAGCGATCATCAAACTGGCTTACGGATTTGGGCTCACTCTTGTGGCCTTTGTATTGGGCGTAGACCTCATAGTCCACGGCATTGAGGAGAGCGGGAAAACGGTAGGTTCCATCTTCTCCCACGATGTAGGTCTTCACCGCGCGGGTGCGGGTGTTGGTCAGATAAACAACGGCGTTGGGCAGCGGATTGTCCTGATGATCGAGCACTTTGCCAAAAAGCAGGCGGCCGACGTCTTTATCTTTCTTGTCGGGCACAGCATGGACAATTGCGGACAGCGTTACCACCACAACGCACGCAGTGAATAACGCGGTAGCGGCAGATCGTCTGGGAATCATGCTGGTTTATTCTCTCACGCCCCGGCTCGGATTTCTTGCCAGAGCACTCAACCGGGGTCAGGGAGTCGCCAGGGCCAAATGCAATCCGATATCGACGCGCTCATCGTTGTCGACGTGGACTGGCACTTCTTTGACCAGATGAAGCGGCTTTCCATCGGCCGTTTTGACGCCTTTCATGTCGGCCCACACCACGTAGTCGGCCTCGCCCGCGGGAACCCGCTGCGCAAATTCACCGTGGTGGTCTGAGGAAAGCTGCCACTTCGCTTTCTTGTCCTGGCTCCTGCGAATCTTCACCAGAACGCCGTAGATGGGGTGGTCGTCGGGACCCCAAACAGTGCCGAAAATTAATGCGTAAGGATCGTCGGGTTTGAGCCGCTTCTCAAAAGCGGCGCCCTGAGCGGGCGTCGGATAAGTTTGAGGAAGGACGGCGAGCAGCAGAAAGGCTCCCATGGAGGAACGCAATAAGGGCGCAAGCCTAGGCATCCTCGTCTTCCTTCTCCTCTTCCTCGTCGTCATCATCCTCATATCCTTCCTCCACCGGTTTGAGTTCGAGCGGAACCGCGGTCACCACTTCAAAGTCTGTTCCGCATTCCGGGCAGGAAATGATTTCGCCTTCGTCGACATCCTCTTCCACAACATCCAGATCGGTTTCGCATTCAGGACATAGAACCATAAAGCCTCCGTTCCCCATTAGAGCCTCCTGTTAATATTTAGATTCTCCGCCGCTGGAGGTCAAGGGGCTAACCACCAGCGTAAGGGAGTTTCCCCTTGGTGGGCGGGAGTTGTCAATTTGGTTGTCAAGAATTCGATGCTAGCCAAACACTCTTTGCGATTGGCGGTTCGGTCCGTGATCTTCTTGGCGGCGGCAACGCTGGCCTGTCTTGGCCAGGACCCCGGCAAGCCGGGATCGGACGTTGCGGGAAATTTTCCGGCCAACCCGCAGATTCAAGATGCCCTGCGCCAGATTTCCGCGCAGCGCATTCAAGCGAATATCGAAAAATTAGTAAGCTTCGGGACGCGGTCAACGATTTCGGCCCAGGATGTGCGGTCGATTGCCTCGGGACGCGGCATCGGCGCGGCACGTGAATGGATCAAGTCCGAGTTCGAGCATTATTCCAAGGATTGCGGCGGTTGCCTTGAAGTGAAAGAAGACACGTTCGTTCAGGAGCCTGCCGATCGAATTCCCAAGGCTACGGAACTCACCAATGTTTATGCGGTCTTGAAGGGCACTGACCCGGACAACAGTAAGCGCATCGTGCTGGTAACCGGACATTACGATTCCCGCAACAGCGACACGTTGGACGTGAGTGGCGATGCGCCCGGGGCGAACGATGACGGCAGCGGAACGGCGGTGAGCCTGGAATGCGCCCGCGTTCTAAGCAAAATAAGATTCCCGGCGACCATCGTTTTCCTTACCGTGGCCGGTGAGGAGCAGGGACTGAATGGTAGCCGGCACTTTGCCAAACTAGCGAAAGACCAAGGCTGGGATATTGAAGCCGTGCTCAACAACGATATCGTGGGCGGAGACAAGAGTCAGGAGCAGGATCATTCGCTAGTGCGAGTGTTTTCGGAGGGGTTGCCGGCTGCGGCGACAGATCAGGACATTCGCCGAATTCGCGGCCTCGGCGGCGAGAACGACTCCGAGTCGCGACAACTGGCCCGCTATATCGCGGAAGTTGGCAGCAGCTATGAGACGGGCGTCAAACCGGCGCTCATCTTCCGCCTGGATCGTTACCTGCGCGGCGGAGATCATTCGGCGTTCAATCAACAGGGATTCGCCGCCGTGCGATTTACTGAATTTCGCGAGGACTTTCACCATCAGCATCAGAATGTGCGAACAGAAAACGGAATCGAGTATGGTGATCTTCCAAAATTTGTCGACTATGACTACGTCGCAGCGGTCGCTCGACTCAATGCGGCGACGCTTGCGTCTCTGGCGCTGGCCCCGGCGCCGCCGGGCAATGTTCACTTGTTGACCAAAGATTTGGAAAACGATTCCACGCTGACCTGGACGGCGCCCGGCGGATTGGCCACGGAATATGAAGTGCTCTGGCGTGGAACAACCAATCCGGAATGGGAACATGTCCAAAAGTTTGGCAATGTCACTCGCGCGAAATTGAAGCTTTCGAAGGATAATGTCATCTTCGCGGTAAGAGCGGTGGGCCGCGACGGCCAGCGCAGCCTGCCGGTGGTGCCTGCTCCGGAACGCTGACGCACCGCCGCAACCTGATAAGATGGCTTAGGTGGTCTAAGACAACGGCGATTTCCTTCCTTCATATCTGAGTGACGAACCATTGAGTAACGAAGCATGAGTCCCGGACGCTCCATGACGCTTAGCTTTCCCCCGTTCACGCAGTGGGTGAAGCGGCTCATCATCATCTGCGCGGTGGTGTACTTTCTCCAGGTAGTGTCAGGCGCATTCGCCCATCAAATTGCGCGCGATCTCGAGGTATATCTGGGTTTAGTGCCGGCCCTGGTGCTGCACTACGGATTTATCTGGCAACTTGTCACCTACTCTTTTCTGCATGCCAGCATTAGCCATCTGCTGCTGAACATGCTTACGCTGTGGATGTTCGGATCGCAGGAAGAACAAGATTGGGGCTCACGTAAATTTATTGAGTTCTATTTCTTCTGCGTAGTGGGCGCTGCGCTGGTGACTGTTGCAGTCGCTTATACACCGCTTCCCGGTGCTTCTCCGGGCGTACCGACCATCGGTGCGTCAGGGGGGATCTACGGGTTGCTGATTGCCTTTGGCATGCTCTATGGCGATCGGGAAATCTATCTGTTTCCTTTTCCCTTTTCCATCAAAGCCAAATACCTGGTCGGCATCATCATATTCGTAGTTGTCATCGCTACGTTTCAGCCTTCGCAGGGCGGAGTGGCGAATTTCGCGCACCTCGGTGGCCTGCTGTTTGGATTTCTCTACATCAAATTCATGCCCAGCCGCGGGCTGATGTTTGGAGCTTCGGAGCGATACTTCAACGTGCGCAATTCGTATTACCGGTGGAAGCGGCGGCGCGCGGCGAGGAAGTTCGAAGTTTACATGCGGCAGCACGACCGAAAAGTGGAGTTCGACGAATACGGAAATTACATTCCGCCGCCCGACGACACTCCGCGCAAAGGCAACGGCGGATCGAAATCGGGATGGGTGAATTAAGAAAAAAACTGGCCACGGATTTTCGTGGATTGCACGGATTTTGCAAAACCTTACTACGTCGACATCATCCGCTTTAACTTCATCCGAAAAACTGGCGGAATTCCTTCAGCACCTGGGCCGGCAAATCTTCGTTCCGTGCTTTCCCCTTGAATCCCAGATCGTGCCCCGCGCCTTCGACACTCATGAACATCGTCTTTCCCGGAATTGACTTGATCGCCTGCTCGAATTCCGCGATTGACCCAAATGGATCGCGAGTGCCGCTGACGAAAAGAGTTTGCGTTTGCAGATCGGTGAAATGCTGGGTGCGCAGTTGCTCCGGCTTGCGCGGAGGATGCAGTGGATAAGAAAGTAATAAAAGACCGGCAGCCACGTCTGGCGCTTCGGCACACAGCATGCTCGCTTGGCGGCCTCCGTAGGAATGGCCACCGAGAAAGATGCGCTCCGGGGCGAACTTCTTGACTGCAGTTACCGCATTTTTCAAACCGGTGCGATCGCGTGCGGCATCGTGCGGACCCGGCGGTCCGTAGGGTCTGGCTTGCCGATAAGGCAGATCGCAGCGCAGCACGGTATATCCGGCATCACAAAACGCCCGCGCGACAGCAGCCAGCAATGGCGCTTGCGCGTTCGATCCCGCGCCGTGAGTTAGGACCAGGCCGTTGCCATTTGCGCTTTCAGGAACATGGAGGAAACCGCGCGCGGGTGGATCGAGAGAAGAAGAGGCAAACGGACGAACCACGGCGGAGAGCACAGCGATCAAACCACCCTTTCGGTTTTGACTTCGCGCAGCGTCTCGTAGACCTTCACGGTTTGAATTTCGTTTCCCAATCGCGCCCAGCAGCGCAGCACATCGGGATCTTCCTGAGCGGCGCGGCGCGAGGCTTCCGAGTTCCAGTAACGCAGCAGCACGAAGTGCGAATCGTCGTCGCGGTAAAAATAGTCGCGGCTGTAGCCCTTGGCCGCGAGGATGCCGATCAACTCCTGTATGGTCGCCACGGACGCAGCTTCCATACCAGGCAGCGGCGTCCAGATGGCTACGGAGAGAAACTCCTGGGGCATACTGCGCGATTATAGCGCCGAGAGGTGCGCGGCGCGGGCTTTCTTGCCGCGTTTCGCCGAGGAATTTTTCAACCCGGTTGCATTTTTCAACTTGGGTGATCTCTTCAACGTGGGAAGAGCGGCCTCGGCTTCCTCCGCTGTGACCCGGTGCAGGCGCATAAAATTCGTAGCCCCGGAAGCCTGGCGGGTTCCCGCAACGACGCCAAGCACATTACCCGCCTTCAGCATTCCGTCGCGCAAGAGTTGCTTCCCGGCGAGGGACACCATCTGTTCCGCCGAACGCGCCTGGCGGCAGCGCATGGGATGCACTCCCCAATAAAGATTCATGCGATGAATGGTCGGCGCAATATAGGTGAAAGCATAAACCGGCACCGGCGGACGGTACTTGGAAATCATGCG
>Ga0209010_1000203_pt1 | contig 21612 bp, 16 predicted proteins | sample BlaSpr_A8_OM1_O3_FD_187985 | JGI IMG/M metagenome (GOLD analysis project Ga0209010, IMG submission 187985) | Forest soil microbial communities from Thunder Bay, Ontario, Canada - Black Spruce, Ontario site 2_A8_OM1_O3 (SPAdes) (version 2) | ecosystem: Environmental > Terrestrial > Soil > Boreal...
TCGCCGAAGCTGGCCATGTGCCGCAGCGGAAAAATATAAGTGGCGAAGGGCGTAGCCGATGCGAACACTTCCATCACGACAAAATGTTCGCTCTTCATCACGATGCGTGTTTGGTCCTCGATCTCACGTTCCAGCATGTGGCAGAACATGCACTCCCCAACATCGTCGTAGTGTCGCAGGGCCTCAAAGAGCCGCTGCCGCACCTGGCTGGGAATCACAGGAGTGGCAATCAGTTGCGAATGCGGATGTTGCTGGCTCGCCCCAGCATCGGCGCCATGATTCTTGAAAATCGTAATGTGGTTCACGCGCGTGTCGAGGCTTAGGCTGTTGTAGCGCTCCTGGTATGCGCGCAGCACATCGTCTACATTCGCGTCGGCTAAAAACGCCATGCTGCGAGAGTGGTCCGGGCCTTCAACAATGATTTCATGAAACCCAAATCCTTCAATACGTCGGCGCAGGTGCTGCAAGCTGCGCGTCGGCTGGAGTTCACTCGAGAGTGCGGCAAATTTATTTGGGACCACCCGCACCGACCACGGCTCGCTCGGATTTTCGGGGAGCCGCATAATCTCATGCGGCGTCTTAATCTCATTGCCCGCGCAGAATGCGCATCCCTCAACATAGGCCGGGACGGGTTCCACAGCGCGTTTCGCGATCAGATCCTCGGGACGTTTCGCCCGTTCGGTAGCGATGATGACCCATTCCTTGCTGAAAAAGTTCTGACGTAACTCCGGCATGTGCGAACTCCCAGCTTCTTCTATCGGCAAACGGGAACAGCTTCTGCACTGCGCACCGGTCAACTTCGCAGCAAGCAAAAAGGCGGCGTCCGGAGCCGAAGCTCGAACGCCGCCTTTTTCAGCTACTTGTTTGCAAATCTCGCAGTGAACCGCGTGCGAGACAGTCTACTCTAAGCTCCCGCCGCGGCCGCCCGTGTCATGGGAGCCGTGCGCAAAGCCTCAACCGTGCGTGCGAAATACGTGACATAGGATCGGTGAATTCCATACATCACCGGGAACACGGCCAGCGCCGCTCCCCAGCCCATATGGTGATCCACAGTCTGCATCATCGAACTCATTCCCGCGCCGATGACAAAGTACGGGAACGAAAGCTGCGCCAGGTTTAACCAAACGCGTCCCATCGCTCCGTTATCGCTCAGCGCGATGATGCCAGCCACCGGAACGGTCTGACCCAGGAACAACGTTCCCGCAGCCAGAGCAATTTTCAGAGGCTCAGACGCCCACGCCGATCCCTGCAACCAGGCCGCATGAAACAACATTCCAGCCAGTGAACCGGCGAGCGCCATCATGCTGACATTGAAAAACATTTGCTCGGCCTTCAGCTTCATACCCCGCTTCGGCCAGCACTGCACCATGGTTGAAACGCAGCCGATCGCTACCGCTTCTGCTACGCTTAAGTTCACCACCGCGGCCAACAGAAACGGCAAGTTGACCGACATATTGCCCTCTAAACCGGGCAGCTTGACCTTCATCCTCGAAGTTCCCGCCGCCAGCGCCAGCACCGCCAGCGCGTAGTAGGGATGCAGAGTGTAACTTGCCAATCCCGCGTAGGTCGCGCATCCCGCTGCTGCCAGCCCCATGCTCGTGATGAATGTTTTAATTCGCCGTGCGTTCATGATCTCTCCTTTCTCTTCGTTCGTACGGCGAGTTATTGTTCACCAACGATAGTGGCCAAAGCCGCGTCAGGACTGGTTACCGCGCTGCCCCACACTACGCTGTCGGCGAGGTCCGTCGTCGAGCCCCACACCACGCTAAAGCCGCTCATCGTGCTGCTGCCCCAAACCACCGACGATCCCCAAACCACCGAGGCGCCGGATACATTAGAGCCCCAGACCACCGACGATCCCCAGACCACCGACGATCCCCAAACCACTGAACCGGCGGCGACCGTTGACGTGCCGTTGACCAGAGTGACCGTGTTCGTCCTGGAGTTGTAAACCGCGGTCGGCGACGCTGCCGATCCCACCGTTGCCGGCGCCAGATCGGTATTCGCGAATGCCGCGCCCACATCGATGTAGCCCGCGCCTACCGTGAACACGTCGTAGTAGGAAGTGTAGGTCTGCCCGGTCGTGGGGTCCGTCGCCACGCTCGAGGTGGGGAATGATTTGTATGCAGTCTTCATCAGCCGGGCCTTAACCTGGTCCGGAGTCATCGACGGGTTGGCTTGCAGCATCAGGGCCACGGCGCCGGCAGCCGCCGGAGTCGCCATGCTGGTGCCGCTCAGCGTGAAGTAGTTTCCGCCGTAGCCAGAAACCATGTTGCTCGGGAACAAAGCTTCCAGCGTTGCGCCCGGCGAAGACAGAGAAACCACAAGGTTGCCGGGGGCAACCAGGTCAGGCTTCACAATGTGGTCATACGTCGTCGGCCCTTTCGAGCTGTAGCTGGCAATCTGATCGTCCGTGCGGGGAAACGTTCCCATGCTCTTCATCGCGCCGACTGTGATCACCAGCGGATCGTTGCCCGGAGCCGCCACTGTTCCGTAGCCATTGCTACCGTTGACGCTGATTCGGCCAAAGTTTCCGGCGGCTACGACTACCACGATTCCATTCTTCCATGCCGATTCCACCGCCTGGCAGAGTGGATCTTGGGAGTAGCTTTCGTAAATTGCCCGGCCCAGCGACAGGTTGATGACGCGGATGTTGTAAGTGTTCTTCAGCGCAATCGCCCGCTGAATGGCCGCAATCACGTTGCTGTCGGTGCCGTTGCCAAACTGATCCAGCACGCGAAGATCGATAAGATTCGCACTCGGCGCGGTGCCAACAAATTGCTGGTTCGATACGTAGCCGCTGCCCGCCAGAATGCCCGCCACGTGAGTTCCATGTCCGTAGAGGTCGTACACGGTCTGGCCTTGCAGGTTCTTCACGCTGGTTCCCGTGAAATCCTGGTGATAAAGCACGCGCGTGCTGCCCGTGCCCGTCATCGGGTTCAGGAAGTCGACGTGATTCGGGTTGATGCCGCTGTCGATCACGGCCACGCCAACGCCGGTTCCGGTGTAGCCGTTTTCCAAAGTGTTTACGGCGTTGATCGCCACATCGGTGTAGTCGTCCATGCCCTTCACCGGGTGGTCAACCGTGACGTTCTCTACTTCCGGATCGTTCTCCAGAGATGCCAAAGCGTTGACCGGGACGGTAAACGATGCGCCCTTGACCAGGTCCAACTTGGACCCCATCCGTCCGCCACTGTTCTGCACGCGCGCCAGAGTCTCGGTCTGCGGTGCTTGTTTATAAGTCACGATGACCTTGACGTTCTTGCTCCCGCCCAAGCCTTGCCGCGCCTGCGCCAACTGTTCGTTCAGTTCGGCGCTCACTCGTGGCGAAAGCCGCGTCGCGTGGTTGAATTCCTGCGCGAAAGCCATATCCGCGACCAGCACCAGCGCCAGCGCGGCCAGGCGTTTGCCCCACGCCGCGCTGTGTCGCTCTCCCCGGTTCGCCGGCTTTCCAGTTTTTCTAGTGTGCTTCATACCCCTCACCCTTTCTCGCATCTCGTTTGCGGGATCCGTTGGCGAGACCAGACGTGTGCCTCGAATCCACACCTGCTACTGCACGGGCGAGGCCAATCCGGGTATTCGTAACTCATTAAAAACACAAGCGTTGATTGGTGGATGGGAACTCCCCGGCGGGCCAGTCTGTCCCATGCCCGGGGGCGCGGGCCACTTTGTCTCGCGGTCCGAAAAGCATGACTTTGGTTTAAGCGAGGGGGTTACCTGGTTAGGGCTTGGCTGAGCTTGAAAGGTATGGATACTGCGGATTTAGATCGAAGCCGCTGCCATGCTTGAAGCGGCTGGGGCCACGGCGTTCGGCAGCTTCGGCATAGCCGCCATAAGCTTTTGCGTATATTCATGCTGCGGATGCAGCAGAATCCGCCGCGTTTCATCGCACTCCACAATACTTCCTTCGTGCAGGATGGCCACGCGATCGCAAATTCCCGCCACCGATGCCAGGTCATGCGAAATATAAAGCAGCGCCGTCCCCATCTCTCGGCTCAACTTGCGGAACAGCGCGAGTATCTCCGACTGCGTAATCACGTCGAGCGCGCTGGTGGCCTCATCCGCAATCAAGAGCGCCGGCCGGTGCATGACGGCCATCGCAATCAGAACCCGCTGCGCCTGCCCCACGCTCATCTCCGAAGGATGCTTGCGCAAAAACTCCGCATCGGAAGGCAAGCTGACACTCACGAGCGCCGCGCAAATGGCCTGTTCACACTTCTCGCGCTCGCGATTGGCATGCGCCAGCCAAGCCTCCCTCAACTGCGTGCGAATCCTCAACGCCGGATTCAACGACGAAAGCGGACTCTGCAGAACCAGCGCCAGCTTGCGTCCCCGCAGATCGCGCAACTCCCGTTCCTTAAGCCGCAACAAATCCCTGCCTTCAAACAAAATCGTACCGCTGCACTCTGCCCGCTTTCGATCGAGGAGCCCCAGCACCGCCATCGCTAGCGTGCTCTTGCCCGACCCACTCTGCCCCACTAGCCCCAAAATCTCACCAGCCCGAATATCCAGCGCAACATCCCGCAACACACCTCGACCGCCGTACCGCACCGAAAGCCGCGCCGCCAAAAGAATATCTGTCGCCATGTGAAGATTGTTTCTGTGAACCTCAGTGAAACCCCCTGCGAACCTCTGTGTTAAAGCTTTTGACTTCGTGGTTTTAAATCCAGCAAATCCATGGCAAGGTTTTTACTTACTCATCCGCTCCACATTCCAAAAAGTCTGCGGCGACAAAATCACCGGACTCGCCCCATGCACCGCTGGCGAAACCGCCGACAAAGCATTCTTATTCACCAGATAAATAAACGGAGCCTGCTCCACCACAATCTCCTGCACGCGATCAAAACTTTCTTTCCGCTTCCTGATGTCGCCGGAAGAGGCCTGCGCCCGCATCAGCCGGTCAATCTCCGCCTCCCACGCCGTCTCCGGAGCCTTTTCCTGCGGGTTCCACTGATGATTTTCCGACGAACTCAACCACACATTCATCTGCTCATTGGGATCCAAATCCACATTCGTCAGCCCCAGAAGAATCGCTTCATAATCGAAACTCTGCGTCATGCGCTCAATCAGAGAAGGGAAGTCCAGCGTGACCACATTCACGTGGATGCCAATCTTCTGCAAATCGTCCTGAATCAACACCGCCATGCGCTCGCGATATTTATTTCCGGAGTTGGTGATGATCGAAAAAATAACCGCATTCCCGTCATGATCCTTCAACGCACCATTCTCCATGCGAAACCCCGCCGCTTGCAAAGCTTTCAGCGCGGCATCGGGACTATAGACTTCCGGCTTCAGCTTGCCGTTGAACCAAAATTTATTCGCCGTCGAAATAGGACCCACTGCCGGCTGCGCATGTCCGCGAAACACCAGTCGGCTCAAATCTTCACGGTTGATAGCCTGCGACACTGCCCGTCGGAATGCGGCCGAGTGAAACCAGTTCTTCTTGTAAGCGGGAATCGGCGCTCGCGCCACTTCGTTGAACCACATCTGCTCGCTATCCAGCGACGCTCCCGCATCGTGCACCGCCTGCGGGGAGCTCGTACCCAGCTTGTCAAAATACTCGCTGTCCAGCGAATTAATCAAATCGATCTCGCCCTTCTTAAATCGCAGCATTTCCAGATCGCGATTCGGCACAATATCCAGCCGGACAGAATCCAGGTAAGGCAGCTTCCGCCCGTGTTCGTCACTCTTCCAATAATTCGGATTGCGCTTCAGCAGCAGAGTCGATCCGGGCTGATAGTCCGCAACCATGAATGGCCCCAGCACCGCACTCTCTCGTTTCGCGGAGTGCACCGAAAGAATTACGACCTGATCAAAGAGCCGGTCAAGACTTGCGACGGGAGCTGGAAACGTAATCGCAATCTGAGTCGGAGAAATAACTTTCGTTTCCGCCGTCCCCGGCCCCGTGCGAAATGCGTCCCCGGTTGGCGAATGCAGCGCCGGATCCATCAACTGCTGCACGGTATAAGCCACATCGTCCGCCGAGAAAGGAGTTCCATCCGAAAACGAAATCCCGCTGCGCAGCACGAAAACAATCTGCCTCCCGTCTTTCGAAACCTTCCACGACCGCGCCAGTTCGGGCTCCAGTTGCTGTGTTTGCCGGTTCAGCCGCACCAGCACGCCGCTTGTCAAATAGCGCACTGTGACCGACGCGTCATCTTCCACCTTGAGCGGATCGAACGTCTTCGGCTCGCTGTGCAGGCAAAAGCGCAACTCACCTCCACTTTGCGCCGCAGCCACCCTGGCCGCAACGCACAGCAAGATTGCTATAAAACGAGATCGTTGGCGCATCATGCGGCCATCCCCTTTTCCATCGAAAGCAACATTTCAAATGACGTCACGACCAGCACTAGCAAAATCAGCGGAACGAATTTCCACGGCTCTTCGCCCACCGAAATCAATCCTTCCAACTCGCGCAGCAAGCTTCCCCACGAAGGCATTGGCTCAGCCACGCCTAATCCAAGAATTCCTAGGTTCGCCTCACTCAAAATAAAAACCGGTACTGAAATCCAGAACTGCGCATAAAGCACCGGCTTCAGATTCGGCATCACATGCATCCAGAACAGCCGCGCACCGCAAATTCCCGAAGCCCGTGCCTGCCGAATGAAATCCGAATTCCGCAACGACCCCGCCGATGCGCACAAAACGCGCGCCGCGCTGGTCCATCCCAAAAGCCCCAACATCAAAAACGTGACCATCACAGAAAACAGTGGAGAAACGTTGAGCGGCATCAATGCCCGCACCGTGATCAATAGAAACAACCAGGGCAGCGACAAAAATAAATCCGTCACCGCCATCGCCACTCGCGCCCACGCTCCGCCTAAATAGCCAGACACACCACCGACCAGCGCAGCCATCAACGTAGAAAGCAATGCCGCCGCCGGCGCCAGCAGCAACGAAATTCTCGTCCCGTAAAGAACCCGCGCGAAGCGGTCGCGCCCATCCTCGTCCGTACCCAACCAGTGAGCATGCGAAGGCGCAGCGTTCGGCTCTCCGCGATATTGCCGGGCATACCCAGCAGGTGCCAGCCAGTTCGCAGCCATCGACCCGCCAACCAGTAGCAATAAAGCCAGCCACGCAGTCACGCGCAATACTTTCATGCGCGTGCGCCCCGCAGCGCATGGCTCAACACATCTGCCCCGGAATTTGCCAGCAACGTCGCCGCTGTTACTAAAATGGTGACGTTCATCAGCAGCGGCAAATCACGCGCCAATGCCGCCTGCCACGCCAACTGTCCAACTCCCGCCAATCCGCACAACGCCTCAACCGGAATCGCTGCGCCCACCGCCATACTCACCGACACTCCCGCAACCGCCAACAAAGCCGGCGCAACGATGGGCACCACATGCCACGTCATGATCCTCAACTGGCTCAATCCCTTCGCGCGCGCCGTCACGATATGCGGCAAGGCATAAGCCTTGGCCAGCAAGTTCCGCGCATAGCGATAGATCTGCGGAAAAACAATCAACGCAATCACAATCGACCCCGGAACATTCCAAAGCACAGACAAAAGCGCCAGCACCGCCGCCGGGAAGCAAAGAAACATTCCGCTGATGGTCGCAGTCAACGCGTCATAAGCCGATGCACGCATCCATGCCGCGCTCAGCGCCAGCGCCAAAGCCATCGACCAACTCAACAACAGCCCCACGCCAATCAGCCTCAACGTAAGCGGCACCCTCTGCCGTAGCAGCACACTCACCGGTTGTCCCAACGAAAGTGATGTCCCCATGTCCCCATGCAAAGCTTGTCGCAGCGAATGAATGTAAAAACTGAAAACATCGTTCTGCTGCATTCGCGCCGCTCGCAGCGCTGCAAGGCTTTCCGCGTTCAAATGAGAATCAAGCTGCTGTTCATCCACATCAAACCCCGGCGCAAGCCGCACCAGAACCGCGGCCAGCAGCCCGCCCAGCAGCACCGTCGCCACCAGAGCCAGCCCATGCATCGCGATTCTCCGTGCCAGCTTCCCCTTCATTCGCTTAATTCACCGCCGCCTGAGCTTTGTTGTCGGTGGCCGAATTCTCGTGATGAATCTGCTTCATCGAATACATCCGCCGGTCCGCCTCGGCCAAAAGCCGTTCCACGTCATATCCATCCTCCGGACAAAACGCAGTGCCCACACTCAACGTGATAATGTCCCGCCCGCAAACAACCCTTCCCGCCTCAATCGCCGCCTCGTTAAGCCTCACCGCTTTTTCTTCGGCCGCTTCCGGCGTAAGTCCTGGCGACGTAATCACGAACTCATCTCCGCCCATGCGCGCCACATAGTCATACCCGCGGCATGCATCTTTCAGCCGTGTGCTGAATTCGCGCAACAACCTGTCGCCCTCCAAATGCCCAAACGAATCGTTGATCTGCTTGAAGCCATCCACGTCGCATACCATCACCGCCAGCCCCGTCTTCATGCGCCGGCACCGCGCCACTTCCTGCGCTAAATGTACAAACAGCGATCGCGCGTTCGGCAAGCCAGTCAAAAAGTCCGTCGTAGCCGAACTCTCCGCCTGCTGATACTTCAATGCGTTCTCCACCGACAGTGCGACCTTCGACCCCACCGCCAGCAAAATTCGCAAGTGATCCGGAGTGAACGAGTCGCGCCCGCTGTGATACATCGCAAGCACGCCCACCACGCCGTTCAATCCCTCCAGTGGCACCGCCAGTGCCGATTGCAATGTCCTGTGTTGCTCGGGATCAATCACATATCCCGCCTCGACCTGCGGATTTCCATTCACAATCGGCTTGCAGTTTTCCGCAACCCATCCGCACAGCCCCTCGCCCATGCGTACTTTCAACGACGACAGCATGCGATAGTTTTCTCCGCTCACCAACTCCGGCAATAGCCATCCGTTACGGTTCACGAACACCGCAATCGAATCGTATGGAATCATCTTTCGCAATCGCATCGACAACACGGATAGCGTTTCGCTCAAACTCAGCGAAACTCCCAGATCCTGGCTAAGTTCAAACATGGTCTGCGCTTCCTGCCGCGCCGACGCAATCGAAGCCAGAAAATCGGGATTCTCCGGACCACCGCTCGGCGGATCGGAAAATTTCGCGAACCCTGCCGCCGGCTCCTGCCCGCGCTCCACCCGCATCCACTTGGAAACACCGAGCGTCGCCATGCTGTCTTCCGCCATCAGCGCCATGCGTTCCCACTCCACGTACCGCCGCTCAAGAATCTCCACAATTTGCGGGTCGAAGCTCGTTCCCGCCTGGTCTCGGACCTTGCTCATCGCCGCGTTCAGCGGCAATGCTGGGCGATATTGCCGGTGTGAAGCCAGCGCGTCTAAACAATCCACCGCCGACAAAATCCGCGCCCCAATCGGAATTTCCGTCGCCGCCAATCCGTCCGGATATCCCGATCCATCCCACTTCTCATGATGCGATCGCACAATCGGAGCCACCGGATACGGAAACGCCACGCGTTCCAGAATCTCCGCGCCCACAATCGGGTGCACTTTCATCTTTTCGAATTCTTCCGGCGTCAGCTTTCCCGGCTTGCTGATAATTTGTTCCGGCACCGCCAGCTTCCCAATGTCGTGCAGAAGCGCCGCTGCCCGCAGCGCCTCGATCTCGTCCTGCGATAAATTCAATTCCTTCGCCATCTCCACCGCATAAGTCCGCACCCGTTGCAGATGCGTGTGCGTCGTGTGATCCTTCGCCTCAATGGCCAGCGCCAGCGCTTCAATCGTGCGCATGTTCAGCGACGCAATCTCTTCCACATGCCGCTTCTCAATCTCGACGCGGTCTTTCTCCGCTTCCAGCCGCCCTAAATAAAGCCGGTAGGACCGATACACCCAGTAGATCAATGGCAGTACCAGCAGCGAAGTCTGCCACCCCGCCTTGCGGTTCAACAGCCCCACCAGCGCCACCGCCGCCGCTCCCACCAGGTAATAAGGAAACGACCAGAAGTAGCACTCCGACCAAATCTTTCGGCACGATTTGCGCTCTGTGAACGCGATCACCACCGATATCGGCAGAGTGTTCGCCAGAAAGAAAACCAGCGCCGCCACCGGCAACAACAGCGGCTTGCTCGTTCCGTAACGCAATGCCAGCCAGTGATAACTCAGGTAAGTCAACGCGCTGGCGTTGGCCATCATGCCCGCGACGTTGAAGACAACTTTGACCGGGTCAAGCCGCTTACGCGCCTGCCACACACTCTGCACCAAACTTGCCGTGCATCCTATGAGCAGTGTTTCTGGAAGACTCAACTCCATCACGCCCAGCAGAATGAAAAGAAAATTCACCGACATCGTTCCTTCAATGCCGGGCAATTGAACCTTCAATCCCGAAGCCAGCACCGCCACGACCAGATAGCATGCAAACCGCGGCACATCTGCCGATTGCCAATGCCACAAAGCCGAGGCCAGCACCACGGCCCCGCAGGCCACAGTGACGGCAACAAACGCCTTGGTCCGCATCGACAATTCTTCAGTCGCTGCCTTCATCCTCACCCTTGCGGTCATCGGCGACAGCGCCGACAACCCGCGCGCTCGCAGCGGTCTTCGGCGAATGCCAAAGACACAACGGCGCGACGCGCATTTCCGCACTTTTTCTCAGAGCACACTTATGCCCAAGTTCTCATCGAATCGTATTGGAAGGGATGGAAGCGCAGAAGCTTACAGTAGTAACCAGCGGTATTAATATTTCATTGCCAAATCTCCATGCCCGATTCACGCAGCGCAATCCGTTACTTTAGTTACGCTTTCTTCCATGACCAGCCCCCGGAACGCCTCCCCTTCGTGTCAATATCGTCCCAAAGGTTCGCAGTGCGGTTTTCGATGCTCGATCTTCAAAACAAAAAGTTGGCGTTCCAACTGCCCGAGGACTCGTGGGCAATGAGCGCAAACACACCCGTGTTTATCGCCGGTCTGCAAGGTAATCTGACTGCCTGTAATTGCTCATTTTCCGAACTTCTGAATCGTGATCCACGGGATCTCTATGGAAAGAATTTCTGCGCTCTGCTTTGTCCCGACCGTGGCGCAACCACACAAGATTCCAGCGAAGCGCAAATCTTGCAGGCCATCCTTCAACGAGGGTTTCATCGCTCGGAACTCACGGTGCAGCCAGGTTCCGGTCGCGAATCAAACGTTACCTTGACCGCTACTCTGCTTCGCGACGCGAGTATGGAGCCAGTGGCAATCGCCGGCCTGATCTCGATGACTCCGAAACCGGATTCACACCCCGCGGCCTCGCGACAGTCTCAACATTCCGGCGTAATCGCATCGAGTCTTTCTCCAGAAGACTCCATCCAAACTCGCACCATCGATGGCGTCCAATTCATTCTCGCCAGCCCCATCATGCATCGCTTCATGGGCCTGGTGGATCGCGTCGCCGCCCACACCGAAACTGCGCTGATCACCGGCGAAACCGGAACCGGGAAGGAATTGATCGCCCGCACCATTCACGAATCCTCAAACCGTCGCAGCCGCCCGTGGATCGATATCAACTGCGCCGCGCTCCCGGAAAATCTGGTCGAAAGCGAATTATTCGGCTATGAAAAAGGAGCCTTCAGCGGAGCCGATTCCTCCAAGCCCGGCCTTTTCGAACTCGCCGACAAAGGCACACTCTTCCTCGACGAAATCGGCGAACTGCAATTGCAAATGCAGGTCAAGCTGCTTCGCGTTCTCGACGGCCAGCCCTTCTATCGTCTCGGCGGTCATCGCAAAATCAAAGTTGACGTGCGCATCGTCGCCGCCACCAATCAGGATCTCGAAGCCGCAGTCGAGGCCGGCCGCTTCCGCCGCGATCTCTTTCACCGCCTCGGCCAATTCCAGCTTCGCGTTCCTCCATTGCGCGAACGCCCAGAAGACATCGTCGCCCTCGCCGAACATTTTCTCCGTTTGAAGTCTCCGACTAAAGCCTTTGCGCCCGCAGCTATCTCCAGGTTACTTTCTTATTCCTGGCCGGGAAATATTCGCGAACTGCGAAACCTCGTCGCCAAAGTCGCCATGGAATCTTCCGGCGATCGGATCGATCTCCCCGATGTCACCGCATCGCTCTCCGCCCAACCCGCCGCTCACCGCCAAACGCCCTCAATCCCCGTCGCCAATCTCGAGAGCATGGAAGAGCAGATGATTATTAAAGCTCTCGAACGCACGGGAGGCCAGCGCACGCAAGCCGCGGAACAACTCGGCATCTCCCGCCGCACGCTGAGCCGCAAGCTGAAGGAATATAAAATCAACGTCGCGACCGCAGATGCCGCAACATCGCTCGGCGTCATCAGCAACGAGCAACAAAAATTCTTCCGCGCCCGCATCAAGCTTCCCGTCATGCTCAGAAATTCCAAGGGAGAAGAAGTCAGCGTGCAAGGCGTCAACCTCAGTACCGGAGGCATGGGCCTCGACGGTGTTAGCTCGCCGATGCGCTTTTCAGGATTGCTGGACTTGAGTTTTACCCTGCCCGAAAGCCAGACGCCGTTTCAGGCCAAAGCGCGCATGGTCTGGGCAGGCGACGAGGGCCGCGTCGGCGTCCGCTTCTCCGTCATCGAGCCCGCCCTCTATGAAAAACTCCAGCACTGGACCAACCAAAAAATGAAAGATGAAGGCTGGGAATTCCCCGCCTGAGGTTTATCTAGAGATATTCTCGTTCCGCGTCTTGATCGTGCATCAGAAAATAACGCTGCCGAAGCCGGAGCCCGAAGCCGTTCTCAAGCCGGCGCATCCAACTCCGCCTCCTCTGCCCGATGACTTTCTTCCGACAATTTCCGCAACGACAATCTTTCCCGATGCGCCAGAAATAATCCCGTCGGCACCACCGACGCAAACGTCACCAGCCACAACAAAATCCCGCAACTGGCGGCCATCTCCGGAGGCACATCAAACACCGCCGACAGCGTCGCAATAGTCGCCATCTGCGACCCTCCGCCCACCGCCGGCAATTGCAGCATCGACCCCGCCATGCTTGCACCCATCAAAATCAACAACTGCGACACCGGAATCTCCAGTGCGTCCACTCCATACGAGTGCGTGACTTCCTGATACGCCAGCGCCGTGATGTACCAGATGCCCACCGACAGCACGGCCAGCCCCAACAACGCCAGCGGTCCATGAATCGTATTCAATCCCGCACCGAACTCCCGCACCATCTGCGCCAGCCGGTGCCCGAACTTGGAAGAGCGATGCGCAAATCGGCCCTCGATCCAGTTCGCAATCGCGTCCCCGCTCCGGCTGACGAGCACCGCTCCCACCGCCGCCGCCGTCACTCCCGCGATCAACAAAAATCCCGCATCGCGAAACTGCCGGTAATACTCCGGATGCGGAATCGACTGCAACGCGCTGGGCAAAAAAATCGCCAGCACAATCAGCACAGCGAAGGCCCCCACATCGAAAACGCGCTCTACCGCCCACACCGCCAGTTGCGAAGAAAATGGAAGGTCCGTCCGCCGCGCCACCAGATAAGGACGAATAAATTCTCCCGCGCGCCCCAGCAGTGCCAATCCCGTAAAACCGATCATCATCGGCGGCACCAGGTCGGCAACCTTGGCCTTCGGCCGTACCGGCATCAGAAAAACCTTCCAACGCCATGCGCGCAGCACATAGGCCGCGTAGACCAGCGCAATCCCATGCAATACATGCACTTTTTTTATGCGATGAATCTGGCCCCAGAACGTGCCCCAATCAAAACTCTGCCAGTGCCGGTATTGCAGATAAACAAGGACGGCCAGAATGAGAAATACAATCACGCTGGCCAGAATGCGTTTTTTATTCATTCGGGGGAGTACACCTCGCGCCGCGGCCCCAGCCACGCGAAGCGGGAAACGGCTGCACCCAAGGTAAACGACTGGGCAAGGAGGGTCAAACGAAGAAGCGATTGGATGTCGCGACGATCACCCAGGAATTACCCAGTGATCCCCTGCGTCCTCTGTGTTAGAAGGTTTCCGCGACCAGTGAAATTACTCAGCAGCCCGAGCAAGATTAGTCTTAGCGTCAGCACGAGGTGCTGGGCTTTTCTTAGCAGAAGTAGCAACGTTGGTCTTTGCCGAACTCTTCTGCGCCACCGCCTGCTTCTGCGCCAATTTCTTCTTATTGAAATCCAGCACAATCCGCCGCACATAAGCCCGCGTCTCGTGATACGGAGGCACTCCCCCATACTGCTCGACTCGTCTGGTGCCGGCGTTGTAAGCCGCCAGCGCCTTCACCAGATCGAAGTTGTACCGCTCCAGCAGTTCCCGCAAATACCGCGCACCGCCATCCACATTCGCTTCCGGATCGAACGCGTTCGGCACGCCCAACTGTGACGCCGTCCCAGGCATCAACTGCATCAATCCCTGCGCGCCCTTAGGCGAAACCGCGCGCACATTAAACCCGCTTTCCGCCTTGATGACGCTGTTCACCAAATCCGGATCCAGCCGGTATCGCCCGCTTGCCTCCGCAATCACCGCATTCAAATCCGCCGCACGCGAAGCGTTCTGAATCATAGCGCCGGAAGCTGGAAGCCCAGAGCCCGAAGCCCGAAGCCCAGCTTCAGCCGCCGGCTCTTCCGCCACTTCAAAGTGCTCAATCTCCGCCGTCGGCACATCCACATAACTCGATCCATCCGCGCTCACATACATCCGCGTAACCGCACCCATTACCTCGCGCCGCTCATGCCGGATGGTAAATCCATTTCGCAGCACCGCAACCTCCGCCGCAAAGCAGGGAAGCGCCAGCACAGTGAGCGCAATCGCCGCAAACAATCGAGATGAAGGAGAACGCCTCATTCAGAAATCGCCAACAGAAATCGCCAAACACTCAAAATCACAAACTGACCACTAGCCACTGACCACCGGCCACTGCCCTGCAACCACTGCTTCTACAGCCTCCGCAACTCCGCAAGCATCGTTGCCCAAAGTTACAGTCCAGCCGCGCCCGCGCAGCTCCGCGCACGCATTCCCCATGATAACCGGATGCCCGGCAAACTCAAGCATTTCCACATCGTTATGATTGTCACCGATGGCCATGACCTGTTCCCGGCCAACGCCTCGGAAGGCCGCCCAACGCTCCACCGCATGCCCCTTCGAACATCCCGCATTAAGGACATCGATCATCGACAAATCCCGCTCCGGATACTCCGTCCGCAACACCGTTACCAGCCCCTTCAGGCCGCATCCGTCCAGCGTCGCCAACGCCTTCTGCATCCGCGTCATCGACCCGCAAAACATTGCCTGCACCGGATCGTGCACCAGCGCCTTCTCAATCGGCACTACAAACTCGATGTACTCCATATTCTTTTCCAGCCACCGCCGGATGCTCTCGTTCAACTCATCCATCCGCTCCAAAACAATCGCGCCCTTCTTCACCAGAGCGTTGCTCTCCTGATCGAAAGTCAAAACGGTGTTCCCGCGAAACTCCCGCATCTCCCCGCACAGCCTCCGGCAAGTCTCCACCGGCATCAGATCGCGATGAAACGTCTCCCCACCTAGAGACCGCGTCACCGCGCCATTGGAACTAATCAGCCACAAATCAAATCCCAACTGCTCCGCAATCGGCATGGCAAACATATGCCGCCGTCCCGTAACTAAAACCACTTCAATCCCCGCCGCATGCGCCCGCCGCAAAGCCGCAAGATCACGTCCCGCAATCTGAAATTGAGGGTTCAGCAACGTGCCATCAATATCCATGGCCAGAAGCTGAATGGAACCCGGCTTCGGGCTTCGGCTCCCGGGTTTCTGCGAGGCTATCTCGCTCTCCGCGGTTTCTATATTTTGATCGCTAATATACGCATTTTCCACATTTCCATTGTGACATACATCACCGCCGCGACTATGTCAGCCTGTGTAATCTTGCGACGGAGGGCAACCGAATTGAGCGGAACCTACAAGGATTTGGAAGCCTGGCAACGCGCAATGGCTCTCGTAACTGAAATCTATCGTGAGACGGCTCAGTTTCCGCGCGAAGAAATGTTCGGTCTAACCAGTCAAATGCGGAGGGCCGCCATATCAATCCCGAGCAACATCGCCGAAGGTAAAGGCCGCTTTTCCGACCGGGAACTCGGCCAATTCCTCGCCATAGCCCGAGGCTCGGTCTTCGAAGTCGAAACTCAGACCGCAATCGCGCTGAACTTGGGATTTCTCACGGATGCTCAAGCCGCCCACTTGGCAAGTAAATGCGGCGAGCTAGGCCGTCTCCTGAACGGTCTATTCAAAGCAGTCAGAAAGCCAGCCGCCTAAGTATTCCCCAAAGCAGGGGCTGGCCGAGAGCGAGAAGCCCAAAAGCCGAAACCCAAAAGCCGAAGCCCGAAGCCCGAAGCGCCCCCATGCTATATTGCCTCTCGCATGGGACTTCTCTTCCTCTTCGTTTCCCGGTGGGGCTTAATTCTCCAGGCCGTCGCCATCATCCATTTCATCCGCCGCCGCCCGGACTGGTACTGGCTTCTCATCATCCTCATCGGCGGATGGATCGGCGCTCTCGCTTACATCCTCATCGAAATCATCCCCGACGCCAGCCTACTCAGCACTTCCTTCCAGGTTTTCCCCCGCCGCCGCCGCATCCGCGAACTCGAACGCGCTATCCTCGACAATCCCTCCGCCGGCAACTACGAAGAACTCGGTCTGCTCTATCTCGACGACGGCGACTTCTCCCGCGCCCGCGCCGCCTACGACAAGGCCATCGCCTCCCGCTCCGACTCACCCGATGCCTTCTACCGCCGCGGCGTCGCCGAAGTCGCCCTCGGAGATTTCCCCACCGCAGTTCCCGACCTCGAACGCGCCCTCGCGTCCGACCCCAACTACGATTTTCATCGCGGCAAAGGCCTGCTTGCCCACGCCTACGCTCAAACCGGCCAGCCCGAAAAAGCCGAACTGCTCTTCCAACAGGCCACGAAAATCTCTACCATTTCCGAAACCTATTACAACTACGCTCTCTTCCTTCAATCCCAGGGACGCACCGCCGAAGCCCGCGACTGGGCCCAGAAAATTCTCGACCAGCGCCGCACCATGCCCGCCTACCAAAGCCGCCGCGAACGCCCCTGGTTCCGCAAAGCCCAACTCCTGCTGGCCCGCCTCCGCGTCCGCGGCTAAATGAAATTCTTATCCCGATCAAAAAAGGGTGCCTCATTTCTCGCGCGTTCTGTGCGCGAGAAATGGCAGTGCTCGGGAGCATTCTAGGTTCGTGATTTCATTTCCGGACGGCCCCCGATTGACTATGCATCGGCCTTGGTATATGGTTTTCGCGCTTCACCTACAGTCGGGCCTTTGATTCCATCTCCGCGAGCTACTAGCAACCGTTCCCCCAACATCAACCGGACGAGAATTACAGACTAATAACGAAGAGGAAGGTGAACGACTATGCATCGCACACTTGGAAACCGTGCGCAAAAGAGCGCTTTCGCTTTGACTTCAGCACTGGCGCTGTTGGGTGCCCTATGCATCTCGGGACGGGCGCAGTTACAACCGGAACACTCAACGAAAAAATCTGTGGCCGAAACGAACCGCGGGCTGTTGGGCTTGCCGGCCAACGCCCAGGGTCCGATTTCAGCGACGCTGGGGAAAAAGGACTTCAGTTACCAGGTTCGTCCAAGCAACGCTGGCTTCCGCGGAGAAAATCCCCGGCAGAGGCTGATTGTAGATTTCACCGAACAAGGCGCCGAGCTGCGCAGCCATGATCTGCGTTGGGCGCTCTCCACAAGGGCTTACGGATATGGCGACACCCTGCAACCGCTCAAGGCAGTGACCCCACAGGCAGACGCGAACCGCGTCGAGTACCGCCGCAACGGCCTGACTGAATGGTACGAGAACGGACCGCTCGGCCTGGAGCAGGGATTCACCCTTGCGCATCGCCCGGCCCAAGGCAATGGACAGCCTCTTACTCTGGAACTGGCACTGCGCGGAAATTTGTCGGTCGCGCTCGATCACGACGGCAAGGCTCTCAATCTTCGCGCCGTCAATGGCCGAACAGTGTTTCGCTACACCGGATTGCAAGCTCGCGACGCTACCGGACGAGAATTGCCCAGCTGGCTGGAAGTTCGAGGCGAGAGCTTGCTGGTGCGCGTGGCCGACGCTCAGGCCCAATATCCCGTGGTAGTGGACCCGTGGGTCCAGCAGGCCGAGCTCACCACATCCGACGGCGCGGCAGATGACGAGTTCGGCTATTCCGTCGCCATCAGCGGCGCCACGCTTCTCGTCGGAGCTCCAGGGAAGGAGGTAGGCTCCAATATCCAGCAGGGCGCGGCCTATGTGTTCGTGCTGAGCGGCAGCACGTGGACCCAGCAGGCGGAGCTGACTGTGTCCAATGGCAAAGCCGACGACGACTTCGGCTACTCCGTTGCCATCAGTGGCACCGTGGCCGTGGTCGGCGCTCCAGGTCGCACGGTCGGCACAAATCGCAAACAGGGAACGGCCTACGTCTTTATGCAAAGCGGCACCACATGGACTCAAAAGGCTGCACTAACGTCATCCGACGGCGCGGCAAAAGATAGTTTCGGCCACTCCGTCGCAGTCGCCAGCCGCACGGTTGTGGTGGGAGCCAGCCTCAAAACAATCGGCTCCAATACCCTACAAGGTGCGGCCTACGTGTTCGGGCCAAGTAGTGGCAAGTGGACGCAGCAGGCGGAACTGCTCGCGTCCGACGGCGCGGAAAATGATCAGCTGGGCTGTTCCGTATCAATCAGCGGCGGCACGATTCTGGCGGGTGCCCCGGGTAAAACGGTTGACTCCAATACCTATCAGGGTGCGGCCTACGTGTTCGTGCAAACTGGCACCACCTGGAGCCAGCAGGCGGAACTGACTGCCTCCGACGGCGCCAAAACAGACTCGTTTGGCGGTTCTGTCTCGCTCAAAGGCGCCACAGCAGTGGCAGGAGCTGCCTTACACACGGTCGGCACCCATACGCAACAGGGAGCGGCATATGTGTTCGTTCAGGGCGGCACCACATGGAGTCAGCAGGCGGAACTGACCTCGTCCGACGGCGAGAACTTCGACAATTTCGGCGTTTCCGTTGCGGTCGTTAATGGTGGGGCCCTGGTTGGAGCTTCCTTGCACCAGGTCGGTTCCAACGCCGAACAGGGTGCCGCATACGTATTCAAGCAAAGCGGCACCACATGGAGCGAGGAAGCGGAGTTGACCTCGTCCGATGGCGCGACAGGCGACTCCTTCGGCTATTCCGTCGCGCTGGCGGGCACCACGGCCGTCGTCGGAGCTTATGGGAAAAAGATCGGCTCGAATAACTTTCAGGGCACGACCTACGTATTCGTGCCCTAAAAGCGAACGCTTTTGATCTAGCACCATCCGCACGCAGCCCCGGTCATCTTGAGCGAAGCGAAGGGATTCGGAACGAATCCCTTCGCGCAGTCGAAAAGCTTGCCCTGAGCGGAGTCGAAGGGATCCCTATCCCTCCTATGCTTTCGCAAGCGAATTAGCGGCGGACAAACAATGCAAAGCATGCTAAACTCCGCCCGTTCGCCACCTGTTATTGGCGCAACGTACTTATGTTGTACTTTGTATTTCCCGTAGACGCAGGCAGGAGGATTTGCCTCGGATTACTGCTGCTGTCACTGGCGGCTTGCGGCGGCGGTAGTTCCAGCTCTTCGAACGTAACTCCTCCCGTTGTGCAACCTACGATAACCGTTACTCCGAAAACCGCCCTCGTCTCCGTCGGAACCAGCGCGCAGTTTTTCGCCGCGGTTGCGAACGCTTCCACTGATGCTGTCAACTGGTCGGCTTCCGTTGGAACCATCGATCAGTCCGGCAATTACATCGGCCCCGCATCGGTCCCAAACGGAGGCCTCGCAACCGTGACTGCAACTTCGGTCAGCGCCCCATCTGTGTCGGCTTCGGCCACCGTCACGATCAGTTCGCAGCCGGTCACCCTATCGATTTCACCGGCTACCGCCACCGTCAACGCTGGCTTCCGCTTGGATTACACGGCATTGGTTGGCGGCACATCCAACACCACCATCACCTGGGCTGCCAACGATCTTCCGGGCGATGATACGTATCCCGGATCTATCGTTGCTGGTGACTACACGGCGCCGTCTCCGCTTCTAGCCGCCGACACTTATTCGATAACTGCCACATCCGTCGCCGATCCATCGAAAACAGCTTCGGCAACGGTGACGGCCATTCCTCTCGAAAACCAGGAACAGCAGACTTTTCCCATCGCCCTCGGCACCTCTGGCGTCAACGCCAATAGTCAAGACTGTTGTAGCGGAACACTGGGATCGCTTCTTGTTGACCAAAAAGGAAAACAGTACATCCTCAGCAACAATCATGTAATGGGCAGAGTGGGCCATGCAATGGCAGGAGAAGCCATTGTTCAGCCCGGCTTTGTAGACACATTCTGCGACTTCTCTACTCCAAAAACCGTTGCCAACTTCACCGCTGCTCCTCCCATTAATTCCGGTGTCGATGCGGCCATCGCCCAGGTTCTCCCCGGAGCCGTCGACCCCGCAGGTAACATCATGGGGCTCGGAGGCGTCAATCCCGACGGCTCTTACATACCGCGCCACCTGCGAATTCCATAGCCACAGCGGCGGTTGATATGGCAGTGGCAAAGAGCGGTCGCACCACCGGGCTTTCGTGCGGTTTCGTGGAGGGGGTCAACGGAACTATTGTGGTCGACTATCCGGCGGAGTGTGGAAATCCATCCGCCGGAACTGCGGCGTTCACAAATCAGGTGATTGTCAATGATATTGTTAGCCCCGGCGACTCGGGATCGCTGATTGTTGACGCCGCCACGGCTCAACCCCTTGCCCTGGTGTCAGCAAGTTCGGCTGATGGTCTATTCTCCACAGGCAACCCGGCGGGCGACATCCTCGCCGCGCTGACCGCGACGACTGGATCTACTTTCACCTTCGTTGGTGGCGCCCAACATCCCGTGAGTTGTTTGCCCTCTTCACAATCCTCGATCCAATCGCCGTCACGCGGGCAGCAAAGCGCGAATCCGCCAGCGATGCCGCCGCTGGCGCGTGAAGAAGTCATCAATGCAATCGCTGTGCAATCGCGTCATGAGGTGGAAATTATGCGCAACTCGTCTGTCATCGGCGTGGCGGTCGGTCGCAGTCAGGGCGATTCAAAGCGCGCGGCGTTGCTGGTATTCGTGGAACGCGGTCGTAGCCTACCTCCATTGCCAACCCGAATCGAAGGCGTAGCCGTTCAGGTCATCCTGACCGGGCGCTTCAGCTCTGGAGCCATCCAGGGAAAACAACGCTCCGTCTGTGGACGAATCAGCTCTGGTCGCAACAATTAATTCGCCGATAAGCTCCTGGCTCGATCAAGCGATATTCGCGCAGCATCGGAGTGTCCCCTTATTCCGGGTCCCAAGAAGCCCAGATGCGATTAAGGCATATAAGAACTCATATGCAGCCTCCGTCATCCTGTCTCTAACGACGGGTGCTCGTGTCAAGCGATTTTCGCCGACACCTTTCCCTGGGCGTCTTCGGTTTTGCAGAAGCGCTATTGCGCTCTCGCAGGAAGGTTTTTGCGTCTTCGACCAAAGCCCTGTGTTCTCTCAATCGGGCGGTGGACGCAAGGTTTCACCACTCATCTCTTCGGCAAGTTCTGCCACAATTGCTGCTTCGAACTCCCCGCTCTTCGGGGAGGCCGGCGGCCTACTCAAGCGGTCGGCTGATGCTTCCGCCACAGGATGACTCAGGCTTGCCTGCACATGGCCTTGCACAGTTGCGCGGTAGTCCCAGTCTTCG
>Ga0209010_1000204_pt1 | contig 21600 bp, 20 predicted proteins | sample BlaSpr_A8_OM1_O3_FD_187985 | JGI IMG/M metagenome (GOLD analysis project Ga0209010, IMG submission 187985) | Forest soil microbial communities from Thunder Bay, Ontario, Canada - Black Spruce, Ontario site 2_A8_OM1_O3 (SPAdes) (version 2) | ecosystem: Environmental > Terrestrial > Soil > Boreal...
CGCGGAAGTAGTGGTGCTTCACATTGCCTCGGGATTGACCGAGATGGGCAGCAATTTCATCCAAGGTATAACCCTCTATGAAGAAGAGGCGGATTGTCTCGCGCTGGTTGTCCGAGAGATCTTCAAATACCTTCTGAAGACTGCCGTTTCCGAGCCTTCCGTCGATCGAGTCCTCAAGCCGGCCAACACTCGTCTGCTGGTCTTCCAGTTGGCTCGCGGCATCTTCGAGGTCAAGCCGTGTGTAGAAGTGGCGAGAAGTCAGATAACGGCGGCGGGAGATGGCGCGACGGTAAGCCATTTGCAGAATCCAAAACTTTGCCGGGCCTTTGGAGCTGTCGAAGGTCTTACAGAGGCGATGAATCAGGAGGAAGACGTCCTGGAGCAGATCGTCTGCTTCGGATGCGTCTCGCAGGACTCGGTAGGCTACGCCACGAACGATTCGTGCGTAGCGGCGAAACAACAATGCTAGGGCTTCCCTGTCTCCATCGCAGATGGAAGCCATCAGGGTTTCGTCAGACTGTGCGAGCAGCGAAGCGATTGCAGCCGCAGATGCACTGACGACGGCTGCCGAACATGATTGCTCTATGCCTTTCTCTCTTGCCGTCTCAGTCGACGATGCTTCGGGATTCTGATCGTCGGTATGGCTTGAACCAATCTCGTCCCGAAAGGCTCCTGGAAAGTAACGCGCAGCAGATGAACTCATGCTGCCTCCAGTCTCGATCCGCCTGTCCCAAAGATGTCGGTAACCGCCCGTTGGCCTGTTGCCGACAATAACAGACGATATTTTCCGAGATGACCAAACGTCGAAAACAATTTCAACCTCGCTCAGGTGTGGAAAAGGCGTTTGGGGAAGTAATGCGGACAACGCGGGAAGAACTCGGCATGTCACAAATGGGACTACATGTAAGGACGGGTCTGGATCGTACGTTCATTAGTGATCTAGAACGCGGGGTCCAATGCCCCAGCCTTCGAACTATCTTTCGTGTAGCCAAGGGCCTCAATTTGACTCCGAACAGCCTGATTCGACGGACCGCAGAATCTCCGTATTTCGTCTTCCCTGCAGACGAAGACAGGACGTAGGTTGTTGCCGACAATAACGCTAATAGCCAGCATAGTCAAGTCATATATAGGCCGTAGGCTTGTGTTCTAAGGCCGAACTCGCCTGTAACTTGAAGGTCTAACGCATGAACGGCCAGGCACTCTTCGGCAAGAGAATACGAGCGATTCGGGAGGCCGCAAATGTATCGCGGGAACTCGTTGCGGAAAAGGCCGACATCAACGTCAACTACCTGGGCGAAATCGAGCGAGGAGAGAAGTGGCCATCGCTAGAGATCATCGAGCAGTTGGCCAAGGCACTCAGCGTTTCGCCGTCGGCATTCTTTGAGTTCGAAGCCGAAGAGACTGATCCCGGTGTTCTGCAAGCTAAGGTACAGCGCGTACTCGCAGATCGTGGTACGGAACAACTTCAGCAAGCCTTGCGCGTCATAAAGGCTCTTTTCCAGATCTGAACCGTCAGCCGGCGGTTTGTTCTGCGATTCAGGAGGTAATCATTTGGCCGAACTGCGCCAGCGCCCTCCCCGCGGATATTTAATCCAAGCACGGTGTCGAGTCAAGTGTGGGGCGCAACTCGCGCAACACCATGGCTAACAAGCCAGCGATCTTGGCGTTTGCCACTGACCGACAGTAAGGCGGCATGCATCGAGAGTGCTTAACTCCGGGCTCCCAACGAAACGCACCATCTAGGCTGAGGGCCGGGGCGGCTTGAGTCGACCGGCGCCGGCCTTTTCAGAGCACAACTCTTAGGTATGTGCTTGTATTTTCAGTAACCGGCGAGGACCGCCAATTGTCACTCAAGGCATATTAAGACACGGCATTCTGTGGGTTGAAAATGTGGGTTGAGCATTGTCAATCATCCTGTTCGGTTGCTTCCTCAAACAAGCCAGGCCCTTGCTGGACAACCTTTTCCTTTTTCTTGCTAGCTGCTGAAATACCGATCACTCCTTGAAGATCCTCTACGTGAATAAGAGTGCCGTCGCACACTTTTTCGAGCAATTCTGCTTGGGTCTCTTCTAAATCCGTCAGCCCCCCTAGGACGTTGAGCACGTTAAGCAGCTCGGTCGTATACTCTGCCAGCCAATGATCCGGCTGAATGTCCCAAGAGGCGATGGCGGACGCTTATCACCAATGATGGGCTTTTCCCGATTCGCCTTGCGGTAGCTGAACCACTGCAACAGAACCTGCTTCCCGGAGATTTCATAATTCCACATCCGCGCCTCGACATTATCTACATATCCCTGCCCTACGAGTAACCTCTTGTTGGGGTCATCGTAGGCGATCGTGTCGGGCATGGCCTCTTTCGACTCGGGAATTGCGCCCGCAGCGGGGATTCGTGGCGCCCTTGCGGTCGGAAGACGGGGTGGTTGCGCCGGTCGTCCATTATGAGCGTCGATCATTCGCTCACCAAAGGTGTGAAGCCAGATGAGCTTCCGACCGACTTCGGCTGCCTCGAAAAATAATTGCGCATCCGCAGTCACCGGAATCCGCAGCCCCGGCGTGCTCATATCCTCCTGAAATTTGGCGGTGAAAGCCGGATGCGCCGCGATGGCGCCTATGTAGGCAAAGATTTCATCAGCAGTTACAGCCTTTCCATATTTCTCGCTCAGGAATCCTGTCAGCTCCTCAGGAATATTCGCAGAGCTTGCATTCGCGTCGTCCCAAAGCGGAAATGCACGGCCCCCGAAGGATCCCTTGTAATGATGAAGATCGGGAATTAGCCCAGTGAAAGTAAGTGCCGGGCCATTCGTTGGAGTTTCCTCGGTAAAGGCAGTCAGGTAGATTTGTTGATTGGAGCGTACCCGCCACAGCTCAGGATTCGGACGGTTGATAAGCCGGTTGTCGGGAATAATCCATTGCCGGTCAAATGAGCGGAATCCGTAGCGTACCGGCGGCAAGCAGCCATTTTTCTCCTGAGAGACGGGAAGCGATGTGCCCGGAAATCCCGGTAGCCCATCCTTCACGATGCGATTGAAGTGACGGTCTCCGAGTTTTCCCTTGGCCAAATGTGGATGAAATAATTCCTCCTGCTCTTCGCCCTGCGCGTTTATGAGCTTCTCCCATCTCTTTTCCAGCGACTTAACGTCCGGGGCGATAATCCAAGTCCGTCCCGGCATCACACCGGAGCCGTCGTAAAGGAAAAAGTCTTCCAGCTTCGGAAAACTAGCCCATGCGCCTTTCGAAGCCGGGAGAAAGGGCTCACGCCATCCCGAAGGACAATCCACCCAAGCTTTACTCTGTATTCTCAGCGCCACAATTTCCTGAAATTTCTGATCCCGGTGTCCCGGTGCTAGCGCTTGAAACCTGACCGCAGCGGGTGAAGTGGCCTTTGCCTTCGCTGAGCGAGACGCCACGACAATGCACACGGGTTGCTGCACCCCTTGAAAGATTCTGGTGTTCACTCCGGGCTGATGTCCTTCCGGAGAACAATCGATAACCCAGATGTCATCGCACGTTTCCCGAAGGTATTGCCGCATCTTTTCAAATCCCGGACCACTCAGGAACCCTGCAGCGGTGATGTAGCACACCATTCCTGTTTTGCTGCCCGGCCCGTGGTCGTAGATCTTCCAAGTGGCCCACCGCCAGAAAAATACATACAGGTTGCGAAGGTGCTTCGCGTGAGTTCCGAGCTTCCATTCCGCTGGTGGAATCCATTCAGCTAAAGGTGATGATGACTGTGCCTTTTTCGTCTCACCTTCAATCCATCCACCGAGACCTTTTGCTTTCACTTTGTAAGGCGGGTTTCCTATGACGACAGTGACTGGCTCGTCGCGCTTGATTTTGTTCGCATCTTTCCGCGACTTAGCGATCACCCCGAAAATGTTAGGAATCCATCCGCCGTCGTCATTAGGATTTCCGAGCGTGCTCGTCACGAACATCCGCGGTTGGGTTTTTGGCAGGCTACCGGTGAGGTCGACGATTTCCGCCAATATGCGCAACTGAGCCACAGCAAAAAGTCCCAACTGCATCTCGAAGGCGATAAGCCGCTTTACGGCATCGTTGATAGCTCCCTTGATAGAGCCCTCGCCCTCATCTGCTTTGACGGTTTCTGCGATTCTACGCAGTATCCCAAGCAGGAATGTGCCGGTGCCCGTCGCCGGGTCTACCAATGTCACTGCCGATGAAGCAAGACCGTTGGCTAACCCGAACCGTGATGTGCGCAATAGCTCATCCACCAATCCCACCATGCCGCTTACAACCTCGGGTGGCGTGTAGTACGAACCGGTCAGCTTTCTCAGCTCATTGTCATAAACTTCCAGAAACTCTTCGTAGAAGTACAACCATGCATCGGCGCTGTCTTTGCTGATTGCCGACCAATTAACGGCATCCAGCACTCTAATTAAGGCAAGGATATACTTGCCCAGAATAGAGCAAAGTTCTGGCTGTCACCACCTAACATCGTTTCTGGGGAGGCTTGGGCGCGTGACTTGAAAGGAATAAATGACCGACGCGCCGCTTCCTGAAAACCAACCATTCCTCTTTGATCCTTCAGAATTTCCTCCCCTCGATGACATACCCGCCGAACCGAATATAAAGCGCATACAGCGTCCGGTTTGTACGTCCAACAAAGCGCAGCTAATCATGCACTATCTGAAGCTCTTCGTATTCATCACGCATCACGGCACCTATATCGACGGCTTCGCCGGACCGCAGGAGGAAAAGCTCTGCGACACCTGGGCGGCGAAACTCGTCATTGAAAGCCATCCTCAGTGGATGCGCCATTTCCACTTGTGCGACCACAAGCGCTCTCAGGTGAGTCTCCTGCGACAACTCAAGGCTGCGCAACTTCCCTGCGATCCGCCACGCAACATCGAAAATCTACGAAGGCAGCTTTAACCAGAAGGTCGACAAGATACTTCAATCAGGCGATATTACGGAAAAAGAGGCGACATTCTGCCTGCTTGACCAGCGCACCTTCGAATGCCGGAGAAACGCTACGTAAAGGATCCAAGGTGACAGGCCATGTGGTCGAAGCCATCACTCCAGGAAAAGGTTCTGACGAATCAAAGATCTCGTTTCAATTCGACCAGCTACAGCTTGGAAACCAGACCATCCCGCTTACCACCAACCTGCGCGCAGTAGCGTCAAGGTCTGCAGTACTTGCCGCTACGCCTGAGCTCACGTCGCCCGATTATGTGGACGAGCAAATTCAAATCGGAGGCGACCAGATTTCTTACGGCGAGGGCGGGCCGGTAATGGTGGGAGAGCAAGTCGTGGGGAAATACACCAGCCAGGGTGTGCTGGCCAATGTTGACCAGAATTCGGGCGCGCCAAGCGGGGGCATGATCGAAGACAATGCCCGTCAGCAAGCATTTTGGCTCTTCTCAGTGAATGCCCGCGGCGCATACGGATTTGGCGACCTCACAATCCTCCAATCCGGACGCACCGAGCCGCTGGGTGAAGTCACTTTGGCCTCCAACCGGAAGGCAGTGAGAGTCGACAAGGGCAGCGCGATGCTCTTGCGCGTGGATGGCAGCGGGCCCGAGTCGCTACAGGCTCGTACGATTCCTTCGCGAGAAACAGGGCAATAACAAGTTCGCGGGTTGCGGCAGAATCAATTCCGTCGTTCGCCACAGCCCGCGATTCATTCCTCAAGCCATAGAACCACGGCAAGAGAAGTTTCTTTAGGCCAGCCTGGAATAAAAGATCAGAAAGTCTGTTATCTCCACTGAAACTCATGCAACTCAAAATTGGGGAGAGATACACATGAGACGAGGAGGAGTTGCATGGGCTGGATGCAATGATTTTTACTTCGTTCCGCTACTACTTATCGTAGCGTGTGCGAGCCTCACCTTCGCGATTGCTCTCTCCTTTTGCGCGGGGGTGGGGATTTTTTACTGCTCGTACGAATTCAGATCGGAATGAAGGCGTAGGGCAAATCTAGGAAGAGGCAATGGCGATGGTTAATCCTTTCGACCCTAAGACGGTATTCTTGGCTAAGCATGCTCAACATGTCGTACTGATCCATTTTCCAATTGCACTGTTCATCACGGCGGTGGCATTCGACCTTATCGCGCAATGGACGAAGCGCCGGGGCTTGGCGCAGGCAGCCTACTACAACCTGCTGGCGGCGGCGATTTCGACTGTTCCGGTTCTCGTTACCGGATTACTTGCCTGGCAGTTCCAACTCGAGGGACAGAAGCTGAAGGGGATTCTATTGCTGCACCTGGTTCTGGGGTGTGTTTCGACAGTGATGATCTGGCTGGTGTGGTCGGTGCATTTCAGCGCTCGAAAACGGACTGTATACCTGCCGAGCTACCGCCTGGTGCTTGAAGTTCTGGCGGTCGGTATCGTTTCCTTGACGGGGCACTTAGGCGGTTTTTTGAGCGGTGTGAATCTCCCTAGTTAGGCGTTCCGACGAGATCTCGCCCAGAAATGCATACAAGGACAGGGCAAAGCATTGGACGGTAATAGCAAAGAGTTCTCTATGACGGTAGGCACAGAAGGTAAATCGCGGCAATCCTCGATAAGCAGGGGCGAGGTCGACTTGTTGGAGTTCCTTGCGCAAAGGCGCGCGTGCGACGACCGAGATCGTGAAATCGTGTGTTCCGACGTCAGAGCATTGGCGCGAGGAATCAGGAATGCGTTGCTGGCGGTAACTCCGTTGTGGCTAGCGCTCGGCTTGTGGTTGGCAAGGTAACCCCTTTACCAAGAGCCTGCACAGCTTTTACTTCCCGCAGACAATTCGTAGACAACTTGCAGACAACTAACGACTTATCTCGAAGAGGCCTGGAATAAATACATTCCCTGCCAGTTATCAAGACTGGCAGACATCCGAGGTCGTCTGCTTGGGAAGCAAAATCAAACTCAAAAGGAAAAACAATGAAGAAAACTACATTCCATACGATCGCTGGACTATTAGCAGTTGGCCTGGCGTTTGGCGTCAACTTCGCACAGGCCCAAGCCGGCACTCTGGATCCAGCCTTCGGCGACGGCGGCACGGTTACCACCAGCTTCGCCAATGGTTCCGCAGGGGTGGGTAGCTTTGAACAATCAAACGGCGACATCGTGGCGGTCGCTCAAGTCGACTTTGTGGACAACGGAGGCACTGGAATCGGTTTGGTGCGCTATACCTCTACCGGAGCGCTGGACACCACGTTCGGCACGGATGGGATTACGAACACCACATTCGCCGGCTTCACCTTCGACCCATTCGGGTTTGCGGTGGAGAAGAATGGCGACATCCTGGTCGCAGGAGAGGCCATAAGCAGCGTGGGGCGTATTGAGTTCGGGCTGGCCCGTTATACGTCCAACGGCATGCTGGATGCTACGTTTGGAAGCGGTGGCCTCGTGACCACTGTTGCAGGCACACGGGTCGACGTTCCAACTGCGATGCTACTGCAGCCCAACGGGAAAATCGTGATGGCCGGCTTCGAGGTTGCCCAGGAGGGTGTTTCTCCGGGAAAGATGTCGATGGTGCGCTACAACTCGAATGGCAGCCTGGACACGACGTTTGGCACGGGCGGAATCTCTCTGGTGACCAACACAATCACAGGACCTGATGCGCTTGCGTTGTTATCGAACGGCGACTACCTGGCCGTGGGGCAGAATGGGAGCGGCAAGACAGGCATAGCCGTCGAGTTGAACTCCAAGGGTGTGCTGCTATCGAAGGTGACGACGGGAACATTGACGGCGGCCCTTTCGTCCTCGCAGAGCGGCTTTTCTCCGACCATTTTTCAGGCGAACGGCGACTACATTGTGGCCGTGACGAGCTGCACCAACGATTCGCAGTGCCGGGGACACAAGATCGGCGTGAGCCGTTTCCTCGAAACCGGGAAAGTGGATACAAGCTTCAACGCCAACTCCTTCGAATCGTTCGACCCGCCCGCGACGACTTCAGTGGGGACGGCAATGGCTCTGCAGGCGAATGGGCAGATCGTGATCGGCGGCTTGATTTCGCCAACTCAAGGCGGCATGGCGCGGCTCGATGCCAACGGCGAGATGGACCTCACCTTTGGCACCACCAACTCGTTTGGCGGGTGCTGCACGGTGACGAGTGAGCAGACGTTCACCGGTCTTCTGATCCAGACCGATGGAAACATTGTTGCTATCGGAGAACTCGACGGGGATCTAGCATTGGCTCGGTACCTGGCGAACTAACGGCTGATGAGTAAGAAGCCGTTTCGTCAGAGCGGCCTACGCAGGTCAATGAAATTGTTCTTCGAGCAAAGCATTTTCTTGGCCTGCGTTTCTCCTTCGACCGGCCCTGTCGGGAATAAAAGCAGCTCGGGCGAGTTATTAGACCGTTAGTAAGGGTTGTAAATCCAGCGAAAACTATTCAGGAGGAATTGTGAAATTTACGCTTAGCGCAATTATGTTTCTAGGATTGTCGGTTGCCATGCTGCAAGGCGAGCCGGCACACGCACAAACCGAACCAGGTTCGATTTTTCACGTAGTCCCAACGCCGAACGGGAACCAGTTTAACAGCAGTATCTTTGCTGCATCGGCATCTTCTCCGACCGACATTTGGGCGGTAGGAAACTCGACGATGCACTTCAACGGCACCAAGTGGACAGCTTTCCCCGCGCCGTTGATTAATGGTGAGCTTACCGCGGATCTCCAGGGCGTCGTCGATGTTTCACCGACGCTTGCCTGGGCTGTCGGGAACGTAACTCTAGGGGCCAACCCAGGGCAGATCATCGAACAATGGAACGGAGCGAAGTGGAGCCTGTTCCCGAACCCTACGCTCCCGCCGAACTCGCAGGCGGATTTATTCGCCATGGCCTCGACCTCGGCCAATGATATTTGGTCGGTCGGCAATCTGGTGGCGGATGGGCTAGCCTCCAACCTTTTCGAGCACTGGAATGGCACATCATGGACGGTGACAGAAATACCTCAGCCCATGAACAATTTCCAGTCTCTGTCTGGCGCGTCCGCCGACGCTACGAATGACGCCTGGGCTGTGGGATCCCAAGACACATTCGGTGCAACCTTCGCGATGCATTGGAATGGCACGAACTGGAATGATATCTCAACTCCCAATGTAGGCAAGGGTCGGAACCAGTTGAACGCCGTGCTGGCGCTGGCCCCGAACGATGTGTGGGCGGTAGGCTTTTCCACGCCGGACGCTCCTCCGCAGCAGTCGGCCACACTGACCTTGATCGAACACTTCGATGGCACCAGTTGGACGGTGGTGCCGAGCCCGAATGTTGGACCGCACAGCGTCAATCAATCGAACCGTTTGCTTGGCTTGACGGCCAATTCACCCACCGACATCTGGGCGTTTGGTTCCTACTTCGCGGCCGATGGATCGGGGCACCAGATGACGCTGCTTTTGCATTGGGATGGGACTAGCTGGTCAATTGCTCCCAGTCCTAATCCCACGAAGGGCACGTTCCTCGATGATCTCCTGTTTGCTGGGGTTGTCCCGTCATCGGGCAATGTGTGGATCTTCGGAAACGAGGATGAGGGCTCTCAGGGCGGCATGGGTACTTTGGCTATCCACACCACGACTGGAGATTAGTCTCAGCTTCCAGCTTCCAACTGCCGGCTGAAAGGGCGGGGCAACGATGCCCGCCCTTTTTTGCTGGGCTCGGCGCGGACTCCGAGCCGCTGCGGAGGGCGGCGCCGCACCGTCAATTCAGCCATGCGGTCTTTCGACTTTAGGGAAGCCGTGGCGCTCTCCGGACATCCGCTGGAATTTCTGGCTCCTTTGACTTTGTTCGGGAATAAAAGCGATCCGCGCCAGTTATCAACTCAGAACGTTACAAACCACGGAGGACAAATGCCCGACAAAAAGCAAGATCTTATCGATCAGAATTTACAAGACCTGAATAACGATGGAGTCGATCGTCGCGGGTTCCTGAAGTGCATGGCATGGGCGGGTACAGGCCTGGTCTGGACCATGGCTGGAGGCATTCCGGTGTCTCGGGCATTCGCCAAGGGCTATGGCAAGAAAGATGCCGGCAAAGGCGCGGACTTTACTTTTGTACAGATCAGCGACAGCCACATCGGATTTAACAAGCCGGCCAATCCGGATGTCACGGCTACCCTGCAAACGGCAATCAACAAAATCAACGCGATGCCCAATAAGCCGGATTTCATCATTCACACCGGTGATCTGAGTCAGCTCTCGAAGCCGAGTGAGTTCGATACGCTGGACCAGGTATTAAAAGGCGCATCGGCAAAACAAATCTTCTTTGTGCCGGGCGAGCACGACATGCTGACCGACAACGGCGAGCAATATCTCCAGCGTTACGGAAAAGGCACAAAAGGCACTGGGTGGTCGAGCTTCGATCACAAGGGCGTTCATTTCGTTGGTCTCGTGAATGTCGCCAATTTGAAAGCTGGAGGCATGGGCTCGCTCGGTAACGAACAACTGGAGTGGCTGGAGAACGATCTCAAGGGCCGCTCTACCAGCACTCCGATTGTGCTCTTCGCCCACATTCCTTTGTGGACCATCTATCCGGATTGGGGCTGGGGAACCGACGACAGCGAACAAGCCCTGTCTTACGTCAAGCGTTTCGGTTCAGTGACGGTGTTAAACGGACATATCCACCAGATCATGCAGAAGGTGGAAGGCAAGGTTTCGTTCCACACTGCAATGTCGACGGCTTTCCCTCAACCTGCTCCGGGAACCGCTCCCTCAGCCGGACCGATGAAGGTGCCGGCCGACCAGTTGCAGCGGGTGTTGGGTATCACTGATGTGAACTACCTGGTGAGCGGTCACAGCCTCGCGGTGGTTGATTCGCCGCTAGGCAGCTAACTCATTATCTGATCAGTAGCAAAGGAAATGTGCAGTAAATATCGCATATCGAGATTTAGAGAGGAAAATATCATGACAAAGAACAAGCTTTGGATTTCGGGCGTGGCGGTGCCGGTGCTGATTGCGATCATGCTGTTGGCATTGTCTTCTCGCGTCACTGCGAATGCCGAGCCTTCCGCGCCAGCAGCGGCGGTGAAAATCGATAATTTCGTCTTCGGGCCGCAGACGGTCACCGTGCCCGTCGGAACGACTGTTACCTGGACAAACGTTGACGACATTCCTCATACGGCCGTGAGCACAGATGGCGTGTTCAAGTCCAAGGTGATGGATACGGACGAAAAGTTTTCCTACACCTTCACCAAGACTGGTACGTATTCGTACTACTGCTCGGTACATCCGAAAATGACGGGCAAAGTCGTAGTGCAGTGACCTCAGACTCCTAGAAGGCGCGGGCAGCGCGTTACGGACCAACGCGTTGCCGAGCCAAGTGCACGAATATGACTATAGACTCGACACAATTCGCAGTGAGGGAAGTGGCAGACGATGACCTGGATCTTGTCCACGCCGCCAAGAATGGGGATGTTGCCGCTTTCGAGCGACTCGTAAGCCGATACGATCGCAAACTTCTCCGAATTGCTCAAAGCATCACGCACAACCGAGAGGATTCGCAAGATGCAGTTCAGGAAGCATTTTTGAAGGCCTACCAAAACCTGACCGCATTCCGCGAGGATTCTAAATTCTCAACCTGGCTCTTTCGCATCACCGTAAACCAGTCGCTGATGAAACTGCGCAAGCAACGCAGCGCTAAAGAGATGTCCCTGGACGAGGATTTTCAGGACGATGGTGACGTGCTTCCAAAAGAGGTTGCCGACTGGGCTCCTAATCCGGAACAGCTCTACTGGGCGTCTGAATTACGAGACATCCTAATTGAGTGCCTAGAAGAGCTGAACCCAATCTTGCGGACGGTCTTTGTGTTTCGGGATATCGAAGGACTCACTATAGAACAGACAGCAGAGGTGCTAGAGGTGAGTCAGACGGCAGTGAAGGCGCGGCTGTGGCGTGCTCGGCTGCAGCTTCGCGAGGGCCTGAACAAGTACTTCATCAATCACACACACTCGGCGCGAGCGCGGTTATTTCCGTCAGGCAGACCGACAGGCCGGATTCTCGGCCTCTTTGCTGAGTGCTTGCGCAACGCGATGGAGAGGATTCACTCGATCAATGTTGCTGGGCCTGAGATGCATGCGGCGACTCGTACGGCAACCACCGAGAATATTGTTCGTTGCCTCAACCACGTTTGATTCAGAGTGATATCGCCAGCCTGTGCCACGCAGTCATTCTCCTCTCCCAGAGATGTTCCCGCTACGTGTTTACGAGATCTCAACAAGAAATCGACAATTAAGTTACATCCCATCCGCATCCCCTCGCTGGCTGCCGCGTCTAGCCTACAGGCATTGTCAACAAGCCTTTGGCAATTCGGAGCGCAGGACTTACTTTTGGAATAAAGCGTCACGAGTGCAGTTATCAGGTCAGCAGTTAAATGCAGTCTTAAAAGGAAAAATTACAAAATGAACTACGGAAAGTGTTGGACCGCCGCCATGATCAAGGGTTTAACAATGGCGGCGGTAGCGATGGGGCTTGCGTCCGGTTCCTTGTGCGCAGGTCAAGAGACGGTGTTACATACTTTTGTCAACGGCAGCGACGGCAGCATTCCATTTGGCGGACTGACCTTCGACGCGAATGGAAATCTTTATGGCGTGACCGACCTGGGTGGTTCCCCTGAGTTCGGGGACGGTACAGTTTTCAAGTTGACACCGGACGCGAGTGGCGGCTTTACCTTCCAAACGATCCACGCTTTTTCGCAGGCAAAGGGTGACGGTGGGAACCCTCTTGCCAGCGTGGTCTTCGACTCTTCGGGCAACCTGTATGGGACCACCTCGCAGGGGGGTACTGCTGGCTGTGGCATCGCTTATGAACTGTCGCCGCCAACCACCACGGGCGAAAAGTGGACGGAAACCATGTTGCACAACTTCGGCGGTGTCAGTGGATGCGGCCCCAGTAGCTATTTGATATTTGACCAAGCGGGTAACCTCTACGGCGCCACCTTCGGCGGTGGAGGCGGCGCGACCACCCCGCTGTGCACCAACGGTTGCGGCACGATCTATAAGTTGAGCAAGGTGAACGGGGAGTGGACGGAGACCACTATTCATCACTTCACGGGGGAGAACACAGACGGCCAGGAGCCTTCGGGAGGACTGGTGTTCGACAAGACCGGTAACCTTTGGGGCGCGACGTATGTGGGCGGAAATGGCCACTCGTCGACCTGCGGCGACCAAAACGGTGGCGCGGGTGACTGCGGCACCGTGTTCGAACTTACTCCGGAAGCGAATGGAACCTGGAAAGAGAGCGCGCAGTTCAACTTCTCGGACAACACCACTGGCTTCAATCCGTCCACCAATTTGGTCATCGACCAGGAAGGAAACTTGTATGGGACAGCCGTGAACGGTGGACCGACTTTGGAGGGCTTGGTTTTCAAAGTAACGCCCGAAAGCGATGGCAAAGTTAAGGAAAGCATCGTCCACAATTTCGGCGGCCCTTGCTGTACCGATGGAGTTCATCCCTTTAACGGCCTGACTATCGACGCCGCCGGGAATCTATACGGCGCAGTTCAGGGCGGCGGTGGTACCACTACCGTTTGCACCGGCGGTTTTGTTGATACCGGCTGCGGCATTGTCTACAAGCTAACGCCCAATGCCAGTGGAAGCTCTTGGACGGAGACAATTCTGTATGCCTTCTTCGGTACGAGCGACGGAGCCAATCCCCTGGACGACCGCGTGGCCGTGGATGCCAACGGGAATATCTTTGGTTCGGCATCGGGAGGCGGAGACTTCAACTTCAACAAGACGGGTTGTGCCGGCACTCTTCCCGGCGGATGCGGCGTTGTATTCAGGTTCAACAGTAATCTCGAATGTTATAGCGCTCGGAGGTGACGCGGAGCCTCGTTTCGTTCGAGGCTCTGCGGCTATTTCAGACAAATGCAAGCACGACAGCATTGTCGATTACAAAAGCTTTCACTGCCGCAGCAATGGGCAAGTCGCCAGCGAAGATGTCGTTTCTTAACGCCCCAGTTGAGGGCCTGTTTCCGTCCCCTTAGATATTCTCCGCCTCAGATGAGTGTATGGTTCACTCGATATGTTAGAGATGTTCCGCTCGTTGTGTTGCGTCACTCCTATACTGTCGAAAGCAACAACGGCCATCAACGAGGCACTCTTCATTTTTAGCACCGCAGTTATGTTTACTACCACACGTTTACGAGATCTCGAAAAAGAGTTGACAATCAAATGACATCCCATACATATCTCGCCCTCACTTGCCGCGTCTAACTCTCATACGTTGTGAAAGCAGTTGATACATGAGGCTAGAGACGCAACGTGTGGAATAAAGTCTCACGAGCGCGGTTATCACTGATGAACACGTAACACCATTTAATAGGAGAAATCATGAAGAAATCATATTTGACGGCTGTACTTACTCTGACTTGCCTGCTTGGGTTGGGCATAAGTGTCCGCGCTCAGGACACCGAGGGAGCTCGTGTGAACGTTCCCTTTGAGTTCGTCGCTGGAGGCGCGATCCTGCCTGCGGGCACCTACACCGTTGGTCGTGTCTCGCTTGAGCAATATTCAACCATAGCGATCAGTGGCTACGGCCATGGTGCGCTTATTCTCCCCATCGCTATCGATGGACCTCGTACTGAGCAGCCAAAGCTTAGCTTCGAGCGTGTAGGGGACAAGTACTTCCTGAGTGAGGTTGACACGCCGGGAGGCATCTATACCTTTGCGTTACCGCGGGCGATGGTTGCGCTGGCGCAGATGAAGGATCAAGGTACCCAGTCCTCGGGTGGTACTAACTGAGTCGAAGACCATATCAACATTCATACGGCTGTGGGGGAAGTTCCGGGATAAGAAGTACATCGGTCTACCCGAATTTCCCCTTCACTCCGCAACGACGCTCCACGGTGGAAAAGGAAACAACGATATTCGGCAACGTCGTACAAATCATAAGAAAAAGGTTAAGGAGGACAACATGAAAAAAGCGCTCTTGTTATTCGGTTTGCTCACGGCGTTGACGGTTCCGTCAGGGTTGTGGGCGCAGCAGGTCGGCTATTCCCAGACGAACCTGGTCTCCAATATTGCTGGCGTAGGCAACACCACTGATTCTCAACTGTCGAATCCCTGGGGAATTTCTGTTATTCCCGGACAAGATTTCTGGATTGCCGACAATAATGGCGGTGTTTCCACGCTCTATGACCAGAACGGCAACAAAGATACTGGGCTGATCGTGACCATACCGGGGGCCTCAAGCAATCCAAACGGTAATTGCAGCCCTGGTTGCCCGACGGGAACTGTGGCCAACGCCAATGGCACGTACTTCGCCGGCGGTTCGTTCATTTTCGACACCGAGGACGGCCTGGTCGTCTACTGGAACGGCGCCAGCAACACCGCAATCATCGGTAAAGACAATTCTGCCAGCGGCGCGGTTTACAAAGGTCTCGCCCTCCTGGGCACCAACCTGTTGGCGGCCAACTTCAACAGCGGCAAGGTAGACGTCTACGATTCGAACTACACCCTCACTTCGTTGGGCGGCACCTTTACCGATCCAAACCTTCCCGCAGGTTTCGCTCCCCACGGCATCCACGTTATCGGTAACCAGGTCTATGTCGCCTACGCGATGCAGGATACTCCCAAGCACGATGCGGTCCCCGGCGCTGGTGCTGGGCAGGTGGATATCTTCGACACAAACGGCAACTTCGTAAGCACTTTCGTCGTCGCCGGCACCAAGAATAACCTCAACGCGCCTTGGGGCGTGGTGCAGGCTCCGGCCAGCTTCGGAACCTTCGCCAACGACATCCTCGTCTCAAATTTTGGCGATGGAACTATTAGCGCGTTCAACTCGCAAGGTATTCTTGAGGGCCAGCTCAGCGACTCTTCAGGCAATGTGCTGGTCAACCCCGGAATGTGGGATATGGTGTTTGGCGGAGGTGGCGGTGCCAATAACGATCCAGGCACTCTTGGCACTCTCTATATCACTGCTGGAGGCAGCGCCGGCCAACCCAATTTCCCGGCCGGAGGAAGCGGAACGGCTGTGTTCGCCAGTCTTGTTCCTGTGGCCGCAGTCGGCGCTCCAGGTTTCTCTTTGAGTCTCTCGGCCCCAAGCGCAACCGTCGCTCCGGGCGGTTCGGCTAACCTCATGATCAGCGCCGCCGGGGTGGGAGGATTTAACAGTCAGATTTCTCTTACACGTACCGCGCCCTCTGGTCTGACCTGTTCTCTCAGTCCTTCAACGATCTCTCCCGGAGGCACTTCGTCCTCCACCTTGACCATCTCTGCAGCATCGACTCCTCCGACCGGCGGATACGGTGGCTACGGCGCCCTCCGCATGCCCGGATTGACAGGTATGCTGCCTGCCCTGGGCCTGTTGGGAACCGTTTTCACAACTCGCAAACGTAAACCGCTCACCCGCAAGAGCATTGGGTGGATGAGCCTGCTGGGCTTGCTGCTTTGCGTCTCCCTGTTCGCCCTGGGATGCGGCAGCAGCAACTCCAACAAACCAACAACGCCTGCATCTGGACAGGCCACCGTAATGGTAACAGGGACTTCCGGCTCTCTGAGTCATTCCAGCACGGTAACAGTCACTATCAACTAAAACAAAAGCCTCTGCGAGGGCGCACTCGGTGCGCCCTCGCCTATGGGCGATTTCTTCACCAAAATTGATTCGGTTGACTGCCAAGAAGCGCAAAAGACGCCGAGGAGGCGAGAGTGGTGGAACTAACGTCTTACGGACTTACAGGGTTGAGCGTAGTGCTGGTGATGGCTTTCTGTTTTGCCTACTGTAATGAGCTCCCACGGACACGCGAGAAGTCCTCGTACGATCTAATCAACAACCCACATCTGAATGATTCTCCCCTTGTCGAGACTGGGGCGCGAAGCCTGCGGTTCCGAGACGAGGTCGGTAAGCAACAAGAAACTGCCCCGGCATCCTTGCTGCAGAAAACATCGCCGCCTGAAACAGGCTCGGGCGCCATTTACGCCGATAATGTTCAAAGCGATCGCGGGCGAGTGGAGATTCTCCATGGCTGACATGGCTGCTTCCGTATTGTCATTACACACGAGGTCCATGCCACTGCTCGCTCATCTGGAGGAGTTGAGAAAACGAATCATCTTTTCAGTCCTTGGAATACTTGTCGGATTCATCTCGTGCTGGTCCTTTGCAGATCGCATTTTCGGTTTAATGCAGCAACCCATTATTGGGGCGCTGCGCCACCACGGCCTCGGTGGCGGGTTGGTGTACCTGAACCCAACTGAGCCCTTCAATCTCTATCTTGAGGTGGCGCTTGTAGGTGGATTATTTATAGCCTCTCCCTTTGTGTTCTATCAGCTCTGGCTGTTCATCGCCCCCGGACTATATCGCAAGGAAAAGCGCTATGTTCTGCCGTTCTTACTAAGTACCGCCGGCCTGTTCATAGCCGGGGGACTCTTCGGTTACAAGATGGTTTACCCGGCGTCCCTAGATTTCTTAATCGGTTACGGACAACGTTTCCAACCGATGATTACGATTGGAGAATATACGAAGCTGTTTGTAACGATAATCGTCGGTCTCGGGTTGATTTTCGAAATGCCAATTCTCGTGTTCTTCCTGGCCCTAATGCGAGTGATTACCGCCCGCTGGATGTTGCGGAATCTCCGATATTCCATCCTCGCCATTTTCGTCGTCGCGGCAATCATCACACCCACGGCCGACATACTGAACATGTGTCTTTTTGCGGCCCCCATGATAGGCCTTTACGCCCTCAGTATCGGAGTGGCATGGCTGGTGAATTCCGGCCGAAGGCGCGCCGCCGACGCTCTCTAGTGTGCAGTGCCGCTCTCCCCTTGTGCATCTCCCGAAGGCAATCCCAAGGTCTCACAGCGCATTATAAGTACACCTGTACACGAATATTTCGTTGACTTTGGAATAAAAGGCCGCCCGCCCGAGTTTTGTAGATAGCAAGATGAAATCGCAAGCCAGGATGAAGTGGAGATGAAGGCATTCTCGGGTCACTTATCCGGTGCCTCTGTCTCAACTTTCGCGGCGAGATTGTCAAGAGGTCTTCCAAGAAGTTGACAATCAAATGACATCCTCGATGTATCTCGTCAATGATCGTCGCGTCTAACGCACAGTACTGCTGGAACAAAATCATGAGCAAAGGAATTGGAGCACGAACATGAAGAAAAAAACTCACCCATACAGCATTAGTCGTCCAGTTGACCGCCGTTCTTTTCTGAAAGGTGGTCTTCTGGCAGGAGGCGCAGCAGTAGGCGCCGGGTTGCTAGCAACTGGACCTTTGGCCCTTGCGCAAAGCAAAGGACAATCAAGCGCGTCCCTCAATGCGGGCGATGTCGCCATCCTTCGTTTTCTGGCGGCGGCAGAACTGATCGAGTCGGACCTTTGGACGCAGTATGCGGAACTCGGTGGTATCGGCAATAATCCACCCATTGAAGTAGACCCGAACCAGCTGCTAAATCCCTATCAAGTAGCCTTGTCCAACCTTGATTCGGACGGCCCGCAATACATCTCCAGCAATACGCTGGATGAGGTGAGCCACGCTACCTTTCTTAATGCTTATCTGGAATCCAGAGGGGCCGAACCGGTCAACTTCGATGAGTTCGTAACCTTGCCGGGAAGTACAGCTCAAGGATCCACGGGCAGTTCACGCCTGACCAACCTCATGAACCTCAACGTTGATACCAGTTGGTACGTTCGCTACCGCAGCGCAACCAATCCTGACTTGGGCGCCACTTTTCCCCAAGCAATAACTCTCAGTGGAGTTACCGCCATTCCCAGAAGCGATGCCGATTACGAAGGCAAATCCAATCCCAACTTTCCAGGCAACGACCATATTCAGGCGATCGCCAATGTGGCGGGCTTTCACTTTGGATACATCGAGCAAGGCGGTTCGAGTCTTTACGCCGCGATGAGTCAGAAAGTGACGGACCCAGAAGTACTCGCGATCACGCTTGGCATCGGCGGCGACGAGATTGCGCACTTTCTGGAATGGGTCGATTTTGCGGGAAACGGAGTGCAAGCTCCAGTGGCGCCATTCGCGGACCCGATCTCCGGGCTGAAATTCCCCAACTTTTTCAGTCCGCTCAACCCGTTGATTCAGCCCAGCTTGATCTTCCCGGTCCCCGTCGAATTCAAGCCCAACCTTCCCCGTGTCTCGATCATTCGTCCGCTGACCGATAGATTCGGTGGCGCCGTCGCAACGATCAAGAGTTTCACTGCGGATGGACTCTTCATCGGCCAAAGCCAGCAGTTCCTTAACGAGCTGCAAGCGATGGCTGTCGCAGCCGATTCCGCAGTGCGCTCAGCGCCGTAACCTGAACCTAACTGTCCGCGCCTTAGGCGGATAGGTTGTTGTTTGAGCGGGGGCGCCGCACCTGAACGCCGGTTGCGGCGCCTGCCTTTCACCAATCACGCATTGTTTGCACGTCTTTCGACGAGAAATTAAGGAGCATATATGTTAGAAGGTCTGTTTCAACCGATGCATCTGCTGATCATTTTCGGAATTGCCTTGCTGGTATTCGGACCTAAAAAACTTCCCGAGCTGGGCAAAGGAATCGGAGAAGGCATCCGCGGCTTCAAGTCAGCCATGAAAGCTGAGGAAGAGAAGCCGGCCAGCACAACCACGACCGTCGCTAACGACCAGAACGTAACCAAGGGGTGAATCGTGGGCTTTGGCATGGAAATCCTATTCGTGCTTATACTCGGGCTTTTGGTACTGGGGCCGAAGCGGCTGCACACACTCCTGGCCCACGCGGCACGAGCTAAAGCTGAACTCGAGAATGCGACACGTGGCCTAAAATCTCAACTCGCGGCCGAACTCGATACTGCGCCTGAGGCCGGCAAAACCGATTGCACTCACGTATTAGTTGGGGACTGTGACCTTTGTTCAACTCTCAAGCCTGAACCGGAGTCTCGGGAGCCTGCGGAAGGCGCCCTAATGAAAAGCTGAGCGGCCACATCAGCATTCTCAAGAGTATCGACCACGGCCACGGGAACTCGGTTGATCGCTCACAAGGCTAGTGGGCATTTGTTTGCAATTCTGCAGCGACCGCTACCGCTAAGGCAGCGTTCAAGCGACCGCTACCGCTAAGGCGGCGTTCAACAGTTCAACACGCCCATGGCGCGCTATTTTCTCTCAACGTTTGCCACTCCTGGTTGGTTAAGCCCAGCTTGCGAAGGTTCCTGATCTCTTCCTGAGGTGTCAGGACATTGAAATCGGACCCGAAGAGGAAGCGCTTCATGCTGATTCGCCGCTTTTGCTCTGCCAAAGAAGTGGCAGCTAGTGCAGTATCGTCGGGCGCCGACACATAGGCAATATCGAACAAGACGTGCCGTGTGGCCGGATCGCCTCGCACGTTATGGTCGGCGAATGCGTGCAGCACAGCTAGATTGTTTCCGCGTTCTCGGGACCAGCCTCCCCGGCGTGAGCGATCTGCACCCATGACTCTCCCGCACTAGGCAGCACATCTCGAATGAAGAGCTCAGCATCGGCAGCATTGAATTTTCCTCCTCCAAGATGAATGACGATGGGAATGGTCTCATCGGCCGCAACTGCGATTACCTTTGCCAGTTGTCGGCGCTCAGCTATGTTCCTCATATCCACAGCAGAAGCAGTGAAGTGCAGCTTGAGACCGATGAACTGGCGACTTCCTTGCCAACTCCGGATCTCCTCGATCGCGGAATCGTACAGGGGATTCACGGAAAGAAATCCAACCAGGCGAGTTGGAAACTGCGCAACCTGTTCGGCGATAAACTCATTTTCGCGTCGCGTTAGTGCCGCGATCTCGTGCGGCTTCAAATGAAGCGATGGCATGCCATAAAGATAAGCGCAGGGTAGAATCACTCCTTTGGAAACATGGGCCTGATCGAGTGCACGTACCGCATCAGCGGCAAAAACAGCAGGAGGGTCGTTGGACGGGAGGCACTCGCCTACTAGACGGCCTAGTTCAGGAGAGGCCAGATGCATGTGGTGATCAGCCCTCCAGACCGGCGCGTTTGGTCCGGGCGCTTGCGATCGGCCGGAACCGGCGCCGTGAAAACTCAACAGCGCGATGAGAAGAAGACAGAACATGGCTAACCGGATTCGGTAGCGTTTAATATCGCAGAGGTCTTCGCGCATCAGATCCGCTTTATGCCACGTCGAGACCGTGTGCTGAACCTAGCGTTTACAACCTTATTTGCCACTTGTCCCGGATTCTCCACGCAAAATAGTACAGAATCCAAACTTCTCACCACACTAATGGCTCCGGACCGGTCCCCAAAAACGCACATGTCGTCAGCTTGGTCTCCTGACGGCATGCCGATTTGCCGGAAGCCGAGCGCGATACGCCAAACCGCTAAAACTCCGCACGGTACACGGAATGGGCTATAAGTTCGTCCGCTAAAGTCCTCGCTTGCCGCTGCCTACACTTTGATTCCAAGTGATACATCTGGAAGAACCGACAAATCGTCCTAATCACCGGGGCGGCCTTCTGGCCTCGGTTGGCCTAAATGGATTCAAAAAGTCTCTCCCGAACAAACATACCCAGTTCTTGGAATAAATCAGGATCGATCCGGTTAACACTAACAGGGCGCAAATTCTCCTGAACGTCGAGGGGTCACAAGTAGCCAATTTCGCGCTACGTGAGATCGTTTCAAACGAGGAATGGAAGAAATACAACATGAAATATCGAGCCATAGCACTCGCGTTCGTGGCTTGATTTATCACTTGCCTAGCTCTTGCTGGATATACCTGGACTCTC
>Ga0209010_1000206_pt1 | contig 21487 bp, 23 predicted proteins | sample BlaSpr_A8_OM1_O3_FD_187985 | JGI IMG/M metagenome (GOLD analysis project Ga0209010, IMG submission 187985) | Forest soil microbial communities from Thunder Bay, Ontario, Canada - Black Spruce, Ontario site 2_A8_OM1_O3 (SPAdes) (version 2) | ecosystem: Environmental > Terrestrial > Soil > Boreal...
GGCTCCCAAAAGTGCTTCAAACGCTATTGTCCCGTCGCGAGCGCGTCCAACTTCATCGTAGAGATGTTGAAATTTTACATGGACTTCAGGCGAATGTTCTGGGTCGTCCATCAGCTTATCGCATTCCTGCTGCCACACCGGCATTGGGATGCGATGCGACGTCAGCACTGTTTTCAGAGCTATGTTCTCAGAAAAAAAGCACTCAACGGTTCGTACAATTCCAAGCATCCGTTTCTTCTCGCCGGCGGTCATAGTCCCCTTCCTTAGCTAAATCTTCTTGAGCGACCGTTGGCGGAGTCTCATACGACCGTCGTCATCCCATTTGACGACCGCGTCCTCTTCGTTCGATCGCTCAACCGTGCCCAAATCCCCAGTTAGTGTTCCGAAGTTGCCTAAACCCTCGACGCGATCTCCCGGAGTCAGTTCTTCGCCGGTGGCGGAGGGGTCGGCCAGAGGTGGCCTCTTGGCACGTTCTGAGTCAGGAGTCGCTCCGGGATGTGACAGGGGCGGTTGGGGACCTTTACGTAGTTTGAGTACCGGCTTATTGATGATAGAAGTCATATTTCATTTCTTCCTCGCAAGAGGCCATGCCAGCGCCCTTCGGTCCGACTGTTCTCTTCTCGATAGATACAGCATAGGCTTGGAAACAATGGTCCGGCTGGTCCAAACTGCACAGTTCTGACGATGAATTTGGCCAATTGCGGTAGCTCAGGTTTGTTGTTTGGGTGGATGCAAACAACACAGCGGGAGTCCATCGTTCTCCCCATTGGCGATTTCTAGCGCCGAACGACGTATACTCGCGACATACCTGATCTCACCCGAATAGGGATAACAAAAATGCCAGATGAAGAGTGGATCAAAACACTTGAAGACGGCAGAAAAGTGAAATTCATCTACCAAGAACTGCCGGAAGACGGGGCAATTATCACCGCCCAGCTTGCGCGTAATGAAGTGGTCTATTCTGTCGTATTGACCAAAGCAGGGAACCCGCTTAGTCGTGAAGATGTCGAAAGCCACTTCGAGGACGAGTTTTCGAGGAAGTAATAACACTCCCCTCCGAAAGTGAGTCGAGCCTGCTCTTACCGGTCAGTTAAACAATGGAAACCGTATTGATTGTTCTCTTGGTACTGTTTTTGCTCGACTGCTGGGGCTGGGATACTCTCAGCGGTGACTGTCCGTGGTGATGTAATGCGAATGGTCACGCGCGAATGCTAAATCTCGCATGGAGCGACAGGTCCAAGGCTGGAAAGATGCGGGATTTGCTGGCAACTGCGATGTGATCATTGTCGCCGAGGTGAGTGGCCTGCCGCATTCATCTAACGCTTGGAAAGCCCCACGGTCTGCGGCCGGCATAGGAGATACGCGATGAAGGCAGTGGTACTGCATGAGTACGGTGGTCCTGAGAAGCTGAAATTTGAAGACAACGTCCCCGATCCCCAGATTAGCGGGGATACAGTGCTGATCGCGGCAACCGCTGCGAGCGTGAATCCGATCGACTGGAAGATGCGATCAGGGGCGCGGCAAAAGGACTTTCCGTTGTCGTTCCCTGCAATTCTGGGCCGCGATGTGAGCGGCGTCGTACGGTCGGTGAGCGCAAATGTGAAGCACTTCAAGCCCGGTGACCGCGTTCTTGCATTCTCTAACGCGACCTATGCCGAGTTGGTGGCGGTAAACGATTCGGACGTTACCCATCTGCCGGACGGCGTGGATCTGACGGACGCGGCGGCGATCCCGTTAATCGCGCTCACAGGAGACCAACTCCTCCGCCTTGCGACCAACGTGCAAAAGGGACAGGTTGTTCTGATAACAGGAGCGCTGGGCAGTGTCGGGCGTGCGGCAGTGCATATGGCGAAGAAGATAGGCGCGCTGGTGATTGCGGGAGTTCGCGGGAAAGAACTGGACGACGCCCGCTCCCTCGGTGTCTCGGACGTACTAGCGATTGATGACAATGAAGCGATTGAGGAATTCCGCTTAGTGGATGCAATTGCGGACACCGTTGGCGGTGACGTTGCAACGAAGCTGATCGTGAAAATAAAGCAGGGCGGCTCCTTTGGCTACACCGCTGTATTGCCGGAAAGTGCAGCGGCGCTAAATCCGGCAGTGAAGATTACGCGTGTGCTTGCGCAGCCTGACCCGTCCAAGGTGCGTGAGTTTGCCGATGACGTGCGCGATGGCAAGTTCGTTCTGCCTATTGGTCGCCGGATGCCGTTGCGTGATGCGGCCGAGGCACATGTGCTAGGGAAAAAAGGCGGTATTGGGAAGATCCTTCTGCTGACACCGGATTCACAAGACTGATTTCTTCACGGCGAACTCAGCGGAACTGAGACCGGTGCACGTTGTCGTGATCGAGGCTTCGATTTTGAGGGCCGGCTTCATTCGCTTCGTTCCTTGCGGGTAAATCGGCTATCCAGGAGTTATCGCACGGTGGTTTGGACCGAAATACCGAGTGCTGGCACCCGCCGGCTCCGAGTGTGTGTCGAGCGAGTCATGGCCACGGTAGTGTCCTAATAGTGCTTTGCTAGGAAGTCGTCGCACCTTTGACCCGAGGATAATTGGCGCAAACGTGGGAATCGAATTCCGCGTCTAGTCGTCGCTGGAGACTGCGTACTATCTCATCGAGGGATGCAGCGTTGGGCGGCGCATCGTACCTAAAGGACCAAGCACACTGGGAGCAACCCCACCCTCCAAAATCCGCCCTTTCGAGCCGAACCATTTCTCGAAAGGAACTTTCCGGACCCGTGTGAACCATACGACCTCACGAGCGGACACGGATACCCGCCGTATGGATTTCCGGCTGGCGCGATGCCGAGGCTTTGAGAAATAACTCGGAATATGCGGTCATCTGACAAACCTACGCCAACATTTTGCTCGACCAATCCAAAGAAAACATCTATTAGCTCTTGGCGCATCTCGCGCGGAGCATCTTCAAGCGTTCTCGCAAGCGGCACACCCTCTTGCATTCCGAAATCTCGTATCCAGTTCATAGGGGCGAAAGGCTTTCATAATTGTACTGCTCGCAGGGAATGCTAAAATCTCGACGTGAACCACTGTTAAGCCAATGAACCTACACGTTGGCAAAATCTTTATCTCGCACACAAAAGCTGATAAGCCATTCGTGCGCCGATTAGCTGCACGGTTAGAAAAAGCGCACTTTCACGTGTGGCTTGATGAGCATGACCTTATTGCAGGTGACCCATTATCGCAAACCGTCAGTAAGGCTCTAGAAGCCGCTAAAGTCATCTTGGTTGTTGTCTCAAAGGCGTCCGTCAAATCGAAGTGGTTACGATATGAGCTTAATGTTGCCACCGAAAGGATGATAAAGGGCGAATGCCGTGTGATTCCAATTGTGATTGACGATAGTGCATTGCCTCCCGAAGTTATTGGCTTGCTGTTTGCCGATTGTCGGAAAGGGCTGGCACAAGGCATCCCGTCGATTCTTACAGCACTCAAGCATGAAGCCCGGCGTGCTGCGATGGACTATGGCTTTTCATCGCGAATTGACAAACTCGTTGAAGAAATCTTTGAAGGAAAAGGGTTTTGTAGTCCTATGCTGTACAGAGGGCGGGATTGGGAAATCGTGTCTATGTCTGTTGGCGATATTGACGGTGAGGAGAGAGATGCGTTTTACGACACAATTTCAGACCACAGGCGGTCATGGGGCGGGAAACGTGAGCCGCTCGATGAAAACTGGCTCGCCGAATTCGAGAGGGGTGTAGAAGATACCGGCACAGATTTCGCATTGATTGTTTCGGAGCGGTCGGTACAGTTCAAAGTAGACCAACGTTCTTCGGCGTTCCCCAACGTTGCCGTGCGTCGATTCAAGTTTAATGAGCTTGGAATGACATATCGTCAAATGGTCATTGTCGATTTTTCTGAAATGGAGGACGAGGAACACCAGAAGGCAGCCCTACGGGAAGCAAAACGGTTGCTAACCGAATGCGGTGAGTACCATAACGCGGAAACGGCGAGAAGACGAGCAGAGTTAGCCCAAAAAAGTCCTAGCATGGAAAGCGAGAGTGAAGTCTGAGCATGAACGAAATCCAGATCACCGCGCTCATGCCAACAACGGTCCTCATACCTCATGTAGATTTTCCCGAGCTCCTAACAGCACATCTTTCAAGGAACCCGAAAACACCAGCGATTGAAGCAACCGGCGCGTTGCTTCGAAATTCCCCCACGATAAAAGTGGCAGACCTCGATGCCTTCATAAAAGACGTGTGCGGCTGGGGAAACTACTCGGGCATACATGCCAGAGTCATGCAAGAAAATTCCTCGCAACAAATTGAAATAGCTTTTGCAGATGCAATCTCAAAGCTAAAAGGCACGCCTCCCGACGTAGTTCATGATCGCTTCGGCCATGATGGAGCGAGCCGAATTCCCGGTGCATAGGAATAAGACGTTGTAGTGTCCTTGCATGTTGTTCCCTTACTGGCAGCAGGTTGGCCCGCAGCAAGGGTCCTTTTGCTGCGGCTTCACGGCCCGCACGAAGGCGCTCATGAACTTGCCGTCCACCCGCGGTGCAATGGCATCTACGTCGATGTTCTGACCGGAAAGGAACTCGCGAGCGTCCTGTATGCGATAGATTCTGGTTGGCTCAATCTCAATTTTCTCGAAGCCGGCAGACGCGAGTTTGGTCCGGTATTCGCTCTCTTCGAGGGCTCCCGCAACGCAGCCAACCCAGAGAAGCACGCTTTGGCGAATCTCAAGTGGCATCGCGCCACGGGTGACGACATCGGAAACAGCAAAGCGTCCACCCGGCTTCAAGACTCGGAGGGCCTCCCTGAGCACCGCATCTTTATCGGCTGAGAGGTTGATCACGCAGTTGGAAATAACGACATCCACGAAGTTGTCGGGCAACGGGACGTGCTCAATTTCACCCTTCAAGAACTCGACGTTCTCGACTCCCGCTTTGCGCATGTTCTCGTTGGCCAGTGCGAGCATTTCGTCCGTCATGTCCAGGCCGTAGGCTTTGCCGGTGGGGCCGACCCGTTTGGCCGAAAGCAACACATCTATACCTCCACCCGAGCCGAGGTCCAAAACAACTTCGCCCGGATTTAGCCTCGCCAGCGCGGTTGGATTCCCGCAGCCCAATGATGCCAGCAAGGCTTCTTCAGGAATCTGCCGTGCTTGGGAAGCGTCGTAGAGGTTGGATGTGATGGGATCACCACACCCACTGCTGGAAGTCGCACCACAACAAGAACTGCCGCCGCTACTCACACGCAAGGCTGCCTGTCCATATTTTTCCTTAACGACTTCTCTAATATCAGCGCTGCTCATGTCGTCTCTCCTACCGGCAGATTTGAACGATTTCTTCGGGCTTCACAGCTTTGTTGCGAGTGCAGCATTCCGCATACAGGAACCCGAGCAACTCCTGAAGTGCGTCGGTGTTTGCGGTATAGCGGAGAAAAGTACTCTCCCTTTGAACATGGACCAGGTTCTCCGCTTTAAGCTTGTCGAGATGATGCGACAAAGTTGAATTTGGAATGTCCAACTCTTCCTGAATCTCACCAACGACAAGGCCGTCAGGGTGGGCGAACAGCAACAGCTGCATGATCCGAAGTCGCGGCTCTGTTCCCATCGCAGAGAACATGTCGGCGTACTTGGCAACTTGCTCCGTGGATCTTTTCGATCGGCCCGTCTTCATATTTCGATAATTGCAGAACTATGGTATATTTGTCAACTGAATCGTTCCGTTGGGCAAGACTGCGAATCTGCTCAGGGACACCTGTAGGGTGTGTTTGACCGGACGACGATGGGGAGGGTCTCCTGGCGCTGGTGCGGGGAGTTAATTCGGAGAGCTTTTACTCTAACCGGCAAAAACAATAAAGAAACTGTTGGATTGTATCGAAGGGTGTGCGATGCAGTTCCTTGCAGTGTCCCAACAGGTGGAAACGCACACCAAACTCGCGGTGCAAGGACTTCGCGTCATAGCGAACCACGTCCAGACCGCTGCAGGTCGTAGGCCCTTGAGGCCCGAATGTGCTGACAATTACATGACCTCCGGGCTTGACAGCGTTGGCTACTTGGCGAACATATGCAACGCGCTCTTCCGACGATGTCAGAAAATGGAACACTGCACGGTCGTGCCACACATCGTAAGCGCAGGGCTCCAGCGTCGCCTTCGTGATGTCAGCGACGAGCCAATGGATATGTTCCGAGGCAGGCCCGAGCCGCTTCTTGTTCGCATCGACGGCAGTCTGCGAAATATCAAGGACACTGATGTTCTGGTATCCGCGAGCAAGCAGGTCGTCGACGAGAGTGGACTCGCCACCGCCGATGTCGATTATGGACGCAGAGTACTCGGGCGCTGCACGTTCTATGAGTTCAAGGGATGTTTCAAGATGCGGACGATACCAGCTGACCGCGTCCGCGGCCTTCTTGCCATAGATATTCTCCCAATGGCGCTGTGCATCCATCGTCTCTCCGTGCCAATTCTCGTTAATCATAAGCCGATCGGAAACGAAGCGGCGGTGAAAGATATTCGGATGGAACGCGGCATGTGCGAGGGGCTGCGGCTTCACTCGCGTATCACTGTGGCGAGCGTGTCATAATGCGGTTTAATGACCTCGGTTCTTCAAGTCCCGACGCAAGATACCACCCGCCTCATACAGCGGATTCAAACGGTCACAATCGTTTGGATGACAGTGGAAGCAGCCGTATCACTGTCTGCTGCATGGAGGGCGCGCAGCCCTGCACTACTTGCCTTTGGTGGAGACAGCGCAATCGAGCTTCTCTCGGCGGTAGCAGTGTTGTGGCGGTTTCGCACTTACGCGCAGGAGGGATCAGAAAAACAGGGGGCACGAATCGCCGCTGCATTGTTGTTCATGCTTGCGGCCTATGTGGCTGTGGTTTCCGCACTGACAGTCCTAGGACACCATGAAGCGAAGACTACATACTGGGGGATAGCAATCTTAATCGGCGCTGCTGCAATCATGCCGTGGCTAACAAAGGAAAAGCGGAGGCTGTCTGCCATTACGGGCAGTGCCGCACTCCGAGCGGATGCTGCGGAATCCGCGTTATGCGCTTACCTTTCCGTAATTGCTCTTATCGGCCTTGGAATCAACGCGATTTGGCACATTCGGTGGGCCGACCCGCTGGCTGCTCTTGTGATTGTTCCGCTCATCTTATGGGAAGGATGGGAAGCCATGCGCGGCAAAGCATGTGGCTGTTGCTGATTTGGTGAATAGGAAATCTCCCGCGAGAGCAGAAACCCGGATCAATCGAAAGAAACGATAAAACGTAGAAGTGGAGCTCAGTCGTCCCGAGAGGGTTTGTGAGCAAAGACGCAAGATCCCGCCGTAACTTTCTCAAGGCGACGGTTGCCGCCGCAGGGGCCACGCTTTTCAGTCCAACTACTTTGATCGGCCAGACTGCGCTTACGATTTTATCCCCTGGACAGCGGCCGGAAACAGGTCCAGCGGACTACATCCTGCGCATCGCTTCAAGTCCGGTTGAGATCGCTCCCAAACACATCGTCTCGACAATTGCGTACAACGGTCAGTTTCCAGGGCCCCTATTGCGTTTCAAAGAAGGTCAGCCAGCGACGGTCGAAGTGCACAACGACACCGACACTCCCGAGCAGCTGCACTGGCATGGACAAATGGTCTCCACCGACGTGGACGGAGCTGCCGAAGAAGGGACACCTTTCATCCCGGCGCGCGGAATGCGCCGGATTGCGTTCACTCCGCGTCCATCCGGTTTCCGTTTCTATCACACGCACAATCGGGCAGGTGCCGATCTTCATGGGGGACAATACAGCGGTCAGGTCGGGCCGGTATATATAGAGCCGAAACATGAGCCAGGGAGCTATGACCGAGAAGTCTTTCTCGTCCTCAAGGAGTTCGAACCGTCGTTTAGTCAAGGCGGCGACATGGCGCAAGATTTTCTGACCCCAGCAACGCGAGTAAAAGAACTCGAAACGGCTGGAGAGTCCACGATGAAAGCCTCGCTCACGAAGGGGATGCCGCATGGCTATGAAGTGGACTATCGGTATTTCACCATCAACGGTCGTATGTTGGGGCATGGCGAGCCCGTTCGGGTGAAACAGGGCGAGCGCGTTCTCTTTCATATTCTGAATGGCAGCGCGACCGAGATTCGCAGTCTGGCGCTACCAGGACACACTTTCAAAGTCGTCGCGTTAGACGGGAACGCAGTTCCGACACCTGCCGAAATCCCAATGCTCTGGCTGGGAACGGCTGAACGAATTTCTGCCCTTGTCGAGATGAAACATCCTGGTGTGTGGATCATGGGTGATCTTGCGGATGACGATCGTAGTCACGGCATGGGGATTGTCGTAGAGTATGCGGGACACAAAGGAAAGCCGGTCTGGATACCGCCCAACCCCTTTCATTGGGATTATTCGCGTTTTGCGAAAGGCGGTGCAACCGCAGTCTCGCCGGACGAGACGTTCGAGATGAGGTTTGTGAAGGACAACGCCGCCGAAGAAGGCTTCAACCGATGGACGATTAACGGCGTCGCTTACCCGATGACCCAGGGAGTCGTCCCTGCCTCATTTCACTTGAAGCAAGGCGGACGCTTCCGTATCCGCATGCGCAATGGCAGCGACGACATCCATCCCATCCATCTGCATCGTCACAGTTTTGAACTCACCAAACTCGCCGGCAAGCCCACCGCTGGTGTGATGAAGGATGTCGTGATGGTGGGCGGATATCAGGAAGTCGAAGTGGGTTTTACGGCAGACAATCCCGGACTTACGTTGTTCCACTGCCATCAGCAGCTACACATGGACTTCGGCTTCATGGCCCTGTTCGATTACGTGTGAACAGGGTGGACTTCATTTCTAAAGGCGCGGGTAGTACGAGGAGACAGATCAATGCCAGTGAAAGTGGGCTCAACCTGGGAAAGCCGCACATCGAAGGCGGTTTTGCTGATCCGTATTCTTGTGGGCTGGGTGTTTCTTTCCGAAGGCATACAGAAGTTTCTGTTCCCTGACTCCCTCGGAGTCGGACGCTTCGTGAAAATCGGCATTCCTTCGCCGCAGGTCATGGCACCGTTTGTCGGGGTGGTCGAGATTGTTTGTGGCTCTTTGCTATTGATCGGTCTTGTTACACGGCTCGCGACGGTACCGCTTCTCATTGATATCTCCGTCGCCCTATATTCGACCAAAATTGTCACGTTCGCGAAGAACGGATTTTGGGGAACGATGCATGAAGCCCGCCCGGATGTGAGCATGTTGCTCGGTCTCGTCTTTCTGCTGCTGGTCGGTGCTGGCGCGTGGTCGCTTGACGCATGGTTGGCACAAAGACGAGGCGCAACCCATGGCTGAACAGTCAGCCCTCGAATCCCGAGAATCTATTTCCGAAAACAGACAAGTTCCTCTCAACGAGCTTGCTTTGTTCTTTCTCCGGTTGGGTACGACAGCTTTCGGAGGACCGGCTGCGCACATCTCAATACTGGAGGACGAACTCGTCCGCAGACGACAGTGGCTTTCTCGGGAAAAATTCCTTGACTTGCTCGGTGCAAGCAATCTCATCCCTGGACCCAGTTCCAGCGAGGTGGCTATTCATATTGGTTACCTGTGCGCTGGTTGGAGAGGTCTGCTAATCGCTGGCATGTGCTTCATCCTTCCGGCTGCGTTGATGGTCGCCGGTCTGGGATGGCTATACGTCCATTTTGGTAAGCTTCCCGCCATCGCGGGCGTTCTCTACGGAATCAAACCGGTCGTTATCGGCATCGTTCTTCAGGCCCTCTGGAGTCTTGGACGAACAGCGGTAAAGACAACTTTTCTTGGACTCGTAGCCGTGCTTGCGCTCGTGCTATCTGTTCTCGGCTTGCATCCGCTGCTATTGCTTCTGCTGGCCGGTGGAGTAGCGTGCGTGCCTGCTCTAAGGACCTCGCGTATATCCCTCTCGGTGCTTCCTTTTCTGACGATTGGAGGTGGAATCTTAGCAACCACAGCATCGTTCAGTCTAGTGTCGCTTTTTCTGGTTTTCTTGAAGCTAGGGGCAACCGTATTCGGTAGCGGTTATGTGCTTTTGGCTTTCCTTCGAGCCGATCTGGTCACCCATCGAGGCTGGTTGACGGACGCGCAGCTTGTGGACGCTGTCGCTGTAGGCCAAGTAACGCCAGGACCGGTTTTCACGACAGCTACGTTTATTGGCTTCATTCTCGGAGGAATTCGCGGTGCTGTTATTTCCACCGTGGGCATCTTCCTTCCTGCATTTCTACTGGTAGCGGTAAGCGGTCCACTAGTGCCGCGTATTCGAAAGTCTAAGCCTGCGGGAGCTTTCCTGGATGGGGTGAACGTTGCATCGCTCGCGTTGATGGCTGCTGTTACTTGGGAGCTTGGGCGCGCATCCCTCGTCGACACTCTTACTGTTATCTTAGCCGTGGCATCGTTGATCGCTCTGCTTCGGTTTCGCGTGAATTCCGCATGGCTCGTCTTGGCCGGAGCGACGATCGGCCTGATAACGAGTGCAGTTCATCTCCGATAGAGGTGTCTCTCGTTCACTCACACCTTGGAATCGTGGGCCAACTAGCGGTCAATCGGGATCTCTGTAGAGTCTCCAGTTTGGTGGTCTTCGATCTGGAAACGAAGGAAGTCATGAATTGCTTTCAGCGCCTCAGAGTTTTTTGTTTTAATACGCACTGCGCCGCCTGCGGACAACTCTTCGAATGTATAAGAAATCTCAGCGCGTTTCTCTTTCATCACTGGTACACCGGGCGGTACCACGTCATGGATGAACATTGGAATGGAGAATTCACCGTTCGAGAACATCGTGACAATGTGCGTCAGATGCGACCGAATTGCCTGCATGTTCTGGGAATCCTTAGTGTCGTTCACGGTCACTTCGATGGCGCCACCGTCTGAGTACAGACGAAAATGATGGGTGGTTTTGTCATGCGGAAATCCCATCGCCTCATCACCGTGCTTTTCCACATCGGCCTGGTGCTGCGCCGCCTCTTTCATGTGTTCTTTGTGCATGGAGCAAGACTGCATGTCTTGCGCGGCCAACTGCAGCGCGCCAAGCATCAGAAACGCGATTACGGCTTTCATGTTAATGTTTTCCTCCGAAACTGATCTACTGGAGTACCAGCCTTCTTTACCGCGTCGGTGAGCGAATACAGCAAGTGCGATTTCTCTCCCGAACCGGCACTCTCAATGCGCTGTTCCCAGTCGCACAAGACTTTCTTCACGTATCGTCTAGTGCGCTTCAGTGCTTCGATATCTGCCTCGATACCATTGAGCTTGTCCTGGGCAAGTTGGTACACGCGACGGCATGGAGCGCGCCCAGCATCACGAGCTTTCAGAACCTCAGCCAACTCTGCCAGAGTGAATCCGATCCGAAGTGTAGCGCCAGTCCACCCTTCGGCCACGCTGAAGATTTGGGGGTGCGCAAAGCGGGCGGAAGTTCTCTGCACTCGAGACTGAATGGCGGAGGGAAGTAGATTCGAACCTTCGGCACCTTTCGACGCGCTAAGCCTCGACAATTGAGTTTTATCCAATCCAGAGCCCCGCCTCAGGCGCAAGTGCAGCGCGTTCCCGCACCACAACGCAGATTTGTGGAGATGGTATTGAATGATCTGGCAATACAGACTGGTGGGCTATTGTAGCGCGGACATTAACCTCAATATGCCGTTCAAAGCTTTTTCCAGTCAGTGAGCGCGACCAACTCGTCCAAGATTTCCTGCAACCGTTGCAGGCGACGTTCGTGATCTCCGGCTGCGCCAGGCTTGTTCTTCCCGCTCCGCAAGTACAGGCGGTTCGCTTCACTGATTTCCGCTATTTCGCCACGTAACTTCGCGATGCGTTCCTTAACTGAATTCTGCATGGCAATAGGCTAACAACATGCTGAATATCTGGCAGGCTCATGTTCCAGATAACTCCGCTTGGCGTGGTCACAACGACCGGCCCACTAATGCGATTGCGGGGCGGGATCTCGACTATCGCCCACGTATTCACCCATCCGCTACGGTCTCGTCTTACTCCTGAGTGGTTGTCTCTTCATCGGGATCGTGAATGATAAAGGACGCTATCGCCAAACATTGCAAAATGGCGCCAGGAGCCTTTCAGGCGGTGTCGCATACAACTGAAATTCCAAGTCGATCATTCACTGCGTCTTGAAGCTTTTGTTTGCTTCCGATGTACCGCTCTGTAGTCTGCACAGAAGCGTGGCCGAGGAGAAATTGAATCTGTTCCAGTTCGCCTCCACAACCGTGGCAGAGGCGTGCGCATGTGCGACGCAGATCGTGGGGTGCCAGATTGCCGATGCCGGCCTGCCGAGCGCACCGTTTCACCGCATACCACACTACGTTAGCTGTCACGCCGGCATCTTGTCGCACTCCGCCCTTCAAAACTCGCCCTGAATACTTTTCCCTCATTCACTCCCGAATGCCGGAGCCAGGAATTCAGGAGCTCCTTGCTCCACGACGGTACGGGTACCGTTCGTAGCCGTTTTCCTTTCCCCACCAAATTGACAATGACCCAACGCCCCTCCCTCGATTGCAATTGGTCGAGGCTCACCTCCGGAGTTTCGTGATCGTAAAAAGTCCACGCAAATGAGCGGTTTCGGATTCCTGAAGATAACGTCCTTTATCATTCACGATCCAGACGGATCGGGGTGCCGCGTTCCGAATGCATTAACCCGAAATCCGGCACACTACTTGTACACAACCAATTCGTATGACGAGATTTTACCCGAAGGACAGAGAGCGGACGGCTGATGGAATGGCAGTCGGGTATTCGGAAGCCGTATCAACCGCGAACAACTGGTCCCGAACCAAGCAGGGTCTTTAGTAGTTGCCTGGAATCCATAGTAATTCAGGAGCGCTGAGTTCCAGCCCTTCCACCCTCACTCAGGGTAGAGTTGAAACGCTGCTCAGTAGAAGGGATTGTGGAAGGGATGCACTCCACATATAGATAGCGTTGGGAAACTCGCAAAACGTTTTAGGAATTATTCGCAGTGCGTAACGCACTCTGGGGGATAGGTTGGGCAGTCTGGACTCGAGCGCCGAGAACATGGGAATCCCCCGCCGGACTGCATCGCTCGAGCGGGGGATCCCCAGGCGTCAAGACTTCTTGTGTTTTCTTTGCGGTATTTGGTTGGGATCGTTGGCTCTCACAATGATCGTAAACCCTCCGGCAACCGTGTCTACGATCTCAAAGCAGCATGTGCCGGGTTTCAGTCTCGGGATCATGCAACGATGAAAAAGAGTGACCTCACCCAGGATGCCCGGCTTGATCTTCTTGACGTTGTACTCGATGCCCAGTGACATTCCCAGGTAGAACTCTTCCGGCATGGGCGGCAGTTCGATCACATTGTTGGGGCCCTCCCACCGGAGTACAACCGCTTGCGGGAACGGCTTCGCCCGATCACCCAGTTTGCTCTGGCAGAGTTCTTCGCAGGAAAGCTGTTTGAAGCCCTTGATCGCCCCGCCTCGTTTGGGGTCCCGCAAGAAGCGATCGTAGGTGTCCTGCGTAATCCCAAGGTAAATCTGAAAGGCTTCGCGCGGCAGTTCCGTCTCAATCGAGAGACGATTCGCCCCGGCTCCAGGCAACCGCAGGAAGAAAGGTTGGCCGACGACAAAGTTCTTCCAATTGATATTGGGCACAACCCCGTCATCCTGGACATTGATGTCGAAGGGCGCCAGGTTTTTCTGCGCAAGAGCCTTGTTGTTGACGGGCGTATCGCCGAAATTCGGGAATGCACCACCCTGCTCTCGGATCACGACCTTTGAACAAAGATGCGCCGGCTGCGCGTGCACCCATTCGTCGGCGGTGAGCCCCCCCAGATTCAGAGTCCCGCCGGCCACGGCTTGATTGATGGCCGCGATGATTCCGTCGTAGACCGTCTGGACGTTGAGCCGAAATCCGACAATATCGTATTGGCCGGATTTCAGGAAGTACTGGTTGTACAGTGGATTGACGTCGGTTACGTTCAGGTTCGATAGAGCCGGGAGTTCCACGCCAGGACTGTCGACGGTATTCCATACCATGACAATGCCGGAGACTTCGACGCCGGTTCCCGGGGTAGGCAGGTAGTTGCCGGCATCGGTATTGCCGCGGTTCCCGACCACCGCGACAAGATTGTATTCACTGCCGGCTGTCAACGTGGATGGAAAGATTGTGGCCCCGCTGCTCTGATCAACCAGAAAGATCAATGATGTTGCCCAGTAGTTCGAAGGCACTGAGCCCGGCCGGACACCGTTATCTCCCGGCATGCTGCAGACGAACAAGGAGACTCCTGAGTCGAGGGGTCCGGCAATCGGCCCTGGCTTGGTACCAATGGCAGTGGTCGGAACATCATTGGTCTGCCCCGCCGAAATCCAGTTTCCGAAGACGTCGAGCAGTTTGTTTGAGGCTGGCGTCACCTGGAAGTCGGTCCAGGCCTGCGGCGTTCCCGGTGGCATGGTTGGCCAGGTGGTGCCCGATCGGGGGCCGCCCGAAATCGTTACGGGAGAGTAATCGGCATTCCCCATCGCCTTGGAATTCATCAGCGCCCACAATGGACTGTCCGCAGGGTTCGGGTCCGCCGGCGCCAGCACCCCCGGTGTTGCGGAGAAGACGCCGGCCGCGGCGTTAGGATCGGTCAAATCGAAGCCTGTGCCGCCTCCTCCGGGTGCTCCGTGAACGGTTCCGTCTGGCACATGGTCGATCACTTGAAACTTCTTGAAGAGGGTGAAATAGAAGCTTGGCTGTCCGGGCATTGAGGTTCTCCTTTGAATTGAAGTTCGGACATTGCGAGTTCCGGCGAAGCCGCCGGGGTTCGGTCAGACCGATGCTCTGGAAATCGTGACGATCAATACGGACTCGTCAGCGATATGCGTTTGTGCGTTGGTGAATGTGGGGAAGACTTGCTTGCGAAAGCCGTTCTTTGCGAATCCCCGCCGGAAGATTCCTGGCGGGGAGTTCTCGCCGATGGTTCTATCGTGTACAACCAGTGGTGATGTTGATGCCCAGCACCGGATCGGCCAAGTACTGCGGCGCTGAGGGATTCGTGCTCAGCCAGAAGCGTTTGAAGGGCACTTCCGCGTGAGGCATTGTGGGCGTTGGATTCGCCGGAGGACAGGCGGCGAATGCGATAAACGATGGGCTGTTGAAGTCGGTGTACTGGGTCCAATCCGGATAGCCGGTTGTGCTACTGCCTTCTGCCACGTGGCAGGTGCGGCAGTAAACCCGTGGAACCGTCTGATAGAGCGGCGCGTGTCCAGTCCATCCTGGCGATGGCGGCGGCGGAGCGTACGTATCGGACACTGTGCAACCGGGCGTGCTCACGCCTCCACATCCGGCATACCAGCCGCTGATCAAATTAGTGATCGGCTGATTTGTATCGGCCGCATTTGGATTTGTCGCCAACATCATTGCATTCAATTGGCGGAAGGTCTGTTCCTGGTTGATCGTGGTTGTCCCAAAGACAGGAACCCCACCATTCGCCGGAGTTAAACCGAAGCTGCCGCCCCCACTGTCGTAGAGGAACGAGTAGATATCGAACGCAAGGAAGCTGGCATTGTCCACATTGTTGGTCGTCGAGTTGTAAGTTCCCCCGTGGCACGCCATGCAGTTCTGGGGCAGAAATTTGTGCCCTTGACTGTCCAGGATGGGGTTGGTGAAAAGAGCGCCGGTGGCGTCGTAGGCATAGAACCTGACCGCATTGCTACCCAGGGTCGAGCTGTATTCCATGGCTACGGTCGCGAGATTACCACTCCCGACGTAGCTGTTAGTGGTTGTGTTCAGCACTTGGTTGGCAGAACCGAATTCCGCCGCGGTGACGTCAGGTTGTGACGGGCCCTGCAAGGTTCCGTAATTGGTCACATAGCAGGCAACGTTGGAGCCAGTTTGGAGGCAATGCATATCTCGCCCGAGTTGGAGGTCTCCATTGTTGTAGTAAATCGCTTCCACTTCTCCGGCAGAGTTCGCGCCTGCCGCGCCTTGGCCCAGGCCGTTCGTTTGTTTCCAGGCGCCGAAAGTGCCCCGCGTGGTGGTGGGATTATTGCTCGCGTCCAGCGCCCCTACGCTCTGCCAATACGACTGCGTCAATGCGAGGCTCGGAGCCGGATTGGGCCCGTTCAACGAAAGATAAGTTTGCCCAGTGGGAATTGTCAGGCTGATTACCGGCTGGTGTCCCGCCCCCAGAGCGTTGTCATAGCCGTTGCATTCGGTCGCCGGATCCGGAGGAATGCCGTTATACGGCGGACCATCATAGGTGGAGTTGATGACCGAGCCGGCGTTGACCGTGAATGATCCCATCACCACAGGTGGGCCACTCAGGGGGAGCACATTGATTTGCACGGTCGAGCCCGGGATCATCCGATAGAACGTGAAGTTGGGTACGTCGGTGGAATCGACCGTGAAGTCGGGATGCCGCACGTTGTTCGCTGCCGTAACCACGGCTTGCAACTGGAATGGCACTTCCGGCCCGGTGGAACTGTCGATGCCGATAAACACGCAAGCTGTGCCGCTGAAGATTGCGTCCGCATTCCATGCGGAGAAATGCGGCACGTCTCCAACATAGGCCTTGGCTACGGGATCATATGTGGCCGTAGCTTCCTCCTGCCACACTCCGCTCTTCTCGTTGTAACTCCACAACGGCAACGTTGCAGGCGGCGTCCCGTGGCCGAGGAAAGCCGTATTTACAGGGATGGAGATATGCGCTGTTTTTCCAGGAGCCAGGTTGTAGCTGTTCCCGCTGCCGTCCGTGAGGTCAACATTGATCGCCCCGTACGTGGTCATCGTGCCGTTCTTGCCGTTTTTGTCGGTCGCGGCATAATCGCCCGGGAGCGGATCGGGCACGGTGATATCGTAGCCGTGAACATCGACATTGACCGGCACGCTGGCCGGAGTTCCATTCTGATCGACGATCGAGTTGGCTGGAATCTGCACGTGGGTGGTAATGAGTTTTCCCTGTTCGCTGGCTGCGCACACCGACCCCGGGTTGCACGTGGTCCGGGCGGCGCGGTCAAGCAGAAGCTGCATCTGCGGGGTGCGCGAGTACACGACGCGCGAGAGCAAGGCGTAGCCTGGCTTTCGGACATTGACCACATAGCGTGAGGCCAACTCCAGTCCGGCTTGCGCCTGATAGTCCTTGCCTCTTCCGGCAATCGCGAAGCTCCCATTGGCTGCCGAAATCACGCGCGCGCCATTGATCGTGATGACCGCATCGGCGACCGGACGGCCCGTACTCCGGTCCAGCACGGTCCCCCCAAACACCGGCTGCCAGGTTGAAGTTGAGATCGAGACATGTTCGCGTGCGTATCCACCCTTGCTGTCCCTGACCTCTACCCACATGATGTTCATCGCTGGTGCGGCAGACAGAGTCCACTGAACCGTGGAGGAATCCTGGCTGGAAAAATTCCCCGTGCCATCAGCCCACTTGTAGTGCAGAGTGTCTCCGTCGAGATCATAGGCCGCCACGCGCACCGTCAGTGTGCTGCCGGGTGCGGCTTGTTGCACGATCGCTCCGTTCGCAACGGCGGTCACGGAAGTGATGTGCGGCCGAGAGTTTGCCAATTGCAGATTAACTGGCGATCCCCCCGTCAGCAGCAGGCCGGTTAAGCTAACGGACTGTGAAGTCTTGAACCCGTCGCAGTCCGCGCGAATTTGATAAGATCCGGCGCCCGGCACGTGGGGCAGTACATAGTAACCATTCGTGTTGACTGTTCTTGCCTGGTTCAGCAACTTCCCGCTGCTATCGTGCAGAGAGACCTTGGTCACAACGAAGGTCCCAAAGTGCTGGTTGTCCTGATAACAGGGCTTCCCGTCCTTTAAAAGCACCTGACCCTGCACCACGCCCTGCTCGGGAGAGATCACCACATTGTGATCGAGAATGACTGTGCCCGTGCTGATAGTCGTAACCTTCGGATCACATGCAGGGACAAACCCGTTGGCTTCGACGCAGACGTAATACGTTCCCGGTTTTTCCTCTCCGGTGGCGAAGTGTCCAAGCGCATTCGTCGTTACCGCTGCAGTCTTTTTTCCGCTGGTCGTATGCTTGAGATACACCGATACGTCAGGCACGGCAATTTGTTCTGCCGGCACTCCCGCGACATTCGCGAACTCGGTGACGACAAATCCGTGAACTTGTCCTTCATGTAAATGGGCCTTCGGTTTACAGGCCGCGCTAACGAGGATCAGAGACACAATAAGAAGCGAACCAGCAATCAGGGTCCACGAAGCTGGTTTGTTGAAGCGGACTGTCGTCGGCGCTGTCATGGCATCCTCCTCAGATGAACATAGCCAGTGGAACTCAGTGGGACGTCGTTCGAGTGGAGGCGGCTCCTTACCCTGCTTACTGAGCCCATCAGTCTAGAGTATTGTGATCGGCGGTGCGAAATCGTTTCACGTTATTCTCTTGGGAGGGAATCGCGGGAAAGCGGGATGGAATCCCGAGATACCTTCAGAACAGCGATCTATCTGTTCAGTCAGCTCAGGTCCATGGTTTCGAAGGGAATGAGAGTCGTGGTGAGGCTCCATGTGCACACCATTGACACACTGGAGACGACGAGGATATCAGTTTACTGATGCTAACCAGAAGCGGCCCGCCCGAAAGCTATCAACGCTGCTCTCTCAGCAGCACGGCGTCAATGGGCTCTACTATAGGCTTTTCGGAAACCCACCGAACATCAACGTCCATATGATTGGGCCAAAAACGGACTTTTGGGAAACTCCGCAGCCTGGTTCCAGTCAGATCCTCCGCAAACCTTACATCAACTCCCTAATGGATGCTTGCGATAATCCATACATTGCGGTCGCGGGCGTATCAACCCAGGTAACGAATGATAAAGGACGCTATCATTCGTTATTACAAAACATTAAACTCTTTTCCAAGTCAACCTCCGGTGATGACCTTCAGTTTTCCTAACCGCTCAAGCGTCGCCATATCTCGAGCGCACTCGGCACCTTGAGGTACGAAAGGGCTTGCGTGGTCGAATCGACTTGATCGTCATACCTGGTTCCTGGAAAGCCCGTGAGTTCTGTTACATAATCCGCGAGCCATCGGGCATTGCGGGGCAGGAATACAAAACCGTTTTCAAACCATGCCGTCTGGGCATGGAGGCGCATGATCTTGTCCGTTCCCGACGGTGGCTGATAAGCGCAGATCCCGAACATCTGCTCCGCCTGCAAGTCTTGAATCAGTTGCGTTCCGGATGCTTTGTCTTCAATGAGAGTTTTGTTTGCTCGATGGAGATGCGTCAACTCTTTCGCCTTGCGTTTGAGAGCGGGGTAATTCAACCGCTGCCGGAAAACGTCGAGCAAGTAAACGGCCCGGCCGGCACGGCCCCAGGTCGTGCAAACACTGTAATCGCTGAGCTCGGTTGATTTATTGGCTGTGTCCCAGCTTTGAACGATAATGTCGAATTTTTCCGGAAGTTGACCGGCTTCGTAGTATTTCAGCCATTCGGTTTTTACCATGGCGCCGCCCAGCGGAATCGGCCTCTGCTGGTATTGGCTGGAAAAGTTGTAGTCCCCCATCCGCTCGCGGATTTTAGCCAGGGTCTGTAAAGTCTCGCGCTCAGGATGAAGCGCTTCTCCCAGCTTGCGCTTGAACCAACGTTTGCCGATTAGGCTTTCGATAACAAATGTTTCATCCTGTTCGGCGATGGCGGGAAAAGAGAGAACCTCCCAGGGTTCCTGCTCTAGCACGTGGCCGACCAGGTCTTCTTGGTGCAGACGCTGCATGATAAGGATGATGCAGCCCTTGGCCTTGTCATTAAGGCGGCTCAACAGGGTGTTGTCGTACCACTCATTCACGGCCTTTCGCCTCGATTCTGACAAAGCCTCGTCGGGTTTGAGCGCGTCGTCGATGAGTATGAGGTCAGCACCGCGGCCCGTCAGGACGCCGCCCACAAACGTCGACATCCGGGTACCCAGATCGGTTGTCATAAAATCATGCACTGCGATCCGGTCGGCAAGTCGCGCGGGGAATAGTTGCTTGTACCAGGTGCTCATCATAATATTCCGGCAGTCACGCGCCAGTTTATCGGCCAGGTCCTGACCGTAGCTGGCGCAGATGACATGACCAGCAGGATGGTGCCCAAGATACCAGGCAACGAAGGCGATCGAGGCGCAATGGGATTTCAGGTGGCGCGGGGGCAGGTTGATAATCAATCTTTTGATTTTGCCCTGGCGACAAGCCTCTAGTTTCGTAGCAATCACTTCGATGTGCGAACCCAGTAAGAGACGCGTCTGAGGATTCAGTTCGTAGAATGAGCGTTCAATAAAGCTGGTGAAGTCGCGGCGCAGGAGGAATTGATATTCCTCAACCGACAGCCCAGTGGACAGCATTAAACTTCTCCTTCATTGGGCTCAATTGACGTCGAGGATTCATCTTCGCTCGGCTCCTCTGAATGGGACTCGGGATCGAGATAGAACGGTTGTGATAACCGGATTCGTTGCAGGATGTTATCCATGACCATTTGGTCTTCGGGCCCGGCGACCGGAGTCTGGGCGATGGACAGTTGTTGGTTTTGGCTCTCCTGAAACCTGGCCTCGTTCAACAAGGTTGAGGTCGCTTTGGGATCGCCGGCCGCTGCTCTGTTCACGGTCTGCTTGGCAATCGCCTCGCGCTTTGAAATCCGCTTGCGCTTGCCGTTCTCAGTGACTTCTATGCGCGCACGTAACTCGTGCTCAAGGACGGTCGCGAAGTTCTTCGCGCCTTTAGGCCGGCCTTTGGCATTGCCGGACATTCCTGGCTTGAATTGAGTGTGGCGCGGGGGTTTTTTGTAGCCGACTGGATACTGGGGATCTTCTTTATCGGCCACGAGGAGCCTCCACGTGGCCGTTGGCGCAATCGCCGAAGCGCTTTCCCGTTACCGCGTGGACGGCATAGTCACCTGTGTGACGCTGCCAGCGCCGGATAGCCACATCGACATAGATCGGGTCAATCTCGATGCCATGGCAGACGCGGCCCACCCGCTCGGCAGCGATCAAAGTTGATCCAGACCCGAGAAATGCATCGAGGACCAAGTCACCGCGAGCGGAGCAGTCAAGCAAAGCATCGGCCACGAGGGCCACAGGTTTTACGGTTGGGTGTAAAGCGGGTAGATTGTTTTCATCCGCTTGCTTTGAAAAGGTACTAACGCCCGGATACTCCCAAACATTCGTACGGTTGCGTCCATATTGGCCTAGTTGCACGTTGTTGCGGTGTTGCCGTTTTCCGTTCCTGAACACGAAAATCAGTTCGTGCTGCGAGCGATAAAACACCCCATGCCGCCGTTATTCTTGGTGCATACACACAAATTAAGGAAGACGTCGTAGATCTGTTTGCCTGCGGCAAGCAGTTCGGCCATGTGCCGCCAATCCATGCAAACGAAATGGACAGAACTGCCTGCGCTGTAGCGAACAAGCAGTCGTAGGCTGGTGGTCAGAAAAGCTACAAACTCGGCTTCACTCATCTCGCCAGAGGCCATCTGGAATTCGCGGTGCCGGACGGAGCCGTTTCCCGTGGCATGACCGTCGATAGGGACGTTGTAGGGTGGATCGACGAACACCGCGGCGGCCCGTTTACTTCCCATCAATGTCACATAAGAT
>Ga0209010_1000207_pt1 | contig 21409 bp, 22 predicted proteins | sample BlaSpr_A8_OM1_O3_FD_187985 | JGI IMG/M metagenome (GOLD analysis project Ga0209010, IMG submission 187985) | Forest soil microbial communities from Thunder Bay, Ontario, Canada - Black Spruce, Ontario site 2_A8_OM1_O3 (SPAdes) (version 2) | ecosystem: Environmental > Terrestrial > Soil > Boreal...
GAGAAGGAGCGCGCTCAAGTTACTCTCAACTCGATCGGCGATGCAGTCATTTGCACCGACGTTTCCGGGAATATTACTTTCCTTAACGCCGTGGCGGAAACAATGACCAGTTGGTCACGGCAAGACGCCGCAGGACTTCCCGTGTCCGAAGTTTTCCGAATCCTAGACGCTACCAGCCGCGAAACCAATCCAAATCCGACCGAGAAAGCGATGAGACAAGACGAAATCGTTCACCTGCCGTCAGGCTGCCTTCTGGTCCGACGCGACGGACGAGAGGTTCCTATCGAAGACTCGGTGGCGCCCATACACAACCGAGAAGGGCGCGCTACCGGCGCGGTTATCGTTTTCCATGATGTGAGCGCGGCACAGGCGATGGCGCTGCAGATGAACCACTCGGCGCACCACGATTTTCTGACCGGTTTGCCGAACCGGATGCTCCTGAACGACAGGCTGGCTCAGGCAATCGCCTTGGCGGCACGCCACCGCGGGAAGGTCGCAGTTCTTTTCCTGGACGTGGATGGTTTCAAACACATCAATGATTCCCTCGGACATTCGGTTGGTGACAAACTGCTGAAAAGTATCTCCAAACGGCTCCTAGGTTGCATCCGGGCCTCGGACACGGTTAGCCGTCAAGGAGGTGATGAATTCGTGGTTCTACTTTCCGAGGTGGAAAAACCCGAGGATGCCGCTCTGGCCGCGAGAAAAATGCTCGCGGGCGTCGCGAATTCTCATGCTGTCGAACAGCACGATCTCCACGTCACAGCGAGCATCGGCGTGAGCGTCTATCCCGACGATGGCCTCGATGCACAGACGCTCATCAAGAATGCGGACACTGCCATGTATCAAGCCAAAGAAAACGGATGCCACAGCTATCAGTTTTTCAAGCCCGCTATGAATGTCCGGGCGGTGGAACGGCAATCGATCGAGGAGGGCTTGCGACGGGCCCTCGATCGGCAGGAGTTCGCGCTGCACTACCAGCCGAAGATCGATTTGATGACAGGGGTAATTACCGGTGCAGAAGCGCTGATACGATGGACGCACCCCATTCGCGGAGCAGTTTCTCCTGCAAATTTTATTCCCGTCGCGGAAGACTGCGGCCTGATTTTGCCCATCGGCAAATGGGTTCTGCGTGAAGCGTGCAAGCAGGCCCAGGCTTGGATTGTAGCGGGCCTGCCGCTGGGAAATATAGCTGTAAATATCTCTGCGATAGAGTTCCGTGACGATAGTTTCTTGGACAGCGTGTTTGCCATTCTCGCTGAGACCGGTTTGGACCCGAGTTTTTTGGAGCTGGAACTGACCGAAAGCGCGCTCATGAAGCGTGCTGATTTTACTGCGTCCGTGCTGCAATCGCTGCGAGCGAGGGGGATACGGCTAGCCGTGGACGATTTCGGAACGGGTTACTCCAGTCTGAGCTATCTGACAAAGTTTCCGCTCGATGGGCTCAAGATTGACCAATCGTTCGTCCGTCAAATTTCTCTTGGACCAGGAGACACAAGTATCGTGGCAGCCGTGATCAACATGGCCCGCAGCTTGAAGCTCAGAGTGATCGCGGAGGGAGTGGAAAGCCAACAAGAATTTGCATTTCTTAGGGCTCAGCACTGTGATGAAGCGCAGGGCTACTATTTCAGTCGCCCAGTACCTGCGGAAGATTTCGCCGCCCTGCTCAGGACTGGAATTCACGAACAAGCTATTTTTCTGTCACCTTTCAGCGCTTAGCGTTTTAATCTCGACAATTGTATTCCCATCGGGGGATCAAGACCTTCTGTATTCTAGATTCTAACGGAAGTGCGAACGGCCCCGCGATTGCAGCATGGTCATCGATATGGAACCGCCTGGGCGCTGCGCTGGAAATTCAGGTGTCGGAGGCTGCGTGGTGACGAAGAAACGTCTACTTTTCGTTGATGACGACGAGGATTTCTGCGAGATTTTCCAACAGGGACTGGTAAAGCGAGGATTTGATGTGACGCTGGCCCGTTCCGTAAACGAAGCGCTCAGGCTCATTTCCGTCGCGAAATTTGAAGTCTTGTTGTGCGGCCTACACCTCCCGGATGCAGGAGATGGACTTACCGTCGTCAGCGCAATGCGTCACGCGAATCCCAACTCCGTAACCTTGGTCCTTACCGGCTATCCCGCCCTCCAGGAAGCGACGAATTCGATTCTTCGCCAGGCGAATGAAGTCCTATTGAAGCCGATTGGCCTGGATGAGGTCGTTGAAATTATCGAGAAAAAACTCTTAAATCCGTCCGTTCGGTTCCAGTCGGTCAAACAGCGCGTTGCAGTCATTCTGGAACGCGACCGGGAGGCAACGATTCTGGACTGGTTATCAAAAGTCGAACGCGATCCGGAATTAAATGTAATCGCACTGAGTCCCAAAGCTCGCACCGGTCACCTACCGCTCATTCTAGGCGATCTGGTTCTTCGTCTTTGCGCAGGCCCCCACCCCAAAGCTTTAGTTTCTCGTTCTGCGAGAGATCACGGAGTTCTGCGGCGCGAGCAAGGCTATACGCTCGCCATGGTCGTCGAAGAGTCGCGCATCTTACAAGTGTGTCTGTTTAACACACTGCAAAATAATCTAGGATACGTCGATTTTGATAACGTGCTGCTGGACGTCATGACCATCGCCGATGAAGTTGATTCCCAATTGAAACAAGCGGTTCTGGGATTCTTGAATGCACCTGAACCTGTTGTTGAGAGTCTGCCCGCGTGACCTCGCAAAAATCAATGGCAGGGATATCTCGCCCGTAGCGGACACCCTGGCCTCACTCCGATCTCCCATCCGATAAGAAACGTCGGCCCCACCGCTCGGTGCAGACCTTTTAGTCCATGGATACGACCGTACTTCCGCCCGAGAATCGATTGGTCAGGCTTTAGTCACGGGGTAGGGTTCTGTTTGAATCAGCACTAGCGAACCATTTTAGCTTTTAAGGCCACTGTAGCCTTTCAGCAAGCGTTCCGTAGACCCATTGAGGCCACTCGACTGAATGGGAGCTACAACACGTCACGAGCAAGTTTTGCGCTTCCGAATCCTTGTTGCTTGCTTTAAGAAGCGCCTCCAGATGGCGACCGCTCGGGAAATTCAAGTCGGTCGACGTTTGGCCGATATCACGTCCTAGAACCGCTTGAGCCATCTTGGAGGTGATCGGTGAGACAAATTATCCTTATTGTGTGCATGCTCGGTTTTGGCATACCCGCAGTTGCTCAGTCCGCGCCCCCACTGGGTTCGGCTCAGACCTTCGTAGTTCTTGGTGCTTCCACCGTGACAAGTACCGGGCCGACTGTCATCGTCGGGAATCTGGGAGTAAGCCCAGGAACGGCGGTGACCGGTTTTCCTCCGGGGACAATCTCGGGAGGCGCGATCCATCCAGACGATCCGGCTGCGACAAGCGCTCAAGCGGATGCGCATACCGCATACGGCGACCTCCTCGCCGAATCCTGCGGCACCAATCTCAGCGGTCTGACCTTGGGCACGAGCGTTGGGGCTACAACTCTGGCGCCAGGGGTTTATTGCTTTGCGTCTTCGGCCCAGCTAACCGGGACCCTCACCCTCAGCGGAGCCGGGCCTTACATCTTTCAGATTGGTAGCACGCTGATCACCGCAACAAATTCCGCCGTCGCTCTAACGAACGGCGCCACAGCGGCCAATGTCTTTTGGCAGGTTGGCAGCTCCGCTACCCTCGGAGTCGATAGCGTGGTCGCCGGCACCGTGCTGGCCGCCGTCAGCATCACCGTTGAAACCGGAACCAACGTCGAGGGTCGAGTTATTGCTCTGCTTGGTGCAGTGACTCTCGACACTAACGCCATGGCCGTGGCGCAAAATCGTCAGTTCTTACTGGAATCGGATTCGACAGAGCCGAGCGCGGGCTTTGCCATAAATTCAGATCCCAACGCGACTTTGCTATGCACCCTGAGTTTTCCGTGCGCGCAACAGCTCAGTCTTATTTTCAACACCGTAAATCAACAGCCCGCGTCCTTGGGTAATCCCAACGTGCTCTGGGCGACGAACTCAATAGACGACCCTGACGAATTGCTCGCATTAACCGTATCTAATTTGTGTAGCAGCACGAATTCAGAGATAACGGTGTCCAACGAAGACGGCTCGCATTACCTGTTCTCCGGGACCGGCATCGCCAATCCGTGCTTGAGTTCTCCGGCAAGCCCTACTGCGGGCTCTTATACTCTCTCAACCGGCGAAGTAGGCCTCTACACGATCTACGTCTTTCCCAATCCCAGCGGAACCTACACCGGAACTTTCAATGACACCGGGAGTAGCGGAAAAAATCATCACAATGTTTCGAACAACGGCGCAGACACGCTTTCGCTGAGTGTGAACGCAGACTCTTCGGTAACGGCAACGCTCGTAGTCAGTGCCGGTGAGATATGTCCGGCGCAAACCTCCGCGCTTGCGTTCTCTTCCACAAGCCCGCAGGCCATAAATAATGGTGTTGACCCTGAGAACGGTATTTCCAGCGTGAGCGTTGGAGATGCAGTCCTTCTTAGCCTGGCGGACGGGAATGGCAACCTGGTTTTGCTGGTGATGACCGATCAAGACGCCAATGCGGTCGAACTGCCACTGGGAAGTCTCTATGTGACGGGATTCTCGCCCAGCGGAATTTGTGCCGGAACATATTTCTACGACCAGCCGTTCACCCGACGCGGAGCTACGGGAGGGCCTCGACCTGTTCACCATCACCGGCGCCATTACCTGGGAAGGCGGTTGCGCGAATTCGAAAATAGAATCCGGGACCGGGAGATGTCATCGACAGTAATGGCCCAAACGACAGAACACATGAATTAGGCACTGATCGTCTTCGACCAAACTCAGCGCGAGAAGCTTGTAATCGGAGCAAACACCCCACAGACCTACAATTTAGGTCCGTCAGGGGGTACAGGAGCAAAGAGGGAGCCCTCTGGCTGCTGCCTTTCGCTGCGTTTATGGCTTGACGGCGCGCGATATTCCATCGCAAAACGTCCCCATCGGTTGCTACACGAAGGAAAGCTCCTGCGGCCTCGTCTAAGACCACCTGGCTCGTAGTTCCCTCCATCGGTATTCCCGTCGTACGGGCCAGGCGCAGGCTCAGATAAAACCCCAACGCGCTTTCATTGGCATATTGGGTTTTGTCGGCAGTCTTGCGACACGGAATCAAGGCTCCTACGGGCAGCGATGGATTAAGGCTCGGCCTATGCCGCCGTGCAGCCCGTGCCGCATTACCTGTTTCTCCGTTGCAAAGACATTCAACGACGAGCGGGCGAAAGTAAAGGCTAAGTAGTTAGTGAATCGTTGATATCCGATTGTCCCATTACGGCCGACGCGAACGGTCAATCCGAATTAATTGGGAGATGATGTAACGTGTTTCTACGTAGATTAATCACGAGTTGTCTCGGTTCAGCGTGGTCCTACGCTTGGTTCCTTCTTCGGCAACTTGACTCTTGTCAGGCAGAAGTCGTTGAAGCTCTTTACCAGCGCCCCCAACTGGCTCAAGTCACCTCCCTTTTTGAGGTTAGAGTTCGCCATTAGTTGGTAGCTGCTCCTGACATCGGGTTCCGCCCCGGAACGAACTGGTCAAGACAGCGCGCGAAGCCAAATCGTGCATGACGAGCTGACTGTGCCGCGCGGTCCAATCGCCGAATTGCGTCTCAGGAACGAAAGTGCCAGACTACCGGCAAGGGGGTCATGATGACCAACGAACAAATCAAGGCACTGGATGCCGTGCGGGCTGCCTTTGTTGCGGCAGAAACAACCGGCCTTACCGAAGCAGAGATATGGAATGCGGCTGTGACCGGACTCAGCCGTCCTGAAGTGAAAGGCGGCCGGCCACCCAGCAACTACAATCCAATCGCCGATTGCCTGGACAAACCCAAACGCAAAGCACAACACGAGTGATGATGGCCCGGCCAGCGTCGAGGCCGCTGCGGACCACATTCGCAAGGCAGAATTAGGGAAGCGTTTCCACTACCACGCGGCGTTTTTTGTTGTTGCTGGTTGAAACGATTTCCGCTCTGCAATAACTGCTGCAACAGAAGGGATGAAAGAACAACGACGAAGCCGCCGAATTATCGCAACCGTGTCGCTTGAGATTGATTCAAACGGCGACTTGCTGCCGGCATCGACGCCAGTCATCAGCCGCAACGGCACCTTGATGCTGTCTGCCGTGAACTGGCCAGCGGGAGCCGACCTTGCGATTAGCAATCCTGGCACGGCGCTGGAAGTGCGGGGTCGAGTCGTTTGGTCGGGAACTCGAGATTCCTCGCAGTCATAGGAGCTTGGCGTCGAGCTTCACTCGGCTTCGCCTGCGTTTTGGGGTGAAAGTTATGATCTTCACGGCGAAGAAGCCCCCGGTGACCCCGCCGTCAAGATTTCAAGTATCGCAATCGCGCAATGTTTACCTTCACGGTACATAGCCACCCAACTATCTGAGATCGTCGTAATATTTCATCCATGCCACATGCAGCTAACCGCCCCCTATCGCACTCTTTTCCACCGGACCTGTCCCAACACATGCTGGCACTGCCGACTTCGGGTCCACGTTTTCGGCCTTGGTTTCTCATCGCTGTGGTCGCCGGAATCTTGCTGGGGCTTTTCGTACTTGCAGTTGGAAATCTGATATTTTGAGACTTTGTAGACCTGCCTGTAGCACTTTGCTGGCCGGTAGCCGGTCCTTCAGGCGAGGCGCGTCTGTCCATTCAATTGGTCGATTCTTTGATCGACGCCTTTGATGCGCTCCTTAGCCCACTCGATGAGCGAAACGTTGTCCGATTTGCCGATTTTTTCGCGCATGTCGCGCATCCTGCGCAGGTAGGTATCCGGGTGCATACGGAGCTGGTTGCACACTTGGCGGTCGGTCATTCCAGCGGCAAGGGCCCGCAGTACGATAGCTTCTTCGCCGGTCAAAGTAGGGTCCAGCCGGAGAGCCGAAGCGCGGTGGATACTTATTACTTTGCATTGGGGTTTCATGGGTTCACCTAGTCCGTCTTGCCGCCTGGCATCGCTTTGTAGCGAAGTTGCGCGGTATTCGTTTGCGTGCGCGCATCCGGGCCGCGCGTTCTGGTTTTCATCTCGTACAACGCCGCGTCCGCCGCGCCCAGAAGCGAATCCACGTTCCTGCCGTCTTTAGGATAGATCGCCGCGCCGATGCTGACGGACAACTTTGGCTCCCGACCGTCGTTCGCAAGACTGTCGCAAATGCGCCGGGCCACCAAGTGGGCTGGAGCGTGTCCGGTTTCAGGCAGCACCAGCGCAAATTCATCGCCGCCGAAACGCGCCGGGGTATCTACCTTGCGGCTGCAGATGCACAAGACATCGGCCAGCCGGCACAGAGCTTGACTGCCAACCAAGTGTCCGTAGCGATCGTTGATCTGTTTCAGGCCGTCGAGATCGAGAAATAGAAGAGCGAACTCACGCGCGGTGCGTTCGGAGCGCTTGATCTCACTGTCCACGGTTTCGACCAGATGGCGGTAGTTCGCGAGGCCGGTGAGGGGATCTTTGGCCGCTTGTTGGCGCAGATGATCCTCGCGCTTGCGCTGTTGCGTGACATTCTCAACAATGATCTCGTAGCTCTCCGTCTCGCCTGCATTCTTGACCTCGCGCCCGCTCAGACGAACTTTCAGGGTAGCGCCGTCCTTCCGCTTCCAATCCGTCTCCAGGGGATCGGCGTCAGGGTGCGACGCAGCATGGTCCAGCAGCTGTGCTCGTTTTGCGGGATCACAGAGGACGTCGGCTGCCAAGTTTACTGCCAACAGTTCATCGCGGGAGGCATAACCCAGCATAGTCGTCAGCGCCGGATTGACGTCCAGGAACTTACCTTTGACGTTGCAGCGGCAAATTCCATAAGCCAGGTTTCCCACCAGAGCCCGGTAGCGTGCTTCGGAATGGCGCAGCTTTTTTTCGGTTCGATCGCGCTCTTCACGAAGATGGTTCTCGCTAAGGGCTCGACGAACGGCTACGGGAAGGTGCCCCAGGTGATCCATGCCCACGCAATCGGCGGCGCCACTACTGATAAGTTCCGCCACGGTCTCGGCCTGAATGGTAGAGATGAGGAAAATGCAGGGAATCAGCCTTTCCCGCATGCGCAGCATTTCCAGTTCGTGCGGTCCTGGCCAGTTGGGGGAGGGGTATTCGGCCAGCACCACGTCGTAGAATTTTGCCTTCAGGCGCGCGGCAAACTGCTCCGGTGTTAGCACCAGGTCTGCAGTGACCTTAAAATGCGCTTTCCTGAGCTCTTGCACACATTGCTCTACATTCGCTACATCCCCGTGAACGAAAAGGACACGCAACTGCAGCTGCCTGCTTCCGGATCCGTTCGGGACCAGTGGCAGCTCGGGTTTTGTGGCGCGATCTCTTGCAGTCGAAGGCATTGAAAGCACCCTAGTTTTGGCGGAGCTGGCGCTTCGCGAACCGCCCCTAGACCTAGCTCAGCGTCATCGACCAGGACTATATCGAAAGAAGCCAGAGGTGAATGTTCAATACGGAACAGTTTGCATCCGCTTGTTAACTTAGCAGACAGTTTCTTCTTGTAGGTTGCTGCGCGAGATCGCACGCTCGTTTCTCATCCGCCGTCACCGCGGCGGTGAACTCGGCTGCCATGGCGAACCGAGCCCGGCTGCCTGGACGTTGCCTTCGTCCACTTCGATCGCTGTATCTGGGAATGCCTCGCGTGAACAGACAGAGCTAACGCGAAGCCGCGGTGTTCGATGGGATTGAGTCTGTCGCAGGGGCCAAGGCGTAGAAACGCCGGTCGCAGTCCTCGCACCGGAATGGTCGTAGCGGTAACAGCATCAAAACTGACAATTCGAATATGCCTCTACGCTTCGAGCGATGAATGTATTTGCTCTTGCAATGCGGACACAGCACCGACACGCGCGTTCTCCTCTTAGATCCATCCTGACTCGTGACCGAAAACTACTTACGTCGAACAGCGGAACTCAATGCGGAATAGCACTTGCCCAACTGGGGCGGCTACGGCAACTCGGCTATACCCACGTCCGGATTTTGGGATGGCGAGAACGAGCACCCGACACTCAGACCTGGTTGCAAGGTTCTCTCGCCATTCGCACGCAATCCTACTCACCCTGCCCAACTGAAACTGTTCCGTATTGAACAGTCATGCAAGTTTGCGCTGTCACTCTTCACAGTAACCACCGTTCCAACCAATCGCAGTGCGTCCGTCGTCGCGACACAATTGACACAGCGAATACGTAGCGAATCATGTATGTGTGCTCAATTGCACAGAATTTGTTTCTCGCGCCGATTAATATCTTGCATGAATGGAGTCCCCGCCATTCGCCGTTGGGAGAAAACATATGAAGTTCAGAACAGCTGTACTGCTTGGCGGAGTAGCTTTGATGGCGGCAATTCCGGTTTGCGCCGATACCGTGTTTTACACTGCCTCCATAAAGGAGTCTTCGTTCCCTGAAAACTCCGCGCCAACAATCAATGTCTCCCATATGAAATTACTGCTCCCGGTGACCGCGGGGAGAGAAAGCTATGGCAACGAGGCGCGAAACCTCGCTTTCGAGATCACCCAACTGCAAAGTGATGCGCGTCCAGCGCATCCCACTCTGGCGATGCTTTCGACTAACGACATTCAGTCCGGCGGCGTTTTCGCCGCGAGCGGCTCAGAGATGTTCTTCATTCTTGACCCTCTCGTTCCCACCGCGTCGGAACCGAGCATTCGTTTCGGAAGTCCCGCCGAACTTGATGCCGGCGCGCCCGCTTCCTCCACCCTCGGCGCCGAAGGATTCCAGCTTGGCGTTTTTGGACGCGATCCCGATCGCGGTCGTGGCGGCGAAGGTAAAAACAAAAATCAGAGCGACCCTTCGGTTGCTGTGTCAGAACCCGGAGTGCTGCCACTGTTAATGCTCGGCTTGTTGGCCGTCGGAATCTCGGGTCTGCGACCTCGCGATTTTCCGACCTGCGCATCATCGCGCGCGGATCTCTAGATGGATTTGAGCCGCGGCCCGCAATGCTTACATCATCGGGCCGTGGAGTTTTCCCGTTCTGCTGCGTCTTGCGCACCGTAGCAAAAAAGCCCCCATGCACCATGGGCGTACTCCGTAGAACATTCTTGCCCTACCGCTGCGCGAGCCAGCAGCACTCGCTCCGTCACGCCCTCGATCTCGCGGTAATTTGTGCCATCCGGAATCACAAAATTAAGACCCAAAGTGCCGGTGTCTTGTCGATTTCGTAGTCGGCTGACGGCGCACGCCAAATCACTGATAATCCCGAGCGCTATCGCCCTCGCGCCCGGGACTCCCTCATACCCGAACTGGAAGAAGAGACCCTAGAAACAATTTACTTCACTCGGCAAAGTGCGGGGTGTATAAGACGGGGCATCCGAGCTGCCAAAATGGAAATCCCGGACAATTTGCGCAATTCGATCTCGGCCGCGTGCGGCGGCTCGAAAGGCTTTTGGTTTCTTAGGATCCATTGAGGAGAAGATGGCGGCGCCCGATCAAGACCCGGAAACCCAAGCTCAACCGCATCAACATTCATGCGGCAACCTGTTCGGATGCGGAGACGAAAAGGGCACGGGCGTGCTCCGAGAAGACATCAAAGATTCTGCCTTCACAAATCGAGCCGCTGACCATCTTCTGCACCTGGACGAGATCAACCAAGCGCAATTCGACGATTATCTCAACGCCCGCGGCCGTTCGCGACGCAGACTGTTGCGCGCGAGCAGTTTCATGGGTGCACTGGCGGCTGTCGGGCCGTGGTTCACGAAACTTGTGCGTGCTAGGGAAACGCCGGAAACGAACGCCGCCGCTCCAGACAGAAATGCGGCGGAGCAGAACAAAGAGGACGAAGGGCGCGTCCACGTGGTCGAGTCTAGCGATCAGACCGTGCGCCTAGGAGTCTATGACACGACGCTCCCCCCAATCCTCAAGATCGATTCTGGCGACACACTCAGCTTTCCCAACACGTGGTCACACTATTTGAACCAGATGCAGCCGGGAGTCCCCATCGGAACCCTGGTGAAGATCCGCGTGAGCAATCCCGGAAAAGGGCCGCACTCGATCATCGGGCCCGTCTATGTGAAAGATGCGGAACCCGGCGACGTCCTGGAGGTCCGTTACCGACGCATTCTTCCTTTCAATTGGGGAGCGGTGTTCAATAACCCCGGCTCGCTCGGAACCGGCTTGCTGCCCCAGGATTTTTCCGAAGCACAGATAAAATATTTGGACCTCGACCTTCCGAAAATGACAGCGGAGTTTGCTCGCGACATTCACGTTCCGCTCAAGCCGTTCCAGGGGACGCTCGGGGTGGCTCCGCCCGACGGCTACTTCCCTGCGTTGAGTCCAGGAGTGACCAGCTCGGTTCCCCCGGGGCCGCACGCGGGCAATACGGACTTGAGCGAGATGGCCGAGGGCTCGACGATGTTCATTCCGGTGTGGAAGCCTGGGGCGCTGATCTTCACCGGCGATTCACACGCAGTGCAGGGCGACGGCGAAATAACGATCACCGCTCTCGAGACGCGCATGCAGGAACTGAGGATCCAGGTCGTTCTCCACAAACAGAAGAAATTCGCGTGGCCCATCGCTGAAACTGCAACGCACTGGATCATCTTAGGCTTGGACAAAGACCTGAATGTGGCAATGACCCTGGCGGCGCAGAACGCCATCGAGTTCCTGGCCTCGCGCGCCAGTCTAACCAAGCTCGACGCCTATGCTTTGTGCAGTATCGCCGTAAGCTTCCGGGTAACCCAGGTGGTTGACATCGTGCGCGGCGTCCACGCCATGATCCCCAAGAGCCTCTTCGCGGCCGGGCTGCGCAAACAGATAACCGTGGTTTAGTTCATGCAGAAGGCTGACGAAGGTCCGGTGATCGTGATAAGACCATCCCGCGGGAGCAACTCGAATTTTCGGCACTGATCAAGAAGAAGTATCAGTTTATTGTAATTTTACGATCAGAGAGTGCAAGAGCATTTCCCGGTCATGCAAAATACTCATTCCGTCTGAGACAACCTGTTTCGTTCCGGGATCGACCGGGTCAGTGCTGGCCCAACTGCGAACCGTGATCCCGAACTCCACTTCCGTTCCATCGGTGTAGTGAACGCGTCTCGATTGCAGCAATCCCCAGTCCTCACTCGAGATCGAGCGCAAGTGACCAAAACATGCAAGCCATTCGGACGTTTCCAGGTACCGCGCGGGGTCATCGACAATGAGGATGACATCGATATCGGAGTCTGATCGCGCCGTACCCCTCGCGTGGGATCCGACGATCGCGACCGCAATGATGTCGGGATGTCTAGCAGCCCACGTCTTCAGAAGATTTAGAAACGGGCCAATCGTGTCGTGCATACAGAGCCGAAACTCCTCCGGTCGGGCGCATGTGGCAACGCTTTTTGCAATTACGTTAATCGTTTGCTCATCTGCCAAGCTGGGCCGGCGTTGACTGAGCTATGCCGGCGTCCTAAGATGTCGCGCAACGAGGTTCCTCCCGGATGTCGATCGAGCGTCTGGGCCATTATCGCTTGCTGCAACAGATCGGCGCTGGCGGCATGGGCGAGGTCTACCGCGCCCGCGACGAACGCCTCGACCGTGACGTTGCCATAAAAATTCTGCCTGTCAGTAATCGAAATGACATTCCGGCTCGTAGTCGCCTGTTCGACGAAGCGCGAGCCGCTTCGCAACTGAACCACGCGCACATTTGCACGATTTACGAAATCAACGAAGAAAACGGCGTCACCTTCATAGCCATGGAGTACGTTGCGGGACGCTCGCTGAACGCGATCATTCCTCCACAAGGTCTTCCGACTGAGCAGGTCATTTGCTACGGCACGCAGATCTCCGATGCTCTGGCCCACGCTCACCAGCGGCACATCGTTCATCGCGACCTGAAACCAGCCAACGTCACCGTGACTCCGGACGGTAACGCAAAGGTGCTGGACTTCGGTTTAGCAACCAGGCTCCGCACAGAAGAGATCGAGGAAGTAACGCGCTCGCAGGTGAACTTGGATAAATCGGAGCCAATTGCGGGGACGCTACCTTACATCGTGCCGGAACAACTGCTCGGCAAGGCCGCGGACGCGCGTTCTGACATCTGGTCGCTCGGCATTCTATTGTATGAGATGGCTTGCGGGCGTCGGCCGTTTTCCGGCCATTCGGGGTTTGAACTGACGTCTGCCATCCTTCGCGATCCTCCACCATCGCTGCCCGAGCACGTTCCAGCCGGACTTGCAGGTGTAATCCGGAAGTGCCTGATGAAAGATCCTGCAGCCCGTTATCAGAATGCCTCGGAAGTGCGGTCTGCATTGGAAACGCTCGATTCCACTCGAGTTTCGAGTCCGGCGGTCGCTGAGGCTCCGCAGATCGCCGGTTCGCGCGGGGCGCGGCTCACGTTGGTCGCCGTGGGTGTGGCCGCGCTGTTAGCCGTTTTATTCGCGCTGGATATCGGCGACGTGCGCGAGCGTCTCCTACACCCAGGCGCGGCTTCCGAGGTCCGTTCCCTTGCGGTGCTTCCACTTGCAAATTTATCGGGGGATGCGTCGCAAGATTTCTTTTCCGATGGCATGACTGCGGAACTCATCCGCGAGATCAGCGAGATCACGCGGCTTCGTGTGGTTTCCCGAACATCTGTAATGAACTACAAAGGAACACACACGCCGCTGCCGCAGATAGCGCGCGAGTTGAAGGTGGACGCGCTGCTGGAAGGTTCCATCACGCGATCCAAAAATCGTGTTCGGATCGCAGTGGGACTCTATGGCGGCGCTTCCGAACGTGAGTTATGGTCGGAAACCTTTGAACGCAACGTGAACGACGTTCTAGCTTTGGAAGATGAAGTGGCGCATGCAATCGCAGTAAAGATCCGGCTGAAAATCGCGCCCTCGCCAGGAACGCCCGCGAGCATCAATACGGAGGCATATGATTCCTACCTCAAAGGCCGCTATTCACTTGATCAAGGCAGTGCGGACGATTTGAAACTCGCCTTTGTGTACTTCCGCCAACGAGTCGAAAAAGCTCCTCAATATGCTCCTCTTTACGCGGGGCTGGCGGACGCCTATGCACTCCTTCCGTTTTACACGGACACGCGTCCCAGTGAGGCGTTTCCCCAGGCGAAGGAGGCAGCGGCGAAAGCCCTCCGACTCGACCCCACACTAGCCGAGGCGCATGCTTCGATGGCGTATGTCATGAATTACTATGATTGGGATCGATCGGGCGCCGAACGGGAATTCAAGCATGCTCTTGAACTCGATCCCAACGACGCAGCCACGCATCACGCTTACGGCCGATTCCTCGCATCAATGGGACGAGTGGACGAGGCGCAAGCGGAGCTTTCTCGCGCGCAGGAACTCGATCCTCTATCGCTGCTCATCTAATCCAACGTGGGGATGATTTCCTATTTCGCCGGGCAATATGACAACGCTCTGCAGCAGCTCCAGACGGTACTTGAGCTGGATCCGAAATTCCCCGTGCCTTATTGGGGAATCGGGATGTGTTACGAACAACTGAAGAAATATCCAGAAGCTCTCGTCCAGTTCCAAAAGGGTATCGAGCTTTCCGGACGGGGCGCGAACGGTATCGCGTCACTCGCCCATGCATACGGCCTGGCGGGTCAGGACACGGAAGTGCAGAAAATTCTGGTCGAGCTGAAGGAGCGAGCAAAAACAGAATACGTCTCTTCTTACCAATTCGCAGTGATTTATCTGGGACTCGGCCAAAACGAGCGGGCGATCGCCGCCCTCGAAGATGCCTATCGCGAGCGTTCCACGCTTCTTGGATACTTAAAGATGGATCCGCGATTCGCCCCTGTCCGCTCCGACCCGCGATTCCAGAATCTGTTGAGTCGCATAAATCTCCCGAACTGATATCACCCTTGACGTACGCTCGCGGTGGCAATGCCCATGACGGCTCGATTGCGGCGTAGGCGGAAGCAATCGACTGGATGCCGTTGCATCGACCGGTTTGAGCTGGCACGAGCAATCGGGCGTTGACGATGCAAAGGTTGTCGGGCCCACGAGTGATACGGTTTCCGACGCCAACGACCGAATCCGATCGGCACCCCATGTTCCTTTGCCACCCCGCCTGGCAACGCTACCAGGTTAATTACTCCCGCCTACCCGCTTCGCTGTATGGTGTGCCACCCCCATTCGTCGATTATAGGAACTGCGAGTGTTCTCCCCATCGTAGTCCGATTTGATCTGTAGTTGTTTCCGAATCGAAAAGGAGACTCAGATGCGATTCAAAAAGTACTTGTGGTTCGCGGCCGCGACGGCGCTTTTTGCCGCTTCAGTTCTAGCTGGTCCCATCCAACAGGATCAGCAGCCGGCTCCGGACAATACCAAGGCGAATCAAGGCGATGCCAACAAAGGTGCCACGACCGCCGACCAGCAGAAGATGAATCCGGCCGATCGTGCAACAACGAAGCAGATCCGAGCCGCGCTCATGGAAGACAAAACGCTGTCCACGTACGCGCATAACATCAAGATCATCACAAGGGATGGGCATGTAACGCTAAAAGGACCCGTCCGCACTGAAGATGAAAAGTCGGCGATCGGTGACAAAGCAACGCAGGTTGCGGGTGCAGGGAATGTCACAAACCACTTGACGATCGCGCCGCCGACTCCATAGCAGCCTTGCTCTGACATCAAAATTGCAACGAACAGGAGATTCAAAATGGAAAATAAGAAAACAGCAGTGTTCGGGATTTTCACGACAGTGGCTGGCGCGGATTTAGCCACCGACAGCCTGGTGAAGTCCGGTTTTTCCGCTTCTGATATTTCCGCTCTTCTTCCCGAGAACCTCGGCCCGAAACCAATCGCGACCGAAAAAGCCACCAAGGCTCCCGAGGGTGCGACAGCGGGCGCTAGCACCGGTGCGGTTCTTGGCGGGGCACTTGGTTTGCTCGCGGGCGTCGGCATGCTCGCGATCCCTGGGCTTGGTCCTTTCATAGCGGCTGGCCCAATCATGGCGGGACTCGCCGGGCTCGGAGTTGGAGGAGCGGTTGGCGGAGTCACCGGTGCGCTCATCGGCCTGGGCATTCCCGAGTATGAAGCGAAGCGTTACGAGGGGCGCCTGCAGAAGGGCGGAATTCTCCTCTCGGTTCACTGTGACACTTCGGACGAAATCAAGCGGGCCAAGGAAGTCTTGAAGAACACGAATGCGGAGGACATCGCATCGACCGGTGAGTCTTCTGCAGACGTTAAGGCCGACGACCGGCAGGTCCGCCACACAACTTCGGGCGGCAGCCGGTAGTTCCCGGGGAGGAAGCTCGATATTGGGCTTCCTCTTCGATTTTCTTCCAAAACGGAGGACGTGATGAACGGCAGAATGAGGTGGACCGAATCGATCTCAGCATTCGTTGTCGGGCTCGGCGTAGGGGCTGCTGTTGGAGTGCTTTTTGCTCCTAGCTCGGGCGACGACACGCGCGAATATATTCTAGCGAGTGCGAAAGACGGCGTGGATCGGGCAGTCGCGGGTGGTCAGAAGTTGACCCAACGCGCGCAGCAAGGTGTTGACGAAGCAAAAAGACGAGTGCGCCAGGCGAAGAACGTTGGGGAAGACGCTTTTCGTGAAGCAAAGAACTCGTCGTCTTAGCGACCGACGCGCCTAGCCCATGAAATCCGAACGAATGACTCGCGTGGCTACCGCGCTTAGTTTTCTACTGATCATATCGGCGACATGTGGCTGCGCCCCGAACGAAACGGCCCAGCAGCGGAAAGAGCGCGAGGACAAGACTCGGGCTGAAGTTGCCAAGGCGACCGACCGAGCGAAGCCGGAAATCCAGGCAGCAGGACGCGAGCTCGGTCGAGTAGCGGATGAAGCCGCAAGAGAAGCGCGGGCTTTCGCGGAAGGCGTGCGACAGGGTTGGGTTCAGGGCGGACACCATGTCGTCAATCTGAACTCCGCATCCGAGAGCGAACTCACGGAATTGCCAGACATTTCTAGCGTGACCGCTCGACGAATCATTAGAAACCGGCCTTATCATCAGCCGGCTGAGTTGATATCAAAGCATGTCGTATCGAGCGTACAGTACGCAAAAATCAAAGATATCGTCACGACAGAATAAGAATCCAGGCTACAGACGCTGCACGATCGTGCGCGGGCTCACGAGTTACGTGTGGACAATCTAATTCACCGGAGGACATCTTGCGATTCGGACCATTCTTAGGCGTGGCGCTATTGCTATTCTTTCTTTGGATCGGCGGTTTTATATTTTTTCACGTCGCTGGTTTTCTAATCCACTTACTTCTAGTGTTCGCGGTGGTGTTTCTGGTTATTCACCTCTTCACAGGCGCTAAGACGGCGTAGGACACCATCGAGCGGTCCGCCGGCGTCCCCAGACGCGTTTCCAGCGCAGATTGCGACACCTAGGATCGGTGCCAGCTAGGATAGTCGTAAGATGCCGAGCCCGCAGCCTCGGGGAATTGTGTGTCTTCTTGAATTGTCTGGGCGAGAAACTTGGTTGTTGCGTCTTCGCCAAGATTCTCTGCCACGGCGCGAACGGTACCTACGCTGCGATCTCGTGATGCTCTGCGCGCTGCGCTGCGCCGATCAAAGTTGCGTCTTTCGCGTCGCCTACCTGGTCTTGTTCAGCTGCTTCACCGCCCTCGTTACGCGGAAACAGACTGGTGAATGGGCGGAATCAGTTCTTGAACTGACGTCGTCTGATTACGAGACACCCATAAGATTTCATTTCCTCTCGATGGCCTCAATGGCTACAAACTCACGGTCCACATGTGGTTTTGAACGAGGAGCACCCGAGTGCAACTCACAAGGCTCGCCGACGGAAGCACCACACGTGGGACAGGGAACGGAGGATACCTGTTGAGGCGTGAGTTCTCTTCTCTTCATTGACGAAGAATCACCCAACGCCCAACCGCAAGTCTGTCCGATGTCGTACACTAGCGGAATGAATGACACAAACCCAGCCGTGGCCAAGCTACAACGCATTCAGCAACTCTGGGCGGAGCTTGGCCGAACGAAATTGAACAGTCCCGAGTACCGAGACGTTATGAAAAAGATTCGCGCGCTGTCGGCGGAATATCAGCCGCTTGTCGATGCGCCCCAGAAGGGCGAAAAATCGAAATAACTCACTACGAATTGGCTCATTTTTGCATTTGCACAGTGTGCTCTTTGGGACAGTTCTGCGCCAACGTTCGGAGCAATCTGGAATCCCCCTTCCGTGTCCAACCACTGTTTTGCCGGAGGGTCCATGTACACGCACGGCCGAACGACGTTTCGCTTTGATTTCAACATCCCCGTCAGAGTTCGCAGGCTTGACGAAAGTGGTTCCAGGGAATACACCGTTGAAACGTCCAACCTGTCCGAAGGCGGCATGTACTTTTCCGGCGAGGTTCAACTCGAACTGGACACCCCCGTTCGGGCTTATCTGGTGATGCCAGAGCAGATTTTCGGAGAGCCTATCGTCAGGTGGTGTTGCGATGGGCGAGTCGCTCATCTCGATCCAAGCGAACCCCCGGGGAGCAGGCTGGGGGTCGGAGTTGCGTTTCACACTTACACAATGCTAACTGCCGGACGACCGGAATCAACCGACGAGCGCAGGCCGCTACGGTACTAGCGTTCGCAGGCATGGAAAATGCCGCACGCTGAAAACCGCGACGTATGATTGCAGTTGCGAAATATTCGGCCGATTCACCGTAGATCAGCCCTGGGGTCCTTATGGCTTGAACCAGGCGGACGGCTAGAATTCCTACTACAGGTTGCCGTAACGGCCGCGCGGCAATTCTGTCCTGTTTGCGCCGCCGAACACTTTGCAGCGGAGAGCGCACGGGGCCCCAAACCGGCTCGGCGATCTGTACAGTTTTGAACAGCTTTTCTTTCTTGGCGGAGCTACAAGTAGTACTCGCTTCCGCTGAGATTGTTCTCGGGCTTGGTCGGAAATCGAGGATGACTGACGTGATCGCCGACGGAACAAGAGATTTTTCATCTGCCTATACTGCCTGGCTCCGAAAACCTGTGGTGCTGCTAGTTGTCGTCCGTCAATGCCACATCCCCGTCCCGTGCAGCATCGTCGGTGAGTCAGCCACCGCTCTGCGCGTCCGCTTCGAGCCCGGGTGGGAGATGGATCTCCGAAAAGAATTGATTTTAGCCGTAGAAGAGGATCCAGTGACGCTGGAGCCTCGCTTGAATTGAACCAGAGGCAAGGGTTCTCAGTCCTTCCCACCGAATCGAGATGCCGTCAGAGCGTCAGGGGACCGTGTCAAAAGGAGACTTGCGATGCTGCTGCTAATTATTATTCTTCTGTTGCTGTTCGGCGGAGGGGGCGGTTATTACGGCTATTCCCGATGGGGAACCGGTGGCGGCCTCGGGATCGTCGGGACGGTCGTGCTCATCGCAGTGGTCGTGTATCTGCTCGGTGGTTTCCGCTGATCCTCTCGCAAGTGGTTAAGAGTTCCGACGACCGTCAGCTTGATTGAGCCAGAGGAGAATCTCCATGAAACAAAGCGCCAAGAACGAAGCAAAAGGAACACTTCACGAGGTGAAGGGTAAGATTAAGGAAAAGGTCGGATGGGTCTCGAATGATCCCGATTTGGAAGCCGAAGGTCAGGATGAAAAGCTGGTTGGGACGGTTCAAAAGAAAATTGGCCAAATAGGAAAAGTTTTCGACAAATAAAGTGCGTTGCTCCGCATATCATCATGCGAAGTCTCTCCCAAGCGGGCGGATTACTGCGACCACTTGGCGAACAAAATGACAGATACCTTCGCAGAGAGTCACAGAGCGAGTGCCCTGATAATGGCTGCGATATTCGTCATGGCCGCAGCCTCGTTTGATTTGGTAGACGGAGCTCTGTCAGCGAGCCCGCTGCTTTTTGTCTCGGGCGTCTTGTTCTTTTGCTCTGGGGTCCTATTGTTCGCGCTCTGGAAACAAAATCCACGTTGACTGGTTTAGAAAATCATGGGAAGCGACAACGAAACAATTCAGGACGTCTGCGGGAAATGCGATGCCGAGATCGATCGAAATCGAAGAGTCGATTTGACGCTAAAAGATGGGACTCGGGTGTGCGATTCCTGTTTCGATTTCGATTCTAACTTGGACTAGAATTCATGTCACTGAGGGTGGGAGGGATCTACATCTCCCATGTGTGATCCTTACCTGTAGGGCCGGTATAACAATTATAGCGAGAATGTTCGACACGATTGATGTTGGTTTGTTTCTAACGGCCGGCAGGTTGGGACGAAGCGCTCTGGGTCATCGGTCGCAGTTGCTTCCGCGTTTCGGCCGCGCTAGAATCCCCGCCGTGCTCGCTATTTACAAGCGCCACGCGTCCCCCTGTCCCCAGAAGTCCCGCCAATATCGCCCCTGCAATCGCCCATGCTGGGTCGAAGGCACCGTTGAAGGAAAATACTACCGGAAGTCTTTGAAGACGCGGAATTGGGAACGAGCGACAAAGCTTGCGCGCGAGATCGAGGAAGGTAAGAAGCCGCGGGTCACGATCACGGAAGCGACGGACGCTTTTGTGCGTGACGCTGAGGCCCGCGGTTTGCGTCCCGCGAGCGTCTACAAGTACCGGCTCCTGTTCAAACAACTGAAGGCCTTTTCCGAAAAAGGAAGGACTTCAGCTTCTATCTGAATGCGATGTGGAAACACTTCGCCGGTTCCGAGAGTCGTGGATTAACAAGAACTACTCCGCGCGCAAAAAACTTGAGGCGTTGCGAACCTTTTTCCGGTTTGCACATGAATCAAACTGGGCAGATTCCAATCCGGCATTGGTGATTAAACCCACCAAAGTAGATGACCCGCCGACGTTGCCATACACACAAGCTGAGTTTCGAAGCGTCGTCGAGGCCTGCGGGAAATACCCCCGTCCGGAACATCCAAACAAACAACGGGGCACACGATTGAAAGCTTTGGTGCTCTTGCTCCGATACTCCGGTTTACGGATCAAGGATGCTGTAACTCTTTCGAAGCATCAGGTTGAAGATGGCGTCCTGAAGTTGCGTACTGCCAAGACCGGCACAGACGTTCGGGTGCCGCTGCCGCCCAGGGCAGTCGAGGCGTTGGATGCGCTGCCGACAACCGGGGGCTATTACTTCTGGTCTGGGCACGGTACAAAAAAGTCATGCGTGGGCGACTATCAGCGGTCGTTCAAAAAACTCTATGAATTAGCCGGCGTTGAGAACGGCCACGCCCACCGATGGCGGGATACCTTTGCCGTCGAATTGCTGCTCTCGGGTATGCCGATTGAACAGGTATCCTTATTACTTGGACATCAGTCTATTGCTGTGACGGAACGCCACTACTCACCCTTCGTCAAATCCCGCCAGGAACAGCTCGAGGCCGGCGTCCGGAGGACTTTTGAGACGGACAAAATGGCGTACAGTTAATTTAGTCATCGTCAAAATGCACGTCTGCTTGACGATTTGAATATGGAGGCGGGGGGAGTTGGAACTTCTTCCGCTTATTGATAGATCGTAACTTATTGATTCTACGTTCCGCGTGAAACGCCAAAAC
>Ga0209010_1000208_pt1 | contig 21404 bp, 19 predicted proteins | sample BlaSpr_A8_OM1_O3_FD_187985 | JGI IMG/M metagenome (GOLD analysis project Ga0209010, IMG submission 187985) | Forest soil microbial communities from Thunder Bay, Ontario, Canada - Black Spruce, Ontario site 2_A8_OM1_O3 (SPAdes) (version 2) | ecosystem: Environmental > Terrestrial > Soil > Boreal...
GGCTCTGGCCTCGTCCGGCGATAATTCGGGTTCGGCCAGCAGCTTGGCCAGATCTCGGCCAAAACAGACTTTCTCTTTGTCCGGTACCAAACGAGCAAACGGAGCACCGTTCTTGAGGAGGACAAAGGTGACATCTTGATAATGGGAGCGGTTGAGACAATCGGCGAAATTGCGGGCCGCTTCTGTGACGCTAATAGTGGTCTTTTTCACAAAATCAGATTATCAGATAATCTGTAGATTGCAAAAGCGCAGGCTTCCGGTTCGTTTCGTTGAACTGGGGGCTTCGTCTGTGCGAAGTGCGGGCTGGACAGTATTGGCGCGTGGACAACGTGAAGTCAAAGTTTGGCCGGCGAGGGGGAGAACAAGGCAAAAGTGATTGTTGACCCTGTACAGAGTAATGAGATGGTGATCAAGCTATTCGAACTGGAAACATCCATGCTGTCTGATCTTTGGAGAAGTGTGGAACAACGCGCTTCAGACGCTGCAAGGGCGCAAAATGACACGGATTTCGCTCCTCGACACTTCAGCGCGGCGTGTCGGGAGCTCGACCCGTGCCATCGAACGGTTCATGTATCTGAAGAAGAATAAGATTTAGCCACTGTCAATCGAGGCGGCGATAGCGCATCCTGCGCTATCGCCTCTTCGGTGCTGGCTGGCGACCATCCGCAGTGTCGACTAAACAACCGGCGCTTCGATGGCAACGATCTGCATGGGTTGGGCGGGATAAGGCTCGACCTGTTCCCACGAGCAAATACCGTGAAACCGGCGGACGCTGCGGCATCCCGCGCGAAAAGTCGGATGCCTAGCGCGCCGCCGGTGAGGTATGGACTTGCCTGACGATCACAAGCACCAATTTTCAGTTCTGGCATTTCGAGTCTCAAGAAGAATTGGGGCGTCCGGCGTTGTCAGAAAACCTTCTCGAGATCGACCTCTTTGGATCCGCATAAACATTGGTCCGCATCCATCGAACCTGAAGCGTTAGAAAAGTGTAGTTTGCTAGCACAGGTTGCCCCTCAAATTCTGGTCGATGAGTGTAATGGCGATATTTCGCCAACAACGCGATAGTTTCCGAGTTCGGTGCCTGCTGCTCATGAGCTCTCCGTGAGCCCGAAATGTCCTGAGTTGTCCCGTGATGTCACTTGCCAGAGGAAGGTTCCTCTAGTATGGTCCGCAGGTACTTGTAAACGCTTCAGACAGTTTCCTCACTGTCTTTTTCGCCCGAGATCGGCGGACTCCCCGAAAAGATCCGCGAAGCGCCGGAAAGATCCTTTGCACTCTCAGGAGGCTCTATGAATTACGCCCGGCAACAAGATAAGCCCTTTCGCATGATGGTGGCATTGGTGGCCACGATGGTTGTACTCACCCTCGCCGGGGCAGCGATCCCTGCTCAGGCCCAAACCTATAAAGTGCTTTACGAGTTTCCCGTTAACGGCCCGGCGCCACAGTGGCCAGGAGGGCCTCTCACGCAAGGACGCAATGGCGACCTCTACGGCTGGTCATACGAAGGCGGCACGAACAACGATGGCTCGATCTGGAAAACGACCCCCTCGGGGTCGGTGACTGTGCTCTACAGCTTCACTGCCACTAACGGGCCCGATTGCCAAAACGGTATGACCCTGGGCACCGATGGCAACTTCTACGGCACAGCTCTTACCAGCTGCACCGGCTCAGGGTATGTGTTCAAGCTCACGCCCAGTGGAACCCTTACCGTGCTGCATACGTTCACTGGCACCCCCGACGGATCGGGACCGGGACCGTTGACCCTGTACACCGACGGAAATTTCTACGGTGTCACCAGCAAGGGCGGCGCGAATAACTATGGCACGGTGTTTAAGGTCACGCCGACCGGCACATTAACCGTCCTCTATTCGTTCGATGGCACCAACTATTTCGCCAACCCAACTTACGGTCTGACCGTGGGCAACGACGGCAACTTCTATGGCACCCAATGGGGAGGCAACGGGCTTGGAAGCGTCTTCAAGATAACCCCGGCCGGCGAGTTAACCGTTCTCCACACCTTCACTGGCAATCCCGACGGGGCTGAGCCAGCTAGCGGCGTCATCCTGGGGAAGGACGGCAACTTCTACGGAGACACCGAGTATGGCGGCGCGTACGGCTACGGGACGCTCTTCAAGATGACTCCCTCGGGCACGCTGAAAATTCTCTACAGCTTTAATTCCAGCACGGATTACGCGACCAATCCGACAGCGCCATTGTTGCAGGCGACGGATGGCAATTTCTACGGGGTGCTCATCAGTAGGTTTCAAGACCTCTTCAGGTTCACGCCCAGCGGCAAGTTGACCGTTCTGGAGAAATTCATCCTCCCGGCCGGCGTGCTCCCGTACTGGCCGTTGATCCAGGATACGAACGGGATTCTTTACGGACTGCTTCAGCAGGGCGGCACGGTTAACGGGGGTGAGCTCTTCAGTCTGCACATCGGCGCAAAACCGTTCGTCAGTCTGGTATCCAGCTCGGGCAAGGAGGGCGCCAATATCGGCATCCTGGGCCAGGCCTTCAGCAGTTCCTCCGTGGTGGAGTTCGGCGGCGTGCAGGCTACGTCCATCAAGCTCAGCGGCAAGACCTTCATCTCCGCCACCGTCCCAACCGGAGCTCTGACCGGATTGGTAACGGTGACGACAGGCTCGACCATCCTGACCAGTATCCAGACATTCAAAGTCAAGCCGACGCTTGTTAGCTTCAAGCCGTCCAGCGGTCCGGTTGGAACGCCAGTGACGATTACCGGAACCGGGCTCACGCAGACCACGAAAGTCACATTTGGCGGGGTGGCGGCGACTAACTTCACAGTGAACTCCGACAGCCAGGTCACGGCTAATGTGCCGACCGGGGCGGTGACTGGCAAGATCGTAATCAAGACCAACGGAGGATCGGCCGCCAGTAAGACGGATTTCACGGTCACGCAGTAGCAACAACGCGGGATAGAAGTACGATGCCGCCTTCGGGCGGCTTTTTCTTGTGCAACTGGGTTGTGTCACCACCATTGCGTGGATGGTTTACGAAACCAGGCCATTACACTCAAAATGCCCGGCTGAGTCTCAATCAGTGATATGGCGATTTTTCGCCAGCTATCGATGGTAAAGCACGGTGACATCTGGGACGCGGTTAGGCAGCAGCCGGACTCTCCTTCACAGAAACGATGGGCGAGTGGCTCGTATCAACTGCTGTCAGCAGTGGCCAGCCCTTCCGCAGCACGTAGTCGAGCCACGCACCAGCCGCTTGCGAAGTGAGGACGGCAGCTAGCACAAGTGTCGTGTAGAACTTCGGGCTGATGATCCCGGCGTCAAATGCCACGCTGGCCAGTACAATACCCGGTCCCCCTCGTGCGTTCGTCGTGATCGCAAGATTAAGCAAATCCAGCCCACGGAACCCAGCAAATCGTCCCGCCAGCGATACCGAGAGAATCTTGACGATGCAGCTTCCAAGAATGAAAGCAGTGATCATCCAGAGCGAGAAACCCCGAATCAGGTCGAGTTTCAATCCAACTAAGGCGAAGTACACGGGAATGAAGAATGCGAACGAGACCTTGCCGATCGCGTCGAGTGCTTCCGCAAACAGTCTGCGCTTTTTGTGAATCACGGCGAACCCGGCAAGAAAGGCGGCAAATACCACGCTGACGCCCAGTGCCCCGGCGACCACACAATATCCGAGGAGAACTGCCATCGCATAGGCCACCGGCGAGTGTTTCGCGATAACGTTGAATCGTGACTTATTGATTCGCTTTACGATCCTTGGAACGATCGTCAACCCTAGCCCGAAGAATGCGACCGTAGTGATCAGGTGATACGACATCTCCCGCGGGTTGAGTACGGTCTTACCGGCCATCGCCGTTGCTAGCGCGAGTGCCAGCCACAGCACGATGTCTTCCAGCACCGCCACGCCGAGAATTAGCCGTGCAAAACGGGTATGCAGTATCTTCAAGTCGGCGAAAATCTTCGAAACCACCGGAACCGAAGTCACCGCCACTCCCACCGCCAGAATGATGATTAAGGAAATGCGGTTCCCGTTCGGTCCCGCGAGCGCTGGACGAATCAGCCACGGCCCCAGTGTCAGTCCTAGCACGAACGGTATGCCCGTTCCGACGATGACAAGCCAGCCCACTTCGCGACGCTCCTCGCGACTGAAAAGGTGGCGCGTTTCTGCACCAGACAAGAACATCAGTAGTAGCAAGCCCAACCAATAGACAAAGTTCAGAACGTTTCCCTGGTGCGTGGCCGTTTCCATCAGCCTTGATGCGAACGGCAGTCGGCCCATGAGAGCCGGGCCGAGCACGATCCCAGCAACGATTTCACCGACGACTCGCGGCTGGCGCAGCTTTACAAACAGATACCCAAGCAGGTGTGCCATCCCCACCAGCAGCAAGAGTACGAGGAGAATCGAGGTCAGATCAGAGTTCGACATGCTTAGGCGGTCGAATAAGATGCCTTCAGCGTCGCAGAGGTGGCCCTCTCTATTGATTGATTACCGTGATTTTGGCCTAAAACGGGATACAGGCGAACTGCGGAATAACGCTCACGTCGGCCTGGCCTTAGTCAATTTACTAATCAGCGATAGCACTCAAAACCTCCTGAGTGAGTGAAATGGCGATTTTCCAACAGTTATTCGCGGCGTAAGACGATCGCGGTCGCATCATCGCTGAGCGTGCCGCCACTGGCGAACTCCTGCACCTCGGCGAGTACTGATCGCGCTGTTGCACTTGGTTTCTGCAAAGATTTCACAAGGCGTGAGGTTCCATATTCCTCGCCTCCACTGCTCGCCGCCTCTGCCGCACCATCCGTGTACATCAGCACGCGGTCGCCAGTCTGGAAGGTCAACCCGATCTCGGAGTACTCTGAGTTCATAAGCCCCAAAGGAAGACCTTTTTCCGTTTTGAGTTCTGTAATGTCGGTCTCTTCCCGGACGAATATAGGATAGGTATGGGCAAAAACAGAATCAAGCCGGAACACCGTCGCCGATTGCTTTGCCTACCCGATCTGGGTCATTGCAAAGCGGCGGTGCTCAATACCCTCGGATCACCAGCATCTCGCCGTGTCTATGCGTATGCCATTGACCACTAGGCAACTTATGCAGCCAATTCCGCAATCCAATGCTCTGGTTAGGAGCTACCCATGAGATACGCCTTCACCGGAGTGAAGCTCGCATTCACTCTTGCCCTGCTTTCGATTGGTCCAGCCTTCACCCAGATCGCAACCGCGGAAACGTCCCCGGAGACAACTACGACTTCTTCCGTGGCCTATGTCTACGTGCAAACAACCAAAGGCGTCGCAGTGTTCGACACGTACCCCACCGGTCGGCTCACCCTAGTCAAGGGTTCACTCTTTGCGGACACCGGTCAGATGGGCGCGATCAACGGCTCCTACCTTATCAGCGTGGGAACCGACTATCTGCACACCTACACCATCGAATCAAAGGGCGCGGTGGGCAAGCAGGCTTTCGAGATCAACACTCAAAGCTACGGTGGCGCTCAGTGCGGTACCACTACCGGCGGAGCCCTTTTTGACCATACGGGCAAGTACCTCTACGTTCTGCTCTCGGGCGCCACCAGCGATAACCCATGCAGTGCAATGCAGTCGTATAAGATCGCTTCGAACGGCGAGCTGACGTTTCTGGGCGACACGGAGAACGATTCATATGGCTATCATGGCAGCGATATTCCCGTCGGCATATCTGCGATCAGCGGTAACGACGGTTTCGCGTATGGCATTATCGACGACGTGTACGCAGACCTCTTCTCAGCTTTCACGCGCGACTCCAGTGGATTACTGATCGCGAATGGCAGTTTCAGCCACGTCGACCCGACGCCCAACCCATCGGTTTCCGATGATGCTTACTACCCATTGGCCGTGGCCCCCGACCCAACGAATCACTTGGCGGTACTAATGAACGAGCCTTTCACCAACAGCCCTCCGCCGCAGCTGGCCAGCTACACCATCGACAACTCCACTGGCGCTATTGAATCGACCAACACCTGGGAGAACATGCCCACCCCGGCGTTTTATCCGAACGTCATCAATATGTCCCCGTCGGGCAAGCTTCTGGCAGTTGCCGGAGCTGGAGTTCAGATATTCAACTTCAACGGAGCGGCTCCTCTCACGCTTGCCAGTTCAATGCTGCTTCCTTCTCGCGATTTCTATCAACTGGCTTGGGACAAGAACAACCACCTCTACGCGGTCGACTATGAGACGGGTGGGTTGTATGTCTTCACGGTAACGTCGACGACCATTCGCGCGGCGCCAGGCTCGCCCTACGCGATACCGGACAACGTCCGCGGAAACTATCAGTATGGCCTGATCGTGGTTCCGAAGTAGTTGGCGTGCGTGAGGGCAGCCCGCCTATACCGGTTGCCCGCACGCTCAGCGACATGTGCGCTTGTCTGTTGAGCCCATTTCGAACAATCGTGGGCAGAATCGACGGACGCCGCCGGGGGACCCGAGAAGAAAGCGTCTTAGGTGGCAGTGCATTCTCAATGATCCCGTCCCATTACGATTCCGTTATGCCTGCGAGTGCAGCCTTTGGTTCACGCCGCCTTGCGGGCTTTCGTCGCCGTCTTTCGCGCGGCACGTGGCCTCGTCCGGGCTTGTACCGCGGTCTTTCTCGCTTTGGGCGCGGCTTTAACCACAGACGGCGATTCCAGCTTGGGCTGTTTCGCGGTGCGATGGTGGCCATGGTTCAGCGGCTGGATGCGCGCGGCTTCTGCTTCCATCCGCAGCTGAGCGTCGCAGTCTTTTTGACGCTCGTCTTCTAGGTATGCCGGAATCGTTTTCGTTGTCATAGCCAGAGTATGGCAGAACCGGCGACTTCCATGCTGTCCACTTTAGCTCTATGTCAACGGTCCCGCAATAAGTGGATTGATGGAAGTGAGGTGTTGGCAAAGCTCAACGGCTACGAACACTCTGATTCGAATGGGTACCTTCTCAAAACAAAGTGAAGGACTGAGCAATTCTGTACAGTTCACCCGACGGCGGGGATACTAGCATTCCAACTTACTCAACGCGGCGCCTGAAACAAGAAAGCCCCTCGGGGCAGGTGTGGTTCGTGTCGTACCGTACCGGGTTGGCGTATCTTAAGGAGAACAACATGAAAATGCTGATGACAATTTGTTCTGCAGCACCCTCCGTGCAAGCGCAGATATCGGTGAGCAGCTCCCAAGCGGCAGACCAACACAAGTTTCTCCAGTGCTTCGCCGGCACGGGATATGGTCCCGGCGCTGGGCTGGTTGCCGAAACACAAAGAAGGTCACAATGAATAGCGTAACAACTGTGAAAGATGCCTGTCTGCGGCTCGCTCCAGCGCTCATCGCGGTTTCTTCAATGACGCGAATCGCTTTTCCCGATAATCGATTTGCCGTCTGATGCGCTACTCTGGCGGGGAAGCCATGATTTTAGAGACGGATGTATCGGATCACGGCGGTGCAGAAACCCTCCGCCGGTACGAACTCAATGGCGCTTACGACGAGATGTTCCGCGCCGCGGAGCATCCGCGAAAACAATATCGTCAACTCTACAACTTGCTTTTGAGTCTGGGTCCGGGCGAGCTGCGCCGCAGCAAACACGAGGCTGATCAATCGTTCTTCAACCAGGGGATCACCTTCACCGTCTACGGAAATGACAAAGGCACGGAGCGGATTTTTCCTCACGATCTGCTGCCCCGGATTATCACGGCGGCAGAATGGGAAACGATCGAGCGCGGACTAACTCAGCGGATTACGGCGCTGAATCTCTTCCTCAAAGACGTATATGATGAGGAACAAATCATTCAAGACGGGGTCGTGCCCGGTAAAGTCGTTTACACCTGCAAACATTACCGCCGGGAAATGCGTGGCATCAAAGTGCCTCGCGACATCTACATTACGGTGGTCGGTACGGATTTGATACGAAACCCGGAGGGGAACTTTGTGGTTTTGGAGGACAATCTCCGCGTCCCCAGTGGGGTGTCTTACATGCTCACGAGCCGCAGAGTGATGAAACAAATATTCCCCGCGCTGTTTCAAAAATGCCGGGTGCGGCCGATCGAGCAGTACAGCCAGGCGCTTCTCTCGACTCTGCGATTCCTGGCCCCCGAGGGCCGTTCCGAGCCAACCGTCGTTTTACTGACTCCGGGTGCCTACAACTCCGCTTACTTCGAACATACTTACCTGGCACGGCAGATGGGCATTGAACTCGTCGAGGGGCGAGATCTATTGGTCCACGATAATGTCGTTTACATGCGAACAACCTTCGGTTTGCAACGCGTCGACGTGATCTATCGGCGAATCGACGACGATTATCTCGACCCCCTGGTATTCGAAAGCGGTTCCGCGCTCGGTGCCGTGGGTCTGTTCAATGCCTATCGCGCCGGAAACATAGCTTTCGCAAACGCGCTGGGGACGGGAGTCGCCGACGACAAGGCTATCTATGCCTATGTGCCTAAAATTATTCGCTACTATCTTGACCAAGACCCGATTCTGGAGAGCGTCGAAACCCTGCTGATGTCCGATCCGGCGCAACGTGACCACGTGTGCCAGCGGCTGAACGAATACGTGGTAAAAGCTGTGGGCGAGTCGGGTGGCTACGGCATGTTGATCGGTCCGCACAGCACGGAACAAGAGCGCTCGGAGTTTCGAGAAAAGATTAACGCGCAGCCGCGAAACTACATCGCGCAACCGACCATCAATCTTTCGACCGCGCCATGTTTTGTGGACGGCACCATCGAGCCCCGTCACGTCGATCTCCGGCCGTATGTGCTCTACGGCGAAAAAATTACCATTATTCCCGGTGGCCTCACACGAGTAGCGCTGCGAAAGGGATCACTGGTGGTCAATTCGTCGCAAGGCGGAGGCTCGAAAGACACGTGGGTCTTGCAGAACTGAGATCTCGAAGAAGGGAGGTGACGAACGCCATGCTTTCCCGCGTAGCTGACAGTCTCTACTGGATGAGCCGGTATTTCGAGAGGGCGGACAATGCCTCGCGCGTGTTGAAGGCGACTTACGGCTTGATTCTGAATCCCGCCAAGTTTTCCACGGAGGAGCGGTGGTTTCGCGCCGTTTCCTCGCTAGCCCCCGGTGCGGCTTCGGGCAACGTCGACCCTCAGCGTGCTCTGTTTTTGTTGGTAGCAGATTCGGAAGGCGATTTTTCGGTTGTGAAGTGCATTAGCATTGCCCGCGAAAATGCCCGGCAAGTTCGCGAGGAAATCAGCTCGGAGATGTGGGAGCACCTGAATCGTCTTTTCCATGACGTGACTGGCTTCGAGCTGCAGCCCAATGATGATGCAGGTGCAATGCGAGTCGTGAGCCTGGTTCGCGAGGGCTCGTACAGGTTTAGTGGAATTACCGCCGCCACCATGAATCACGATGAGGCCTGGCATTTTATCCAGCTCGGCAAATACATAGAGAGAGCCTGCAATCTCAGCGTCCTGCTAGACGCTTATTTCGTCGTCGACAAGCATGCGGATGATTTAGATTGGGTGGGCCTGTTGAGCAGTTGTGCTGCGTTTGAAGCATATTGCAAGGCATGCACCGCCGAACTCAAACCAGAACGCATAGCGAATTTTCTCCTGCTGAAACCCGAGTTCCCTTATTCGGTCCGTTATTCACTGGACCGGATGCACGAGGCTTTGACTTCGATCAGCAATCTTTCCTTGAGCCGCAGGACTGAACAGATCGAAAGATTGATGGGGCGTTTGCGATCGATGGTCGCCTACGTACAGGTTGGCGAAATCATCGGCGGATTGCACAAATATCTTGCGGCAATTATCGAGCAATGTGGCGAACTGCATGCGACTGTTCAGGAACTTTATATCGAATATCCGATTGAGGTCGCTTTCCAAACCTAATGTTCTACGCCATTCGCCATTTCACTCGCTTTCGCTACAGCCATTTGGTCTGGCAGAGCATGATGGAAGTTCGCATGCACCCCAGAAGCGAGGGGAACCAGCGCTGTTTTGTTTTTCAGCTAGCGGTCAATCCGCGCGCACGCATTTTTCGCTATACCGATTCCTATGGGAATCTTGTGCACCACTTCGACTTGCCTTCCCGCCATGGCCAACTCACGATCATCTCCGACGCTCTGGTAAATATTGACGCCCAACCCGCGGTTCCCGAACTCATGCCTTACGAGGGTTGGAGTGATCTGGAACAGCTCGTCGAGAACAAGGATTACTGGGACATGCTGATGCCCAGTCATTTTGCGCGCCCATCCCCTGAACTCGAAGAGTTGGCAAAGGAGATCGGCGCGACTGAAAGGGATGGACGAAGTCCGTTGGCATTCCTGAAGGATCTTGCCACCGGTGTCCATCGCAGTTTCAGCTATGTCAAGAAAAGCACTGCGGTCAACTCGCCGATCGAGCATGCCCTTCGGTCGAGACAGGGTGTATGTCAGGATTTTGCTCATATCATGATCGCACTGGTTCGCAATGCCAGCATTCCTTGTCGCTATGTCAGCGGATACCTTTACCACGGCAGCGAAGATGCGAATCCCTCGGCGGACGGCGCTACTCATGCCTGGGTGGAAGCCCTTCTGCCCGGCGTTGGTTGGGTAGGTTTCGATCCGACGATTAATCGGCTCGTAGGTGAGGGGCATATTCGCACCGCAATCGGCCGCGATTATGCGAACGTTCCACCCACGATGGGCGTGATGAAGGGAAAAGCGGACACGCAGCTCCAAGTTCGAGTGCGGGTCACGCCGTCCCAAGCCGTGCTGCCTCCCGATGAGGAATTTGCGGCGGACGAAGAGTGGTCCCAATTTCTTGACGAGACCCAGCAATTGCAGTTGGTCGATGCTCACCAACAGCAGTAGCGACTGCGGCTACGAAAAATTGTACCCCACCTACCGCTATCGTTAGGGTAGCTTTACAGCAGCGGGTTCCGCGAGAGCCCTGGACGCTTACGGGTTTGTAGCGAAGCGGGAACGAACCAGAAACTCCAGGCGTGGGCCGCATGAGGGCGGATGAGCATACAGGTTGCTCTCAATCACTGGACACGGTACCGTTACGACAAGGCGGTCTCGGTTGGCCCACAGGTTATACGGTTGCGTCCCGCTCCGCATTGTCGAACTCCGATTCTCAGCTACTCGCTTAGCGTCACTCCCGCCGGGCACGTTGTCCACTGGCAACTCGACCTCCACAACAATCATCTGGCCCGCCTGCTTTTCCCGGACAAGACCTACGAGTTTGCGGTTGAGGTGAACCTCGTCGCGGAGCTATCCCCATTCAATCCGTTCGATTTCTTTCTGGAACCGGGAGTCGAAGACTATCCTTTCAAGTACGCTGCGGAACTGGCTAAAGATCTGGAACCCTATCTTTGGGTCGATCCGGCTGGCCCTCGACTCCAGGCTTTTCTTGGGAAGCTTTCCCGCGAGAGGCGAGGAACGATCAGCTTTTTGGTCGACTTGAATCGGAGCGTGCGAAACGATATTGAATATGTGACGCGGCTGGATCCGGGCATCCAGACATGCGAACAGACTCTTGAGAAGGGCGCGGGGTCCTGCCGTGACTCTGCATGGTTGCTGGTGCAGATTCTCCGACAGTTGGGAATCGCGGCACGATTCGTCTCGGGGTATCTGATTCAGTTGGCAGCGGACGAGAGAGCGGCAGACGACCGGAGTGGTCTGCAAAGCGATTCTGCGGATTTCCATGCCTGGGCAGAAGCGTTTTTGCCGGGTGCGGGCTGGATTGGGATGGATCCAACCTCGGGCCTGTTCTCCGGCGAGGGTCACATCCCGCTCGTCTGCACCCCGAACCCTTCCAAGGCCGCGCCCATCGAGGGCACGGTCGAGCTTGCCAACGTGGACTTCAGCTACTCCATGTCGATTCGCCGCTTGCATGACGCAGACGCACCACGACCGTCCAACCCCTTTACCGAGGAGGCGTGGTTGCAAGTCGAACAGGTGGCGCATCGCGTCGACGCAGACCTCGAAGCGCAGGATGTGCGGCTGACCATGGGCGGCGAGCCTACGTTCGTCGGCATCGACGAGCCTGAGAGTCCGCAATGGAACATCGATGCTCTGGGAGCCATGAAGCGAACGCGGGGCTTGGCGCTCATCCAATGCCTCCGCAAGAAAGTGGCGCCCGGCGCGCTGCTGCACTACGGACAGGGCAAATGGTATCCCGGCGAGCCGTTGCCGCGTTGGGCGCTGAGCTGTTCCTGGCGGGTCGACCGCGTCCCCGTTTGGGAGAATATCGATCTCATCGCTCGCGAAGGTCAGGACGAAGATCAGGACTATGGCTTCGGCGGGGCCGATGCGTTCAAGTTCGCAGAAGCTCTTACGCGTCGCCTTCAAGTGAGCTTCGAAAACATCCTGCCGGCCTACGACGAAAAGTCGACGGAGCCGACCGGGTACATTTTGCCGCTTCGCCGCCGTGAGCCTGCGGGCCGGTTGTGTTGGTCGAGCCAGTTGTGGTTCCCTCGCCCGGAACGTCTGACACTGTCTCCGGGCGATTCCCCCATCGGCTACCGCATACCGACCGAGTCGATGCCCTGGGTGGCGCCGGACGAGCTCCAATACGAATACGAAGCCGCGCCGTTCGCAGATCTGATCAAGCTCCCATCACGCCCGAGCCGGCGGATGGATCTCTTCCAGAAGACTCCCGTGGCAGATCCGCTGACTGCTCTCCCGAGCACGTCCGAAACAGCGCCGGAGCTGATCCGTCCATCGCTGTGCGTGCAGGCTCGAGAAGGCCGTCTGCATGTGTTCCTGCCGTATGCGTCCAAGCTCGCGGACTATCTCGACCTGCTCTCCGCCGTTGAGGATACGTGCGAGCATCTGCACACGCCGGTGTGTCTGGAGGGCTACCCTCCTCCTTCCGATCCCCGGTTGCGATCATTCAGCGTTACTCCCGATCCCGGGGTTCTGGAAGTAAACCTGCCGCCCGCGAGTAATTGGGATGAACTCGAGCAGATCAATACACTGCTCTTCGAGGAAGCGCGCCATAATCGGTTGACCGCTGAAAAATTCGCCTACGACGGCAGCCATATTGCTACCGGCGGCGGCAGCCATATCGTGATCGGTGGAGCGACCCTCTTGGATAGCCCTTTCCTGCGCCGTCCGGATCTGCTGCGCAGCATGCTGGCATTCTGGCAGAATCATCCCTCGCTCTCGTATCTGTTTTCTGGTATGTATGTCGGTCCGACCAGCCAGTCTCCGCGTGTAGACGAGGCACGCACTGATGCCTTGTACGAACTGGAGGTCGCTTTCAGTAATTTGCCTGCGAATGACTGCCCGCCGAGCACGGTGGATGGATTGTTCCGCAACCTGCTCGTCGACGTCACGGGAAACGCGCATCGCGCCGAGTTCTGTATCGACAAGCTTTATCCGCCCGAGGGTTTCGGGTTGCGCCTTGGCTTGGTCGAATTGCGTGCCTTCGAAATGGCTCCCCATGTCAGAATGGGTCTGATAGAGATGCTGCTAATCCGCGCGTTGGTCGGTATGTTCTGGAAGCGCCCATTCGAAGGCGGCCTCGTCCGATGGGGTGCCGCGCTCCACGACCGCTTTATGTTGCCGCATTTTGTCAGGCAGGACTTTTCCGATGTGCTCAGCTACTTGCGCCGGTCTGAATACAATTTCGAAGAGAAGTGGTTTGCTGCGCAGTCGGAGTTTCGCTTTCCGAAGCTTGGGTCAATCGCTGTAGAGGGAGTCGAACTCGAGCTGCGTCACGCGCTCGAGCCTTGGAATGTTCTCGCGGAAGAGACTACCTCCGGCCGAACGGCTCGTGCGGTGGACTCGTCCTTCGAGCGGATTCAGGTGAAGGTGTCTGGGTTCACCACGGAATCCCGTTTCGTAGTTGCATGCAACGGTCGCCGGGTGCCACTCTATCCTACTGGCGAGTCTGGAGCGGCTGTCGCTGGCGTACGTTATCGTGCCCGCCAGCTGTCGGCGGCGTTACATCCAACCATTCCCGTGCATGCCCCTCTGACCTTCGACATTATCGACCGCTGGAAAGACCGTTCGATTGGCCGATGCGCCTACCATGTGGGATCACCCGACGGCCGCGCCTATACCGCCCGGCCAGTGAACGCAATGGAAGCTGCAGACCGCCGCCAACAGTGCTTCCAAAAACTTGGTCCTACGCCCGGGCTGATAACGGTGCCGGAGGAAGAGACCAACCCGATCTTTCCCATGACTCTGGACTTGAGGTTGCCTCCGCCCAGAAAACAGACCCACATCGTGAAGCCGGGGCTGGTCGCATGAGTGTGAATCTAAATCAAACTCCGCTCCGCTACGGAGATGGCTATGACGAGTTATCGTCCGATGGCGTAACTCCTCGGCCGCACTGGGCACATTTGATGGAGTCGCTGCAGGCGATCGGCCCCGAGGAACTGGGACGACGCTGGGCCCGTGCCGAGCGTCGCATTCGCGAGAACGGGATCACCTACAACATTTACGGCGATCCACTCGGGGCCAGTCGGGCGTGGAGGATCGATATCGTTCCGCTCCTGATTCCGGCGGACGAGTGGCGCTATATCGAAGCGGGCATCATTCAGCGCGCCCGGTTGCTCAATCTGCTGCTCGAAGATCTGTACGGGGCGCAGGATCTTTTGGCGCATGGCCACTTTCCTGCCGCACTTCTCTACGCCAACCCCGCATTTCTGCGGCCGCTGGTGGGCGTGCGCGTTCCCGCGCACAGCTATCTGCATATGCTGGCTGTCGATCTTGCGCGTTCGCCCGACGGCCAGTGGTGGGTGCTGGCCGATCGCACGCAAGCGCCTTCGGGCAGCGGCTATGCGCTGGAGAACCGAACCATCGTCTCCGATGCTCTACCTGATCTCTTCCGTACTTCGAACGTATTGCGCCTCGCTCCATTTTTCCGTGCGCAACGCGAAGCCCTCACCAACCTCGCCCAGCGCGACAATCCGCGAATCGTATTGCTTACCCCCGGACCACTCAACGAGACTTACTTCGAACACTCCTATATCGCGCGCTATCTGGGATTCACTCTAGTCCAGGGAGCGGACCTGACGGTGCGCAAACGCCGCGTATATCTCAAGACCGTCGACGGACTGGAGAAGGTCGATGTTATTTTGCGACGTGTGGACGATGGCTTTTGTGATCCTCTCGAACTGCGAGGCGATTCGCTTCTGGGCGTGGCCGGTCTCGTCGACGCCATCGTCGCTGGAAATGTGAAGGTGGCAAACGCGCTGGGAAGCGGTCTGATCGAGACGTCCGCGATCATGCCCTTTCTACCTGGGCTCTGCAACCAATTGCTTGGCGAGAAGCTCAAGCTTCCGTCGGTCGCGACCTGGTGGTGCGGGCAAACCTACGCTCTCGATTGGGTGCTAAGCCATCTCGACTCCGTGGTGGTCAAACCGGCCTTTCCATCAAGCGGTATGGAACCGGTCTTTGGGGCCGAACTCCCGCAAGCCGAGAAGGGCAAGTTTGCCGAGCAATTGCGATCCCGTCCCCATGAATATGTGGCGCAGGAGCAAATCACTTTGTCCACTGCGCCGGTGTGGGAGCGCGGATCTCTCAACTCGCGCAGCGTGGTGCTGCGAACTTACGTCCTCAATACCGGTAGCGGGTGGATTGCGATTCCGGGAGGATTGGTACGTGTTGCCGAAGCGGAAGGATCGATCGTCTCGATGCAACGGGGCGGTCACAGCAAGGACGCATGGGTCCTGTGGGACAGCCCCGTCGATACGTTCAGTATGTTGAGGCCGCGGAATGAGCCGGTGGAGTTGCGCCGTGTCTCGCGGGTTGTACCGAGCAGTGTCGCTGACAATGCTTTCTGGCTGGGCCGATATGTCGAGCGAGCGGAAAATATTGCTCGAATCTTACGCGCCATGATCCCTCGCGTGCGGCGCGCAGAGGACGCGGAGCTTGACTGTCTCATCCGCCTGCACCGGTGCCTGGAGTCTCGGCACAGCAAATTGCCAAAGCCTAAACACAGACGTCCGATCTCGGCTGAACTTGAACAGGAAATGACCTCGCTGTTGACGGATGCCAAGCGGCCTGACAGTCTGGCGTGCACTCTGACTGAGGTATCGCGGATTGGCGGCAATATTCGCGAGCGCTTGTCGGCCGATATGATGTTCCTCCTCGGCCAGCTGCGGGACTCAATTCACATCGGACATGGCACAACGTTTCTCGAGTATCCAGCGATGTTGACTGATTGTCTGGAACTACTTTCTGCATTTTCCGGAATGGAGCGGGAAAACATCAACCGGGGATTAGGCTGGTTGTTCATGACCATTGGCCGGCGTCTCGAGCGCGCGATCTATCTGACCCGGCAACTGCGCGAGATCACCGCGCCTCTGACTGAGCAAGACTGGTCACTTTTGGAATGCCTGCTTGAGGTTGCGGATAGCTCTATGACCTACCGGACTCGCTACTACACGACCCTGCAGCCCTTAGCGGTGCTGGACGTTCTCATGGCGGATGAGACGAATCCCCGCTCGTTGGACTTCCAAGTGAGTCACGTCGCGGATCTTTATCAAAAGCTTCCCCGACACCTCCCGGCTGACCTGCGGGCGATGCAGGCCGCGCTGGTATTGTTACGCAGTTTCGATTTGCGAAAGTTAAAGTACCCATTCCCGGGTGAGGCGGCGACGAATGGTTCCGATGGGCTCGCCCGGCTTGCGAGTTTCCTGCGGGAGCTGGAAGGATTGCTGCCTTCCTGGTCGAATAACTTATCGAGCAGGTACTTCAGCCACGCCCGCACCTTGCCGATCACCATAGGACAATGATCTATAGAATCGTTCACCGGACGACGTACAAATACAAATACCCCGTCTCCGTGGGAACCCACGTGGCGTGCCTGAAGCCGCGCGCTTTGCCGCACCACCAGCTGGCGCACAGCGAGCTGCGTATCCAGCCGTGGCCGGCAACGCGCACCGAGCGTGTGGATTTTTTTGGGAACCGTCTCTGCTTTTTCACCATTCAGGAGCCGCACAGGGAATTAGTGGTAGAGGCGCACAGCGAAGTGATAATGAATGGGAACGCGACGCCTTGGCCTCGACTGCCGCTGCCTTGGGAAGAAGCAGCCGAATCGGTTCGCAACGATCGGAGCCCTGCGGGTCTCGAAGCCTACCAGTTCGGATTTGAATCGCCGCGCATCCGGGTACGTCCGGAGTTCGCCTCTTATGCGCTCCAGTCGTTTACTCCCGGGCGGCCAATGCCGGAGGCGCTTCTGGACCTGACTGCACGCATCCACACGGACTTTCGCTTCGATTCGAAAGTGACCAACGTCCGGACGCCAACTGAAGAGGTCTTCAAGAAACGGCGGGGCGTGTGCCAGGATTTTGCACACCTGCAAATCGCCTGCCTCCGCTCCTTGAATCTCGCGGCACGGTATGTAAGCGGATACCTTCGAACCTATCCACCTCCCGGGCAGCCGAGGCTGGTGGGCGCCGATGCATCCCACGCCTGGGTGTCTGCTTATTGTCCGAGAATCGGCTGGCTTGACATGGATCCGACGAACAATCTTGTCCCCTCGAACGGCCACGTGACGCTCGCCTGGGGCCGGGACTACGGTGACGTAAGCCCTCTTCGCGGTTTAATCCTGGGCGGTGGAGCTCATACGCTCAAAGTCGCCGTTGACATGGAGCCGCTCGATTCCTAGTTGTCGGCAGAGCCAATACCCTGCCTGAGTTTTTTATCTTGTTCATGCCTGACGGAGCTGTGGCATACTCTCCGCGATTTCATCCGTCCAGACTTTAAAGCTCTCCAGAGTGTTTTGGCCGAACGTGGTCGCGATGGCGACATCGGCCGCGTCGCGGCCTCGCGCGATGAGCACTCGTCCAATCCTGGGCACGTTGTTTCGTGGATCGAACGTGTGCCATGCGCCACCGAGATAGACTTCGATCCACGCTGCAAAATCCATTACGCCGTAAGGCGGCAGCGTGCCCATGTCGCCAAGGTATCCGGTGCAGTACCGCGCCGGAATATTCATGCAGCGGCAGAGCGCGATAGCCAGGTGGGCGTAGTCGCGACAGACACCTACACCCTCGTTGAACGCCTCCCAAGCTGTCCGCGTGGGGCGCGCTTTCTGATAATCGAAAACGATATGGTTGTGTACGAAATCGCAGATTGCCTGGACGCGTGACCAACCCGGCGTCAACTGACCAAATCGTGACCACGCCGCGTCGGATAGTAGATCGGTCTCACAGTACCGGCTGCCCAACAGAAAGACCAGAGTATCTTCCGGCAATTCTTGTAAAGCGTGCTGTCGAGCGGAGGTCGTCACCGCGTCGGTTTTTCCCGAGTCTTTAACCACCCCGGTGCTCTTCAGGCAAATCCTCCCGACGGGCGCAACAATCCGGGTGCACCAGTTTCCAAAGCCGTCCCGATACGCCGTGATTGGTGTTTTCGGATCAGTGGTCAAGCAATCGGGAGTGACGAGATCCGAGGCGCGGGAGTAATGCACGTTGACCATGAGGATCATCGGCGTCTCCTGGGGACAGTAAAAGACTAATTCAAAGCCGACTTGAATCAACATTCAGGATTCCTTCCGTCAACGATCTCAGGACTTTCAGTTTTCGAAGACCGAACCGGCGCACTGAACACGTACTACGACAGTCCGGCCACCGCCCTTACCCCATCTTACAGTGATGATGCGCCTTGCGGAGGATGGCGCGACGTTCACAAGTGCTCGGTGCGAAGAACGATTCAGCCACCATTCGAGACATATCCACTATCTTCGGAATTACAGGCGGCTTGTTCGCTTGTTCCACATTAGTCCGCGCTGAGTTGAATTCAGAGGGCTACAGTGGCTTTTATGGACTCGTACTTATTCAATGCGAAGCGCTGGTCGTCAGCGGTATCATAGAACTTCCAACTCATCATGTCCGGCACTGAGAAGAGGATCTGATCGCTTGATTCTCCTGTGGTCCACTCGTGTAGTTGCACCAAAAAGACGCCTTCACTGACCTTGCTGATAATCTGTCCTTGCCATTGGAGTTCGTTATTCTTGAAGCTGAAGAAAAACTTCCCTACGAAATCGTGTGGCTTGGTGAGTTTCTTCATAGACTGTGTTCCTCCATCTTCACGGGGTCAAGATCGCTGAGGCAATCGGCCGAGGCCTGAAGGTGCCGGTCGTCTCCAAGTCTCCTGAGGAGGCAGGCAAGCACTTTGGTTGGCTCGGTTCTTCGTGGGCGCCGACGTTCCCGTGTCCAGCGCACTCACGCAGGAACTGCTGGGATGGCGCCCAACAGGGCCTGGGTTCATTGCGGATCTAAACGCGATGAAATATTTCGAACACGCGTCCCAAAAAGCGGAAAGCCGCGTTACTGGCCTTCCCGTTCTTCTCGCCATACTTGCTCCATGATGTCGTCGGGAATATTCCCTGGGGGCTCCAGCCACGGAACCGCCTCCGTCGGCAAATGCCTCTTTCACGCCAATCCCAAGAAAAAGTTAGCGCCAAGCGAGACGCTGTGGAGGGCGAACTTCATCCCAGCGTCGCGCCCGGTCTGGCGCCGCCTTTGAATTTGCAGCCTCGTGCGGTCGAGGCGACGGACCTGAAGCGGCTCACGTAGAACTTCCGGGGAACTTGGGAAAGGCAATCGTATTGACATGTGAATGACATGAAAGTATGCTTCTGACATGTCCAAGATGATACAGCTTCGTAATGTACCCGATGCCCTACATCGTGGCCTGAAAGCTCGCGCTGCTATGGCAGGTATGTCGCTTTCGGACTATCTGTTAGCGGAGATCAAAGAAATCGCGGAGAGGCCAACGCTGGCGGAATTGCGAGAGCGGCTGCACAAACGTAAGCCGGTTTCCGCGCAGATCGATAGCGCTCACCTGGTGCGAGAAGAGCGCGAGGCGCGATGATCGTCCTGGATGCGTCGGCCGCAGTTGACTGGCTTCTTCAGACATCTGCGGGGCGGAGCATCGAGAAGCGAATTTATTCGCGCAACGAAACGCTACACGCGCCTCACCTCCTAGATCTCGAGGTCACGCAGGTACTAAGGCGTCTCGCATTGCAACGAGTAGTGCCGGTACTTCGTGCTGACGAGGCGGTCCGCGATCTACTGGATCTTCGTATTACTCGGTATCCGCATGTCGTGCTCCTGCCACGAATTTGGCAACTGCGTCACAATCTTTCTGCCTACGATGCTGCCTACATTGTGCTCGCCGAAAAACTCGGAGCTGCACTGGTTACACGGGATGGTCGACTCGCTTCTGCTTCGGGCCATGCCGCCGCCGTCGAGCTCTTCTAATCCGACGAATCGCGTCACTCACCCACTGATCGTCTATATTTCGGCGAGGCACAACTCGCCAGAAGAATTCCAGCCACTGCGGCGAGGGATTCGCAGCAGAACCTGCTTAGATTTTGTGCAATAACGCCGCTCAACGTGGCTAAAGCTGGGTTCGCGTGCCTACCCGCTTGCGCGTCGAAAAAGCTTGAAGCTTGCGAATCAGACCGCTAGAATGGTCGTGTCGTTGTGAGCCGCGGTATGTATCCGCAGGAAGTTTCTGCCTAGTTTCGGGATCCATAGTTCCATTCAAAACAAAATTTGACTAGCTTTCGGCTCTCCAAGGTCGCGGGAGCAGGTCCCGCCATTCGCCCTGAAGCCGCCGATTGCTGCAGATGGAGGCGCTATGGAGATAGGTGCAGCAAAACCGTGGGTGCGGGCCACCTGCGGGGAGACATTGCCGACTGGCGAGATCCTCGATCTGGTGGCCGCGCCAGATGGAGAGGGACTCCATCTTCTTCGGTGGGACGCCGAGCAAAAGCCGGTTATCGCTCCGAACATAGAGTGCGGTGGTGTTCTGTATCATCCCGGCAACTTGCACCCGAGCATCCTTCAGGCGGTGAGGTTTCCAAGCGGTGCGGTCGAGTACGGTACCGACGCCGAACTTTTCGGGAAAATCTCCGGCGTATGCGGCAAGTACGCGGGTCTGCCGGAAGACTTGGCGACCTACTCAACTTGCTTTATCCTCGCCTCGTCAGTCCCCGAACTGCTGCCCATCCCGCTTACGCTCTGTGTGAGCGGCGCGCCCGTACACCAGATCCACAAATTATTTGGGCTGATCCGCGAGTTGGTTTGGCGAGGGCTTCAGGTAGCTGAACTCAGCCGTCGCCTTCCGCTGATGGCGACGCAGCGATAGGAGAGAGAGATTGATGGCGCGGCTCAACCAAACTCGGTGCTTTGCATCATCTTGGCTCGATAACGTGAAGTTCCTTGACCATCCGAAGTGTCGCCCAGAGGCGCGCGTGTCCATACGCGGTCTGCTCTGTATAAGGAATAACCGGCAGCGCTGCCACAATGGCCTCAAGATATTTTCGACGCCTGGACTTGTGCGGTTCTGCCCCACGCTCTACTCCGTGCCACAGCTCCGCCACAGTGATGGCTGCGACTTCAAAGCGATCATTTGGTCGCGATGCTGCCCAGGCGGCGAGATCAAAGACGCCCCTTTCCCCGCGAATCATGACGTCGACGTCGAGAACGATCACCATTTGTCAGCCGGGGGCTTAGC
>Ga0209010_1000210_pt1 | contig 21278 bp, 16 predicted proteins | sample BlaSpr_A8_OM1_O3_FD_187985 | JGI IMG/M metagenome (GOLD analysis project Ga0209010, IMG submission 187985) | Forest soil microbial communities from Thunder Bay, Ontario, Canada - Black Spruce, Ontario site 2_A8_OM1_O3 (SPAdes) (version 2) | ecosystem: Environmental > Terrestrial > Soil > Boreal...
CCCAAGAAAGATGGAACCGCAGGAAAGCTGGTCGCCAAGGGAACCACCAAAGCCACCTACAAGCCTACCGGTCGCGACAGCGGCTTTGAGGCCACGGATCTGGTGAAAGGCATCAAGTACAAGAAGAAGGCCATCACGCTGGCTGGCGGAAAAGAGTACTGGTTTACGGTAGTTTCAAACTGCACGAACTCCAGCGACTCAACCTGCTCGGCCGGAATCCGCTATTTCCTGTCCGATATCGAGGATGCGAAAGCCATCAACGCCTTCGGACCGAAAGAGCCGGTTGATCAGTCGGAATTCAATTCTCCGACTTTCGGCTTTGCTTACGTGAATACCGAAGAGGTCTGCAACGGTAGCGGCATCGGTTGCGACCGGTTCTCGGCTGGTATTTTGGGCACAGCAGCAGCGAAGTAACTGGATTCACTTATTCTTGGGGCCGATTCAGACAGAGTATCGCTGACATTGGCGCTATCTGGGATATGGGAGAAGGTCGGTGGAATCACTCCGGTCTTCTCCCAGTTTTTTGTACCAGTTTTTTGGGCTGGCGAGCTAGACGCGACTGCCGTCTCGATGACTTCATCCCACCGCTACAGCTTAGGGACCATTTGGCAATTCGTCCATCCCAATCAACGCCTTTGGCCCGGGCGTGGCTGCGTCAGTATTGGCTGTATACCAACATTGGCAGCGCCCAGCTGAGTTCTCATGGAGTGTACGCCGCGGCTGCAGACGCGCGAATTTGGTGTGTTACGATTTCAATTGATTTCCTTTGGGGGCCTGGTAACTATGGGTTGTCGTTGGTTGGCTTTAATCCTGTTTTCTTCGCTTGCCTTGGGGCAGTCGCCTGCCCCTGCACAGGGAGGGCAAGGCAGCAGTCAGACTTCGAACGGTGCCAAGTCCATGCCTTCTCCAGCAGCCGCCTCCAGCGTGCCCCAGGATGCTCCCGTAATCACAATTGATGGCCTCTGCAGTGCCGATTCAGCCGGGGATGCTAAATCGGACCCCGCGTCTCCAAAACAAGAGACCACGAAATCAGCGTCTGGCTGCAAGACCGTCGTCACCCGCGAACGCTTTGAGCGGATTACCGATGCACTCAATCCAAACATGAAGATTCGGATTAAGTACGCCATGGCGAAAGCCTTCCCCGACGCTCTGCTCTTTGCTCAAAAGGCCCAGGAGCTCGGACTCGACAAAGACCCAAATTTTGCAGAACTCATGAAATGGAAGTACTTGCAAGCCGAGTCCCAGCTCTTTACTAAGTACCTCCAGGACAAAAGCAAGAACATGTCGGACGGCGAAGTTGAAAAGTACTACAAGGACCATCCTGAAATGTTTGAGCAGCTAGAGCTGGTACGAATTTTCATTCCCAAGCGAAAGGGCGAAATCCCCAACCCGGGAACTCAGCCCAAAGTGAATCTGGCTGAGGAAGCGGAAATGAAGGCAGAAGCGGAGAAAATTCAAAAGAGAGCCGCGGCCGGCGGCGACTTTGGAAAGCTGGAGGACGAAGTTTACAAAGTAGTCGGGGTTCCCAACGATGCGCCCAGTGTCAATGTTGGCAAAATGACTCGTGACCAAGTTCCCGAACAATACCTGAAAGTCCTATTCGAGCTGCAACCCGGTCAAGTTTCGCAAGTGGTTCCGGGCCCTCAGGGATGGCACATTTTTAAGGTCGTTTCCAAGCAGATGTTGTCATTGAAAGACGCCAGGCCCATCGTCGAAAGGCTGCAACTGAAGGAGTGGAAAGACTCGCTGAAGGGTTCGATCAAAGCACAGTTCAGTGACGTCTACTTTGCGGGTGCGGACCAGCCCGAGCGGAATTCTGACATCGACGACGTGCAGTAAGGGCATTCGATTCATAGAGCAGCGCGGAAACTGTCGGGCCAAAGCCCAGAGGCTCTGCGTGGGATTCTTTCTCTCAGCTCCGTTTTCGACTCCAAATTCCCGTGGAGCCTTGGGGCCGTCGGTTTCGAGCCAAAATCTGACGCCCGCTAGCATCAACCATTCGAATGGATCGAAGACACACAGGTTCTACAAGTCTCCTTTGCTTATTGCTGGCTCTGATCACGTTGGCTGTTTATGCCCGGGTCGAGAGAAATTCTTTTGTCGAGTTCGACGATCAGTCCTACATCGTCCAGAACCAGCACGTGCGATCCGGAGTCAACTGGAAGACCATCCGATGGGCGCTCACTTCCATCGAGCAGGATAACTGGCACCCGCTCACTTGGCTTTCCCACGCGCTTGATTGGCAACTCTACGGAGCGAATCCCGTCGGCCATCATGCGACTAGTGTCCTACTTCATGTGCTTAATGTTGTATTGCTGTTCCTGTTGCTGCAGCGCGCGACGGGCCAGACCGGACGAAGCTTGCTGATTGCTCTGTTATTTGCCCTGCATCCCCTCAATGTGGAATCTGTTGCCTGGGCGGCGGAGCGCAAGAATGTCTTGAGCACATTGTTTTTCCTGCTCACGATCGGCGCCTACGGCTGGTACGCTCGAAAACCTAGCGTTAAACGTTATCTCGCCTTCGCCAGCTTCTTTGTGCTAGGACTGGCATCGAAGCCCATGGTCATCACGCTTCCGTTCGTATTGCTGCTCCTTGACTACTGGCCGCTGCAACGAATCAAGACGTGGAGCCATCCGCCAGCACTAAGGCCGACTGGGCGGAAGAATCGCAAACAACAATCAGACGCTAAAGATTCCAACCTCGCCTTCCCAACGCCTCAGGCATCGTTCCCCCAGCTTGTCCTGGAAAAACTGCCTTTGCTGATTCTCTGTATCGGCAGCGCCGTCATCACGATTGTGGCTCAGCAGTCCGCAGGAGCGGTACGCTCATTTGACAGATTTCCATTTGACGTACGTCTGGAAAATGCCATTTACGCCTATGCGATGTATCTGTGGAAAGCTATCTGGCCCCGGCTCGCCCTTTATTATCCCCATCCAGTGCACACACTTGGTGCGTGGCAGATTGCATTAGCGTTCTTGTTTCTTGTAAGCGTCAGCGCTCTCGCATGGAAGGAACGCAGGTCCCGCCCATATCTGGTAACCGGCTGGCTTTGGTACCTGGGCACGCTGGTACCCGTGATCGGAATCATGCAGGTCGGCGACCAAGCAATGGCAGACCGTTATACCTACATCCCGATGCTCGGGATCTTCGTCATGTTAGTTTGGCAGGCTGCCGATTGGGCGGACGACCGAGGAGTCGCTCTCAGATTTCGCGTAGCGGTGACGCTGCCCATTCTCGCGGTTCTGGCGGTCCTTACGTGGCGTCAGATTGGGTACTGGCGCAGCAACTACGATCTGTGGTCACACACCCTTGAAGTTACAAAAACGAATTTCCTTGCTGAGGCGAACCTCGCGCACGCCTTGCTGGTGCTTGACCGTCCCGAGGAAGCGCTGCTTCACTACCAAGCCGCCGTGAACCTGAGGCCATCGGATCCGATTCGGCGCGTGGATTTTGCAGTCGCTCTCGCAGAGTGCGGGCGTCTGCAAGACGCGATCGAGCAATACCAGACTGCCATTCAACTCTCTTCGGATGACAAAATGCGGGCCCGCACCTACGAGAGCCTCGGCGCGTTGTACGGCGCCCTTGGGGATTACTCGAAAGCACGAGAAAGTTATAAGCAGGCCTTGCAGGCCGATCCTGAATGGGCGGATGAAATGATCGCCCACCTCAATCAGAGTATTGCTACCCAAGCTTCAGCCGAAGATTACATGCAACTCGGTCTTCTGCTCGAGCAGACTGGTAAAGTCGCCCGGGCGCGCGATGCTTACGAGAATGCCCTAAAGCTTGACCCTCGACTGGAGGAAGCACGACAATCACTCGACGCCATGACGCAACGAGACAAGTAGGGCAGACGGCTGGCAGCATCACGTACCCGCCGCGAACAAGTTGTACAAGGTACTATAAAATACAGGTTCGCTTGGACGAGAAGCACCTCGCCCTTCGAGATAAGGAACTGTGACAAGCTTCTACGTGGAGAACTTTGGCTGCCGGGCTACGCAGGCGGATGGAGCCGCCATCGAGCGGCAGTTCGAGGAGCGCGGTTTGGCTCGAGCCGGCACACCTGCCCGATCGGAAATCGTGATCTTGAACACGTGTACCGTGACCGCGGCAGCGGATCAGGATGCGAGGGCGGCCATCCGCCGCATCCGTCGCGAAAACCCGGGCTGCCAAATCGTCGTGACCGGATGCTACGCACAGCGGGCGCCTGAGGAAGTCGCATCGATTCCAGGGGTGGCCCATGTTATCGGTAATTCTCACAAACATCAGTTGGCGGAAATCGTAGTCGCTTCCGGCCAGTACGATGATGCCGCAAGCGTTGCTGCACGCTGTGGCTTCGTGCCTCTTTCGAACTTGACGCCGCTCGCCCGAGGCGACATCTTCGTCTCCGACATCTTCGCCCACACCGAGTTGCTGGCCGCGCCGGTTTTTGACGGCGGCGGGCCCGGAACGAATAATGACCGTACGCGTCCCAACCTGAAGGTGCAGGATGGCTGCGACAACCGCTGCTCTTTTTGCGTGATTCCCTCGGTGCGCGGGCAGAGCCGGTCTTCGCCGTTAACCCAAATCGTTAGCGAAGTGAATGCCCTGGTCAAAGCGGGCTATCGCGAAGTCGTGATTTCTGGAATTAACTTGGGCCGGTGGGGGCGCGACCTCGAGAGGCCCTTGCGCTTTGAAGATGTGATCCATGAGATTCTGGATCGGACGAATCTCGAGAAGTTGCGCATTTCGTCGGTGGAACCGATGGACTGGAGTGATGAGCTGATCGGCTTGATCGCCAAATCTGCGCGCATCGCCAAGCATGCTCATGTGCCCATGCAATCAGGTAGCGACCGCGTGCTGCGGGCTATGCATCGCAAGTATCGTCCGTGGCATTATCGCGAGAAGCTCTACAAAATTCGGGCGGCCATACCCACAGCCGCGATTGGCGCGGACGTGATGGTAGGATTTCCTGGCGAAAGCAAAGCCGATTTCGAAGAAACCCGGCAGCTGATCGAAGAACTGCCTCTCACTTACCTGCACGTATTCACTTATTCCTCGCGTCCGGGGACGCCGGCGGCACTTATGCGAGATCAGGTGCCGGTACAAGTTGCTCGCGAACGCAATCGGATTCTGCGTGATCTGGCCGCGCGGAAAAAACTGGCGTTCATGCTGGCTTTTGTGGGGAAGACGGTGGAAGCGATCACGTTGAATGTATGCGATGGCGAATCCACCGAAGCGTTGACGGACAACTATCTGAAGCTGCGCCTGCAAGGACAGCACCAGTCGAATCAGTGGATGAAAGCGCGAGTCGAGCAAGTCGCAGCCGGCGCGCTGATCGCGACCTGTGCGGCTGCGTAGTTTTTTGAGCTGCGATTCCGATGTCTACCCATCTGGCAGGTCGTAGCAATCCAGTTCCGGCATGGGGAAGTCTTTACGATTGTCGGTCATTAGCGTGCATCGTTGTTCGATTGCAATGGCCGCGACGATGGTGTCCGCAAGAGTGAGGGTACGTCCTTTTCTTGCGTATTTGTATTTGAGACTTCCAGCTAGCCGTCCCGCGGTGGTGGTCAGCGCGTAGCAATCAAGCAGGCCCAGGAATTCCTCGGTCCGTGCCTTTTCTTCTGGACGCATGCCCGCATACAGTTCGGCGACGTTCCAAGCTGTAGTGGCCAGGCTGTGCCCGCCACGAGCGAGTTCGGCGAGCAGTTCGCGTCGTCCGCGACGCAACCGCAGCACGTCGATAAGTACCGATGTGTCGAGCAACAAGCGCATCAATCAGTGCTTCAGGTCGAACGTTGGGACCGCGTTGGCTTCTTTGCTTTGTGCTGTGCTGCTCTCCGCCCTTCACTCTCAGTTCGTAGTTTCCGCACCCAGGGGGCCGCGCCACCGGCCAGTTCAGGATGATCTTTGGCTTTCCATGCGGAGTGCTTGTTATCCAGAAAATGCAGCAGCTTTTGCCGGCGAACTTCCTCGCGCGCTGTTTCGACCAGGAAGGCGCTTCGTCCTCGCGGACCAACCAAGGCATCGATCTCCCGGAGCAAGTCTTCGGGTAACAAAACATGGGCGCGTTTGGTGTTCATATGTGCTTAGTTAGTGTGCCTATTCTATGTGCCTTTGTCAACATACGGCTTCTTGCAGCCCCCGTTAACACAGGCCCCACGAAGAGGAATCAGCAATCCCTACGCCGAGCGGAAGAACCAGGTCATTCCCCAGGAATAAAAAGCGATGATGATGAGAATGTTCAGGGGCATGCCGAAAACAATGTAGAGCACGGGCATGAAGAGAACGGTTTTTTGCAGAAACAAAGCTTGCAAGAGAATCTGCAAGGGCAGGAATAATGCCAGATGAGCCATGGTGACGGCGGTGAGGAAGGCCTTTTTCAGTAAACCGAAATCGAAAATGTAGTAAGTCAGTCCGAATAACAGAGGAACGGTGGAAATCAATGCAATCCCCGCTGTGACCAGCCCTTGCATATAGCTGTCGGGGGTGTGAGGAAAGCGGGCAGGGAGAAGCGCGAAATATGCAAGGGCTGTAACCGGAACGACCAGAACTCCGCGCAGCAGGTACATCAAAGGGATGAATTTGCCGGACAGAAAAAAGCTGACGGCGAAGAGCGCCAATGTAGCGGCCAAGGTTAGCCACCAGGCTTCAGCGCTTGGCAGCACCGGCTCCATGCGGAGGTAGGGAATGTCGAAGCGGAGGAAAGACGTGAGATGATGTTCGGCGAGACCGAGACTGGCACGCAAGGGCAGGACCCGAATCCCAAAGGTCAAAACACGATTCCATAAATGGCAGAGTTTCGGCAGAAACGCTAGCCAGATCGATGTAAAGAATACGAACAGAAATATAGCGGTGACCAGATTCATGGGGCCAAGACGGAAGTGGGTAAGCGCTCGGTGCATGGGAATGACGCCGCCTCGGTGCCCGCGGGTGGGGACGGGATCCGTCGCCTTCGAGGCATCAGCCGATTTCTCGCGCAGCTTAAAACTCTCGAAAGAATCCAAAGCTAGCTCCGCTTCTTTCGTAGTAGGGGCTGTGATAGTAGTCCCCCACTAGATTTACTCCCCAGCTTTCCCCCACCCACCGCCGCCACGTTACCGTTAAAGTCTGACTCTGAAAATCGTTGAGACTCGCGGTTGGTCCGACGAGTTGATAGGCCTCTACGCCAAAACCAGCGCGCACCGTAAGGTACTGTCGCTGGCTTCGTCCATGGGTCAAGGCCACAAAACCCGCCGGCGAGAAAACCGACCCCGGATTGCTGACGTTGAAGCGAATTCCCTCTTCAAGAATCCAAGGCGTCGTGAAGTAGTAAGTGCTGCCAATGAAGAAACTGTGATCGCGGTGGACGTCCTTCGCAGCGTAGTAACCGAAACCGAAAGTTGTGATCAACTGCTTGTGAGCCAACCATTTCTTATTGACGAATCCATCTCCACGAAAGCGCGGCCAGAAGAAGCCTCCGACACTGGACCCAACCGTCAGCGAGCCATACCAGTCCGGATTGAAGTTATAGGTATCGCCCGCAGCGAGGTATACCCCAGCGTCGCCAAATTCGTGCTGACCATTGACTTCGGCATTCCAGATATTCTTTCCCTGTGCGATCGCGCCGCGAGCGTATCCACCCGCCCAGTAACCGAAGCCGTTGGTCAGGCTCAGATAGTCGCCGCCGGCTTCAACATAGTTGGTCAACTGCTTCGGTCCAGGTTGCGGCGGGACATCCGCGCCCGGCTGCTGGGGCGAAGTTTGCTGGTCACTGGTTTGCTGATCACCGGATGAGGCAGCGCTGGCCAAAGCGGAGCTTGATGAAACTGAATTGATCGAAGTGGCGTCGGACACAGCGCTGTCCTGGGCTCGTGCGCCTGGAACCATGGCACAGCCCCAGAGCAAGAGGGTTGCCACGAATCGAAGCCGGCGATGGTGACTGATCGTCATTTCGCTAGCGCCTCGGTTTCAAAGCGGAGTTCTCTTCCTTCCCCGCCGATGACCATCCAAGCGTCGGTATCTCGAACCACCTTGGCTGAGCCCTCTATGATTTTCGGCTGAGCAAAACTGCTGGCAGGAATTTTCCAGGTCTCGTGTTCAAGAGTCTGAGGATGAGTTGCTTCAAACGTAATCAGCCCCCCGTTATCTGAGACTTTCCATTTCACCTGCTTGCGGGAATTCAGGAAGTTTGCGAGTTCGGTCATCGTGTACCAGCGAAATTGTCCGTCGGCCTTCAGCCGGCCGGTTTGTTCCATCCAGCGATCTACCACATTGTGGTATTGCAGAATTCCCGGAGGATGGAAATAGACCAGCCTCACCGTACGGTGGTCGACCGCAAAGTCCGTGACGGCCGCAAGCCAGCGATCGATTTCATCGCTGGAATATCCTTCCGTACTCATTTCCTCGAAGCCGGCGGCTCGGTCCAAATGCGAGATGGGAAAAGCCCAGACGTTGCGGGCTTCGCGTTCGCCATTGCGATACCCTTGCGTCGGCCCCATTCCGGTATCGCCGGTGAAGTAATAAGCGACAAAACCGTGAGCCTCCAGCCAGTGCGTAACCCATGGCGGCTGATTGCCGTTGGGAGCGGAATATTCTTCAACTGGTTTGCCGGTGGCCTTCTCTAAAGAATTCTGGTTTAGCGCAAGGAACTGTTCCAAGTCTTTCGGGTTGTCGGTTTCGACGTGAGCGGAAAAGTAGTCATGAATCCAACCGCCGTGGCTGCCAATTTCATAGCCCAGCTTCACGAATTGGTTGATCAGCCTTTGGCTGACAGGATTGTGATCAACATCGAAACCCTTTTTGTCACCAAACTTTCCAGCATCGGGCCCGGCGGTGATGTGAATTGAGTATGGTCCCTGTTGCAGCAGGGTCCACGAACTCATCTCCTGCAGCGGCTTGATGGCGGCGTTGGAGTCAACGTGCCAGTTCAGCACCAGCCCGCCGACTCCATCCGGCACGGGCATCAGGTAAGGCAAGGACAGCGCATGACTCGCGAAATACCTGAGAAAAGCGTGCAGCAGCAAGCCGTCAGTGCTGCCTTTTAGATATCCCAGAGGCAGATTCACAAACAGGACAGCGCCTTTTTGATAGGGCTGTCGACCGGCCACGAGTCCATCGTTGGAGCGGAATAAAACCTCGCCGCCGTAGTCGCCGGCAGTTACGAAGCTGGGATATTGGAGATCGCCGTATTTATAGCGCCTGAGCTCGACCTCGAAATTTCCGCCGGAGGTAATGGGTGGGCCATTCTTCCTTACGGAGGCACTGGTTTCCCCATGAAACGGATAGTATTTTCCCGGGGGTATTTCCAGCTGGCTGACAATCACGTTGGTGCTGCTGACTCCGCTCCATTGGATCGTCTGGTCGCCAAGCTTGTCGTAGAGAGCGTAGTCCACGCCCGCCAGGTCCGATAACCGGGAACGTCCGGCGGCATAAGTGCCATTCAGAGAGAAGGTGCCGGCATCATAGACCAGCATGAGTTTTCCGCCGTCGGCCACAAAGCGATGTAGTGTGGCGACGAAAACATCGCTCGCCTGCTGGTGGATGGAATCGGGCAAAATCACTCCCGCGCATTTCGACTCTCCCCAAAGAGGACGAAGAAACTCAGAGTCATGGACTGGAACCACATGAAGTCCTTCTTCGCTACCAGCGTCAAGCCACATCGTGACTTTAGGATTGGAGAAACTGGTGCCGTCGGGCACCAGCAGGAGCAGCCGATCGGCGGTAGAGCGAAAGCGGTCGTGGGTTGCCCAGGACCAAGCGATCAGGGCCCCGAGAATCAGACAACCGGTCGCGAAGATAATCCGCATCCGCGTCATGCGATGGCCACCACCTGGCCATGTTCGCGCGCCCACAACGTGCCAAACACTGCCACACCCTCTTCAAGTTCAATCCTTGGCGCACTGACCGTCGTAGGATGTTCAAGCGTGCCGCATTGGGTTCCGGTTGCGATGGCGAGTTCGCGTTCGGCAATCACCGGCCCATGAATGGTGCAGTGCGGCCCAATGCGCATTCTTCTTGCGCTGATCAGGCTTCCTTCCACTGCAACGCCATCCGCGATGACCGCATCCTCGACGCTCTTGACACTGCCGTAAATTCGCGCACCCGAGTGAACGTACAACTTGCCGCGGATCAGAATGTCGCCGACGATGACCTGACCGGCCTGAACTTCGAAGTCGCCGTCGTGCTGAAAACGATGAGGCGTTCCGCCGTCTGCGAGGTTCGGTTGCGGAGGCGATGCCTCCGGGTCGACGGCGACGCGCCCAATTTCAATGCGGGGAGCGTTCAGCCGTCGAAAACTGCAGCCCGCGCGCAGCTGTATGAGCGAGTCCGAAGAAATACGTCCGTAGAGATTGCAGTCAAGGTCAGCGGTGAATTCGCCGACGGCATGAACCCAGCGCAGCACACGACTTGACGCGCCCAGGTGAACATTTTTTTCTCCCAGGATCGCGCGGAAGTTGTTCTTCACTCCGCCAATGAATTGGCCGCCGGCGTAGATGTCCTTCGAAAATCTGGCTTCAGCCGGCAGGGTTAGGTCAACGTCCGCTCCCATCACCAGGTGGGTTGCGTCTCGTTGCTGTAGCACCAGCACCAGGGGTTCGTCGACGCGGCCGAGCACAACATATTCCTCGCCGTCAGGAAGCGCGCCGGTTGCCGTGGTTCCGGCGGCTACGCAGCCTTGCATGATCGGTTCGAGTCCCTTGATGTAGCTGCGAAAGCTATCGGAAAAATAACGAATCTCGCCCGCATTCTGCTGCACTACGCTAAGCGGTAGCGCGTCCGACTTCCGGCGCAATTCCATCAGTGTGGGAATCAGAGGCAGCACGAACATCAGGCTGACCATACAAACCAGAGCGGCCACTGCGAGGTACGGATTCACAAGACCTTCCGAAAGCGCTCGGTCTTGTCCCAGTGGAACTCAGCGCCGGTCACGAGGTCGCTGATTTGAACCGCCGCGGCACGCGAGACGGAGAAAATGCTGACCGCAAATCCCAGAATGAGGAAGGGCAGCAGGCAAATTCGTTTGCGCGTCCCATCCAGCCGAGCCGCGGCGGCGATCTCAAAGAAAGCCGCAAGATTGCCAATGGCGGCGTAAGCCGTCAGAGAAAGCAGGGCGATCACACCATGCAGCGGAGCCACGCCTTGGTAAAACACCGCCAGCGCCAGCCCCCAGCCGATGAGCGTGACCGGTGCCATGGCGTACACTCCCAGGAGCAAAGTTCCATCAATGCGTTCGCGCAGCGTGGCGCGATTCTTGCCCACGAGCAGATGCACACCGTAGGTGACCATGGCTTGGTTATGTCCCTTGGCCCAGCGCATGATCTGCTTGACACGAACCGGCCAAACTTCGGGGACCTCTTCATAACATTCCGATCGATTCTGGTACACGGTTTTCCAGCCATTCAGCAAGAGTCGATAGGTGAGGTCGGTGTCTTCGGTGAGCGAATTCTCATTCCATCCCCCAATTTCCCGCAGAGCGCTGAGCCTCACTCCTGCTACTGTGCCGCCGTGCTGCGGCACCAAGCGGAGGTTCATGCGCGCCTGCTGATCGACCTGATAACCGCCCGACCGTTCGAGATCCAACAGGCGCGTGAGCAAGTTCGTTCCGGCATTCATAGGCACGACCCGACCCATCACGCCGCCCACTTCGATATCAAAGAACGGCGCAACCAGTTGCTTGATCAGACCCGCCCCGGGGATGTAATCCGCATCGAAAATCAGGATGACTTCGGTGGTCACCATTTCCATGGCGTCTTTTAATGCCGCCGCCTTCCCGCCTTTGCCCCCGGCGCGATGAAACGCCTGAATGCGTCCAGGAAACTCTTCCACAAACTTGTCGATAATCTCGCGGGTACCGTCGGTCGAACGGTCGTTCACCGGAATCACCAGCATTTTGTCCGCGGGATATTTCACCGTCATCAAGGCTTCAAGAATGTGAGCGATGACTTTCTCTTCGTTGTGAGCCGCCACCAGCACGGTGACGGGTGGCCAGTCGGCTGTGTCAATGTCGATGTAAGGGTGCCGCTGGAAACCGAAGAGTCGATTCAGCGTGAAGTAGTAGTGACGGCCCGTATAGACGCAAATCACGAAAACAATGATGTACAGAACATAGATCATGACGAGCAACCACCGCCCGGCTGCAGGTTTCTTCGGATCACTTCTTACCTGCCGCGGCCGTGCGCGCTTTCTCTTCGGCGTCGCTCTTTCGGCGCCGGGGATGCGGCCGGGGCGCAAGCTTAAACTGCTTGTCGGCCTCTAGTAGTGGAGTCTTTTTCGCATACCAGCGCGCCACCGCCTCGACGATTCTTTCCGAACTGTGACCATCTCCATAAGGATTCTCGCCCTCGGACATATCCTGATACGCTTCCGCGTCGTTGAGCAGGTGGCTGGTCTCGTTGACAATGCCCTCGCGCGACATGCCGATAATTTTGGCCATACCGAACTGCGAAGCCTCTGGCCGCTCCGTAAGTTTGCGGAGCACGAGCACAGGCTTTCCGAACGTGGGTGCTTCTTCCTGAATGCCACCTGAATCGGTGAGCACCAGAAAACAACGCCGCAACAGGCTGACGAACGTGATGTAGTCGAGCGGCTCCGTCAAGTGGATTCTGTCCGTGTTCTGCAGCAACGCATTCACGGTGCTGCGCACGTTGGGATTAAGGTGCACGGGATAAACGATCCGAATGTCGGGATGCAGCTTGACCAGATCCTTGAGCGCCAGGCACATATGTTCCTGATCCGCGCCCAGGGATTCGCGTCGGTGAGAGGTAACCAGCACGAGCCGGGAATTGTCGTTCGGAATCCCGGCCAGCGGTGTATTCTCCCACGAGTGCGGTAGCACGCTGAGAGCACGCAAGGTATCAATCACGGTGTTGCCCGTGACCACTATTTTCTCCGTAGCCACGCCCTCGGCCAGCAGGTTGTCCCGCGCCAAGGCCGTCGGAGCAAAGTGAATCTCAGTCAGAACCGAAGCCAGTCGCCGGTTGGCTTCTTCCGGAAACGGGTTGTATAAATCATGGCTCCGCAGGCCCGCTTCAATGTGGCCGACAGCTATCTTGCAATAGTAGGCCGCGAGGGCGGAGGCAAAAGCTGTCGTGGTGTCGCCCTGGATCAGCACCATATTGGGCTCAAAGCGATGGCAAGCGTTCTCCACCGTATCCAACACGCGCGCGGTCAGCGAGTTCAGCGTCTGATTGGGACGCATGACATCCAGATCAAAATCAGGCTTGATCTTGAAAAACTGCAGGGCATGGTCAAGCATCGTGCGATGTTGACCAGTGTGAACTACCGCTGTCTCAAATTCATGCGAGCGCTGGCGCAGGGCGTGAATCACCAACGCCAATTTGATTGCTTCCGGCCTCGTGCCGAGGACCGCGATGATCCGACACTTCATGGAAATCGCCTGCCGCTTCTTCTACGTTGGGTTCACGATCCAAGCCATTGCCCTGTTGCCGGCACGGACTTGTGGACAAGATTGGACTATCCACGGGTGAACTCTCATTTTGTATTGCATATGCGGTTCGCGAAAGATTACGAAGGTCATGAAAGGTAATGTAGCCGCGCCTGCAAGTGGAGGCGCGGGCGTCCCCGCCTGTGCAAAAACTGCGTCGTTAATCGAACTGGAAGGGCGACAGTTCACTTGCCGCAAAGTGGCGCGGGGTGCCCCTCTGCTGTCGTTTTTGGCAAGCGGCGGGTGCCGGCGGCGATCACATCGCCAGTCCCCTCACAACCTACCCGCATCAGGTCCTTCCGAAATATCCGCCAAGCCGCGTTGCCCTTTTTGGGCGTTTATCGTCTAATCCTTCTTGGCCGCAGCTCACCTACAGCCGCCTGGGAGACCCATCGCATGAGATTCATCCTTAGATTCCCCCACCGACCCCTCATTACAGCCTGTGCTCTTTTAGCTCTGTCCCCGCTCCCCACGAACTTCCAGGAAGCCCCCAAACAGCACGGAATCGCCGTCGAAAACATGGATCCCTCCGTCAGGCCGGGTGACGATTTTTACGATTATGCCAATGGTGGCTGGATCAAACGCAGTCAAATTCCACCCGACCGAAGCCGAATTGGCGTCTTCACCACCCTGGACGACTTGAGCAACAAGCGTACCGTCGGCCTGATTGAAGAAACCGTTAAAGCCAACGCGCCTGCCGGCTCCAACACGCGCAAGATCGCCGACCTCTACACCTCATTCATGGATGAGGCCACCATCGCAGCCAAAGGACTCGCTCCGCTCCGCCCGCACCTCGACGCCATTGCCGCCATCCGCGACAAGCACGAACTGGCCCGAGCCTTGGGTGAGAGCCTTCGGGCCGACGTTGACGCGCTCAACAACACCAACTTTCATACTCCGAACCTTTTCGGACTGTGGGTTGCCCCCGATTTCAATGACTCCGACCACTACGCCCCTTACTTGTTGCAGGGCGGCTTGCAGATGCCCGATCGCGAATACTATCTCGGCGACACCGCCAGCATGCGCGACATCCGCACCAAATATCAGGCCCACGTGTCCGCCATGCTCAAGCTTGCGGGATTCCCCGACGCCGACGCCCGCGCCCAGCGCATCGTTGAACTCGAGCATGCCATCGCAGAAACGCACGTCAGCCTGGCTGAGAACGAAGACATCCAGAAAGCCAACAACCCCTGGAAGCAAGCCGAGTTCACCGCCAAAGCCCCCGGCCTCGATTGGGCTGAGTACTTCCGCGGCGCCGGCCTCGGCAAACAAGCCAGCTTCATTGTCTGGCAACCCACAGCCTTCACCGGTGAATCGGCCTTAGTCGCTTCTACTGATCTCGAAACCTGGAAAGATTGGCTGGCATTCCACGTGACCGAAGCCTATGCTCCCGTGCTGCCCAAAGCGCTATCCGACGAGCGCTTCGCCTTCGTGGGAAAGACACTCTCTGGCACAACCGAGGAGCGTCCACGCTGGCAGCGCGGGGTTGCCCTGGCAAACGTATTGCTCGGCGACGCCATCGGAAAGATCTACGCCCAGCGCTATTTCCCGCCCGAAGCCAAGGCCCAGGCAGACGCCATGGTCGCAAATATCATCGCCGCTTTCCGCAAACGGATCGATGCCCTCGACTGGATGAATCCCGCGACCAAAGCCGAAGCTCAGGCCAAACTCACCAGTCTTTACGTCGGAATCGGTTACCCCGAGACCTGGCGCGACTACTCCGCCTACCAGGTGAAGGCCGATGACCTCTTCGGCAATCTCTGGCGCGGCGTCCTGTTCGATTACCACCGCGATCTCGCCCGCATCGGCCATCCCGTCGATCGCAAAGAGTGGTCCATGCATCCGCAGACCGTAAATGCCGTTAACCTGCCGTTGCAGAACGCGCTCAGCTTTCCCGCTGCGATCCTGCAACCGCCGTTCTTCGATCCGCTCGCCCCGGCTGCCGTAAACTACGGCGCAATTGGCTCGGTGATCGGACACGAAATCAGCCACACCTTCGACACCGAAGGCAGCGCCTTCGACTCCAAAGGCCGAGTGCGCGATTGGTGGACCCCCTCCGACTACGCCCACTTCAAAGCCACTACCGCAAAACTTGCCGCGCAGTACGACAGCTACAAACCGTTTCCCGACATTTCGGTGAACGGCAGGCAGACCCTGGGAGAAAACATCGCCGACAACGCCGGCATCTCCGCCGCCTTCGATGGCTATCATGCCTCGCTCGCCGGCAAGCCCGCGCCCACCCAGGACGGCTTCTCCGGCGACCAGCAGTTCTTCATCGCCTTTGGACAAAACTGGGGATCGAAAGAGCGGGAAGAAGCGCTCCGTCAGCAAGTGATGACCGATCCGCACGCCCCCGCGGAGTACCGGGCAGACGGCGTCCGCAACGTCGACGCCTGGTACCCGGCATTCAACGTCCAACCGGGAGAAAAGCTCTATCTTGCCCCACCAGACCGCGTGCAGATCTGGTGAGAAATCGAGGGCTTATTCCTAGGGCGGCATCGACAGCCGAGATAACGCACAATCCGGCATGCTATAATTTTCTATCTTGATTGCTGCTATAGCCGACGGAGGATTGTATCGATAAACGCTTTATCCGCACGAACGACCGTATTCGAGCGCGTGAAATTCGAGTGATCGGGGACGAAGGTGAACAGATCGGCGTAATGCCCCCGTACGAAGCGCTTAAGTTGGCCCGCGAAAAGAATCTGGACCTGGTTGAGATTTCACCCACCGCAGTTCCTCCCGTGTGCCGCATTATGGACTACGGGAAATTTCTCTACCAGCAGGAGAAAAAAGAACGCGAGGCCAAGAAACACCAGAAGACGATCACGGTCAAGGAAGTCAAGTTTCGCATTAACGTGGACGACCACGATTACGAAACTAAGAAGAACCACGTGCTGCGCTTCCTGGACGAAGGCGACAAGGTCAAAGCAACGATTTTTTTCCGCGGACGCGAGATGACCCGCACTAACCTGGGCCGCCAGATCCTGGAACGTCTGATAAAAGATGTAGAAAGCCAAAGCATCGTAGAATTTCGTCCCCGCCAGGAAGGAAATACGCTGCACGCGATCCTGGCGCCAAAGAAAGATACGGGCGCAAAGCCGCACGCAGCGCCGCCAGCCCAGAAAAGCGCGGGCCAGGCGTAGACAATGCGTTTCGGGTTGAAGAAGGTTCCAAACTCTAGCATCCAGCACTTAGCATTCAGCCAGATCTTTTGCTGAGAGCTGACGGCTGAATGCTGACAGCTGATTCTGAGGACTTATGCCAAAGTTGAAAACACATAAAGGCGCCGCCAAGCGCTTCAAGAAAACTGCAACTGGAAAAGTAAAGCGCGGGCATTCGCATTTGCGCCACATGCTGACCTCCAAGTCTCACAAGCGCAAAAAGAAGCTGGGCCACGCAGTGCTGGTCAGCGACGCGGACACCCCCAAAATCAAGCGGATGATTCCGTACTAGCGTAAGCTAGTGTGATCGCGGGCGATCGCCTGCGTTTGTGGGCTGCGAATCTCTGATTCGACGGCTCCCGGCGTGTGAAGAGGTGATAAAGACTGGTTCAGTCTCCTACCTCCAGCCACCGTAAATCGAAATGAAAAAGGAGCAGATCCATGCCTCGTGTAAAACGTGGAACCAAACGGCGCGCCAAGCGCAAAAAGATATTAGACCGCGCCAGCGGTTATTTCCTCACAAAATCCAAGCTCTACCGGTCGGCTAAAGAAGCCGTCGAGCGCGGCCTGAAGTTCGCCTACAGCGGACGCAAGCAGCGCAAGCGGCAATTCCGCTCGCTCTGGATTGTGCGCATCGGCGCGGCGGCCAAGCTGAACGGCATGAGCTACAACCAGTTCATCCACGGCTTGAAGAAGGCCGGAGTCGAGCTCGATCGCAAGATTCTCGCCGACCTGGCGGTAAAGGACGCTGCCGCGTTTAAGAGCCTCGCCGCGCAAGCTCGGGGCGCTCTCGGCGGGGCAGCGTAGAAAACCAGCCTTTGGCAATTAGCACTTAGGCAATTCAGAATTGTCGTTCTCCCGTGGGCCTTATCCCGCGAGGATGAAACTCTCGATTCAGCTGTCAGTATTTTGATATGCCTCCGAAGAAAAAATCTGCCTACGCAGTTCCCAAGCTCAAGGATTTCTCCGCCACTGCTCTGGAGAAAGCTGCAAAGGATCTTCTGTCTGCGCTTGCAGCTGAGTCTAAGGCGGTCGACAGCGAGGCCGAATGGAAAATATTTCGTGACCGTTGGATGGCGCGCGCCAACGGTCTCCTGACCCAAATCAACGACACTTGGCTCAAGGCAGCGCCGAAGGATGCAAAGCGTGACGCTGGACAGTGTGTCAACCAGCTCAAAGCTAAAGTGGAGGACGTAGTCGGTGCGACTTCTGATCGCATCTTGAGTCAACCCCACTCGGAAGGCCGCTCCCTTGGGCGCGCGAAGACTAGAGACTCCGCTTTTCAATCCTACACAGGAGCAGAATCCCCCAACAATCGTATCGACATTACTCTCCCTGGCATTCGCCGTCCTCTTGGCGCGGAGCATCCTGTCATCAAGACGATGAACGAGATGGTCGGGGTGTTTCGCAATCTTGGGTATTCCGTCGAGGAAGGTCCAGAGATTGAGACGGATTATTACAACTTCGAAGCACTGAATTTTCCTCCCAACCATCCTGCACGCGATACGCAGGATACGCTATTCATCGCCAACCAGGAATCGAAGCCGCTGCGGGAACGATTGCTGTTGCGCACCCACACTTCTCCGGTGCAGATTCGCACCATGGAAAAGATGAAGCCGCCGGTGCGCGTAGTCTGTCCCGGGAAAGTGCATCGCAACGATGCGCCTGACGCCACGCACTCTCCGATCTTCCATCAGATTGAAGGGCTGGCGGTGGATACGAATATTACGTTTTGCGATCTGAAGGGGACGCTCGATCACGCCATGAAAGAAATGTTCGGATCGAGTGTGAAGACGCGGTTTTATCCGTCGTTCTTCCCTTTCACCGAGCCCAGCGCGGATGTACAGATCAGTTGCATTTTTTGTGGTGGGCGCGGATGTCGCGATGGCGGTCCTTGCCGGAACTGCAAAGCCAGCGGCTGGATCGAGTTGCTGGGCTGCGGGATGGTGGATCCGAATGTGTATGGCTTCGTGGACTACGACGCGAAGAAAGTCAGCGGCTTTGCGTTCGGCATGGGCGTGGAACGGATTGCGATCCTGAAATACGGCGTGGACGATATTCAATTGTTCTTTAACGGGGATGTGAGATTTTTGGAGCAGTTTGGGTGAAGCGCTTCTAGCTCCTAGCTTCTGGCCAAAACGGAGGCTTCAGGATAGGAGCTAGAGGCTAGAAGCTCGTCACATGAAGATTTCTCCTCAATGGCTGCGCGACTTCGTTGACCTTGACGTCAACTACCATCAGCTTGCCGATGATCTGACGCTGGCTGGAATCGCCGTCGAATCTGTCGGCGGCGAGGGCGATGAGACCATCTTCGAGATGGACATCACCACGAATCGTCCCGACGCGATGAATCATTATGGCGTGGCGCGGGAATGTTCGGCGATCTATGACCTGCCATTGAAAGCGATCGAACCTCGATTGCCTGTTCCGGCCCAGCCGAGTGGGGACGCCCGACCTCCATTCTCCATTGATATTCAGGACGAGCAGGGTTGTGCGCGGTTCACTGCCCGCATCATTCGCAATGTGACCATCAGGCCCTCGCCGGAAAAGATTGCGCGGCGGCTGGCGCTGCTGGACCAGCGCCCTATCAACAATGCCGTCGACGCAACCAACTACACCCTGTGGGAAATGGGGAAGCCGACGCACGTGTTCGATCTCGATTTGCTGGAAGGCGGAAAGATCGTGGTGCGGCGGGCGCGGGATGGCGAAGTGCTGAAGACTCTCGATGGGGTCGAGCGCAAGCTGACATCGGAAGACCTCGTCGTGGCTGACGCCAAGAAGCCGGTCGGATTGGCGGGTACAATGGGCGGCTTCGACACCATGATTACGGAGAAGACACGTAACATTCTGATCGAATCGGCGTGGTGGGATCCGGTGACGGTGCGCAAAATGTCGCGGCGGCACGGGCTGCACACCGATGCGTCGCATCGCTTCGAGCGTGGCGCGGATTATGAGTCGACGGTTCTTTCGTGTGATCGAGTGGCCGAGCTGATTTTGCACTCCGGGGGTGGCGAACTGATTGGCGGGCCCATTGATGTCGTCGCTCGGCCTCTCGATCAGGCTCCGGTGGCGTTGCGCGTTTCTGAAGTGCGACGCATTCTCGGTGAGGAGATGGGGACAGCGGAGATCCTGCGCATTTTGCGGCGGCTGGGTTTCGATTTGATTCCTGAGCCTGGAGAGGAACTTGAGTTTACGGTGCAGGTTCCCAGTTGGCGGCTGGATGTCGAGCGGGAAATCGATGTGATCGAGGAGATCGCACGATTGCACGGGTACGATAAATTTCCGAACACGCTGCCGGCCTATGTTGGCGCGGTCGTCGAACTGCCCGATGCACCGAAGGAAAAGAAACTGCGGACTTCCCTGCTGGCCTTGGGTTACGACGAAGCGATTTCGCTGACATTTATTTCGCATCAGGATGCGGAGCAATTTTCGTCGGTTCCGGTGATTGAGTTGGCGAACCCGCTGAGCGAGGAAGCTTCGGTGATGCGCACCTCAATGGTTCCGGGCATGTTAAACATGCTGGCCTACAATCTGAACCGGGGCAGTAGCGATGTGCGCCTGTTCGAAGCTGGGAATGTGTTCGAGGCGGCGGGCGACAAGACAGCGGAGTTCAAACGCATCTGCATGGGCGCGGCTGGCAGCGCTTTAAACGCGAGTGTGCATCAGGCGCCGAGGGCTCTGACATTCTTTGATCTCAAGGGCGATGTGGAAATCTTGCTAAAGGCGTTTCAGCACGTTGCGCTGGAGTACAGAGCGGATGCCGCAGACTACTATCATCCCGGGCATTCGGCGTGCGCTACGATGGACGGCGAAGTCGTAGCTCAGTTCGGCCAGCTTCATCCGGAGATTGCTGCGGCACGCAAGCTCAAACAGGATATTTTTGTTGCCGAGCTTTATCTGGATCGGCTGTTCAGGCGCGGGTTGCGTACCGTGCGCTATGAGGCTTTGCCGCGATATCCGGCGGTGGAGCGCGACTTCTCTTTTATTTTCGAGGATTCGGTTGCATTCGCGTCGATTGAAAAGATGGTGGCGGGATTGAGCTTGAGTGAGCTGCGAAGTTTCGTTCCAGTGGAGATTTTCCGGGGTGTTTCCACTCCGGCAGGCAAATATTCTTTGTTGCTTCGCGCGACATTTCAATCTGGTGAGCGGACGTTGCGCGAGGATGAAATCGCGCGATGGTCGGGGACGATCGTTAAGGCGCTTGAGAGTTTGGGTGGAATCTTGAGGGCTTCGTAGTTAGACGAACCGAGCACAAGGTCGCTCGACTCCGCTCGGGATGACGGCTTTTTGTGGCGGTCCCAGCTGGAGACGGCTGTCCCTACATGATTCTTGCTGGTGTGCTAGTCTGAGCCGATCATGGCTGATGTGGTTATCCAACCGAAGCATTTCTTCAGCGACAAAGTTGAGCACTTTACTGAGTCCGTCATTCGCGAGATGACGCGGCAGGCGATGCTGCATGGAGCGGTGAATCTGGCGCAGGGCTTTCCGGATTTTCCTGCTCCGGCGGAGATCAAGCGGGCCGCACAGGAGGCGATCGCGGCTGACCTTAACCAGTATGCGATCACCTGGGGCGCGAAAAGCTTGCGCAGTGCGATTGCGTGGCAGATGCAGGAATGGCAGGGGATTGCGGTTGATCCGGAGACGCAGATCACGGTGTGTTGCGGCTCGACCGAGGCGATGATTTCGACGCTGCTGGCGGTCTGCAACCGGGG
>Ga0209010_1000214_pt1 | contig 21121 bp, 16 predicted proteins | sample BlaSpr_A8_OM1_O3_FD_187985 | JGI IMG/M metagenome (GOLD analysis project Ga0209010, IMG submission 187985) | Forest soil microbial communities from Thunder Bay, Ontario, Canada - Black Spruce, Ontario site 2_A8_OM1_O3 (SPAdes) (version 2) | ecosystem: Environmental > Terrestrial > Soil > Boreal...
TCAGAGTAATTTTGGGCGCGAAAAACGCGGAAGGTGATCGCGCTTCGAAGCAAAGAGATTTGTGACGGGAGTTCAACGACGGAATGGCCTTGTGCCAGTTCCGAGTGCACTCGTAGAGTATCGGTTGGCGCCATGATTGCACGCTCTGAAGCCGAAATTGATCGATCATGCCTCGCGAGACGTCGACTGAGCGGCGCACTCGACTTATACGTATTTGTCCCCCGTGATGCGGACATCCACGATTTTCGTTGGGCCCAATTCCGTGCACTATCCTGCTTTGCAAACCGGAGTCAAGGACTCCACGGACTGTGAAGGAAGCTACCATGACACTGCCGAACAAGACTGAACGCCGGGCCATCGTCGATACCCACCGGCACCCGTGGGGAGCCAAAATGCAGGCCAAGATGGCGGAGCGGGGCCTGTTCGACCCGAAACAAGGATTCCCGCAGACCAACGCTCAGGACTTGATGGCCTATCGCGAGGTTTTCGATCTGGACTACGCCGTGCCTATCCAGCGCGAGGGCGGCATCACCCTCAGCCTCATGACCAACGGCGGCGAGGTACCCTGGATTGCGCAGGATCTGCTCCAAGTCAGCACGGTCGAGGGCCTCAAGTACTTGAACGACGAATACGTGGATATCATGAATCGCTATCCCGGCGAGTTCGCACCGACGGCCAACGCACACGCACTCGAAGAGGCCTGTCGGCCCGTTGTTGAGGAGATGATCCGCCAGGGCGGCGCCAAGGCAATTGCAGTGGCGTCCAGCTACGGCGACGGCGCGGATCGCGTCTTCCTCGACAGTCCCAAGGCGGAATGGCTGTGGGAGTTTGCGGAAGCGAATGACATCGTGGTGCACATCCATCCACCGATGCAATCCATCGGGCACGAGGCGCTGATGCAATACCGCCTCAACGAGGCGGTTGGCCGACCCTTCGACTCGACCGTTAACGGCGCCCGGATGATCGCCTCCGGTGTGTTCGATCGCCACCCGAAGCTGCAGGTGCTGATCGTCCACATGGGCGGCGGACTCGCGTCGATTGTTGGACGCCTCGAATTCAATTGGCACCTCAACTACAACGGAATCAAGAACCCGCCGGCCGGCAGGCCTTACACGAACAAGCGGTCGCCATTCGACTATTTCAAAACCAACATCATGGTCGATACCATGGGGTTCAACGCAATTGGGGTACGCGCCGCGATTGAGCTGTGCGGTGTGGACCGAGTGGTGTTCGGCTCCGATTTCGGTCCGGTGCCATACGGGATCAAAGAGCAGGTGCAGAGCGTCGAAGATGTGCTCCCGAGTCCGGCTGAGCGCGATCAGGTGTTCTGGAAGACGAGCAACAGGATATTCCGCCTGGGCCTGGTCGATGCCGATCTCATCGCCCCCGCCGTTCACCAATCTCGGCGGTCAGCCTAAAGCGTGATCCGATCGGATTGAATCGAATTTGCCGACCGGATCACGCTCCGGCCCTTTGTTTTGGCGAGCATCTTTATACGAGGGCAGACGCCCACTATGTATCGTGAACACGCGCACTACCTACGTGGATTGCCTCGCGGCGTATCGCCGGTACGCCTGCCGCGATCAGCGGAAGGAACACCGAATGTTATCAATGTGCCGATGCTGACCATCAATTTCGCTGACGACTTGATCAATCCTCTCGAACTCCTGAATTTACCCGCCGCACGGTCACATGACACTCGCGCAGCCTGCTGTTTGGGCTTCGGCTCTTCAGTCTTTTCTGGCGCACGAACACTGACAGCGTCGCGATCGTCCGTCTCTTACTCGGGGGCAGGCGACGCTAGGCACGCCCGGAGATCCCGCGTAGCTGGACCGAACAACGTCATTGCAACATTCTCTTAACAAAGTGTGCGTGCCAAATCTGCACATTGCACACTTTTCAGAGGGCGCAAGATACGCAAACGCTATGGTTCGGCGGATTATCTTTCTGGCATCCAGATTGCGGTACCGCTCTCTGCACAGTTAACACAAACTCATCGACGGCATCGCGTCCGAGTGGTGCGACGAGAGGCGATCATGAACAGGCAAGAGGCCGAAACCGGCTCTGCAGCGAGTGAGTACTTGACAGTACCCGCGCTCGCGAAGATGGTTCGGCGCAACCGAAGGACACTCTATGGTTGGATTGCGTCAGGCGAAATAGGCGACGCGGAAGCGCTTTTCGTCGTTCAACGGCGCTTTGTGATCCATTTGCCGACATTCCGCGCGAGGCGATTCAAACCTCTTGAAGAACTTAGTCGCGCCGGATCAACCCTGGAGACATCGGCCGAGGCGCTTTTGCCGCGAAGGTGTCATCAAATCAACCCCACCCTGACCCCACCCGAACCAGTGAGGAAGCGCCCAGAGAGGCTTGCTCCTGATGTTCGCTGCCAAGAAAAGTGTAGGAAACTGGCGGAGAGGGAGGGATTCGAACCCTCGGTACCGGTTACCCAGTACGCCAGATTAGCAATGTTACTGCAGTCCGCGAACGCCGAGGCCTTCGCAAGACTCTGTAAGACACTGTGAGAGCGGCCTGCCCAATGGCAATAGTTCGAAGAGTGTCCGACCGTGTCTCGGCCGTACTCATCCGGTCTGGGAAATTTCCCCCACCCTGTCCCCAGCCGAGGCGCTCCGGAGCATCTGAAAGAACCATCAGACTACATCAGCAGACGCCGCGGCGCCGGCCTCATCGCGCGACATGCGGGTCACGAGAAAGTTCCGCACTGAAGGCTCGAGAAAGCTGGGGAGCACTAATGTTCGCAGTTTAATCGCCATTTGCATTTTTGTCGTTTGGCTTTTTCACTCCCGCACCGTCGTCTCGTCGGGCGAGCTTGGCCGCCTGGTCGAGTGCCCCTATCAAGTCATCGCTGAAGCGACCGGGCAGAGAATTTTAGGAAATATCGTCTTCATGTATGATCCTATTTTACGACCGGGCTGGATGAAGGCTGGCATTGACTCTTGCCAGGTGGCGCTGATGGCCTGCAGTCCCCAGATGCATAAGGCGGTAAACCTCAACCTTCACCAAGTCGTTGATGAGAAACCACACCAGCGCATAGCCCCACACCAGGGACGCATATTTCCATCCGAGTGGGGTCATGCCCCATCCGTAGACTGCGGCGAGCGTTCCGATGATTTGGGTGGTTTCGCAGGCAACGACCAGGCGCCAATTGGGCCACGGCCGCTTCCAGAAAGTTCCGGCGCTCCGGGTTATGTAGATGGTGAGATGCCCGGCGACGAGCAGCTTAAGGAACATCAGGCTTTGAACGACGGGACGGGGCAAGTGAAGATAGCTCTCGGCTATCCAGAAAAGGCCGAATGCCGAGATAACTCCCAACACACCGAGAACCGAGCTCACCGTGAGCACGCGTTCCATGTCCCAGCGTACCGGGCGCGGAGCTACGATGGTGTTGTCGTAGGCGATCATCATGATCGGGAAGTCATTGAGGACCGCGATAAGCACGATCATGACTGCGGTTACCGGGTAGAAGTTGAAGACCACGATCGCGAGCGTCATGAAGAGCAGGACACGAATGGTTTCGGAAATCCGGTAGATTGCGTAGCTGTTCATGCGCTCGAAGATCTTGCGCGCTTCCGCGATGGCGGCGGTGATTACCGAGAGACCGGTCGCCGTGAGCACCAGGTCTGAGGCTGCACGAGCTGCGTCAGTGGCGCCGCTCACCGCGATTCCGCAATCCGCCTGTTTGAGTGCGGGCGCGTCGTTGACGCCGTCGCCGGTCATTCCAACGATATGTCCCTTCGCCTGAAGGGCTCTGACGATCTTAAATTTGTGCTCTGGAAAAACCTCCGCGTAGCCGTCAGCCGCGTCTATCTTCGCGCTGTCTTCAGAATTGCCATCGGGAAAAAGATTGCTGGCAACCGCGATATTCGGTCCAAGCTTGAGTTCGCGCGACACCTCGCGGGCAATGGCAAGATTGTCGCCGGTTACCATGCGCACCTGTAGGCCCATTTTTCGCGCGGTCACGATGGTCGATGCTGAGTCGTCGCGCGGAGGATCGGACAACGACAGTAGTCCAAGGAACTCCCACTTGCCGGCGGCATTTGTGCGCGCGACGCCGAGGGTGCGATAGCCCTTGCTCGCCAGATCGTTGACCTGATCTTGAGCTTTTTTGCGCGCGTCTGCGTCGGGGTGCACAAGGTCGAGGATCACCTGCGGCGCCCCCTTCGAGACCTTGAAAGTGGCGTTATCGTGTTTGACTTCGGCTTCGGTTCGCTTACTGACCGGGTCGAAAGGTGTGAAGTGAGTAATCTGATAGGTCTTCAACGCCGATTTATCGCTGAGACCTTTGATGACGGCCTCGTCGATGCCATCGCCACCCTCGGTTCGCGACGCCAACGCTCCGCCAAGGATCAAATCCTGCGCGTTGCTGGCCTTGAAAACCACAGGACTCCCCAGCTTGAGTTCGTTCTTCGTGAGCGTGCCCGTCTTGTCCGAGCAGAGAATGTCCATGCCGGCCATCTCTTCGATCGCCGCAAGGCGGGATACAATGGCCTTCATTCTGGCAAGCACCGATGCGCCAACGGCCATCGTGACGGAGAGCACCGCCGGCAAGGCCACTGGTATTGCAGCTACTGTGAGAATCAATGCGAACAGAAGAGTCTCGACCAACGGGTCGCCGCGATACAGCGCTACAGCGAGGATCAATGCGACCAGGCCGAGCGTGATCAAAATCAGGAAATTACCAATCTTGAGGACCGCCTTCTGAAAATGGGAGACGGTCTTAACGCTCTCAACCAGGCGCGCGGTGCGGCCGAAGAGCGTGTTCATTCCGGTAGCAACGACCAGCCCATTCATCTGGCCCATTCGCACGATCGATCCTGAATAGGCCACGTCGTTCTTCTTCTTGTCCACCGGCAGTGATTCGCCGGTCAGCGCGGACTGATCGATGCTGAGATAGTCGCCGTCGACCAGCTTTAGATCGGCGGGGATGACGTTGCCGAGCTTGACCATGACGATGTCCCCGCTCACCAGCGTCTTTGCCTCCACATCACTCCACTTGCCGTCGCGCAGCACTCGCGAATGCAACGCGAGATTCTTTTTCAGTGCCTCGATTTCGTTATCGGCCTTGAATTCCTCCCAAAAGCCGACGACCGCGTTAAGCGCCAGCATGAAGAAGATGATGACGAAGTCTTCCCAATGCCGAACGACCGCGGAAAGTATCGCGGCAATTTCAATCATCCAGGGGATAGGTCCCCACAGGAAGGTCAGGAACCGCTTCAGTGGGCTGATGTGCTTTTCTTCGATGGCATTCGGGCCGTCCTTCTTGAGCCGGGTCGCCGCTTCCTCCCGAGTCAGCCCATGCTCGATGGTTGAATGGAACTTCGTGAGCGCATCCTGGATCGTCCCGGTATTGGCAGGTATCTGCACGCCCTTGGACGCATCTGTCTCGGCTCCATTTGTTTTGGGAGCATCGGCCTTGGACAGATCAACTTTGGTCGCGTCTTCGGAAAGTGAGGCCTCTGCCTTTTGCCAGTCGCCGATTTCGCTCCCGGGTCCGCCGTGGCGTGCCTGGAATATCTCGTAGGCGCGCTTGCGAATCTCGGTTACCTTGGACTTCGATCCATTGGTTTTGTCGGCGCCTGCTTTGGCACCGTTCTGTGCGGAGTCGTTCGGATCGACGAGGGCCTTCGCTCCTTCTCCGGAATCTCTCTGGCTAGCCATTTTCCAGCTCCTGTCAAACTTCTCCTACACGGCGCCGTCGCTAGCTCATTTTGCGACAGCGCTTGGAAGCGGCTGCTGCGGTTGAGTGCGAGGCCGCCAGGCCAAGTCATCGGTCATTACATAGGTAACCAGGGCTACAAGCATCAAAGACACTGCGACCCACAAACGCCAGTCACGATGCGCATGTTTCCAGTAAGGACGATGGAAGCCATGATTAATACCGTCGCTGTCCGGACCGTCGTAACTTTGATGACTGTGTTTTGTCTTACTCACTAGCCTCCAGCCTTGGCGGCTCCCCTGCGAATGATCTAGAGACCGCGTTGGTACTGCTTGACGTCTTCCACTTCCAATTGCGGATTTCTGGTAAATCCTGACCGTGCTCGTCGATGTAATGCTTGTGCTCGATGAGCTTGTCCTGCATTTTCTGCTTCAGATAGGAGCCTCTGGCACCCAAATGCGGTAGGCGATCTACCACGTCCTGCACTAAGTGAAATCGGTCCAAGTCGTTCTGAACCCTCATGTCGAAGGCGGTCGTGATTGTTCCCTCTTCCTTGTAGCCCCGGACGTGTAGGTTGTGGTTGGTCCGGCGGTAGGTAAGCCGGTGCACCAGCCATGGGTATCCATGAAAGCCAAAGATGATGTGCTTATCCTTGGTGAAGAGCGAATCGTAATCTGTTTCGCTCAGCCCGTGCGGATGCTCGCTCGCAGACTGGAGCTTCATGAGATCGACTACATTGATCACCCGAATTTTCAGATCGGGCAGATGTTCGCGAAGGATCGAAACGGCGGCCAGGATCTCGAGCGTGGGCGTGTCTCCACAACAGGCCATCACCACATCCGGCTCGGAGCCCTGGTCGTTGCTGGCCCACTGCCAGATTCCTATTCCTTCCGTGCAATGTACGACCGCCGCTTCCATCGTCAGCCATTGGGGGAGTGCATGCTTGCCCGCAACCACCACGTTGACGTAATGCCGGCTGCGCAGACAGTGATCGAAGACCGATAGCAGACAGTTGGCGTCGGGCGGCAGGTAGACGCGAACGACATCAGCTTTCTTGTTGATAACGTGGTCGAGGAAACCAGGGTCCTGGTGCGTAAAGCCGTTGTGATCCTGCTGCCAGACGTGAGAGGCGAGCAGATAGTTCAGCGACGCGATCTTGCGGCGCCAGGGCAGTTCCAGCGTAACCTTAAGCCACTTGGCGTGCTGGCTGAACATCGAATCGACGATTCGAATGAAAGCTTCGTAGCTGTTGAAAAGGCCGTGCCGCCCAGTCAGCAGATAGCCTTCGAGCCAACCCTCGCATTGGTGCTCGCTGAGCATCGAATCCAGCACGCGTCCTGCGGGCGCGAGGAATTCATCATTGTTAACCTCGCGCGCGTCCCACTGACGGTTAGTGACCTCAAAGATCGCACCGAGAAGATTCGAGAGCGTCTCATCGGGACCGAAGACGCGAAAGTTACGTTGCTCCTGATTCAGCCTGGTCACATCACGCAGGAACTTGCCCAGCACGAGTGTATCCTCGGCGTCGACGGCGCCGGGGGACGGGACATTCACCGCGTGCTCGTGAAAATCCGGCATCCGCAGGTCGCGCAACAGAATTCCACCGTTAGCGTGCGGATTGGCGCCCATCCGCCGATCGCCCTTGGGCGCCAGCTCGGCCAATTCCTGCATGAGACGGCCACGTTCGTCGAAAAGTTCCTCGGCCTTATAGCTCTTCATCCAGCTTTCAAGCAGCTTGACGTGGTCCGGATGTTCGGGATCAACGAGAAGTGGCACTTGGTGCGACCGGAAGGTGCCCTCGATTTGTAAGCCGTCGACGACTTTCGGTCCCGTCCAGCCCTTGGGTGACCTGAGAACGATCATCGGCCAGCGCCGCCGAGTGTTGTCGTTCTTGTTGCGCGCGTTGCTTTGGATTTGCCGAATGTCTTCTATGACCTGTTGCATCGTAGCGGCCATGAGTTGATGCATCTTCTCCGGCTCGTCACCTTCAACAAAGTACGGAGTCCAGCCGCAGCCTCGTAGAAAATGCTCCAGTTCCTCATGCTCTATGCGGGCCAGTACGGTCGGGTTGCTGATCTTGTAGCCATTGAGATGCAGGATCGGCAGCACGGCTCCGTCGGAAATCGGGTTCAGCAGCTTGTTCGACTGCCACGCGGTCGCCAATGGACCTGTTTCAGCCTCCCCGTCGCCGATGACGCAGGCGACAATCAGGCCAGGATTGTCGAACGCCGCTCCGAAGGCATGGCTCAGCGAGTACCCTAGCTCGCCACCTTCGTGAATCGAGCCCGGGGTTGTCGGCGCAACGTGGCTGGAGATCCCGCCAGGAAACGAGAATTGCTTGAACAGCTTCTTCAGTCCTGCTTCGTCCTGGCTGATATTCGGATAGATCTCACTATAGGTGCCTTCAAGGTAAGTATTGCCCACCAGCGCCGGGCCGCCATGACCGGGACCGGCAATGTAGAACATATCCAGGTCGTATTTCTTGATGACCCGGTTCAGATGCACATAGATGAAGTTCTGACCCGGCGTCGTGCCCCAGTGTCCGACCACTAGCGGCTTCACGTGCGACAGTTTCAGTGGCTCCTTAAGCAGCGGATTGTCGTAGAGATAGATCTGGCCGACCGAGATGTAGTTGGCGGCGCGCCAGTAAGCGTCCATCTTGTGAAGGAGTTCCGGGGAGAGAGTTTCCGTATTCATGACTAAATTCCTTTCTGTTACTGGGTCCATAACCAACCCCCGCGAAAGCCAGCGCGATGCAAGCCGCTTACGATGTAAGGGCAGTCTCGCATCAATCGCCACAATAAGTCGGTACGATAGTTTTCGATCATCAAGACAATCGGCCCTTGATTGAGACCGTAATGCCATGGTGATACCCAGCCACAAGGATTCCTGGATTTTATAGGGTAGGTTGGGTTGAAAGTCGCTTTGAACCCGTAAGGGTTGTGCGCAGTCAATTTAACTTCGTTGATGAAGTAGTCGATCGTTGGCAGCACAATCTCAGGCGCGAACGGCAGCGACGCGACCACCGCCCAGGGCGCGATGCTGCCGTCGTCGGGGCCATACGGAACACCCCGTCCCGCGTAGTCGAAGAATTGCCGCTGGATGCCGCCCACCTTGATTGTCTCGGCGCCCGGGCCATCGCTCGCGGTAATTCCCCAGCAATCGCGGCCATAGCCTGCGAATTTGAGCGGATTGTCTACAGCGTACTGTTGTTGGACACAGGTCGCTCGACTGCTGTTCTCGAAATAGTCGATGCCCTTGACGCGCATGAAGGCATCCTGAATGCCGCGAAAGTCAATCCAGATATGCGAGAGCTGGTGTGTGAACAACGGCCCCGCGTAAAGGTATTCATATCCGTAACGGTACTCCCACCGATAAGTCGAAATCCACGCCGTATAGGAACTTTCGGGCAGCGGATGAGTGGGTGAGCCCATACCAAGGACGTACAGCAGCATCGCCTCGTCGTAGCCTGACCATCGGTACTTGAGAAATCCGCTGTCGGGCTTCCAGCCATGCGTAACCGTGGCGCCACCGTTTTGCGCCCACTGCCAGTCCTCGCGGCGATAGAGCTGGTCAGCGAGGCTGCGGATTTCACGCTCGTCGGAGGCATCCGAGTCGAAATAAACTCCAGCAGTCAACGCGCCTGCCAGCAGAAAAGCGCTATCTATCGTTGAAAGCTCGCATTGCCAGGCGCGTCGGCCGGTTCGCATGTTCAGAAAATGGTAATAAAAGCCCTTGTGGCCGGTGGCGTCGGGTTCGGGACCCTGCCGGCTGTTCCAGAAAAAACGCAACGTGGTCAGCGTTCGTTCTACCGCCGCAGCGCGCTTCATGAATCCGCGCTCGACAGCCACCGGATAAGCCGCGATCGCGAAGCCGGTCGCGGCAATACTGGCAGGCCAATCCGGTGCGGTCTTGTCGATCACCAGCCCGTTGTCAGGATTCGTTTCGTGTAGAAAGTAGCTGAACGATTGGTGCTGAAGCCTTTCCAGCTCTGCTTCGCCGATTCCTTGCTTGCTGCTCGTGGACTGACTTCCACGCAATGTCGGTGAGCTCATCGACGGCCACCAATTTGAGGTCGGGGTGGCGTAGCAGCCCGAGAAAGCAGGCGGCTCGTGTGGCCAAAGCCATCGATCGCAATCTCGGCTGACACTTTTGCAAGTCCTGCAGATTTGAGAGCGGCCGGAAACTCGACTGAGGTTAGCGACACCTTGAGCTATGAATGCTCGGCGCAGATACCAAAAACGCCTTCGAGTATCACCTTAGCAGATTCGGTGTTCGGCTCATCTCATGATCCGTATTACGCGTTCCCTAGATAACCGCTCAGCTTATGTTCCGATGGCTCCGTTCAGAAAATTGAGCGTACACGTGTCTGCGATATTTCGGCGGCCCTCTCGAGCCGATCGAACGCGACTGCTCGAAATCGATACCCGCCGGCTCAGACGCGGGATGCTTGATTGGCGCGACCGCGAGCTCGCGGGCGAAGCTTCGCGGATGATTCGCTGCCCTCCCATGCTCGCTGTCAAACAAGTAAGCGAACGAGCCGCGATGTCTCGTTGCGAAAAAATTACGAGCCGTCCATAGCCAAGGTCTGCTGAGAAATCAGGATTATGTTCTTACGAAATACGACTCAGGGTTAACGTTCCTGGTTCTGCAACTTCTGGTCGATCTCGCGCAGATTTGCGAGCTTCTGATCGGTCGGAACCGGGGCGTGCGGGTCCTGCTGCGCCGCCAGCTGCTTTTGGTGCTCGAAAGGAAGCTCGCCGTCGATCTTGCGCAGCGCTTCTTGCGCCAGCCGCCGTACCGTCGGACTCTGATCTTCTATCACGACCCTTTTGAGGAGCGGCGTCGCTCTCTCATATCCCATCTCGCCCAGCGCGAATACCGCAGTGCCGCGGCCGCGCTCGTCTTCGGGCTCCGCCAGAAATTGCATAACAGCCGGTGCACCTCGCCCGTCGCCAACTCGCCCCAGTTCCGCAACCAGATGAAGTCTTGCGATTTGCTCCGTCGATCGCAGAAACAGCATCGACGACATCGGCGCTACTGCCTCATTAGCGTCGCGCGAAGCCAGGAGGTCGATGGCCTTAAGCTTCACGCGCAAATCCGGGTCGGCCATCGATTGAATGAGGATCTGATTAACTTCGGGATCCTGCAGATCACGCAGTTTTGTCAACTCGCTCACGCGCACGTTCGGATCCGCGTCTTTTAGTCCCAGCTTTACGTCTTTGATGATCTTAAACGGCGTCTCTTGTGACGCTTTACTTGCGATATCGTCTACGCCGGCACGTACCTGACCTTGGTGCGATGAAGGATCGCTGCTGAGGGCGCTGCCAAGGCCCTGGCCTCCGTATTGCGCGAACGCTATCGCAGGAAAAACGAGCACGGCCGACGCAACGAAGGCAAAGAGCCCGGTGGTTTTACTCATCTGCGCGTTACTCGCCACGAGGATACGTGTTCATTTTTGGTGAGGTGCCAACACTCCCGTCGGATTCGACTGCGAGGAGCCAAAGCATAAGAGATTGCGGTCGCGGCTCGCCTGGAAACCCTTTGCCTAGAGCGAAGTGCGGTGCTCACGATCGTATGAACCGATATGGTTCGAATTAAGGAACTGGAGCCCGGGCTCTCGCTCGATGAGAGTCTTGAGTGCCTGGCGAGCCCGATGGAGCCGCACTTTGACCGTGTTCGCGGTGATCGCAAGGGAGCGTGCAGTCTCGTCGGTGTCCAACTCCTCGATATCGCGCAGCAGAACGACCGAGCGGTAGATTTCGGGAAGTCTCGCGATGCAGCGCCGCACTATCTGACATGAGTCGCGCCGTTCCAGAATCGTCTGGCTCGCATCGGTCCAATTCACCGGCTCGTCGATCCACGCGCCGTCTTGGTCAAAGCGCGGCAGCAAATTTTCAATCGGCTGCTCGGCCCGGCGTCTCTTGGACCGCAATTGCACCAGCGCCGCGTTTACAACGATCCGATGAAGCCAGGTCGAGAACATCGCGGCGCCGTTGAATCTGTCGAGCGCGCGGAAGGCGGAAGCGAACGCTTCCTGAACAGCGTCCTCCGCGTCGTGCTCGTTGTTAAGAAATCTGCGGGCGGTCGCCAGCATACGGCCGCCGTATCGTTGAACCACCAGCCCGAAGGCGTCCTCGTCGCCGGTGCGCAGCTGCGCGAGCAACTGTGCTTCTTCGATCGCGGCGGTTGACTTGGGCAGTTGCCGTGAATCATCTGCCAGGAGCGCGCGTACCAATCCCGCGCATTCTCCGAGAACGCAGCCCTGCCCAAGCAGATCGCGTACCAGGGCTACGCCCTCACTGTCGGCGAAGGTCACGGCCGATAGATCGAGTTCGAGGTTGTCTCCGCCGGCAAGATGCTGATCGCATACGCCGGCCAATTCGGCCGATGAGAGCTTGGTTATCCGGCCCTCGACGATGACGCGTGTCGCGCCATGGTCGCGGGGAACTACGGTGATTCTGATCATGACCTCGGTTAGAGCAAGGCACGGGCCACGACCAAGATCGCAATGATTCCGGGGATTCAGGCACTCCGAAGACCGCGAGCCGCGACGCTGGCCCGCGATATCTCGCGGATCTACGAAACCCCCTGCGAGCTCCGTTGAACGCCGAGCTTTTTCATTCGGCTGCGAAGAGTGCTGGGATTAAGATTCAGCAAGGCCGCTGCGCCGTCAGATCCTTCAATTCGCCAGTTGGTTTGCATCAGAACCGCGAGTATGTGACCACGTTCCACCTGATCAATGCTTTGCGGCGAAGGAGCCCCAGGACTCTTTTCCTCCGGCGCAGGCCGCGGCGCGGCGGCTTGCGCGCTAGCGACAGCTGCTATCTCTGGCAAAACACCGGGAGTGACCTCAAGTTCGCTCCCCCGCGACAGGATTACCGCGCGCTCGATCACGTTCTCAAGCTCGCGCACATTTCCGGGCCAGCTGTAGTTCATCAGCCGTTCCATTGTCTCTCGCTGGATACGGATGATCTTACGCCCGATTTTCAGGCTGAAGCGGCGGACGAAGTAATGCACGAGCGGCGGAATATCTTCGCGACGTTCACGGAGCGGCGGGAGTTGAATTGGAAAAACGTTTAGTCGGTAGTACAAGTCCTGCCGGAAGGTTCCCTCGGAAGCAGATCGGAAAAGATCCCGATTGGTTGCTGCGATCACGCGCACGTCAACCTTGATGAGATTCGACCCACCGACCCGTTCGAACTCATGCTCCTGGAGAACACGCAGCAGCTTTACCTGCACATCGGACGGCATGTCGCCAATCTCATCCAAAAAGATCGTTCCTCCGTGAGCGAGCTCAAATCGGCCGATCCGGCGATCGGTCGCGCCGGTGAAAGCGCCTTTCTCATGACCAAACAATTCGCTTTCAATGAGGCCGGTGGGAAGCGCCGCGCAGTTTACCTTGATCAGAGGGCGATTCCTGCGCTCGCTGTTCGAGTGTACGGCACGCGCCACCAATTCCTTTCCGGTGCCGGTCTCTCCCAGAATCAGCACAGACGAATCCGTGCTCGCGACGAGCTTTACGTTTTCTATCACTTCGGCGAGAGCTCGGCTCTGCCCGACAATCTCCTCGAAGTTGTGCGTTTCCTTGATCTCTTCAATCAGGTACGTGTTTTGAGCTTCGAGGCGCGCCTTCTCGCGCTCCATGAGCACGCGGTCTGTTACATCGATAAACATAGTGCGCGTGTAACTGCCGTCGGGGGCCGGCCTGGACCAGCACTGGATCCACACCGGCTTGCCGTCGTTCTTGCGGCGCAGCTCAAGGACGGTGCCGGTAGTAGCGGTGCCACGCGCCATTGAGTCGAGAAACTCGCTTAAGTGGCGCTGGGCATCGGGAGTATCGGGCACCAAAGACTTCCCGGTCATTCCGGCGATCTCCTCTGGCTTGAGGCCGAGGATCCTCATCGCCGTGCGGTTAGCCTCGATGAACCGGGAGTCAAGGCCTTCATGCACGTAGGCTATCGGAGCCTCGTCGAATAAGTCGCGAAATCGCTCTTCGCTCCGTACCAATGCCTCGTTCGCATAGCGCAGCGCATCCTCGGTGCGCAGACGCTCCAATTCGGCGCGTGCTCGCGCCGCAAATATTCGCATGATCGCGAGTCCGCGAGGCCCATCCCGCATTGGCTGCTCGGACAGGATCGCCAGGTGGCCGACGACGGTCCCGCCAGAATCAAGCAGGGGAACGCCGCAGTAGCTCTCGACGCCCCACTGCTTAAGAGCGGCATCAGTGGGGAAGAGCTGACAGATCCGTTCGGGATGATGAGAGGACTTGCCGTTCAGAACTGCTTCGCACGGAGTACCGTCGAGGGGAACCTCGAAGTTATCCATGAAGCTTCCACGTCCCCACACGGCACGCGTCCGAAAGCGCAGACGATCTACCAGCAGTTCGGAGACAAACGCGTACTCGCAGCCGAGTGCGGATGCGAGGTGTTTGACGAGCGAGTAAAAGAACTGATCGCCCGTTTCCGATTCCACGCCCTCAACGATCTCGCGCAGCGCCGCGTCATCGGAGGAGGTGTCAGTCCTGTATTGCTTCGCACCCATCAAGGAGAACTCCAGCCCGATATTCGCGGAGTTTGCTGCCGGATCGATTCTAGTGCCAATCCGCCAGTACGCCAACAGGAACAATGAAACCCCACCGCCTGAGACGCATCTAAGGTATAGAACAATTCGGTACTTTGAACGGTCCCGCTGCGGAGAAATGAATGGATCAAGCCGAAAACCATGCCCTCGGATGCGAGGGTCCGGAGCCTGAAACGGGCTCCAATAGCGCCTGCCGCGTCCTTATACTCGGCGGCGGTTTTGGTGGCATATACGCCGCGATTGAACTGGAACGTGCGCTCCGCAGCCGCGATGACGTAAACATCACCCTAGTGACGCGCGACAACTACTTTCTATTCACTCCGATGCTGCACGAAGTCGCGGCGAGCGATCTCGAAATGAACGCCATCATCAATCCTCTTCGCAAGCTGCTCCGGCGGGTAAAGACCTTCACTGGGAATATAGAAACCATAAATCTTGAACGACGATATGTCGCTATCTCCCATGGCTTCGACCGTCATGTCCACGAACTTTCATACGATCATCTGATAATCGCGCTCGGTTCAAGCACGAATTTCTTCGGCCTGCCCGGGCTCCAGGATGCGGCGCTCACGATCAAGACCCTCGACGACGCCATCGAATTGAGGAACCGTCTGATTACGCATCTTGAGGAAGCGAACTCGGAATGCGCGGCCGGCCAGCGCCAGCCTCTGCTTACGTTCGTGGTAGTGGGGGCCGGTTTTGCCGGAGTCGAAACGCTGGGTGGGATCCATGACTTCGTCCGCGAAGCGATCCGATTTTATCCAAACCTGACACCGGAATTTGTTCGCACGATTCTGATATCGTCTGAGGAGTTTATCCTGCCTGAGTTAGGCGCCAAGCTCGGCGCCTATGCGCAACGAAAGCTGGCTGCCCGCGGCGTCGAGATATTCAACAGCGCGCGAGTCACTGCGGTGCACGACGGTCTCGTCGAGCTCTCAGATGGTAAGATCATCCCCGCCACCACGCTGATTTGGGCCGCCGGGAATGCACCGAATCCTCTGGTTGCGGCTTTGCCGATCCCCAAAAGCAACGGACGTATTCTCGTTGATGACTATCTGCAGGTTAAAGACTTTCCCGGTGTCTGGGCGGTGGGCGACTGCGCACTCATTCCTGACCTCAAGGCTGGAGGATTCCATCCGCCCACCGCTCAGCACGCGATTCGCGAAGGGAGATGCGTTGCTCGCAACGTCGCCGGAGACATTCTGGGAGGAAAAAAGAAATCCTTTCGGTTCTCGACGCTAGGCCGGCTCGCCGCAATCGGCCGACGGAGCGGGGTGGCTAATGTTTTTGGCATCAATTTCTCAGGGTTTCTTGCCTGGTGGCTTTGGCGCACTATCTACCTATTCAAGCTCCCGCGGCTAGAGAAAAAGGTACGAGTTGCCCTCGATTGGACGCTCGATCTATGGTTCGCAAAGGATTTCGCATGCGTGACTGCCAGAGGTCCTCTGAGCACGACGCCACCGAAAGGCTCTGATGAGGAGAGGGAAGCAAATCGTGCAGCGTGAAGTGACTTGCCGCCAGTTCGTCGGCCTGATTGGTAGATTACGGGACGGTGAATTGAGCGATGTTGATCGTCGATCGTTTTTGCAGCACGGCCAGAAGTGCGTGCGATGCTCCGACTATCTGAAGGGATATGAGCTGACAATCAGCGCGACCAAGCGAATAGCGGACGACGCGATCGATTCCGCGGAAACGATAATGCCGAAGTCTCTTGTCAACAGGATCCTGGACAGTAGACTCAAGAATGGAAGTGGTTCGTAGGCTACGCCGCTTGGTCGATTCGATGGATGATTCCGTCCTCAATCCATCGTACAAGAAGCGCCGCCGATTCTTGCGCCGCTCCAGCCTCGGGCAAGTCAGCGAACGTTTCACAGATTGTCGCGAACGGTTCGCCCGAGATCATCTTCCGGAGCGCCGCCGACTCTCTTTCGTCGATCGGCGCATGAAAGACTCGGCAGTCATTTGCGCGCCAGACACGCAGCGCAGTCTCTTCGGCTGACACATCGAGTGATGTGCCACCAGACCAAAGGCGGTGCACGGGGTATTGAGCGCGCAAAGTCTGTAGCGCGGGTATCGCCGAGAAGCGCAGAGCCGGCCAGGCATCTGCCGGAACGGAGATAAAGTCCTCGATTGTCGCACATTCAGCATCGGGTGCATCAAAAACCTCGATGCGGGCCCATTCGAGTTCGGCGAGATCGGCAAGGCACTTGGGCGTGTCTGTTCTGTGCCTGAGGAATTCAGACAGCGCGTGACCCAGGTGCCGCACCGACGGCCACCGCGAAGGAAACGCCTCAAGATAACCTTTGACAACCTCGTCGAATCGGTCGCCGAGGAGATCGGCTACGCGAGGGAAGTCTTCGCGCAGGACATCGCGAAGCCGCAAAAAGTAGGCGTCCGCATAAACACCGATTCGTGTTTTCCGATCGTTATCGTCGTGGCCGCGAACCAAGCGGACAAAGGCGGGTGCAATCGAGTCTCGGCCGGGCTGGACCGCTACAGATTCCCAGAACAAGCGCTGCACTTCATAGAGAGATGGAGCTGGCATTGAGTACCTCGCCCTCAATTTCACGCGCGCGATTTGCTTCGGCCAGGAGTTCTTCAAAAGGAGGTATCTGATCGTCCCATTCCACCAGCGTTGATACCCGCCCGAACCGTCGCACCGCCTCGCGATAGAGCCGCCATACCGGCGTCGGAACGGGATGGTCGTGAGTGTCGATCAGTAAATCTCCCGAGCTGCTGTGACCGGCCAGGTGAATCTGCCCGACCCGTTCCCTGGGAATTCCCGAAAGATATTCCAGCGGAGAGAAGCCGTGGTTGATTGCGCTGACGTAAATGTTGTTTACGTCCAAGAGAATGCCGCAATCGGCTTCCTCTGCGACGGCAGAAACGAACACCCATTCCGGCATGGACGAAATTGAATAGGTGAGGTAGCTCGAAACATTCTCCATCAGAATGCGGCGTCCAAGCCGGTCCTGAACCTGGCGGATTCGAGCGGCAACGTGCCTCACCGCTTCTTCAGTGTAGGGAAGCGGCAAGAGATCGTGGGCAAAGCGTCCGCCGACGGCTCCCCAACAAAGATGATCGGAAACCCACGCCGGAGCGAACCGTCTAATCAACAATTCGAGTTCGGCCAGATAGTCCTCTCTTAGAGGATCGGTTCCGCCGATATTGAGCGACACGCCGTGAAGAACTACCGGCGCGAGCTCGCGGGCCTTCTCCAATATCTGCAGAGGCCGGCCGCCCGCGATCATGAAGTTCTCCGAGATTACTTCGAACCAGTCCGCGCGCGCCGTCCGGTCCAGAACGTGCGGGTAGTGAATGGTCCGAAGACCGACACCGTGCCCAAGATGGGGTAAGAAGCTCATGGATTTGGAAGGACCCCGGCGGCGACGCCGAGGTCCGCCCGTTGATCTACTTGCTATCCGGAGGTGCGACGGTACCGCCCTTGTCTTTGCAGTCCTGCGTGGACGTTTGAACGAAACCTTTTCCTTTGCAGGCGTTTTTGCCCTTGCAGTCATTCTGGGCAGATTTGCAGGACGACTGTCCCTTGCAGCCGTTGGCACCGACGCACTTCACCTGGTCAGTGCTTGTGCCGTCTTGGGCGCGTGCAGTCACGACACCGGTGACCAACAGCATCGCCACCGCACTGGCGATCAGCGCATTCTTCGCGTTCATTTTTTTCTCCTCCTAAGGAGTGGTTTAGTATGTGGCTTTGATGTCCGCAGCGAGAAAAAGGTTTCACACCGATCTCGGTGGCCGGCGGTACGCTTCCGAATGGGGTGCCTCGCCTTATACGGCCGCGCGAGCATGGCCCGCCGTGAGCGAATGATCTGGGGCGCTCGCGCAGGAGTCACCAGTTGATAAAATCGCCGCGCCGGAACTTGCGAAGAAGCGACGACCGGAATCCCTTCCATATTCCAGCAGCTCGCGGCCGGTCGAGAACGACATGATGCTATGAAACGTCTCATCCCGGCTGCTATGGGTTGGGATACATCTGCCGAACAGGAGCCTGTAACCTGGGCCGCCATGCCGCATCTAACTACCGCGAATGGAGGCGTCAGCAGAGTGAATTACAAAAGGCTCGTAACGGCTGCGGCTGAACTCTTCGATCGGCTATCGGGTGCATGGTGGATTCCCGCCCTCCTGATGCGACTGTTCGTCGGTTACTTCTTCATGGAGACCGGATGGGCAAAGATTCACAACCTCGACGCGTTCACAACCAGGTTCGCGGGATGGGGCATTCCTTACCCCGCGTTCAACGCCGCGCTGTCCGCGTATACCGAGTTTCTCGGCGGCGCACTGACGATCCTTGGGTTAGGAATGCGCTTCGTCTCGATTCCTATGATCATAAACATGATCGTCGCGATCCTGACAGTGAAACTGAAAAACGTCGGCGGCCTCGATGATTTCGCCGAGCTCGACGAACCGCTATATGCGCTGAGTTTCGTCTGGCTGTTCTTTTCGGGAGCCGGATGGCTGAGCATCGATGGTCTTATCAAGCCAGTTATCAGTTCATGGCTGCAACAAAACAAATCGAAGAGCTTGGCCCAGGCGCCAATTGCCGAGAGCAGCTCGGGTGAAGGTCCTCGCTTGGTCAGCGGGCGCGATAATCACTGATACGCAACGTTTGAATGGCGCGCAATCGATGCCTAAAGGCAATCAGAGTGCGGTCGATCAGGAATTTTCAACGGTCCGGGCGATGGAAGCACCATCGCTCTCAGGTCACTAAAGACTGCCGGTTGAATCTCTCAACACGGGACGAAGTGACGAGCGTCACTGCGCCCGTTCGTGAAGAACGCGACGATGAATTTCAGGATCTTTAGGTTTGCAGCGGGAATGTTCGTGGCGCTGTGTTTGCTCAACCCTGCCGCTGCGTCGAACGCAGCGGCGACCGACTCCTCTGAGCCTCCGGCTCTGACTGAGCCACTGTCCATCGGCGGCGCCGCCATCAACGCGGCCATCGAACCTGGGGATCTCAGCTTGCCGCGGATTCGAATATTCGACTGGATTCGGCTATCGGCTTGCGCCGTAACCGAATACTACGGCGGTTTTCCCGTTCGAAACGTGAACGTGAAAGTCGTGCCAATGGACGAAGGTAAAGGCGTACTCTTTGGTAGGACGGTTCTGATCGATCGAACTCTGGTGATAAGAGTCGGCTTATCGAGGTTCGCCACAGATTCAAGCCTACGTGATGACTGGGTAATGACCCATGAGATGGTCCATCTCGCGTTCCCGTCGGTTCCAGACGATCACCACTGGATCGAGGAGGGGATCGCCACTTACGTCGAGCCGATCGCGCGCGCCCAAATCGGCGATCTTCCGCCCGAGACAGTCTGGCGCGAATTGGTGGACGGCCTTCCGAAGGGATTACCGGCGCCCGGCGATCAAGGTCTGGATGACACCCACACCTGGGGCCGCACCTATTGGGGAGGCGCGCTATTCTGCCTGATGGCGGATATCGAGATTCACCAGCGGACCAAGAATCGATACGGACTCCAGGACGCCTTGCGTGGGATTCTTGGCGCCGGCGGCAACATGGAACACGACTGGCCACTCACTCGGGCTCTCAAGGCCGGAGACGATGCCACCGGCGTACCAGTCCTCATGGAGTTGTACGATCGGATGAAAGCAACGCCGATAACGCCCGATCTTCCTGCGCTGTGGCATCAATTGGGTATTCGGCCTTCCGGCAATTCCGTCGTGTTCGATCAAGGCGCACCGCTCGCCTCTGTCGTGCGATCGATTATGGCGAAGCGATCAGACCCTGACTCGGCGTGCGTGCAGGTATCCCATCCAGGCTCGACCGCCGATTCCATGAGCGTTCTGAAGATCGAAGATGCTTTCTAACGCCAGCGCAGATCGAACATCGCTTCAACCTCGCGACCGGCAGCGAGTTTTACGCTTGAGAGGTACAGTCACTATGCGAAGCTTCCGTGGGCGATTCGGTCTTGTTCCATGGATTGTCAGTGTCGCAACCGTTGCCGCGATCGGATTCGGTCTCTTTCATAAAGCAATCGCGTTCTCGGAGACGAACGGAGCGGCCGATGGCGCGCCTGTCGTGCTGGAACTTTTCACCTCCGAAGGATGCTCAAGCTGTCCGCCTGCCGACGAGCTGATCAGTGAACTCGGCGCCTCGTCAAAATCGGTGATCCCACTGGCGTACCACGTGGATTACTGGAATCACCTAGGGTGGGCGGACCCGTTTTCGTCACGTCAATGGTCTGAGCGACAAAGTGACTACGCTCGGGCGATGAACCTGGACGGCGAGTACACGCCTCAAATGGTGATCAGCGGCGCGTGGCAGTGCGGTGGTTCTGACGCTGGAAGTATCGCGCACGCGGTGGCCACTGCGCATGCGACCTCGCCGCGCGGTCGCACAAGCATTCAAACGAGCCTCGCTGCTGCGGGGTCTCGAAAACTTCAGGTCAAAGTTAACGCGCAATTATTGAACTCTGCAGGGCCCGGACGACTCGTGGTAATGTTGGCGATTTATGAGAACGGTCTGGTCAGCAAGATTGGCGCAGGCGAGAACGGCGGGCGCGAAATCACCTACGATTACACCGTGAGGAAATTGCTGCCGGCATTTGAACTGGACGCGACGCAGCGTGGCTCGTTTGTCCAGGAGATGACCATTGACCTCGACCCTTCATGGTCACTGAACCATCTTGGTGTCGCGGCGTTCATTCAGGATCCTACGTCGCTCAGAATTGAGGGTGCTAGCGCGGAGTACCCAGTCGCTAAGAACTGATGCTTCAAACAGCTTGGATTAAGCGCAACCAGTGTCACCGCAACTGGCTCGCCCATCCTGACATCCAGTGGGTCGGTGTTCCCATCTGGATCCAAGCGCACAAAATTCAGCGCTGG
>Ga0209010_1000216_pt1 | contig 20935 bp, 14 predicted proteins | sample BlaSpr_A8_OM1_O3_FD_187985 | JGI IMG/M metagenome (GOLD analysis project Ga0209010, IMG submission 187985) | Forest soil microbial communities from Thunder Bay, Ontario, Canada - Black Spruce, Ontario site 2_A8_OM1_O3 (SPAdes) (version 2) | ecosystem: Environmental > Terrestrial > Soil > Boreal...
TCGCCGCTCTCGAGCCACGCATCGTCGGCCAGCCCCTCGAGCACATTCGCATCGCCAGCGCCTTCCTGCTGCGCACCGCCCAACCGCCGCTTGCGAGCGCCGAAGGCCATACCGTCCGCGAACTGCGCCGGGTCGGCAAGCGCATTGCAATCGGCCTCGACAATGATATTTGGCTGGCGCTGCATCTCATGATCGCCGGCCGCCTGCACTGGCGCTCTCCGCAGGCCAAGCTCGCCGGACGACAAACTCTGGCCGCCTTCGATTTTCCCAACGGCTCGCTAGTCCTCACCGAGGCCGGAGCCAGGCGCCGCGCGTCGCTGCATGTCCTCAGCGGCGAAGAAAACCTGCGCTCTCTTGATGCCGGAGGCATCGACGTTCTCTCCGCCGATCTCGATTCGTTTCGCGCAGCGCTCACCGCCGAAAATCACACCCTGAAGCGCGCCCTCACCGATCCTCGCCTGCTCAGCGGCATCGGCAACGCCTATTCCGACGAAATCCTGCACGCCGCGCAACTCTCACCGCTCACCCTCACGCAAAAACTACAACCGCAAGAATGGGAGCGCCTTTTCGCCGCCACGCAGAGCACGCTCCAGTTCTGGATCGACCACCTCCGCGCCGAATCGCAAACCGCATTCCCGGAAAAAGTCACCGCCTTTCGCAAGGACATGGCCGTTCATGGCCGTTACGGCGAACCTTGTCCCCGCTGCGGCGACAAAGTCCTCCGCATCCGCTACGCCGACAAAGAAACAAACTATTGCGCCCGCTGCCAGACGGGAGGTAAAGTCCTCGCCGATCGCAGTCTCTCTCGTTTGTTAGGAAAAGATTGGCCCCGCACGCTGGAAGAACTGGAAGCCCTCAAGCGCCGTTGAGCCGCGCAGCCCGACTCAACCGCTAAGACTTGCCAGTAAGACTTGCCGCTAAGAGCCGCTAAGACACAGCCGCAGGAGGGTCCGATGTCACAGGAATCGTCACGCTGACTTTTGTTCCCGCAGGGCTGGAATCGACTTGCAGCGTCCCGCCAAACTGGCGCACTCTCTCTTCCATGCCGCGCACCCCAACTCCTACGCGCACGGCAGTCATCTGCCGCAATCGATCCGGAGAGATTCCTTTGCCGCGGTCAATGATTTCCACTTGAATATTCTCGTCCGAACGGGTCAGGCGAATCTCCGCCGATGGACTGTTGGCGTGACGATGTATATTCGTCAAACTTTCCTGCACCACGCGAAAAATAACCATCTCCAGCGTCCGCGGCAACCGGCTCATATCCTGCGGCACTTCCAGATTGATCGCGATTCCGCTTCGCTTGGAAAATCCCTCGGCATACCACTCCAGGGCCGACTTGAGCCCGGCCTCATCCAGCAGCGGAGGATGCAACAAGTAAGACAGTGTCCGAATCTCTTTCGACAAATCGAGCGACATCTGCTCGCTTTCGGCGATCAACTTCAGAATTCTTGCATCCTGTCCCTTGGCCGCTTCCGCCAGCGCCGCAAAATTCATTCCCAGCGCCACCAGCGTTTGCCCCGCATGATCGTGCAGTTCCCGCGCCATGTGTCGCCGTTCTTCGTCCTGGGTCAGCAGCAAACGTCCGGTAAGCTCGCGCAAATTTATTTCCGCGCGCTTGCGATCCGCAATCTCGCCTTCCAGAGCCGCAGTGCGCTCCGCAACTTTTTTCTCCAACTCTTCGTTAGCGGCTCGCAGGGCCTCCTGCGCACTCTTCAGCGGAGTCAGGTCGGTCACAAATGCCGCAATTTCGGCCTCGTTCCCCGAGGAATCGATCGCCGCCGCGCCAATCAGGATGGGCACGATCCGTCCGTCTTTCGCCACATAAGCCTTCTCGTAGACTTCGCAACACCCCGTCTCTCGCAGTTGCTGCACCGCGCGCGCATCTACTTCGGCGTACTCCGGCGGCGTCAGATCGTCCCATCGCACTTTGCCCGCAGCAACATCGGCATCGGAATAGCCCAAAGTTTTCAGGAGCGCCGGATTCACATATTGCAGCTTTCCGTGCAGGTCGCCGATGACCGTACCGAACGGATTCGCTTCCGCCAGCCGGCTGAAGCGCCGCGCGGCTTCGGCGATTTCCAACTTGTGGCTTTCACTCTCCAGCAAGCTCGCGATCCGCGTTCCCAGCAAGTGAAAAAAAGTCCGATAGTTGTGATCGAAGGGCAGGCGCGGGCTGATGCCAAAAACCAGCACCGCCTCCGCCGGTGAACCCGGCCAATGAAGCGGCAACACGTGGGCAGACTGAATCGGCTCCGGCCAAGGCGAAACAACAATTTCGCCGAATCGCTCCTGGAGATTTTCGATGAGCAAAGGCTTCCGGGAATTCAGAGCCTTCTTGAGCGGCCAGTGCTCCGGTTCAGCGAGGACGCCGGTGGTGGTGCACCCCGCCAATCGAATCTCTCCTTCCATCGACAAATACAACGCAGCAAACGGCACATCGGCCTTGTCCGCGTCGATTTTCCGAACAAGGCTTTGCGCAAATGCCAGCAAGCCTTCAGATTCGGAATGGGATTCTGAATACGCCTCTTGCGCTGAAGAATCCGCCGTGATCGCCAGCAGCGCCCGCAACCGCCGCTCGCTCAACACTTGCTCCGTCGTCTCGCTGCACGCTACCAGCGTGCCCCGCACCGTTCCGTCTTTATCCCTGACCGGACTGTAGCTGTAGGTCCAGAAAACTTCTTCCAGCTTTCCATTTCGATTGATGGGAACCAGTTGATTGATGTTCCAGGTCGATTCTCCCTTGCTCATCACCGCGTCGATCTGCGGCCCAATGATCGGCCATATTTCCGGCCAGCACTCCGTTCCGCGCTGCCCCAGCGCGGAAGGATGCTTGTCCGCGCGAATGCTGGGCCGGTAGCCGTCGTTGTAAAACTGAATCAGATCCGGCCCCCACCACAAAAACATGGGGTGCCGCGACGCCAGAAGAAGATTGACCGTGGTCACCAGCGTGTCGGACCAGCCTTCCACTGGCCCCACCGGCGTCTTCGCCCAATCGAAAGCGCGAGTCAGCTCCGCCATCTCTCCCGCGCCAATAATTCGCGGAGAAGAAGTGCGCCCTCTGGATTGGGTCTTAACGCCTTTTGGGTTCGAAGTCCGGGGTGACGATCGCATGGTTAACGATTAAAGCAGCGGCTCTCGATAGTCCTCAAATTGCCGGGAATCTGGCAGCGGTGGCCTTGCTTCGAGGTCAATCGACATAAGACCCGCAGTTGCCGAGACCCATCTTCCGTTTCAGTATAGCAACGCCCCCCGCGAGGTTGCCTTGCCCTTTACCCCGGTGGAACGTGGATCCCGATGAAGAGGGAGGCCACTGGTTCGACGGCACCGCGGCTGGGAAAGACAACGAGGGGCAGTGGGCCAATTCCATGCTGCTAGAAGGTAGCTAAAAATACCCGGCGATGGAAACAGGCTTAACCGATCACGTTTTGAGTTTGGCGGAATTACTGGGATTATTGGATCGGAAGTTGAGCTGAAGGACGCGAAGAAATGTTTCAAAGGAGTCTAACGCCTGTGCAGCGGAGTCGGCGCGCACTTCCCGAGAAACTTTTCGGTGCTCATCTGCCAATCGCTCGGAGCGAGAGCCACAAGACAACCGCCATCGTGTTGGCACACGCGATATAACGTCTGCTTCACAGTGCTCGGGGTTCTAGCATGAACTCGTGGATTTCAAACTGTAACAGTACCTAAATATCTTCCGATTGTGACATCTGACCTTGCCTTCCACAGACGCAGAAGACGAAGATGGTCGCGGAGGCAGTGCGGGCGACGACCCTGCGGAGCTAAGTTCCGCAGCTTCAAGATTTTGCCCGTAAGTTATTGCAGCCCTTAGATAAATCGACGTTTTTCCCGTGAGTCGTTGATTCTAAGAGACCGCGGGGGAGGGGGGGTACCCGAAAAACTAAGGAAGACAGATGGAGCAAGCCAGATCAAGAGAGGGAACTTGCGAGAAGCCTTCACGGGGCGATTCGAGCATGTCGCGCTCGCGCACAGCCGATGGCCGCGAGGGTAGCTGACCCAATTTTTACATCCCCCATGCCAAAGCGTGTTCTAATACGCCAATACGGTTCTTGGAGGTTGCCATGTCCAACCGCTCCGGTTCCATCCTCAGCTTTTCTCTTCGCGTATCTACAATTTGCCTGGTCGTTCTCGTCGCAGCCATCTTCGCGTTGCCCGCTCACGCTGGCTCCCAGGCTCGCATCGTTCGCCTCAGCGACGTGCATGGCTCGGTGCAGATCGATAAGAATTCCGGCACCGGATTTGAAAATGCGTTCCTCAATTTGCCGGTTACGCAGGGCACACAGCTTCGCACCCGCGACAATGGCCGCGTCGAAATCGAATTCGAAGATGGCAGCACGCTGCGGCTGGGCCCGAACTCGCAGTTGGATTTCAGCACTTTGGGCCTGAACGATTCCGGCGCGCGCATTTCCATTCTCAATCTGGCGGATGGCGCCGCGTATGTGAACTGGCTGGGCAAGGCCGGCGATCAATTCACTCTGAATTTCTTGCATGAAAAAGTGGACCTCGATCACCCCGCGCACTTCCGCGTCGACACTTCTGCGGACGGAACCAAGGTTGCCGTGTTTAAGGGCGAGATCCAGGTGGTCGCACCCGCAGGCCCAGTGACGGTCGCGAAAAACAAGATGGTCACCTTCACCGCCGACGACGAGAAGCCGGTACTCGCGAAGAACATCGAGCAAGAGCCGCTTGACTCGTGGGACAAAGAAGCCGTCGCCTATCACGATCAATATTCGAAGAACAATTCTTCACCCTACGCCTACGGCATCAGCGACCTCAATTATTTTGGGGCATACACTCCGGTGCCGGGCTACGGCATGATGTGGCAGCCATTTTTCGCAGGCGCCGGATGGAATCCCTTTATGGATGGAGCCTGGTCCTGGTATCCCGGCATGGGCTACATGTTCGTTTCCGCCTATCCCTGGGGATGGATGCCGTATCGCTACGGAAGCTGGGCGATGGTTCCCGGCATGGGCTGGATGTGGCAGCCCGGCAACTGGAACAGCTTCGCCACCGTGCCTCGATATGTAGGCGCATCGGCAGCCAGCTTCCATGCGCCGGTCGCTCCCACGGGAACGGTCAGCACGGTCGTCGTGGGAAAAGGAGGGCCCGTGCTTTCTCCGGTGTTGCCAACCCACCTGACGATTACCCGAGGATCGGCGGGGTTGGGAGTTCCACGAGGAGCCGTGAGCGATTTGAAATCTGTGAACCACCAGGTGGCAAAATCGGGATTCGCCCAGGTTGAACGCGCTCCGCAGTTCGGCGCCCGGTCAAGCGGGAGTTTCGGAGAGCGCGGCTCGTACGGTTCCGGCAGCGGGGCAAGCAGCGCCGGCATGCATACGAGCACGGCATCTTCCCCCCACGCCGCGTCAGGTAGTGGGCATCACTGACAGGCTGCGGTAAAGCTCACTTTTTGATTTTGTTTTGAAAGGGCGCGGCTTTTTTAGCCGCGCTGCAAGTTCGGCAAAATCAATACGGCTTTAGCCGCTCAAGGGAACTCATCATCGATAATTCGAGTTTTTCCGCAGCCTGCTAGGGCGATAGCTCTCGGAATGCAAGCTAATCGGAATTAGAGGTCGCACTCGTCGAGTGCAATAAGGCGACAGGCAAGTCTAGTTGGAAAGAAGTGTTGTAGTCGGAGTAAGTCGTGCGCGAGTGTTGCCAGTCTCCGGTCATTTCATACGGCAGATGATCGTCCAGGCCCAGGCAAACCGTATCGTGCTCCAGGCCGCCGGGACCGCCTTTCATGGTTACTTTCCATTCGCGGCACCGCGTTCCGTTCACCGATTTCTTGTCGCCCTTCTGGATAATGGCGCGCTTAATCAGCGTAGCGAAATCGGGCAGTACGCGGCTCTCCGCGCCCTGAGCCAACATGCGGCAAATACCCTTGGGATTGGCCGACCCAATCGCCGAGATTCCCGGTTTCCACGAGTCGTCCGCCGTATGCTCGTACGAAACATTTCCGACGTGAATCTCTTCCTGAGAAATGTCGGCGGCTTTGTCGGGATCGGACTCCACCAAATGCCACTTGTAGTGCAGCGCGTTCTGCGCGCAAACCAGCTCCCACGACATCTCAATATGCTCGGTAGGAGTCGCATCGGCAATCGTCGCAACCCGCACGCTGCGGACCTGCTTGATCGCGTCCAGCGACCGTTGGAATTCCTTTTCACCGTTGCCGCCGGGAAACAGATAGCTGACCGCCCAACCGACAATCGCCAGCGCCACTACCAGACGCGCCCCGAGCCACCACCAGTAACGGCTATTTGTAGTTCCCAAAGACAAGCTCCCCCAATCGGCCTGCCGTCAGGTTACTGGAGGTTTCGTGGGGGAAAAAGTTACCAATGTACGTCAAGAAATGATGACTCCGGCGTAGCCGACAACCCGGTCGCGGTCGCCGGAGACGTCGCCGGAAGTCGCATACTTCACTAGGTCCGCGGACTTCGCTCCGAGTTTCCGGGCAGCCGTGAGCATGGCTACCGTTGGGGCAAAGCCGCACATGCTGATGTTTTGCTGCATGACGACATCGTGCAGCCCGCGTGGATCGAGCGTGAGAATTCTCTCGATTGCCTGGTGATCTTTGATACGTGTGACCGCGTCAGACTCGTAATGATTCATATCGCTGGAAGCGACAATGAGCACGCGCTCTTTCTGACTTGTAATGGTTAACGCGAGCGCCTCGCCCAGTTGTTCGAGCATGTCGAGGTTTCTCGTGCTGATCGCGATGGGAACGAATCTGAGTCTCGGTTGACTCAGTTGCAGAAATGGCAATTCCACTTCGGCGGAGTGCTCGGCGCGATGCGCGGTCGAGTCCTCCTCTAAAGCGGCGAAGCGATTTCTTAAATCGGCGGCGAAGGCACCGTCAATCGGAACATTGCCCAGCGGAGTTTCCCACTCGCCTTCGCTCATGATCGCAAGCGGATAACCTACGCCCGTGTGATTGGGACAGAGGACAAGGCAAAGCTCCGGAACGTTGATGCGGCGGAAGACAGCTCCGGCTACGTGTCCGGAGTACATATAGCCTGCGTGCGGAGCGATACATCCGATGGCACGGATTAGCGGCTCGCTCAATTTATCGGCAGAGGATTCATCATGAGGGAAAAGAGGAGGTGAAAGATAGGCGCGAGCCTCATCGCGCAGGCTTTCGGGATCTCCGGGGTAGAAGCGGCCCGCGACGGCAGGGCGGCGAATCAATGTCTCCATGGCAAATTGAGCAGAGCCGACTTCCTTCGGTTAAATGCTACTCGCCTCGAACGCCCTCGGGAAAGTAAACCGTCCATCCGCGGGAGCGCGCTGCGGCCAACAGATCCGGATTGGGATTCACGGCGAAAGCGTGCTGAGCCATCTCCAGCATTTCCGTATCCCATCTTGAATTTCCGAACGCGGCATCGACTTGGGCTCTAGCTGCATGCAGAGCCTTGGGTTTTCCCGGTCCTGAGGGCATGCGAATCAAGCGATCCGTGATGACTCCGTTGTCGGCCTCGACCGCCGCAGCCAGTACACGATTCTCGGGAATGCCAAAATGTTTCATCGCGGCGCGGATCACCCACTCGTTCGACGACGACACCGCCCACACGTCGCAGCCCGCGGAGAGCAGGCGTTTCACGAGATCGCGCATCTCGGGAAATATTGTTCCCGGAAACGCACTTTCGAAAAAATCTGAGGCCGCGCGAATCAACACCGCTTCCGGCATGCCGGCGTGCATGGTTACCATCGCGCCGCACATCTCGTCTTCGCTGACTCGCCCAGCTTTGTATTCGGCGTACATTGCCCGCATTTTCTGGCCCAGAGATTGAGAGACAACCCCCTGTTTGATTTCCCAGGAGAAAAAACTTTCTCCGGCATCGCCCGACCAAAGCGTGCCATCGCAATCAAAAGCCGCGACGCGAGGATTTAACTGGAGTACTGACTCCACGAATGCATTCATATCAGTCAAATTGATCTGCCAGGTAATCGTGCTCTGCCGCGAGTCAGAAGAGTACGGGAATTGGCGAGAAAAGAAAAACGGAAGTGCCGTTCGTCAGAGAGTTCCGCTCTGCGCTTCGAGCTGTTTGTACTCCTCGGGCGTATTAATATTCAGCGCGACAAATGGATCGTCAACCGCAAGGTAGCGCAGTCGATCCTGGTGCTGCGCCAGCACGTCTCGAGCGCTCGAATCCGGGCTGGCTCGAAGGAATGCCTCAATCATCTCACGCCCCAAGACGATCGGATGCCCGCGCTTCCCAGAGAATTCTGGGATGATGGCCCAGATGTCATCTCCGGAAACCTCAAAGGCATCACGCAGAGCCTGGACGGTGACGGTGCTTACCGGCGGTCGGTCGATGAGCGTGACGATGGCCGCGTCGCGCCCGCGATTGAGAACTTCATGCAAGCCCACCTGTAGGGAACTGAACTGTCCGCGCGCGGGATCGGGATTGACGATGAGCGATGCGCCGTTCGCGTAAACAATGGGAGCAAGCAGGGATTCGTTCTTGCCTGCAACCACGAACGTGAAATCGGTGGCGAGTGCTAGAGACCGGATTACGGCGGAGAGAAAAGTCTGTTGCGACGGTGGTTGGCCGCTGGCGAGTGGAGGCCAGGGCAGCAATGCTTTGTCCGTGCCCATGCGCGAAGATTCGCCTGCCGCAAGAATCACTCCGGCAAAACTGGGAGCACGGACCATAGGATTTTCCACTGATCACTGGCCACTGACGCCACCGACTTTAAACCAGCTCATATGCGGCTGGCTTGCCTTGGCCCGCCGCCGCACGGCGATCAACTCGGCGGTAATGGCCACTGCAATCTCTTCCGGTGTAATCGCGCCGATATCCAGCCCGACGGGCGCATGCACGCGATCGAACAGATGTTCCGGGATTCCTTCCTGTTGCAGCGTTTTGAAAATCTCAATGACCTTGCGCTTCGACCCGATCATGCCCACGTAGCGCGCTGGAGTCTGCACCGCCCAGCGCAGCACCCGCATGTCGTCGCGATGGCCGCGAGTTACGATTACGATGTAAGCCGATTCGTTGGGATCAAGTTGCTTCATCGCTTCGTCGAAATCCAATGCATGAGTCTCGCGCGCGGCAGGGAAGCGGTCTTTGGTGGCATAAGAGGTGCGATCATCGGCGACGATTACGTCGAATCCGGCATTGGCCGCGGCCTGGCATAAGTGAACAGCCACATGCCCCGCGCCAAAAATGTAGAGCAGAGCCGGAGGCAGGATGGGCTCGATAAAAACCTCCAGCGTGCCGCCGCAGACCAGGCCGGTATCGTATTTGGGATCCTGATTCAGATCGAAGGTCAGCGTGCGCGGCTTTTCCGATTCCATGACTTCGCGCGCCGCCTGCCAGACATCGGCCTCGACGCATCCGCCGCCGATCGTGCCCACGATCGAGCCATCGTCACGCACCAGCATCTTCGCCGTGCGAAACGAGGGAATCGACCCTCGCACATTTACAATGGTGGCAACGGCTCCACGGCGTCCAGAGCGGCGCAATTCCACGATCTGTTCGTAGATATCCATTGAATCTTTGTGCAGGCTTGATTATCAGTGGGGTGAAGGTGGGAGTCAAACAAGGGCAGGGCGGAAAAGCAAAAGCCCCGGGTTATCACTCCGGGGCCGCTTTGCGTTAGATATTGACCCGGTCCGAGAACCACTTATGCTCGCGCCGACCTTGCATCAAAGTCAACGTTTATTTCGGTGAGTGCCGTGCATAGGGCGGCAGAGTCGAACTGCAGTGGCTGATAAAGCCACTCACCGGTTTCACGGACTGGGTCGAGTACCCACTGGCAACGCCCTCTAGACCTTGATCCGCTGGAGAAAATGCTAGGCTGAAGCATTGCCAAGTAATGCTATTGGACCAAATAAAGTTGCCCATTGTCCCGTTTGGAGAACTCCCCAAACGAATTGCCAATAGTCGCTTGACGGAGCCGATAAATATATGAAAGCTGTTCGCCTGCACAAATTCGGTGGGCCGGAAGTCTTGACTTACGAAGATGTTCCCGACCCGCAGCCGCGCAAAGATCAAGTGCTCATCCGAGTGCGCGCTTGCGCTCTCAATCACCTCGACATATGGGTTCGCAAAGGGCTGCCCGGCGTAAAGTTGCCGCACATCCTGGGCAGCGACATTGCCGGAGAGATAGTCGAGTCCGGCGAGTACATCAGCGGATTTCACCCCGGCCAGCGCGTTCTTCTTGCCCCTATGCATTTCTGTGGACGCTGTCCTAAATGCCTTGCAGGCCTACAGAATCAATGCCGCGAATTCACCGCGCTGGGCAACGCGGTAGACGGCGGCGATTGCGAATTGATCGCGGTTCCGGCGGCGAACGTAATTCCGATTCCCGACTCGCTCGATTTCACGCAGGCGGCCAGCGTGCCTCTAGTTTTTCTCACCGCGTGGCACATGCTGGTCGGTCGCGCGGGCATTCGTTTGGGTCAGACCGTGTTGGTTCTTGGCGCAAGTTCCGGCGTGGGCATCGCCGCCATTCAGATTGCCAAGCTGTTTCACTGCCGCGTTATCGCTACTGCTGGCAACGAAGCGAAGCTGGAAAAAGCGCGTGCGCTCGGCGCGGATTTCGTCATCGATCACTACAAGCAGAAAATCTCGGAAGAAGTGCGCAAGATCACCAACAAAGAAGGCTGCGACATTGTTCTCGAACACGTCGGAACGGCTACGTGGGATGAAAGCATGAGATCGCTGAAATCATCCGGCACGCTAGTCACCTGCGGAGCGACTACCGGTTACGACGCGAAGATCGACCTGCGTCATCTCTTTTCACGCCAGTTGAATCTGCTCGGCTCATACATGGGAACGATGTCCGAGTTGCACGAAGTTCTCAGCCACATATTCGCTGGACGTTTGAAGTCCGTAGTCGATCGCGTTTTCCCGCTGCAAGACTTGCGCGCCGCGCACGAGTATCTGGAAAAGAGCCAAATGTTCGGTAAGGTGGTGGTTGTGCCCTAGATCATGTGAATACTTCTTCCACACGCAGCGACGAGCATTCACTTGTGATTGGTCTGCAACAACAGCTTGCGGCCTCAGGCTTTTACTCCGTCCGCAAGTTTCCTAAGGCCTTCCCGGCCCTCGTATTCGGTGTATTCGCCCGCGTCAGTCTGTTTAATTGCCGCGATCACGCGTCGCCGAATCTCACACAGTTGAAGTTTCGTTAAGGGTTTCAAAATATCCTCTGGGTCAAAATCCCCGGGTAATGAGAAAGCTAAGCTCTGACATCGCTTCAGTCACCAAACAATTAACAGCCTGGGATTTTAAAATTACTGATCCTCGTCCGCCAGGTGACCACCGTTCCGACCTGTGGGGTCGTGAAGTATTCGTTCACGTACCAGAACGTGCAGTCATCGATTGGGTCAACGGTCATGCTGTTGTAGCCACCCCAATGGTAGGCATTCTCCTCGTCCGCCGTGCCTGTCATGATATTGAACTCAATGGGCGTGGTCGAGCCACCGCGCAGATTGAGATACGAAGCTCGAATCGATGGGCTGAGCGCGGTGCCGGAAACGCTATAGCCGACTGCCAGATTTCCCATCTGGTCCTGAGCCGCACTGGGCACGAAGCGAAAATTCGCATCGCTGGGATTGATCGTGCCGGATTTAAGCAGAGTTCCCGGAGCGCTGAATTCATACCAGCGGGCAGCCGTCTTGGTCAGACTTCCTGTTCCCGCCTGCACGGCCTGAGTGACAATGTAGATCTGCGACGGCGCCGAGGCAAAGCGTCGATAGGCAAAGCGGTGCATGAGGCGGTCGCCCAGCGAATCGATAAAATTGTCGGTCGACTTGGTGCTGGGTTCGGGCACACACACCGTGTTGGTAGGTTGCGAAACGTTATAGCAGCCGGGGATGTAGGAGGTCACGGTCGTGGGCGTCGGTCCAGTGAATGTGGACTTAGAAGGCGTCGTCCAGTTCACGTGGAATTGCCAGAAATTCAGCTTGGTCGAAGAACTTCCGGACGATGGATTCTCGATGCTGACGAAAGCTTCCGGCGTGCCCGCTACGGGGCCAGTGTTGCCATCAATATCGGCAGGCAGCAAGCTGTGGCCCAGGAACAACCCGCTCGGAGTGGTGGGATAGCGGAAGCATTGCGGATTGCGCATGGTCGCTCCCTTGAGCATGTTGGAACGATCGAACGCGCACGCCACGATGCCCACTTCCTGATAGCCATTGTCGGGGTCTTCCAGGTCGATGGTCACGTAGTAGGCGTCGTCCCAGGTGGCGATTTTGGGATAGTCGGGAAAGTAGGTGTGTCCTTTGGAGTTGGTGCCGAGTATGGAAGTGAGAAGTTGCGTGTATGCGAACCACTGGAAATTTGCGGCGGTAAAGTCATCCGTGTTCGAAATTGCGATGCAGAAATAATACGTGCGAGTGGTGGTGCTGCCCTGGCGAACCGCCATGATCCAGCGTTGGGCCAGATGGTCGAACAGGGCCACGCCGTTGCCGGCCGTGCCCACACAATTTGCCTCGCTGTTTTGCACCCAGGGCGTATCTCCGGCGGGCAGAGAGGAATAGACCGGTTTGAAAGTCGTCTTGTCGAATGCCTGATACGCGGTGTCGATCCACTCCAGGTACTGCTTGGTGCCGACGGCTCCGTTGGGATCGACTACGCGCAACGTGGCGTCGCTGCCGGGGGTTGATGCGTCGATGCCCTCGAAGGATTTAACCGTGACCTGGGAAACAGCGAAGCTCGATAACAGGAGTAAGAGGATACCGGAGCGGGCGGAGCACTTCATGGGGGAACTCCTTCTTAAGAATCTGGGTAGCACGGTCGTCGACGAAGGGCGTGGGCGGCGGAAAACTTCAGGGCCTCCTTGCGGAGGCCCTGTGTGAGTTTTCAGTTAGTTGGTGCAGCTCGGGAAGCGGAACGAAGCAATGATGGTGCTCCAGCCTTCCAGCGAACTCGTCTGGTAATACGGCCCCGTATACCAGAAGGTGCAATCATCCACTGGGTCCAGGGTCATGCTGCTGTATGAACTCCAGTTTGCATTCGTGGCTTGCTGCGAGCCACCGCCCGCCACCAGGCTGATTTCGGCGCCCATGGTGCCCAGCTTCGCACTGGACAGTCGTCCGGCATAAGAAAGCCCGGGGTAGACGGTGCTGGAGTTCGTGACGTTGTAACCAACGGCGATGTCGCCAAACTGATCCTGCGCCATCGACGGGAGCCAGCGCCATGTGGTCGTGTTGGGCGAGTAGGTTTGCGACTGGTAGATTACCGGCGTTAGTGGAGTCCGGAATTCATACCAGCGGATCGCGCTATGCATCGCCGTGCCCGTGCCCTGAGTCACGCTGTGCGCCATCAGGACCGACTCGTACGTCCCGAAATTCCGGTATGTGATCCGGTACATCAGCCGGTCACCCCAGCTTTGTACTACGTTAGTCGTACCCGGCTGCGGAACGCAGGGCTTCAGGTTCGGACAGGTGTCGGTGTAGGCAGGCAATGCGATGGCTACCGGTCCGGTGAACGTATTGTTCGCCAGCGTAGTGAAATCAACGTGGAACTGAAATGCGTTCAAGTTATTCTTGCCCACACTTGGCCGCTGATCGAGCTGCCAGAAGAAAGCTACTTCTCCCGTCGGCGGAGGCGTTTGACCGTCCCAACTCGTGGTCACGAACGTCGGCAAGCTGATGCTTCCCTGGAAACAAACGCTCAGAGCGAAGGTACCGGCGATCATCGCGCTGCGCTGTAACGCACAGGCCTGTGATCGGACAAAATCCTTGGTGCTCGGGGTTAACAGATCCTGCGACAGGTAATAGGCGTCAGGCCAGACGCCTATTTTCGGCTTGTCCGGCCATTGATTGGTCAATGCGAATGCATACAGATAGTAAGTGCCAGTCGCATCCGGGCTGGTGGAAACGGCGACGCAATTCAGATAAGGACCGCCGGTCGGCACGGCGTGATGAGACAAGACCCAAACGTTGGCCGCCTGGTCGTAGTCCACTGTACCATCGCCATTATTCGACGTTTGGCACGAGCTGCCAAAGGTCGACCACAGTGCATTTTCCACGACCGGGCCGGCGATCACCGCGCCACTGGTCTTGTCGTAAACCGTGTATTGATTGTTCACCAGTTGTACGTATTGAGTGAGGCCCGCCGCCCCAATCGCATCGGGATAAAGCTGGCCCTTGGTTGCCTGTCCGGCAAAAGTAAGTACGCTGCTGATGTTTTTCGTAACTACGTCGGTCGCGTCGGTGCGGAGTGGCGCATAGTCGCGCAGTGCGCGCGAAACTGTGTGGTTGACTTCGCCTCGGATCACCGGGCCTTCGGTCTCGCCGGCTACGGCAAACGAACAAGCCAGCAGAGCCGTCATCGCTACCGCCGCAACCGAATAACTCTTTCGGGATTTCATCAAAACTCCTCCAGATGCCCTCTTTTAGGATCAGAACCCTCCCGGCTCTGTATCCAAGAACGGGCATTTTATTGTGATTTCTTCACACGACAACCCTGGCCCTTGCCGAGCGAAACCCTTATTCAGACGAAGTAACGGAAGAGCGATTTCGTGGCTCGGCTTCCACAGAATGCGCAAGGGAGAGTGCTTTACAGAACAGTCAGAGATCCGCCCACCGCGGAACTGGCTTGGGGAAGAGGCAACTTAGTATGACAGTGCGGCATGGGCGGGTCAAGATGCAAACGGTAATATTTTAATGAGCAAAATCGACCTTTGAAAATGAGGTACTTAGCGGAAAAACAGAAGACTTTCTTCTCCGTCTCCGGACGCCTCGCGGTAGAATCGGTTGTGGAAAATCAAAGGTTGAAAAGACAAAACTCCGCCGTGTGGCAAGTTCTTCGGGACGCTTTGCGGTTCAAAGTCACACCCTCATGGACGGTTCTTCTCGCGATCATTGGCTGCGGGATCGTTGCCTGCGCGATCATCGCTCCAGTCGCTTATGCACAGGTAAGGCCCATGGCAAGAAATAGCGGACCACAACCCGAGAGCGAAAACTCGCCAAAATGCGCAGACGCTTCGGCCAACGTAGAAATGCCAAACGCACCTCACGGGCTGTTCGTGATCCTGTTTCCCGGAGCGAAAGTCAACGCCCGGGCAAATGTCTTGCTAAATAATCCCACGGTGTGCGGCGCAAACTTTTATGTTGTGTGGAACGAAATCGATCACGGCCCACAAGCCAAATCACGTTACGACTGGTCGTCGATTGAAGAGCAGATCGCGCCCTGGGTCAAGGCCGGAAAAAAAGTGAACCTGATCGTCTGGGCCACCACCTACAGCAAAAACGCGACTGCCACGCCGGAGTGGGTCTTCGCTAAGGTGCCCTCGGTCAACTGCCCGGCGTTTGGGCACGTTCCGGTTTTCTGGAATCCCGCGTTCATGAGCAGCTATCAGTCATTTATGGCCGCTGTTGTCGAGCATTTTGGGAATAATCCAGCCGTCGGTTACATCCGCTTTGGCTTGGGTGCGGGAGGAGAGATATTTCCCGCCTGCATGTACTTCATGAAGGAGCAAGGATTCTCCGACGACACTTGGCGGAAATATATCTTCGATATGCTCGACTATCAAAAATCTCTCAATTCACCGAAGCAACTCGCAGTTGGACTGAACGCCTACGGCGAACCGCCCAAGCTGGATTTTTCCGCGGCGGTTGCCGAGCGCGCAGTCAAAGATGGAATCGCCATCGGCAATCAGGGCCTGTCCGCGCAGGACGCCCGTGATGATGCTGCCGGAAAGCCTTGCATGGCCGACTGGTGCCGTATCTTCCGCCAGGCGCGGGGCAAAGTTCCGTTGATCTTGCAAACGCTGGGGCCAACGCGCCCCGATCACTCCGGCGATGTCGGTTCGCTGGTCGATATGCTGCCCTTCGCTCTCGGCCAGCGCGTGCAGATTTTCGAAATCTATGTGCAGGACTGGCTGGTGGCTTATGATCCGGCGTCGCCGGGGTATAGCCAATATCACGCGGAGTACCAGAAGGTGCTGGAGGACGCAGCGAAGAGCGTGGGCGGCAACCCTTGAGAAACCTCGCCAATCCTTTGATATCGATTGCGCTAGAAAAGCGAGGAAGGTGCTCATGTCCCAGATGACGCCACAAGTATCCGAGGTGCTTGAAAAGGCGCTTGCATTTTCCACGCAAGACCGGGGCTTGTTGATCGATCGTCTGATCAAGAGCCTCGATGACGAGCCCGCCGATGACGGAGTAGAACAGGCCTGGGCTGATGAAATCAAGAGTCGCGTCGACGATATCGAATCCGGCAAAGTAGAGATGATCCCGGGCGAGCAAGTGCTCCGTGAACTCGCCGAAGAATTTCCCGATGAGTGAGCGGTTCCGGTTTCACCCCGAGGCGAAGCGAGACTTCCAGGATGCGATCGGATGGTATCGTGATCGCAACCGGAGTGTCGCAGCGGAATTTCGCGCGACCGTTTCCGGTTTAATTCGTGACATTGTGCGGGATCCCCAGCGATGGCCCAAGTATCTCTACGGAACGCGGCGGCTAGTCCTTCACCGCTTCCCATTTTCCATCGTCTATCTAGATAAAGCTGATGTTGTAGATATCGTGGCCGTGGCTCACGGCAAACGCAGGCCCGGATACTGGAAAAAACCGCTGTAGGCTTTGCCTTACTTCACCCGCGAAGCCGCCGCGCAGCCAGGCGCCTTGAAGTTGCTGATCCTCGTTTGCCATGTCACCGTGGTCCCCGCCTGTGGCGTCGTGAAATATTCGTTCACATACCAGAACGTGCAATCGTCCACCGGGTCCACCGTCATGCTGGTATACCCGCCCCAGTGGTAGGCATTCTCTTCATCGGCGGTCCCGGCAAAAAGTGGGATCTCGGTCGGCGCCGAGTTTCCGCCGCGCAGGTTCAGATAAGAAGCCGCGATTGAAGGATGCTCGCTGGTTCCCGAGACGCTGTAACCGACCGCCAGATTTCCCGCGCTATCCTGCGCCACGCTGGGTACGAAGCGGTAGTTTCCATCGCCTGGATTAATCGTGCCGGAGTTGAGCAAGGCCGCTCCGCTACTGAACTCATACCAGCGAATGCCGGTCTGCGAGAGGCTCACGCTGCCCACCTGCACATCGTGGCTTACCAGATAGCTCTGATACGGAGGCGCGTTGGTAAATCGCCGATAAGCGAACCGGTGCATAAGTCGATCGCCGACCGAATCAATGAAATTGCTGGTGGTGCTCGTGGTCGGTTCGGGCACGCACACAGTATTTGTGGGCGCGGGAACGTCGTAGCAGCCGGGAATGTAAGAAGGAACAGTCACCTGTTTTGGTCCGGTGAAGCTGGACTGCGACGGCGTGGTCCAGTTCACGTGAAACTCCCAGAAGTTCAGCAGGCTTGACGTGTTTGTATTCTTTGGGTTCTGGATACTGACCAGGAGTTCGGGCGTTCCGACTGGCGCAGCCAACGTACCTTCCACGTCCGCGGGATAAAGGCTGTGACCAAGAAATAGTGAACCGGTCACGGGATTGGGATAAGTAAAGCACTGCGGCGTCCGCGGCGTGCCCCCAGTCAGCATGTTCGCCCGATCCAGCGCGCAAACCAGAACGCCTACTTCCTGAAATGCGTTACTGGGATCTTCCAGATCGATGGTGATGTAATAGCCGTCTGCCCAGGTTGCGATCTTCGGGTAGTCGGGAAAATAAGTTTTGCCTTGCGAGTTCGTGCCGAGCAGTGTATTCAGCGGGATCGTATAAGCGTGCCAGGCAAAGTTGCTGGCGGTCAGATCGTCGGTATTGGAGACCGCAACGCAGAAGTAATAAATTGACGTTGTGTTGCTGCCCTGGCGCACCGCGATAACCCAGCGCGAGGCCAGATGGTCGAAGATCGCTACTCCATTGCCCGCCTTTCCCTCACAGTTCGTCTGTCCCGCCGCTAGCCACGGAGTGTCTCCGGCTGGCAGCGTGGAATACACCGGGGCAAACGTGGTTTTGTTGTAGCCCTGATACGCGGTGTCGATCCATTCCAGATATTGCTTGGTGCCCACCGCGCCATTGGGATCGACCACCCGCAATGTGGCGGTGTTGCCGGGAGTCGAGGCGTCGATGCCCTCAAACGAAGTAACCGTCTGGGCGTCGGACGACGACACGAAGAACAGCGCGGCTAGAAACAACCAGACAGATGCTGCAATTCTGAAAAACTTCAACATACTGCATACCTCAATATCGATGCGGCTATGGCGGATCGCATTCAATCTCTCACAGCCGATGGAGCCAGATGTGATGAGACTAGAGTCTCGTGAAGCGAAAAACAAGCACGCGATTCCATAACTTCGGTAACTGAGAACTGGGAACTGAGAACTTAAGACAAGCGGTCGAATTCTTCCGCCGCCATTTGCACGATGTCCTTGCCGATCATGAGCGATGCGGTCGCCGCCGGAGACGGAACGTTCAGCACATGCAACATTCGGTCGGAGCGGACAAAGCTGAAGTCGTCGACCAGCGTGCCGTCTCGTTGCAACGCCTGCGCGCGCACGCCCGATTTACCGGGGAGCAAATCTTGTTCCTGAACCGAAGGCACTAGCCGTTGCAAGGCGTGGGTGAACGCTCTTTTGGACAGCGAGCGGCGAAATTCGTCGAGGCCGCTGCGCCAGTGCTTCGAAGCCATGCGCCAAAATCCGGGGAAGGAAAACGCTCCGGCCAGATCGCGCACGCTAATGTCGAAGTGACGATAGCCTTCGCGTTGCAGCGCCAGAACGGCATTTGGACCAGCATCGACAGTATCGTTGATGCGCCGCGTGAAGTGAACGCCAAGAAAAGGGAAGCGCGGATCGGGCACGGGATAAATCAGCGCCCGCACCAGCGATGCCCGCTCGGGGATGAGATCGTAATACTCGCCGCGAAAGGGGACAATCGTGATTCCCGGATCGTCTCCCGCCATGCGGCTGACGCGGTCGGCGAACAGTCCCGCGCAGTTGATGAGATAGTCCGCGGAAAAAACCTTGGCCGGAGTTTCGACGACAATTTCTTTCGCCGTGCGCTTGATCCCGGTGACCGGAGACGACGTGAGAATCGTGCCTCCCTGCGCCGAGATTAGCTCCGCATATTTTTCGCAGACTTGCGCGTAATCGGTAATCCCAGTTGAAGGCACTAGCAACGCCCGCAGTCCGCTGGCGTGAGGCTCGAGTTCCCGCAGTTCGTTGGCTCCGACCAAGCGTAGCCCGGCAAGTCCGTTGGCTTCGCCGCGGCGGGCCAGTTCATCGAGGCGTGGGAACTCGCTTTCATCGGTGGCCACGATAACCTTGCCGCAGACTTTGTGGGGCACGCCATGTTCGCGGCAGAATTCCACCATGGCCGCCGCGCCCGCTACACAGAGCCGCGCTTTCAGCGAACCCGGTTTGTAGTAAACGCCGGAGTGGATGACTCCGCTATTGTGCCCGCTTTGGTGGCGGGCCACGCGATCTTCTTTTTCCAGAACCAGCAGGCGTAACCGCGGATAGCGTCGCGCGACTTCGAGCGCCGTGGCCAGGCCCACTACGCCTCCGCCGACCACTATTAAGTTGAAGTGGGAATCGGGCATCGTATGCGGCAACCGCAGCGAACATCGGCCGTCTAGGGCGCTTCGACGACTAGGCCGACATTCGTGCTGCTGCTGAGCGATCCCGAGGTTCCCGTGACCGTAATCGTATAATTTCCCGCCGTCGTTTGCTGCCCGGTCGTGCTATTGGGCCCACTCGTTACGCCGCCACAGGAGGTCAGACTGATCGCCAGCACAAACAGTATCGCAAGCAAAGCGGATTTCCGCGAGTGACCACGGTTTCGCCCGGCCCCGTAGGCAATCACGATTCCCGGCAACAGCAGAGCAAAGGCATACAGATACGTCCGACGCTGGCCCGGCATTCGCAGGTTGCTGGCCGTTGCGGTGGTGGAGATCGTCATCACGACGTTGACGGCACTGCCGCCGGGCGTGATCGGAGTTGAGGGACTGAAGAGGCACTGTGCTCCGGGCGGAAGTCCGAAGCCACAAGAAAGTGTGACTACCCCCTGGTAGGTCGATCCCGGTGGGTTCGGAGCGACGCTGAGTTGGTACGCGCCAGTGGTTTGCCCGGCGGTGATGGTTTGCGTGGGAGTTCCGTTGGTGACCGAGAAAGTTGGAACGATGGTCAGCGCGTAGGTGACGGTTTGGCTTCCCGTCGTATCGTGCGCGTTAAAGACGACGTTGTAATTTTGCGGCGTCGCGTTGGTGGGAACGTTGATCGATGCCGTGAACTGTATTGAAGCGCCCGGACTCACAGTGAATGGGCTGAGAGGATTGAGTGTGGAGCAGCTTTGGGCGCCGGGAAGAGAACTGTCGTCACAGGTTACTGCAATTTGAGTGGTTGTGGATGCCGTCGAGGTTAACGTCAGCGTAACCGTAGCCGGCGTTCCAGCCTCGCTGCTTCCGGAAGCAGGATTCGCCGCAAGTTTGAAATCAATCGATGGCGGCGCGGTCACAATTAGTGTGGCATTCACCGAATGCGAAATCGTTCCCGAGGTTGCGGTGATCGTTAGAGGATAGCTTCCGGCTGGAGTTGTGGACGAGGTGGAAATGATCATGCTGAGCGGACTGGCGCCGACTGATATCGGCATCGGCTGGTTGAACGTACACAGCGAGTCTGAAGGAAGCTGCGGGCAGGCCAGCGAGATGGGCGCAGTGAAGGACGATCCGGGCGGATTCGGCGCGAGCGTCAACTGGTAGGCACCGGTGGTTTGCCCCGGAATGACGGTCTGGCTGGGAGTTGCGGATGTAATGCTGAAGTCCGCAGGCGGAACGGTCACGGCAATGGACAAGTTGTGAACTGGCTGGCCATTGTTGACGCCAACGGAAACGTCCTGGGTGTTGATATTGACGTCGTAAGTCCCCGGCGCGGTTCCGCCAACCCCGATGGTCGCCGCGAACTGGATGGCGGATGTTCCGCTAACGATGATCGGATTTCCCAGGCTGAGCGAACAAGTTCCGAGCGATAACGCCGAGACGTTGCAGGAAGCTTGTAACTGACCGGTGTAAG
>Ga0209010_1000218_pt1 | contig 20769 bp, 18 predicted proteins | sample BlaSpr_A8_OM1_O3_FD_187985 | JGI IMG/M metagenome (GOLD analysis project Ga0209010, IMG submission 187985) | Forest soil microbial communities from Thunder Bay, Ontario, Canada - Black Spruce, Ontario site 2_A8_OM1_O3 (SPAdes) (version 2) | ecosystem: Environmental > Terrestrial > Soil > Boreal...
AAGGCGCGAATCTTCTCTACAGCATCGTGATCTTTGTAGCCGCTCTGAATGTAAGACTGCACGAGGTCGCGAAAATCTCTGGCCACATCGCTCTCTGGGCTAACTGCGTCCACCAGATGATTCAGCGGTACGGAATTATCCGCAGGAAGTTTTATGCTTTCCGCCCGCGCGTAATCTTTCACAGGCTCAAGCACGTCCGCCAAAGTTCGCAGTGACGCCATGTCGTCGCTCCCTAGCATGCGATGAAGCATTTCGGTTGGCGCAGAGCGGTGCGTCAGCCCCACCAATTCCAGATGCCAGCTTAGTTCCGCGAGCCGACGATACATCGATGCATTGTCCTGCACTTCTTGACCCTGCACCTCTTGCGGAGACCACAGCCTCTCGGCGATGGCGGCGTTGCGCGGCCAGATGCGGCTGTCGATACTCTCGGGCGTTACCAATTCCGCCCACATGCAGGATTCGCCGCCAAGGATGCGGCTTTTTTCTTCTGGAGTAAGCGCCGCCGCATCGCCGCTGAGCGGATCTACGGCATAGTGCCGCGATGCGGGCCAGATCAAGTCGAGATAATAGCCATAGGAAAGCAATCCACTGTAGCCTTGCTTCGCCGCTGCGGCCAGCGATTGCTGCCCGCGCCACGACTGCACCAAAATGCTTTTGGGCAGATCAGGGTGCAGTACTTCGTCCCAGCCAATCATCGTTTTGTGGTGCTTGCTCACAATCTTCTGCAAACGTTGATTAAAATACGCTTGCAGGTCCTGATTATTTTTCATCCCGTGCGAGTGGATGAAACTTTGAATCTTCGGATTCGCATTCCACTGCGCGCCGTTCACTTCGTCGCCGCCGATGTGAAAGTAGGCGTCGGGAAAAAGTCCTGCCATCTCGCCGATGAACTTATCGAGAAACTTATAGGTCGCTTCCTGCGTTGGGTCCATCACGGGATCGACCGTGGAGACCAGCGAATATGGGCCCGAGCCGCTGGCCAACTCGGGATAGCCCACCAGCCATGAGCGGCTGTGGCCCGGCACATCGAACTCCGGCACCACGCGAATGCCGCGGTCGTGCGCGTAGGCGATGAACTCGTGCATCTCGCTTTGCGTGTAATACGAACCGTTCGATCCGTCTTCCTGAAGCTTGGGAAATTTCTTGCTCTCGATGCGGAAGCCTTCGTTGTCCGACAAGTGCAGGTGCAGAACATTCATCTTTACTGCGGCCATGCCGTCGACGTTGCGCCTTAGCACATCCATCGGCATATAGTGACGGCAAACATCGATGAGCATGCCGCGCCACGGAAACCGCGGCGCGTCTTTAATTGTCACAACTGGCACGGCGAAACCCGTTGGCGTGGGTTCCACCAACTGAAGAAAAGTCTGCAACCCATGCAGGGCGCCTAGAGGATTCGGCGCGGTGAGTTGCGCGTCAGACGGATTCACGGTCAGTTCGTAGGATTCATCCTCGCCAAGTTCCAGCGTGGATTCACTCTTATGTTCGGCGTGAATGGTCAGCGCAGCGCCATGTTGCGCCGCTGTCCGTTTGAATGGAATTCCCGTCTCGCGCGAAAGCTGAGATACAAACTTGTCAACCGCCGCGCTCAGCATCGGGTCTTGAACGCCCGTCATCGCGACCGAGAAGGACGAATCGATGATCCACTGCCCCGCGCCGGGCTGAACGGATGCCGGCAGGGGCATCAGGTTCAACTGCAGCGAGGCCTGGGCCAACACCATAGTCGAGAAGAGGAAGACGGCAAGAAGGCCCGAAAGTATTTCGAGGGCTGGAATTTTGACGGGAAGGAAGCTACCAAAAGTTTTCAAGATGAAGTTCACCAGCCAGTAATGTAGCGCCCGCGTTGTCGCAGTGTCCAGAAATCAGCGCACAGCGTATGAAGCTGCCGTGTGCCCGCCAAGTCAGGGCGCTTCAGCCGCCTTTACAAATGCACAAAAGATGGCGCGGGAGGGTTCGTCGTAGTCGACGGAACGCTCCGGGTGCCACTGCACTGCAATGACGAAGTGATCGGGCGATGTACCCTCGACGGCTTCGACGATCCCATCGTCAGGGCAGCGGGCAACCTGGCGGAGACCCTCGCCGATCGTCCCCGCTGATTGGTGGTGGGAGGAATTCACCGGCACAGTGATTGGGGAGCGGACCTTGGACCTCGGACCTTGGACGTTGAGGCCTTCACCGTTCCCTCTAACAATCTGACCCAACTTTGATTCGGGTTCAATTTCCGCTTTGTGCGCGATGGCTACTGCGCGTCCCGCTTCATGGTTTACGCGCGTGCGCAGACTCTCGGGGAGAAACTCGGGGATGTGCTGGATGAGCGAGCCGCCGCGAAAAACGTTGAGGCTTTGCAATCCGTAGCAGATGCCGAGGATGGGTTTGCGCTTTTTGTGCGCATCGCGCAGTAGGAGTTCATCTACCGTAGTGCGGGGCAAATCAGATTCGGCTGTGTGGGGCGAGCGTGGGCCGTGGTACTTGGCGGGATCCACGTCTGCTTTGCTGCCGGGCAAAAGGACGGCGTCGCAATGCTCGATGATTTTTTGGACTTCCATTTCCGGCAGATCAAGCGGAATGCGCACCGACTCACCGCCGGCGAGTTGCACGGCGCGTTCATACTGAGGAATGGCGCGCTCGGCGTATTCCCGGTCCGAGGAGTGAGGCATCGGGATGGCGATGCGCGGCGGCATGATTGATTGTAGCGTTTCCGAACGGAGAGGATTCAGTTCATTCGTTCAATGGCGGAGAGAGCTTTCACCTGCCGATAACGCCGTACTTCGGAGATGAGCATGGTAATCAGGATTGCCGCTCCAGCGGCCAGCGCCGCGGGCAGGGCGATCAGGCGGTAGGCGATCCGCATGTCGGGATGCGCTCCATGAAATTTCGAGACGATCACGGTGCCGAGGATCGCGAGAAACAGGCTAAGGGCAAAACAGAGCAGAGTGCCTATAAAGGTCACAAGCAACACACGAGCGGGGACACCATACCAGCGTGGAGAACGAGTGGGCGTGGATGGCGTCATGATTTCTAGCGCTAATTTTACTCGTGTTGCCCGGGAGTTATCTTGCGGTTTGCCGACACGATTGGCGCGGTGGCCGCGGAAGGCGTGGATCGTGCGGGTGCCAGCTTGAAATCCGGGAAATCGTTCATAATGGGCTGACTCCCCACGGCGATCCCGCTCCAGGCAAGGGCGGGGCGGGAAACCTGATCCGGCTAGTGTATAAGATAGTAAGCATGTCGCAGGCGGCTCCAGCAATTACGCGCAGTCCGGCCGAAGTGGTGCGGCTGACGCCGGTGTCCCAGGCGGCCAACGGAATTTGCTATGCCGTCGCGGGCGAGACGGCCATGAACTCGTTCGACCTGGAGCGCATGATCGCCGCAGTTCCGGGCAGCGCGGCGGCGGCACTGGAGCGCAAGGCTTATTACTTCGTTCCCCTTACCGTGAGCCAGGGAGATGAGACGCTGATTGCCGACCGCTACGATGTTGGCTTGAGCGATAACGCGGTGTGCCATCGCAACCTGAGCCTGGGCGATTCGCAGTGCGTTTTTATTTCCACGCGGCTTATGGACGACAAGTTTTCAGTAGCGTTCGAGTTCTATATTAACGTGGGACATGCACTGGTGGAGCGGGCCGGAGTTTCAGGCGATTTTGCCGAAATCGCGTGGAAGCAGGTCGAGGCTGGAGTGCGCGGAGAGACTTCGCTCGATGCCTACGAGGCGCGCAAGCAGGCTACGGCAGCCGGTCCCGACGCGGAGAAGTATAAGAACGAATATCTGGCGGCGACGTTTTCCGACACGATTTCGATTTACCTGCTATCGCTCTATCTAGATGTGGATTACTTCGACCTGCGCGAGCGGGATTATCCGCTGCTGGCGCCCTCGGCGCTGGCCGAGCGCCTGCGGAAAGTAGCAGAGTTATTTCCGCCGAATGCGGGATTTGAGTTTGCCGTGCTGTATAAGCGGCGGTGAAGTAGGCTTCTAACCAGCGGATTCAAGGCGCTGCCGCGAGTGTGTACTCGAAATCGTAGGAGTGCTTGCCGTCGGCGATCTTGATAGTCATTGTGCCGGCCAGCCCTACCAGTTGACCTGTGCCCGAGTCCGGCACCACGCTGACCATCAATTGCGGTACGCCGCGCGTCATCGTGCCGCTGTGTTGCAGAACGAAGCTGCCGTTGCGGCCCTTCAGCGTTCCCGTGACTTTCTCCATCGCGACGTAACCTGCCGAGCCTTTGACGCTGGTTGAGGCTGCCAGCATTACGCCTTTGCTGGTTCCTTCGAGATCGCCGTGGAACTGCTTGTCTAGTGTCATTCTTCCGACGTCGGCATCGGCTCCATCTCCGGCTGCCTGGGATGTTACCTTGACGTCGAATGTTCCAATGGCATGAGTCGTCACAATCTTCTCCTTCGCGGCCGCGCGTTGCGCGGGCGATTGGTCCTGCGCATGTCCCAGGGAGATGAGCGCGAGGCACAAACAGATTCCGCCGATTGCGCGCGTCGTGGTTAAGCAGTTTAGAAGGCCCGAGCGAGAGCTCATAGTTTTCGGACGCCCACAGCAAAACCTTCAGGGCTAAAGACTTCATCTTTTGATTGGTGTCGGACGGTACGACTGAAGTCGTATCCTTCCCAAACGCTTATCTGGCGACTTTTAATACTTCCTCAGCACCCCAATCACCCTGCCCTGCACTTCCACCGACGCGGCCGGCACGATGATCGGCTGCATGGTCGCGTTCGAGGGTTGCAGGCGGATGTTGTCCCCCTCGCGGTAGAAGCGCTTGAGCGTAGCGTCGGTAGTATCGACGAGCGCCACTACGATGTCTCCGTTGTGGGCGGTCTTCGCTTTTTCCACCAAAACATAGTCGCCGTTGAGGATGGCTTCATCCTGCATGGAATCTCCGCGCACTTCGAGAACGAATACTTCTTTCGAACGCACGAAATCGGCGAGAGAAATCGTCTCTGGATTTTCCACCGCTTCAATCGGCTGGCCAGCGGCGATGCGGCCCATCAGCGGCAGCACCAGGCCGGTATTCACACTCATCGCCTGCTTAAGTTTTCCTTTGGGCGGCAGCAGGTCAATGGAGCGGCTGCGGTTGTAGTCGCGCGTGAGCAGCCCTTTTTTTTCGAGATTGGTAATATGCTTGTGCACGGTGGCCAGCGAATTCAGATCGAGGCCATTGCCGATTTCTTCGAAGGAAGGAGAGTATCCGTGCTCGGCCACGAAGCGGGAGATGAAGTCGTAGACCTGCCGTTGTCTCTTGGTGATCGCCATGGCGCTATTTTAGGCGAATATAAAGCGAAGTCAAGAGCAACTTTGATTCCAGCCTGGAGTCGCCTTGCTAGATGCCTATGTTCGCGGCGCGAAGCAGGTCTTTGTAGGCTTCTCGCGTCTGCGTGACTTTTGCCTGCGCGTCCTGTTCGCGGAAGTGGGCTTCGTCCCACTGCTCCCAGGCGATCATCGAATGGTCGTGCGTGGCTAATGCTTCCTCGGCACGAATGGTATCCACCCATTCATCGACAGCTTTTTTGTAGGCGGTGCGTAATTGATCGAAATCTGGATCGCTCATAGCCGCCGAGATTAAACTCCGCCGCTCGCCGGGTCAATAGGCCGAAGCGGATTTCACGAAGAATTAATATCGGACGGATGGAACCTCCCCGGCGTTACCGATGGCAGTTGGCAATCACGTCCGCCGCGATCTGCTCGGCTCCATCCTGCACGTCTGGAATCGAGTGCGGCGCATCCTTTACGCAGCCGTAGGTGGGTTTCTGCGTGATGAGCGATTGGTAGATCAATCCCTGGCGAATCGCGGATGAAGTGTCGAGGCCGCCAAACAGAAACCGTATCTTGGTGTTGGGATAGCTCAGGGTCGCATCCGGCGACGTGACCGAATCGTTCAGAAACTGCGTTTCATATTGCGTGCTGCCGGTTTGCAAACTGCTGGAGCACCACGTTCCCGGATACGCGGGGTCAACATATTTGACTGCGTTATCGTAGCCCACGCCCATTCCGATCTTCGTTCCGGAGCAATACTCAACCTGCTGCGCCACATTGTTGATGCAGGCATAGTCGACGCGGCCAAACGGCGGTCCGCTGGTGATTTCGGCGAATTTCAAGTAGCTTCCAAGTCCGTAATGAGCCAGACCTTCGCTGATGATCTGCCCGCCGGCGGAGCTGCCTGTAGCGCAGAGCGGGACACTCACGGTTCTTTTGTAAACCCACTGCACCACCGTGGCATAGCGGCAGGCCGCGGCGCGCACTCCCGCGCCATTGGCGTCGTACTCCCAGCCTAGGCCGGTGGAAAATGGCGCACCATAGGTCAACTCAACGGCGGTGAGTTTGGCATTGACGATGTTCTGCACGGTCACCGGCCCGTAAGGATACGCGTCCTCGTAGGTGTCGTTGACGTCGCCTCCGCTGGTCAAGATCACGGTGCCCACAGGCTTTGGCGGTGCGATGATCTTCACATAGGCGGTGTAATCCGGCACGAGCGGGCAGGTGATGTCGAGCGCGTAACAGGCCGTGGCTTTAATACCGGTGGTGGGGCAGGCCACGACTGAAGCAATCAGTGTGCCGAGCGCGTCTGGGGCATGCAAAGTGGGCGGACGCAAGTCCGCGGAGTCCAGATTCTGCGCGGAAGCAACCGACAACACCGGCAGCAACGACCCAAGTAATAAGAACATTCCGAGAACGATCTGTTTCATATTGCCTCCGCAGCGGCTTCGAACCCGCGTTGGAGGGCATGGAAACCCAAGTCCAAGGCGGAGTCTGGCCCTCTAAATTTTCTGGGAACCAAGGTGCCGAGCTTAGGAGGGGGATCGCACCGGCAATCGAGACCCGGCATTGCGCAAATAGCAGGCACCCAGCTACGGACGCTATTTTAGTACGATTTTGAGCTTCTGTCTCTAGTTACTAGTGGCCGTCACTAAAACCGGAACTGGTACGACGCCTTCACAAAGAATTGCCGACTATCGTTCATGAGTCCCTTCGCGGTATACAGGCCAGCCAAACCTTCAGGCCCCTGAGGCAATTCGTGGTCCAGGTTTTGCAAGTCGCTGTTATATCCAACATAAATTGCCGTACCGGGGTGTATGAGATAAGTAAACAATAAGTCGGCGTTGAACTCTTTTTGTGTCGGCAGGTAAGTATATGGATAGACAGCATTCCCCGGAGTGTTTGCAAGCAAGCCGTTGTACTGCATGATCACCCGCATGGAAAACTGGGGAGTAAACTGCCAGTTCCACTTGCTGCGCACTATGTGGTCGTTGAATATCCCTTTGCCGATTCCGGGCGTCTGCGCCAGAGCCCGAAGATAGGTGCTCTCAGGCGCGCGCAAGCGCTCAAATAAATAGGTATTCTCGATCTTTAATGGTTTCACGGGACGCAGACTCAGATATACACTGGCCGTATCCGAACGTGACAAGAGCGACTGCGGCACTGCATTCGACGCGGGCGAAAAGTTCGCTCCGTCTCCCCACTGATAAGTCGCCCTTAGCAAAACCTTCTTCAGGTAGCCCGTTTGGAAATAGGCTTCGCTGCCGTGTTCGTGGTAATCCCGATTGTGAGTTACGCCAGAAAGGCCGATGAACGCGAAGTCCTGGGGCCTAAGTCGTTCCCGTAACTCGTCGTAAGGGGACAGAATGAAGAATGTCTGACCGCGGCCTTCAATCCTGAAGTAGGGATCGTAATAGGTATCCAAGCGATTGCCTTCGTGATCGAAAACATATCGCTGGCGCAGGGACGGGCCCCAGCTCAAAATCCAGCTCTTCTTGGGCCGGAAGCGATAAAGGAGCGTATTATACGTCCCGCGAATGTCCGTGCGGTTGACGAATCCCGGCACGGTAACGAATCCCGGACTTACGTCCTGGTAGGTTCCGATGTAGGTTAAATGCAACCCGGTCCTGCGGACTTCGACGCTGTCAGCCGGACCGGCGAAGTAGTTGCCATTGCCGGCATTGCCCGAACTGAATGGAAACTGATTGGCCTCGCAAGTGGAGAACGGACTAGCGGCGTTGAGGCCCAGCAGATGGCTCGAACTGGTCACCGCTTGAGCTTGAATCGTCCAACTGTCGTTGGGCTTCAGCCAGACGTCGGCTCCTCCCACGCGGTTGTATTCGCCAGTTGAGGGACACTCCCAATCGGTATAAATCGCGCCCACGCTCGACTGCTCGAAAATGTCGCGGCTCACCCGTGCCACGGAAAAATACGAACGAATGCCGTAAAGATTGTCCAAACAATCGAGGGAGAAGCTGGGACAGTAGTTGGGAATCGCCAGGCCTGGACCCCGGTCATCCGTGGCCATTAATCCGACGGAGTATGGGCCCTCTTTTCCCGTCAACCTGATTCCCGCCGAAGGGTCTTGAATGTTGCGGGTAAAAAATAAATCGATCGGCGTTCGAAAATAGTCTTCGTTCTCCAGAAAGAATGGCCGCTTCTCCGGAAAATACACTTCGAAGCGTTGATTCACCGTGATCTGCGGATCTTCCGACTCGACCTGGCTGAAGTCGGGATTCGCCGTCATATCCAGAACGAAGTGATCTTTTATCACGAATTTTGCGTCCAGTCCGGTCTGGCCCTGGACTTCCGCACTCTGAAAATATGGGTTCTCCGGGTCTCGCGTTTGCAATCCACGGAACCCGCGCAAAATTCCATACGGAATGAGCTCAATATCTCGTCCCGGAGAGATCCCTTCCATCCCCACGAGATTTGCCTCGTACTCCAGCCTGCCTTGCACTTTGCGGGAGACATACGGCCAGAATGCTTCTTCGTTCTTTCTGGTGATTCCTCGATACAAAATCAGTCCCCACTGCTGTCGCCTGGTTGCGGGAAATCGCAGGCTCTTGAAGGGAATTGCCATCCACACCACAAAGCCCTGGCTGGTAACCTTACCCTTCGAGTCCCACACCGCATCCCAGGAGGTGTCCCAATTGCCTCCTACCTCCGGGCGTAACGCCTCGGTATAGATAGCGTCCCACTGCACTCCCAGCGGAGTCGTTTGAAATTCGTAGGCTCGCCGCCGGTCGTGAAATGTATCGAACAAGACTGCAACTTGATCGTCGTCGTAGATGTCTTCCCGCGCCGACATTCGCGCTCGTACTTGTTTTGGATCGTCGAAGCAGACGAATACTACATAGATATTCTTCTGGTCATAACCCAGGTACGCGCGAGTAGCCTCCGACACCGCCTCACCATCATGCGGATTTCTCTGTATGAGACCACTAATCTCGGCCATCTGCCGCCCCGCCCCTTCGGGCTTCATGCTTAAGAAATCTTCCAGCGAAGGGGCTTGATTCAATCGCGGAACTGTCACGTTGGGCGCCGGCCCGGAAGGCTTCGGAGCGGCCTTCACCTCTGGATTCTTGATTGCAGGTTCTGGCAGTTGCGCCGACGGTGCTGGAATCTGCCGTGTCGGGGCTGGCTGTTGCACGGGGACTGCCGGATTCTGTTCGGGAGGTGGCGAATTTTGCGGAGTCGTTTGCTGATTTTGCGAGCCGGGACTCTGCGTAGCAGGCCCGGTTACGGTGGAGTTTGTTCTCTGGTCCTGAAAGAAGGGTGGATAGGGTAGCAGGGCGGCCGAGGCATGCAGCTCCGCTCCGGGGGCTATCAACAAGGCCACAACGGCCAGTTGCGCGAAATGGCTGAATCCTCGACGCTGAACGTATGACAAAACGGAAGGACTCCCGCTGTTCCCCCGCCCCCTACGAGGGGTTCAAGCAAGATACAACATTTTGGGGCTGACAAAACAGAAAAGAGCGGTTTGTACGGAAAACAGGAAAATACGAAAGGGAGCTACAACCGCGCAAATTTCCTCGGGTTTCGAAAAGTGACCGGGGTAGAGCTCCTGACTTTGTGATGCCGTTATTCCAGATCGAGAAGTTCAGAACAATGAACTCTGCCTTCGCGTGGGCGTAATACCAAAGTGGTCATACGCCAATTGCGTCGCCACGCGCCCTCGCGGCGTGCGGTTCAAGAATCCAATCTGCATCAGGAATGGCTCGTAGATTTCTTCGATAGCATCGGGTTCTTCGGCCAGAACCGCAGCCAGCGTATTCACACCCACCGGGCCGCCTTGATACTTTTCGATAATGGTCAAAAGCAACCGCCGATCCACCTCGTCGAAACCATATTTATCCACTTCTAGCATTTGCAGTGCGGCCTGCGCCGTGGGCTGATCAATTTTGCCCCCGCCGCGTACCTGCGCATAGTCGCGCACTCGCCGCAGCAGGCGATTCGCAATTCTGGGAGTGCCGCGTGAGCGGCTGGCAATCTCCTTCGCTCCCGCGTCATCCACCGAGACCCCCAGGATTTCCGCCGACCGCTCGACAATAATCTGGAGATCCTCCGTCGTGTAGAACTCCAGCCGCAGCACAATGCCGAATCGCGAGCGTAGTGGCGACGTGAGCAATCCCGCACGCGTGGTCGCTCCCACAAAAGTGAACGGCTTCACCTCCATCGTGTGCGTACGCGCCGACGGTCCCTGGCCAATAATGATGTCGAGCTTGTAGTCTTCGAGCGCCGAATAGAGCAGTTCTTCCAGAACCGGCTGTAGGCGGTGAATTTCATCGATGAACAGGACCTGTTTGTCCTGCATGTTGGTGATAATCGCTGTAAGATCACCCTTGATCTGCAACAGCGGTGCAGCCGTCGGCTGAAAATGCACGCCCAGTTCGTTGGCGATGATGTTGGCCAGCGTAGTTTTGCCCAGCCCTGGAGGGCCATAAAGCAGAACGTGGTCCATGGCCTCGCCGCGCGAGCGTGCTGCCTCGATTGCGACCGCCAGATTCTCTTTAACCTTCTTCTGCCCGATGAATTCTCCCAACCGCTGAGGACGCAGCTTGAGCTCAAACGAGGAATCATCCTCGACCGGAGCCGCGGAAACGACTCGCTCGCGTTCCTGCGGAATTTTAGGAGTATTTCTGACAGATGCCACTGGCGCGATACTAACAGTTCCGGCTCGGCCCTCGCCAGATGGCACATAGGGAAAACTGGCTCTGCTTGTAATCGATCTTTACAACGTGCCACATAATGTGGCACATTTAGAATCATGCACTCCATGAATATCCGTGAGTTGCGGGACACCCGCAAGCTTAAGACCTGGCTGCGCGCTGGACAAACGGTGGAACTTCGCGACCGCGACCGGGTCATCGCCCGCATCGTTCCCGAAAAGATAGAAGAAAAGCCGGCGAAGTGGCCAGATTTCGAGGCCCGCGCGCGGAAGATCTTTGGCGACAAGATGGTCCCTGGAAGCGCGATCGTCATCCAGGAGCGCGGACGCTATTGATCGTATACGCGGACTCCAGCTTTGTCGTTTCGCTATACACCTACGAGGCGCATTCCGCGGACTCGCGCCGACGCATCGCCAGTTCGCCCCTTATCTGGTTTACTCCTCTTCATCAGGCCGAGTGGGCCCATGCCATGGGGCAACACGTCTTCCAAGGAAAAATGATCGCCGCCCAAGTGCAACAACTAGACCGCCTTCTGGAAAAAGATCGCTCAGCGGGGTTGTGGCTGGACGCGGAAATTCCCGAAGGCGCTTTCGAGGTCTGCGCGGATATCGCACGCCGCTATGGTTCCCGTCTCGGCACGCGGACGCTGGATAGTTTGCACGTGGCGTGCGCTCTGCAACTAAAGGCCGAACAGTTTTGGACTTTCGACGAGCGGCAGGCAAGGTTGGCTAAGGTAGCGGGCCTAAAATCCTGAGGCTACAATCGCCAAGTCATTTCGGCCTCTCGGTGACAGCCTCGGATCCGACAGTCATGACATTCAGAGTTGCTGCATTTTCTGACGATATGGCGTCTTCGATTCGCTCGACAAACAATTGGAAGGCTCCTTCTGCCGTCGAGTCCTTGTACACTCCCACTTTTGCGAGAAACTCAAACTGCTCGTGGCCGAGGAGTTGCTCGGTTGAACGATAATTCTTCCATTGCTCCCGGTAGTGAAAGACACTCTCAAGGGAGACCGTCACTACCACGAGTAGACTTATGACCGTTATTACCGCCTTCATGACCGGGTAGCCAATCAGATTGTTAATGCTGGCCTCCACGTTAACCAGCACTGGGACAATGCCTCCGGCAACCACTGTAAACGCTCTCATTCGAAGATAGCGGCTCTTGCAGGTTACTGCCTTCCGGTCATACCAGCCTTGATATTGCTTCACTCGCAACTCGATGTATTGATCCCGCGTAAACCCTTCCGGCGCGGTGGCCATATGAGCTTCCTCCAGAACGTTCTGATCACAGAAAAACGTTAGCCTCTCTATAACGGCACAAAACACTATTTTTGCCGCCGAGTGGAAAGGAGGTAACTCCACCTGGATTGAAACTACTCTTCTTCTTCCTTCACGTCGCCCCGCTCTGCCTTCGCCTTCTCGATAATCTTTTCCTGCAACTGTCCCGGCACGACGTCGTAGTGATGCATTTCCATATTGAAGCTGCCGCGGCCCTGCGTCATTGACGTCAATTCCACGCCATAGGTCAGCATCTCGGCCATGGGCACTTCGGCTTTGACGATGGTGTTGCCGCCCTGGTTGTCCATGCCCTGGATGCGGCCTCGGCGGCTGTTTAGATCTCCCATGATCGAGCCGGCAAAGTCGTCCGGCACGGTAATTTCGACATGCATCACCGGCTCCAGAATCGTGGGCTTGGCCACTTCCATCGCTTTCCTGAACGCGATGCGGCCCGCCATTTGGAACGACATATCGTTCGAATCGACATCGTGATACGAGCCGTCATAGAGAATCACGCGGAAGTCGACCACCGGAAATCCTGCCAGATGTCCGCGCGCTGCGGCATCTTTAATTCCCTTCTCTATCGCAGGAATGTAGTTCTTGGGAATCGCGCCGCCAAAAATATCGTTGACGAATTCGAACTGGCCGCCGCGCACCAGCGGCTCCATCTTGATCTTGCAATCGCCGTACTGACCGTGTCCGCCGGTCTGCTTCTTATGCCTGCCCTGCACGTCGGCCTTGCCGCGAATCGTTTCGCGATACGGAACTTTTGGCGCCTTCAAAACTACTTCCGTGTGATACCGCTTCTTCAACTTCGCGACCACGACTTCAATGTGCTGCTGCCCCGTGCCCGCGATGAGGAATTCCTGAGTCTGCGGATCGCGAAAGAATCGCAGCATCGCATCTTCTTCCATCAGCTTGTGCAAACCCGGGCCTAGCTTGTCTTCGTCGGCGCGGCTCTTGGGCTCGATGGCAAACGTGATCGCCGGCTCGGGGAGTTTCACTCGCGGATATTGAATGGGTGCGGATTTATCGCCCAGGGTATCGCCGGTCAGCGTGTCTTTCAGCTTCGCGACCGCCCCGATATCGCCGGCATGCAGCTCCTGCACTGGAACCGCGGTCTTACCCTGCATGCTCGATATGTGAGCGAATTTCTCCTGCACGCCCCGCCCGTAGTTCAGCACCGTAGCGTCATTCTTCAACACGCCGGAAAATACTTTGAAGTACGAAATTCTTCCCGCGAATGCATCCGACACGGTCTTGAAGACGTAAACCGAAATCGGCTCCGCATCCGTCTCATGCCGCTTCGGCGCATCGCCATTCGCCGACGACGGAGCCTCTCCTTGCACCCACTCGTGCTCCGAAGGTGCAGGAGTGTAGTCGATGATGAAATCCATTACCCGGTCCGCGCCGATGTTGCCCAGGCCCGACGAAAAAATCACGGGAAAGATTTTATCTTCGCGAATCGCATTGTGCAGCGATGGAATTAGGTCCTCTTCGCCCAGCGTTCCCGCCTCGAAATATTTCTCCATCAGCTTGTCGTCGCCTTCGGCGACTAGTTCGACAAGCCGCTCGTGCGCCGACTGCGCCTGCTCTTTCAGATCCGCAGGAATCTCCATCTCTTTCCCTTTTCCATTTCCACCCAATTCATACGTGTAGGCTTTCATGCGCACCAGATCGATCACGCCCGTCAAATTCTTTTCCGCGCCAATCGGCAGCTCGATGGGAATCACATTCCGCCCAAACGCTTTTTCCACCGATTCCAGCACGCGCTCGGCATTAGCCCGTTCGCGATCCATGCGGTTCACCACGATCAACCGCGGCGTTCTATATTCTTCGCAATAATTCCAAACGCGTTGCGTCACCACCTCGACGCCTGCCACGCCGTCGACCACTACAATCGCCGCGTCCACCACAGGCAACACCATCTTGGCCTCGTGGACAAACATGTTGAATCCGGGGGTATCAAGAATATTGATCTTCGACTTGCCCCATTCCACGACCGCCGCGCTGGCCGCAATCGACATCTTGCGGGCAATCTCTTCTTCGTCGTAATCGGTCGTCGTCGAACCGTCGTCCACGCGCCCCAACCGCGGTGTCGCGCCTGCCGTGTACAGCATGGCCGAAACTAATGTAGTTTTCCCAGCATGCCCGTGCCCAACAATTGCAACATTACGGATGTTTTCACCGGAATAGACTTTCACGTGTAGGCTCCTTCACGCAGGCGCGCGGATCAACGGCGAGAAGAGGATCAGGAAAGGATCAAGCCAGTCTTATCAGTCCAGACTCATCAGTCCAGTCTTATTCAATCCAGACCCACACCACCTGCCAAAACCTAGGATGCTACCACGGGGCGCGAGGCATCTCAACTGAGGAGGTCAGTAGAAAATCGTTAACGTGAAAAAAATTCTGGTGCCATCGAAGGGACTCGAACTTGAGCCGTCTTGCGGGCGTGAGCGAAGCGGGAGTCCGCAGGCGAAAATCCCGGGCCCGGCGAGGACCTCCGGTCTCCTATATTTAACTTGAATTAGATTGGTGCCATCGAAGGGACTCGAACCCCCACACCCTTGCGAGTACATGGACCTGAACCATGCGCGTCTGCCAATTCCGCCACGATGGCAACTCAACTGCGACGGCCCTCACGGCCGCCGAATCAGGAAGAACAACTAATCTATTCTACAGAGGCGTTGCTGTGTGTCAAACCACGGACGGTCTCAAATTGCCGGAATACTCACTGCTCCAGCTTCGCGTTCATCGTGATCTTCGCGTTCAGAACTTTCGAAACCGGACAACCTTTTTCCGCGGCTTCGGCGTATTTCTGGAAGGTAGCCGCATCGGCGCCCGGCACTTTGCCCACGACATCCAGATGACTGGCAGTAATCGTCCACCCCGAGTCCAGTTTTTCCATCGTCAAAGTCACGTTGGTGTTGATGCTTTCCGGCGGAAGCTTCGCACCTTCCAATTGTGCAGAAAGCGCCATGGAAAAACAGGCGGCATGCGCGGCCGCAATTAATTCTTCGGGGTTGGTTCCGGGAGCATTTTCAAACCGCGTCGTGAATGAATAAGGAGTGTTGTTGAGAACTCCGCCGGGCGCGGAGATCGACCCCTTGCCTTCCTTGAGACCACCCTTCCAAACTGCGCTTGCTTTCCGTTGCATTGCGATGCTCCGTATGTTGGAATGAGAACCTTCTCATTCTAGACGTAACATCACATCCTTGTCGCATGCGTGGCGGAATCGGGTGAGGCATATATGAACGGCCAGGAGCAACCGGCAGAAGTTGCGGAAGGGACTCGACGCTCGTGCCGCCCTTCGACGGAAACCGCCGCCGATTATTGTCCGAACTGTTCGTCGAAGCTGAAACAGAGCCGCTGCAAAATGAGCTGCGTTGCGTGCGGATTCTTCCTGAGCTGCTCCGATTTTTACTGATTCCCCTTGGAATCCAGGAGAGAGCTGCGGGCCGGGCCCCCGGGCGACCGCTATTGGCCGTCATGACTTCTTGCGAAAGAGATTGACATAACATCTACCCCGCCGATGCGGACCGGGAGAGACCAGTCGGGTCGCGCCTTTCGATCTTGAACCGCCGCATCAGCCCGCTCAACTCGGCCGCGATGGAAGCCAGTTCCTGCGCCGCTTTTTGCGACTCCCGGGCACGCGACAAGGTACCCTCGGACGCCTTTGCCACTCCCCCGATGTTGTTGGAAATGTCGACCGCGCCGTTGGCCGCTTCGTTGCTGTTGCGGGTCATCTCGTTGGTGGTGGCGCTCTGTTCTTCGACGGCGGCCGCGATGGTGGCGGAGATTTCGTCGATTTGATTGATGACACCGCCGACCGTCCCAATGGCGTCCACGGCGTTCTTGGTGTCCCCCTGAATGGCGGTGATTTTCAGGCTAATGTCTTCGGTGGCTTGCGCCGTCTGCTTGGCCAGCTCCTTGACTTCGTTGGCGACGACGGCAAAGCCTTTGCCCGCTTCTCCTGCACGGGCAGCTTCAATGGTGGCATTTAAGGCCAATAGATTGGTCTGCTGCGCGATGGACGTTATGACTTTGATGACTTCGCCGATCTCCGCGCTCGACTGGCCCAGCTTGCCCACGGTAGCGTTGGCGGCCTGAGCCGCGCTGACGGCAGTGGACGCGACTTTGGCGGCATCATGCGCGTTGGTGGCAATGTTCTGGATGGTCAAGGTCATTTCGCCCGCCCCGATGGAAAGGCTCCGAAGATTGTGGCTGACCTGCTGGGTGATGTGGGATGCGGCGCTGGCCTGGGCTGCGGTTTCCCCCGAATTGGATGTAATCTGCTCGCTCGCTTCGAGCAACTGCTGGCTGGCGACACTCAGCCGATTGGTATGGCTTACCACCCCGCGAAGAATTTCCTGGAGCTTGTCCATAAACAAATTGAAAAAGCGGCTGACTTCGCCGATTTCGTCATTGCCCAAGCGGCCGGAAACTTCGAGACGCCCGGTGACGTCGCCTTCTCCCTCGGCTATGTTCTGGATCATGCGGGTCAAGCGGTTCAGCGATCGCGAAACGTTTCTCACCAGCGTGAAACTGCCGAACAACAACAGCAACAGCGATACGAAACACATACCAAACATGCCGCGTGTGGCGCGCGTGGCTTTCGTGGCGGATCGGCCCTCGGCATCTTTGGCGCTGAGTTCCAACTGGTCGCCATTGTCCTGAAGCTGTTGTTGCAGCGCGCTTTGCAACTGGATTCCCTGGCCTACGGGCCCCGATGCGTTAGCGCGGTCATGCACCACGGCCTTGGAAAGCGCATCGGCGGCAGCCGCATATTGCTGTACCTGCTGAACCTCGGCATTCATCAGGGTGCGCAACTCGGGATCCGCGACCGCATCCCTGGCTGCGGAGGTCCGGTCCGCAATCAGTTTGGTATGGGTGGCGAGGTTGGTTACGGCATCTTCCTGTTCCTGATCTTTTTTCGTGCAGACGGAATTTATGTCCTCCCGTGTCATGTCGTTGTAGATGCCGGCCTCAAAATTATTTCGAATGGCGACGCCAATAGCGGCAACCTCGCCAGTTCCCTTGCTCACCGACGTGATGCCCCAGTAGCCGGTAGCGCTGACAGCAGCCACGAATGCCAGGCTGCCGATGGTCAGGCCGAATAACTTTGTTTTGATGGTCATTCTCATCGAATACACCGCGGCGAGTGCTGATTCAGTTGTTTGACGCTAATACCTTCGGCAGCTTTTCGATGGAACTTTAGGATGTTTGGTGGGTCAGACGACCCGGCAGGTTCGGATTTCGTGGAAAAGATCAATTTCGCGGATCGTCAATGCGGGCTGTATGCGCGAGCGGACTTTGGACGCGATGCTCATTCGGCGAATCGAGTAAGACCGGGCTCCGTATGCGTGTCAGAGAAGCCGGTTTAAGCTCGATTCATGCTTTTTTCTGCGCCTCGCGTCTTAAGGCGCGTTCAAGAGTCTGATCGAGGGCAGATTTTGCTTTTTCGTATTCTTCGTCGGAGATGCTTCCCTGCTTGTGCTCGACTTCGAGCTGAAAGAGTTCTTCTTTCAGCGCTTCGAGCAGCATGGGCTTGGAACCTACCGCAGTCCGTGATTTCGTCGCGGGAATTTGCGCGGCTGGGACCTGGGTCAAGGGCGCCGCGGTCTCATCATCCTCCGCGTACTCGTTGTCATCCAAATATTCGACGGCGCGAGATTTCTTGCTTCGCGCCACGGCGCGGGCCGCCGCTTGCTGACGCGAGGCGATAAAGACTCCTCCGACGATCAACACAGCGGCGAATCCTCCGAGAATGTACCAGCGATACTTTTGCAGCGGATCGGGTGCGTCGATAGGCGGGCCAAGTCCTCCGCCGGGGCGGTTGGCGGATTGCGCGGGCGCACCCTGGCTCTGGTCCGCTCCCTGATCCTGACCTTGCCCCTGATCCTGACTTTGTCCTTGCCCGCCGGCGTTTTGCTGCGGGAAAGATCCTTCGCCTGCAATCCGGAACGCCAGCCGGTGATCGTCCGCGGCAGCGTTGGAAGCAACTTGCATCACTACGCCGGGCTGTTGGGGATCTGCGAGTTGCTGAAAAGTAGCACCCGGCGCGGGAGTGAATTGCATCGTCTTGGGCACGACCGCAACAAAATGCTGGAGCGAGGTCACTGGGTGCGGATCGATGTTGGCGCTTCCCGTGTAGGGAAGCTGGTAAACAACCTCGAAGCGCGTTTCGCCAGGACGCAAAGGAAACAGAAAAGCGTAACGGTTCCGGTCGCCTCCGCCTTCGGGCACCGGCGCGGAGTTCACTGGCTGCCCGCCCGCGGTCATGGCCGATCCTTCCACGATTCTGGCGCCGTCTGGAACATAGAACTCGAAGTTGCGCTCGTTCATCTGAGTACGCGGCGGCTTGGAAGAATTCTCCACGGCAAAGACGCGCTGCACTTCGAGCTGTCCCTGGCCAGCTTGAAAACGCATGATGTCGGCGACGTTGGTTATGCCTTCGAGTTTCTTGCTCACATCGTAGACTTCAACTTCGACCGATGTCGTTCCCGGCGGCGCCATGCGGTGATACGTCACTTCCTGATGGATCACGCGCACGAGGTGCGGAGACTGCGCGTCGTCCAGTTTGAACGAGAAGTTGCCTTTGGCGTCAGTTTTGGTGCGGCCGCCTTCTTCCATGCCTTGGCCGAGTTTGAGCAGGACAACCTCATCTCCGGCACCGGGCTTGTTGGTGGTGGAGTTTTTGACCGTTCCGGTTAGGGTTTGGGCGGATGCGAGCGAGGCAGCGATTAGAAGAAAGAGACAAATCTTTATCACAGAGATCAGAGGGGGATACACAGAGGACCACCGAGTACCGCTATCAGTTTGTCTTAATTTCACGATCTCGCTCTCTTGGGCGCCGACGCCGCTCTCGATTCCAGGCGCGAGATTTCGGCCAACAGCGTGGCGGCTTCGTCTTGCAGGTTCGACTTCAGCGAGGCATAATCGGCATCGGGCAGCTTACCCGCCTTGTATTCGAAATTTAGATCGCGCAGGTTTTCGTAGACCACGTCTTTGCGCTCGCGAAGATAGGCCGCGCGCGTCTTCTTGGGGCCGAGATAAAGCTTTCCCGGCAGATAGAAAACATAAAATACGGCGGTCGCGGCCATCAGAAGACAAATTGCAATGGTCATAATTCCGTTTCCTTGCGGGCCTGATCGCGGAACTGATCGAGTTCGGCGCCCTGAACCGGGTGCAGCCCAGCGGCAAGCGCGGGCGCAGGTCGATTCTTCCAGGCGCGAACCACCGCAACTACCGCGAAGAATCCGAGAAATAACGCGACGAAAGGCACGATCCACGCAGTGCGGCCAAATCCCGTAGCGCTGGGCGCCGCCAGCACCGTCGGTCCGTATTTCTGCACGAAAGCTTGCTCGACCAGGCTGTCACTATCGCCGCGGCTAACGGCGGCCATGAGTTCATTTCTCATGCCATCGGAATCCGGACAGCCGACGTGATTGCATTCCAGCAGAATCTGGTTGCAGCCGCAAATGCACATGAGCTGATGACCGATTTCGTTGAAGCTGGCCGCGGGATCGCCGGCGCCGGAGAATACGAAGACGGCCAAAGGTATCAGTAGGCAGTGCAGATAGCGCCAACGTGTTTTGTTGAGCTTGATCATATAGCTGTTGCCATGCCGCATTTGGCCGGACGGGCGAGCAGTGCCCATCCCCAACTAGTCTCCCGCTCCTACGGGTTCGGCTGCGGCAGTCTCAATCAGCCGTGGCGCAGTCACTCGCACGGGAGCCGGCGCGTTCGGCACCAGAGCCAGAATCGTTCCCGCCAGAATGATCCATACGCCCAGCCAAATCCACATCACCAGCGGATTCAGGTGCGCTTTCAGAATAGGATGGCCGTTATCCTGATTGAAGCCTTCAAACACCAGATAAAGATCTTCGCTCACCGTCGACCGAATATAAGGAATCGTCGAAGGCTGGCGGCTGGCGTGGTAAAAGCGCCGCTCGGGCGTAAGCATGTCGATCTTCTTGCCGCCCTTGTACACGTCAAGCACGGCCCATGCGCTGCTATAGTTCGGATTCTCCTCTTCGGTATAAGAGCGGCAAATGAGCGTGTAACTGCCGATCGTCATCTTGTCGCCGTAGCTCATCTCCTGCTCTTTGTCCTGATTGAAGGCACCACCCGCCAAGCCGATCACGACGACGACCACCCCGAAGTGGACAATGTACCCGCCATAACGGCGTGTGTTGCGGTGCGTGAGTTGCACTATGGAGGCGAACATGCCCTGCCCGGTGTGGCGCGAGATCACGCGGCCGCCACGCACGAACTCGGAGCCAACGGTAAGCGTGACCAGCGCGGCGAGCGCAATGGCAACCAGCGAATAGAAATAAGCGATGTCTTTCCAGGGCTTAAGGCCAAAAGGACCGCCCCAGCTTTCCGGCGTCAGCATCAGAAACAACGCTACGGCCACTGCGCCGACGGCCGGCCAGAAAAAGTTACGCTTCAGGCTTTCAAAGGATGTCTTGCGCCACGCCAGCAGAGGGCCGAGCGCAGTAAGAATCAAAAGCAATAACGCGACTGGGATGGCAACACGGTTATAGAACGGCGCGCC
>Ga0209010_1000220_pt1 | contig 20581 bp, 20 predicted proteins | sample BlaSpr_A8_OM1_O3_FD_187985 | JGI IMG/M metagenome (GOLD analysis project Ga0209010, IMG submission 187985) | Forest soil microbial communities from Thunder Bay, Ontario, Canada - Black Spruce, Ontario site 2_A8_OM1_O3 (SPAdes) (version 2) | ecosystem: Environmental > Terrestrial > Soil > Boreal...
AAAGCATCCCAGTTGGCCAGCGACTCGGCGATTTCTCCGTTGACGTTCTCCACGGCTTTCAGGACGCCTTTGCCCAGAAACCGTGTGTTATCGCCGTCGCGCAGTTCGACCGCCTCGTGCTCGCCGGTCGATGCGCCGCTGGGCACAATCGCACGTCCGAAGGTTCCGTCCGCCAGAAAAACTTCCGCTTCTACAGTAGGATTGCCGCGCGAATCCAGAACTTCTCGTGCATGAATGGCCGCAATATTCGACATAGATGAGTCACCTTTTCGGGATTATTGGGTTTAGTTCTTAAGGAGTGATCAAAAATACTCTCGCGCAAACCGTTATAAAACGTCAGCTGCCGTCCTGGAGATAGCCGATGCCCCTGTAAGTTTTTCCCATGATTGGTTATGAAACTCTGGATTATAGCGGATGGAGGTAGAGCGATGTGACGAGTCTCATGTGTCCGCTGTTCACAGAGATAGACCGGCATCGGACATCAGGCAGCCCTTGCCTTCGCTGGTTCAGGAGGCTTCTTCGGCGGTTGTTCCCGTCTGGTTATGGTTCTATAGTAAGAACTACTTTTTCTGGATCGACGGGTTAAGAGTTGAGGAGGCACCGATGAAGCATTGGATGATTTTCGCTTGCACGATGTTACTGGCCGCGACGGTAATGGCCCAGACCAACACTGACCTGCCTGATTCGACGCAAGCCAAGCCAAGTCCTGCCTATCCAAATACGGCGAATCCAAGCGAAATTAATTTGCCTCCGGGGAATTCAGCGCAGAGCGGGCCGGCACCGATGATGCAGGGGCAGATCAATGGAGCCGTGCCGGAGGGCACGACGCTCATGGTCAAGCTGGAGACCACGCTGGCGACCTTCAGCAATAAAGCCGGCGATCCCTTTCGCGGGCAGGTGACGCAGCCGGTGGTGCTGAATGGGCAGACCTTGATTCCCGCGGGAGCGATGGTGGAGGGCCGCGTGACCAAGGTGAGCGAGCCGCGCCGTATTGCGGGCAAGCCCACGCTGGGCATTCTGCCCGAAGCCGTAATTTTGCCTACCGGCGAACGCTATTTTCTTGACGCCACACTGATCGATACCAACATTGGATCGGGCACGGACGTGAACACTGAGGGACAGTTCAAGGGATCGGGCCACGACCGGCGCGACCAACTCGAAGTTGGCGGCGGCGCTGCCGGCGGAATGCTGATTGGCGGGCTGGTGGGCGGGCCTCCGGGAGTGCTGGTGGGCGGCGTAGTAGGAGCGGGTTCGACGACCGCGTACTGGCTGACCAAGCACCATTCGGCGGTGCTGCCTGCGGGGACGCAGCTTACGCTGGAATTGAATCGGTCTTTGAGCCTGGGTGCGGTTGCAACGGCCAGTGGCGGAAGCAAGTAGAAAATCTTTCTCGGAATAAACGTGACCGGAGCTCCTGCTCCGGTTTTTTGTTGTTCGTAACTGATCGTTGTTTCGCAACTGATCAAGGAGATGTGGACAGTCAGCCATAAATATGGCAGAGTAGTTGGATGAGGACCACCGTCGACATTCCTGACCCGCTGTACCGTCAACTAAAAGGGAAAGCGGCAAGCGAAGGACGATCCGTGAAAGAGTTGGTTCTTCGCGCGGTCCGAACCGAACTGCAAGCTCCTCCGAAGAAGGCCACGCCAAGAAAGGCGCCAGTCATTAAGTCGAAAAGTCCTGGAACGCTGATGCTGGATAATGACAAGATATTCGAAATCATTCCTTTTCCCTGACCTGAACGTCTGGGTCGCCTTGACCTATACCAAGCACGCCCATTATGAATGCGCCCATCGCTGGTACCTGAATCTGCCGGAAGATGCGCGTTTGTTTTTTTGCCGGTTCACTCAAATTGGATTCTTGCGCCTGGTGACCACTGCTGCCGTGATGGGCGATGAGGTCCTGGATCAGGCTGCGGCGTGGAGACTGTATGACCATTGGCTGGGCGAGGGGGGAGCCTCATGCGTGGAGGAGCCAGCCAGCGTAGAAAGGGTTTTTCGATCTCTGTCCCGGTCAAACTATGTCGCGCCTAAGAACTGGGCCGACGCCTACCTGGCTGCATTCGCTACGGTTTCAGACATGCAATTTGTGACCTTCGATCAGGGCTTTAAGGGTAAAGTCGAAAAACTACTAATCTTGACTCCTCAATTCCGAACCATTTAGCCCAGCCGAAGCGCAGTTTCAGGTGCCGTAAACATCCATCTCCGCTTCGCTTAGCAATTGCAGTTCGATCCAGCCTTCGGGCGGCAAGGCGTCGGCGGGAAGACCGTTTTGCCAGAGGCTGAATCGCAAACGGATTCGGCTGGTAGTTGCGATACCGTCCTTTTGCTCAGGCGTTGCAGGCGCGGCTGGAGGCATGGCCAGCAGCCACTCCAGGGGTAATTTGAATTCGAAATTACGCAGTAGCGCGATTTTGAATCCATCGTCAGGTCTTGCCGGCGAGGCAAGCAGCCGCACGTCTATGCTGCTTTCCACCTTCCATTCGGTAAGCACGCCTTTGGCATCGACTGCCGCATCGAGACGTAACGATTTGCGCGGACGCGGTTCGTCCCCCGCCCACGATTCCACATTTACGACGACATAAAACTCCGCTTCCGGAAGTTTATCTTTGAAGTCCAGCCGGCCGTAGACGTGAGTGCTATCGATGCCGGCATAAGCCGAATCCAGAAAAAATTGCTTGCCATGCATGGCGCCGGCACGATGGTCGGCGGTATAGGCGGCCGCACCCATCCATTCAAAGTAGCTGATTTTGTCGCCCGCAATGCGCGGATGGATGTAGGCGGTCTGCGGCGTGAATGAGGGCCGAACCTCAGCGCCGGAAATCGGTTGCGATAAATAATCGGGAGGCGTCGCGCCCAGCGCCTGGTACACATTCGAGAGATGCTTGCGGTAAAGCTCGTCGAAATCGCGATCGTTGGCCGAATGATGTTCCGGACCGTACCACCAGTTCCAGTCGCTGCCTTCGGCAATCAGAATTTCTTCGAAGGCCAGTTTGCGCTGCGCTTCGGTGGCGCGCGCGGCGTTGTGGGCGTAGAAGTCACGCGCGTTGGAGAGATAATCCCAAGCGCGGTTGTCCTCGGGCGCGCCAATCCAGACGTTGAAGTTGGCGTTAATCCACGAACCGGGCACCAGCGAGGTCAGCTTGCCAAAATTCTGATGGCGGGCGATGGCTTCTGAGATCGTAACCGCCTCGATGCCGGGCTCGCGCTGGAGTGCGTCGTAAAACCGCCGCAGGAATTCGCGGCCCGATTGCGGATAATATTCCCAGGCGTTTTCGCCATCGAGAATGACCGAGACCACGGCGTCGCGCCCTTGCGACAAAACCGGACGCGCCGCCTCTTTGATGTTGTTGAGCAGATGGTACGCCGCATCGGCCGGCGGCATTCCCGAATAAACGAATCCGATCAGATCGGAAATCGTATGGTCGCGGAAGACCATATTCATCGTCGTCGAGCCATTTTCATAGCGATGAATGTTGTAGAGTTTCTCCGCAAGATGGCCCGGCAGGCGGCCATTTCCATCGCGGGCAAAGAATAGCCCTGAACTGCGGCCAAGCACGCCCTCGTCGGTCGCCATCCATTGAATGCCCAGGCTGTGCGCGATGGCCAACACCTCTTCCGAGACGCTTCCTTCCGACGGCCAAAGCCCCTTGGGCCTCATGCCGAAAACCTGCTGGTGAAGATCGAGGCCGCGCTGAATCTGCTCGCGCGCATCTTCGGAATGGCGGAAACGCTGCTGCGGCAGCGGCAGGCCCGGCGATGACGCGGCTCCCGCATTGGTGTCGCAGACCAGAGGCAGAATCGGGTGATAGAAAGGTGTCGTGGATATCTCAATCGACCCCTTCTTCGCCGCTTCGGCGTGAGCGGGCAGAACCCGGCCCAGCAGAATCTTTTCCTGCTCGATCACAAAGCTTTGATCTTCGAGCGAATACCGGCTTCCTTTTTGGATCAGCGCCGCGATGTTTTTCTCGTCGAGAAAAAATTCGTCGAACCAGGCAATCTGCGACAGCACTTGCAGATCAGTGAAATCCTGCGGCTGAAAATAGTTCTCCGCCCGCTCCGCCGACGCGCCGTTATTGCGGAATCTCTCGAATAATTCCCAGTAACGCGGATAGCGTCCGATCAAATTCTGGGGGTTGGCTTGAAAAAGATATTGCAGGGCGAAGCGCCGTTCGGCGAGCGTTAAGTCTTTGGCCGGCTTCGATGCCACAGACAAAAACGGATCCTGCACCGAGCCGCTAACATAGTCTTGTATCTGCGTGATCAGCGAAGGAACGATATTGAAATTCTGATGGACATGAGGAAATTCATCCAGCACCTTCACCATGCCGTAATAATCTTTGAGCCCGTGCAAGCGCACCCAGGGCAGGCGATATTCGCCGGTAACCAGGTCTTTGTAGAACGGCTGGTGCTGATGCCAAAGAAGAATGACGCGGAGAGCGGGCATGGCCGGAATGATTAGTCTAGCATGGAGATTTTGGGGGATCAGGAAAGTCTAGCCGACCGAAAGGGCTCTGCCCAGCGGGCATTTGTTAAAGGACGATTTGTTGCCATTGAAAAGGACAGAAGTCCGCCAGGCGTTTGAAATCACGTCCGTTCGACGTGATTATCCGGATGCCTTCGCGAGCGGCGCTCGCCGCAATCAGGGCGTCATTGGTCAATCGTCCCCGTCCGATGTGCTCATATCCGTGCTTCACGGCGACTTTAGCTAGCGTACGGCCAGCCATCGTCCAGTCGTTCAGGTCGGGCACGAGAATCCGGCCGACCCGATCAAATTCCATTTCTAGATGTTCAATGATTCCGCGGTTGCGGTCCTGGACTCCCGCATAAAGCTCTTGCAGAACCACGGCGCTCAGCCACATCGTAGTTTCCGCGTCGATCGTTCCCCGATCAACCGGGGAATGGGCAACGGTCGGCTCCTCTCCTCGCCGGACGGCCCAAATATAAACCGACGAATCCAGCAGCGCCGAAGACACTTATTCTTCCAGCCTGCCGTAGACGTCTTTGATCTCAATGCCGCTCTTAATGAATCGCCGGTTCGCCTCCGCCAGCCTACGATTTTTCTCGTGCTCGCCAATGGCGAAGTCCAAAGCCCGCTCGATGGTCTCGGTCTCGGTCTTGGCCTGAAGAACTTTTTTGGCGCGCTTGATCTTCGACACATCTAACTGGAAGTGTTTGTGTACGCGGTTCCTAGCGGTAGCCATAAATCACCCACTTTCACGCTAGCACACTATGTACATGATTTCCATGCTTATGTACATCCCAAGGCCGTTAATTCCCGAGGTGCGCGAGCCAGGGATAGACCCTATGCCCGCGCTGAAGCGCTTCCGGTACACTAAGGCTCGCACAACCCGAGCCGCCCATGAGCCCTGAATCCACCCTCGCCCTCGACCGCCCTCAACTTTTGACCGAGCAGGATCTCTACCTGTTCAACGAAGGCAGCAACTATCGAATGCACCAGAAGATGGGTGCCCATCTCTACACTCACAACGGGACGGCGGGCGCGATCTTCAGCGTGTGGGCTCCGAATGCGCGGACGGTCTCGGTGGTTGGCAGTTTCAATTCCTGGGACCCCAAGGCGAATGTTTTGCAAACGCGAGGCTCCTCCGGAATTTGGGAGGGATTCGTCCCCGGAGCAGTGAAAGGGTCGCTGTACAAGTTTCACATTGAATCACGTTTCAACGGCTATCAGGTCGATAAGGCCGATCCCCTCGGGCTCATGCACGAAAAGCCTCCGCTGACCGCTTCGGTCGTGTGGGACTTGGCTTACGAATGGCAGGATGCCAACTGGATGGCCAACCGCGCCGGCCGGAATTCCTTGCGCGCGCCGCAGTCGGTTTATGAAGTGCATCTTGGATCGTGGATGCGCATGGACGAAAACCGCCCCATGACGTACCGGGAGATTGCCCCGCGCCTCGCCGAGTACGCGAACCGCATGGGTTTTACTCACGTCGAAATGATGCCGGTGATGGAGCATCCCTTCTACGGCTCCTGGGGATATCAGACGACCGGATACTTCGCTCCCACTTCGCGCTACGGCACGCCGCAGGATTTCATGTACCTGATCGACGTGTTGCACCAGCACAATGTCGCCGTGATCCTCGATTGGGTGCCGTCGCACTTCCCTTCTGACGCGCACGGGCTTTCTTATTTTGACGGCACGCATCTTTACGAGCATTCCGATTCGCGCCAGGGTTTTCATCCCGACTGGAAGACTTACATTTTCAACTACGGGCGCAACGAAGTTCGCAGCTTCCTGATGTCAAGCGCCGTCTTCTGGCTCGACAAGTATCACGCCGATGGTTTGCGCGTGGATGCCGTCGCTTCGATGCTTTATCTCGATTACTCTCGCAAGGCGGGCGAATGGATTCCCAACAAATACGGTGGACGCGAAAACCTGGAGGCAATCGAATTCATCCGCCGCTTCAATCAGGAAGTGTACAAAGAGCATCCCGACGTGCAGACCACGGCCGAAGAATCGACCTCCTGGCCGATGGTTTCAAGGCCGATTTACGTGGGCGGGCTAGGTTTTGGCTTGAAGTGGGATATGGGCTGGATGCACGACACGCTGAAGTACTTTGGGCAGGATCCCATCCATCGCAGGTATCACCACGACAAGCTCACGTTCCGGATGATTTATTCGTGGTACGAAAACTTCGTGCTGCCGCTCTCGCACGATGAAGTGGTGCATGGCAAAGGCTCGCTGATCGGCAAGATGCCGGGCGACGATTGGCAGCGCTTCGCCAACCTGCGCCTGCTGTACGCCTACATGTACGCGCAGCCGGGAAAGAAACTGCTTTTCATGGGGTGCGAATTCGGGCAGGTACGGGAGTGGACCCACGACTACGCCCTGGAATGGTTTGTGTTGCAATACCCCACTCATCGGGGGATTCAAACATGGGTCGAGCACCTCAACCATCTGTACCAGCGAGAACCGGCGATGCACGTGCTCGACAACGATCCAGCGGGCTTTGAGTGGGTGGATTGCAACGACAACGTGACCAGCACGATTTCGCTCCTGCGCAAGGGTGAATCGGAGCGGGAGACCGTGCTTGTGGTTTGCAATTTCACGCCCGTGATTCGTACCGGATATCGCGTGGGCGTGCCGCACGGTGGGCTTTGGCGCGAACTGCTGAACAGCGACGGAGCCGACTACGGAGGAAGCAACGTGGGCAACGGAGGCGGAGCCACGGCGGAAGCCGTGCCAGCCCACGGACGGCCCTTTTCTTTGAGCCTGACGCTGCCGCCGCTGGGGGCGCTGTTCTTCAAGGCAGAGTAGCCGCGAATTGATGCTTGATTGGAGTTTCTCTGACACGTGTGCAAATCTCTGCACAAAAATATTTTGGGCAGGCCCGCGCTTGCGCATTGACATCCTTCTGACCCCATTCCATACTGCTTCTCCAGCGCTCCCCCAGCGCGATGCGTCCAGTCCATCCCAGGTAAGATTCGAAATCAGTGTGTCCGGAGGAGACTTATGTCTCAATCAAACTCGGCAGATCGCATTTCCCTGAATCATCCGTCTCCCAGTTCTTTAAACAACAAGCTCGACCGCAAGCTGCTGGCCTACACCACCGCTGCCGGCGCCGCGGGCGCCAGCATTCTCGCCTTAGCGCAGCCAGGCCACGCCGAAATCGTCTACACTCCAGCGGACCAGACCATCTCCGCGAACCAGACCTTGAATCTCGATCTAAACAACGATGGGATCGAAGACTTTGATATCGAGAACCAATTCTTTCCCATGGGCGTAAAGGCCGGCCACCACGGCGGCGCGTTCCCGACCAACGGCAGCTATTCCGAAGGGAACCTGATGGCGCTTCCCCGAGTTTCCCCAAACCGCTTCCTGATGAATAGCTCCCATCTCGCAGAGGCGTTGCTGCCGGGGCAACCGGTCGGGCCGAACGCCAAGTGGAACCACCAGTGGGGACGCATGGAGTCCTGCGAAGCGAGATCGGACCAAAGCGTATCCGACAAGGGCCAGTGGCTCAACGTGAAAACCCGCTATCTGGGCTTGGCGTTTTCCATCCAGGGACAGATTCATTACGGGTGGGCTCGTCTGAACGTGAGTCAGAGTGGCTGCGTGATCACAGCCGTCCTCACCGGATACGCCTACGAGACGATTCCCGGCAAGCCCCTCACCACGGGCAAGACTTCAGGGCCGAATGAAGTAGGCGCGACTGAAGGCATGGCGCCGACGCTGGGCCTGCTGGCAAAAGGCAGCATCGGACTTGACGCGTGGCGGCGGGATGAGAACTTAGACTGAGTGGCGAGTGCGGGGTTGGGCTGAGTCAAGCCAATATGTGTCATGATATAGGCATCATGAAGAAACAGGCATCGGATCAGCTATCCCACGAACGCCGCTATCAGGAGCGGAAACGAGCGGAGGCGGCGAAAAAGGTTAATAAGAAACCGGCAGCAGTAACCGCGCCAGCCACCGCTGCGTCTTCAAAGACGGAATAGCGACGAACTGCTTCTCGTTCGAAGTAGCCAAAGAACAAGGCACCCCGGACCGCCTACCCTCCCGAGAACCTGCGGCAGTACGCTTCGGGCGTTTCAATTACAAAAGAGGTTTGTCCCCCCAGACTCAGCAGGTCCTTGTCTCCGCTCACCAGTAAGTCGGCTTTGCCGCTTTCGGCCAGGTCTAGAAAAGGCTGGTCATTCTTGTCGCGGCAGACACACGCGCATCGCTTGGTTACTTCTATCACTTCACAGTGGGGCAGGTAGTCTGCCAACAACTCCCGGCAGTCCTCCGCGGAAAGCTTGAATTTGGGGTAACGCAGCACGCGTAGGAGTTCCGCCGTGGTCACGCGGGAGATGATGGACACGCAGCCCCCTTCGCGCCAATGCGAACGCAGCCACGCAAGTCGGCTATTCGTAAATAAGAGGGCGGGCACAACCGTCGAGGTGTCAAAAACCACGCGCCGGCTCACGCCTTTTTGCGAGCCCATGAAATGGCGGCGGAAACATCGGTTTCGCCGATGCCAAGTTGGGCAAGACGCGTGCGCACTTCTTCAGCTCGGCTTCTTTGCAAAGGCCGCAAAACGATGCACTGCCCATCCGTGCTCACATCGAAGTATTCCACTCCACGGAAGCGAGTGACGACCGCCTTCGGGAGCGTGATTTGGTTCTTGACGGTTTTCTTCGCGAGCATAATTGCTTTATTAAAGGAAATAGTTATGCAAGGAAACAAGGAAATCTTACCACAGTTCTGACTGCCGGACCAGAGTTAGGCGCTGGCCCAACGAGGCATTCAGAAGGTTGTGGCGAGATCGGCGTCTTCTTCAGGCGTGCTATTCTCAGCGTTAGCCCGATCCCATGCGGATTCTCACCCGCTACATTCTTCGCGAAGTCATCGCGCACGCCATGATCGGCGCGGCCATCTTCACGTTTGTCTTGTTCACGCGCGATCTGGGACGGATTCTGGAACTCGTAGTTCGAGCCAGCGCACCGCTGCCCAGCGTCGCGGAAATCTTCTTTTACACCGTTCCGCTGGCGCTGACCTATACGCTGCCGATGAGCGTGCTGGTGGGAATTCTTATAGGCCTGAGCCGCCTCGCCGCAGATAGCGAAATCACTGCCATGCGAGCCACGGGCATGGGCGTGTGGAGCTTTCTCCGCATCCTGTCGATTTTCGTGGTCGCGGCGTGGGCGCTGGCTCTGGTCAACGGCATTTATGTCGCGCCGAAGTCACAAGCTTCGCTGGCGCGGTTGGAAGATCAACTCAAAGGGTCACAGGTTTCGTTTGAGGTCCAGCCACGAGTCTTTTACGAAGGATTTCCTAAAGTAATTCTTTATGTTCAGGACGTGCACAGCGCGCAGGGCGCGGCACTGTGGAAGGGCGTCTTTCTTGCCGATCTCAGCGACGCGGCAAATCCTCGCATCACGCTGGCCAGGCAAGGAATCGTAGTCAGCGAAGGGCGAGAAACGGGTCAGGAGCGCCTGCATCTGCATCTCACCGACGGATCGACACACGAAACCGATCCCAAGCAGTCCGACCATTATCAGATTTCGACCTTCCAGCAAACTGACATTCCCATCGATTTGCCCTCCAGCGAAAACAAGGCTGAAGAGACCGTCCCCGTCGGTGTGATGAGCACGTTTGCTCTGCGCGATCAGGCGCAACGGGTCGATCCGATTCTGGCTCGCTGGTATCTGATCGAATATTACCGGCGGTTTGCGTTACCCACGGCTTGCCTGGTGCTGGCACTGGTAGGCATTCCGCTTGGTCTTTCGTCGAAAAAAAGCGGCAAATCGGGCGGGTTCGTGCTGACCATCCTGCTTGTCTTTGGTTATTACATTATTTCGCTGGTGGGAGTGTCGCTGGCGCGACAGGGCCACGTCTCGCCGTGGTTTGGAGCGTGGTTCGCCAACCTTGTTTTTCTGGCTGGAGGCATATTTCTTTTGTGGCAGGCGGAGCGCCGTCCCTTCGAGTTGTCGACTCTGCGCCTTTCCTGGAAGGCATTGCAGCCGCTGCAAAATGGCGCGTCGATTCTCAACCGCAGAGAGAGAGAAGATGCCTTCGAACGCGCTTCCACGCGCCGCCGCGTCTTTCGCGCCAGCTTCCCTACGCTGCTGGACGACTACGTCCTGCGCGATTTCTTCGTTTACCTGGGAATGATTCTCGGCACTTTCATGGTGCTGGTGCTGGTCTTCACTCTTTTCGAATTGTTAGGAGATATTCTTCGCAACCAGACTCCCGCGGTCGTCGTAGCGGAATATCTTGTGAATGTTGCGCCTTATTTGCTTTACAACGTCGCCCCGCTGGTCATGCTGTTAACGGTGCTGGTCACGTTCGGATTGATGGAGCGATCGAACGAAATCACCGCCGTCAAAGCCACGGGCATCAGCATTTATCGGGTGGTCACTCCGGTGCTGGTCGCGGCGGCGATCATGGCGGCGGGACTTTTTTTCGCCGACCAGTTTTATCTGCCGCATACCAACAAGCGGCAGGAGGCGCTGCACAATCAGATCAAGGGCAAGCCTCCCCAAACTTATCTGCGTCCCGACCGCAAATGGATTTTCGGCCAGAACAACGATATTTACTATTACCAGTTCTTCGACGCGGACCGCGACCAGTTCGCCAACGTAACTGTCTTCCAACTGGATCCGGCGAGTTTTGCCATCACCCGCCGTATTCACGCGGAACGCGCGCAATGGAATAAGGATCTGAACCGCTGGGTCTATGAACAGGGATGGCAGCGTTCGCTGCACACCTCGGCCATTGCAGACTATCGCGCGTTCGATGTCGCAACGTTCCCCGAACTCAGCGAGACACCCGGCTATTTCAAGAAAGAAGTGAAACAGTATTCGGAGATGAACTACGAAGAGCTGCGACGCTACATTCACGATCTACAGCAGAGCGGATTCGACGTGGTGCGCCTGAGAGTGCAGTTGCAGAAGAAACTTTCCTATCCGGTGATCACTCTGGTGATGGCCATACTAGCGATTCCCTTTGCCTTAACCACTGGAAAAAAAGGAACAGTCACGGGAGTGGCCGTGGCGTTGGGGATTGCAGTTTTCTATACCGTGGTATCGCGTCTGTTCGAGGCGATGGGCGACTTAAGCCAGTTACCGCCAGCGCTGGCGGCGTGGTCTCCAGATTTAATTTTTTGTCTGCTCGGCGGATATTTGATCTTGAAGGTTCCTACGTAGCAAACTCGCAAGTAGCACCGCCGTCCCGGCGGCCCGCGGAATTGCGCCCGACTCGTCGGCAGAGTCTGCCCTGAGCCTGCCGAAGGGATGCCGGCGTTACTTCACCGCCAGGCCCCACGGATAAGTATCCGTCAGAATTCCCGTGCCCGAGGGAGCAAGCGCCCCTGTAGCCGGAGTAACGGAGTACTGCGAAACCGAGCCATTCCCACTGGTTGATCCGTTGTTGGTGACAAAGAGCCAGTTATTATCCGACCGGATGGCGATCGATACGGGAGTATTTCCAGTGGTCACAGTCGCCGGATTCAGCGGGCTCAAGCTGCCTGTGGCATAACTGATCTTAAATGCAGATATTTCACCGGCCGCCGCAGTCGATGATTTGTCGAGCACATAAACTGCGGTGTCCTGCGGGCTGACTACCAGCGGCCCAGGACCGTTTCCGGCCGGGAATGGCGAACCGACTACCGGAGCCAGGCTGCCGTTGGCCACGGGGCAATCCGGCAACAAAACCTTGTTGCAAATAATGTATCCGCTGACGTTGTTCGACAACTGATTGGACACATAGACGAAGCGGTTGCAGGGGTCGACAGCCACGCCCGAAGGCACCGATCCTGCGGGAGCGGCAGGCTGGGATGAAGTATATGGAACCAGGGTCGGAACGCCGGAGGAAGTGTTGACCGAGAACTGCCACACGCCGTTATTTTCCGCGTCGGCTACGTACATGTATTCAGTCGTGGGCGGCTGGTTCGCGGTACACGGGGCGTATTGCACGTTAAAAAGTGTGGGCGTCAAGGCCAGAGCCACCAGATTCGCCGGACCGCCTCCTGTAATCGCCGGTACGCCGAAAGGAGATCCAGCAATCTCGGTCAGGCTGGCATTGGTGCCGACGGAGAACACTGAAATCGTTCCCGGAGTGCCGGCGGGCTGAGCGTTCAGCACGCACGCCGAACTGTTGGCGACATACAAGTACTTTCCCGCGGAATCCATCGCCAACGCTACTGGGATCAAGTTGTTGCTTAAGGACGTCGACCCCAGTGCCGAAACCGAACCTTCGGAGTTGATTGCGAAGGTAGCAATCACACTGGTTTTGGTGCACGGGGCGCTCGCCGGATCGGGAGTGTTGACGCTGGTGACGTAAGCAAAACTCCCCGTCGGATCGAGAACGATCGACGCCGGAAATCCTTGATCTGGCGGACCGGGAATCAGCGGGTTCGAATGGATGGTCGAAACATTTCCCTTGTTCAGATTGAAGCTGAAGGACTGCACGATGTCCTGGCCCTGGCTGGGGACAATTATCAAGCCGTCTTCTGAGGCCTTATAGTTGCTTCCGCACGCAACCAGCAAACCGATGGAAACCAAAACCGCAAACCCGATGATCCAGGTGAATCGTGTGGACATTCTTAAGTCAGTCTCCCTTATGAGCGCGTTTACGCCCAGCCCGGCTCAGCAACAGCCGGGCGTTGGCACAACATTTGAAGGCGTGAAAATGGCAAACCATTGTTTCAGGAAAGCGCCGGAAGAGCAAACCCCGGCGTTGACTGATTGGAACCTCAACGGAGGAAAGAAGTTGCCTTGGCGGAGCAGTTGCCGGCCGGAGAAGTCCCGACCTTAGCCCTCGCGACCCGCCGGGACCGGTTCAGGCGTTGGCTCCGGAGCGGTCCAACTGCGCACGAGCGGAAGATTGATCTCAACCATGAGACCGCCGCCGGGCCGGTTGAACGCCGTAACTTTTCCGCCGTGGAAGCGCACTGCGCGCTCGGTGATCGCAAGACCTAAACCCACGCCGCCGGTTAGCCGGCCGCGGGCATCGTCCAGGCGATAGAACGGTAGGAAGAGTTTGTCCAGGGAATCGGGAGGAACTCCTGGCCCACAATCGCTGATGCGTAGTGTAGCTTGTGGTCCGGCGGCGGACTGGGTTCGGCTCAACTCGACTTCGACGGAAGTTTCCTCACCCGTATAACGGACGGCATTGCGGACGACGTTTTCAAGCGCGCTGTGCAACAGAGAAGCGTCCCCGCGCACACCCCACTCGCCTACGGGAATAGTGCTGCGCACATGGCAATGTCTGGCTTGGGCTTCAAACTCGGCATCTTCGACGACGTTTAATACGAGTTCATCCAACGGCACCGGAGTTTCCGGCACGCGCTTTTCGCCATCTTCCAGGCGGGCCAGCGTCAGAATCCTTCCGATTAATTCGTTCAGCCGGTTGGCTTCGAGTTCAATGCGTTCCAGCATCGAAGCGCTTTCCGGGCCCGAGCGCTGGCGGGCCAGTCCCAGCGCCACATTCAACCGCGCCAGTGGCGAACGTAACTCGTGCGAAATGTCGTTGAGCAGGCGTGATTGTGCCTTGACGAGCGACTCCAGGCGTTCGGCCATGGTGTCGAAATCCCGCATGAGGCCGGCAACTTCATCGCGCCTTCGGCTAGGCGGAGCGCCCGACCGCGCCGTGAGATCGCCGGCCGCCAATTGCAGCGTGGCGGCACGCAGGCGGGCAATCGGCTTGGTCATATACCAGGACAGCAGATAACACACCAACCCGGAGGAAATGATGGCAATGATCAGGCCTGGCACCGGCATTCCACGCGGGCCAAAAAATACCCGCGGACCAGGCGGCAAGCCCATCACCAGCGTATAGCGATGCAGTCCATCGGACGAGGCGCGCGAATCGCGCTGCACCTGCGGAGCAGGAAAGATGAAGCCCTCGTGCGGCATTCTCGGTCCGCCGTTGGCAATGCGAAATGCCCAATCCGGCGCGCCGCGATGCGAGACTTCCTCGCCGCGCTCATTGAACAGATAGGCGCGCACATGCTGCGTATGGTCGACGTCATCGAGGTATTCGCGCAGCTTGCGGTCGCCGCCGTCCTCATAAGCGTTGACGGAATCATTCAAAACCGTTGTGCGCAGAGCTTCCCAGGTGGAGCTGCGCGGACGCAGGGCGAGCGTCACCAGAACGGCGAGGACAACAAACAGCGCCTGCGCCAGCCAAAAGGAAAGAAAGATTTTGAGAAACAAACTTTTCATGGGTGATGAATACGGATATGGATATGTTCCACGCTACGAAGTAGTCTCCACTTTTTCCCGCGGCCGCGCAAAAATATAACCCACTCCCCGAACCGTCTTGATGTGCTCGTCGCTCTCCGTGTCGCCAAGTTTCTTACGCACTTTGCTGACATGCATATCGATGCTGCGATCAAACGGAGAAAACTTGCGGCTGAGAACCGCGTTCACCAAACGCTCGCGCGGCACCACACGCCCCGCTTCGCGCAGAAGAACCTCTAGTAAATTAAATTCGACCGAAGTCAGATCCACCGGCTTCCCGTCACGCCGCACGGTGCGGGTCGCGGGATCGAGTTCCACTTCTCCCACCCGAACCATATCCGGCGCGGCGGGCGAGGGCTTGCCGTCGCTGCGAGTGCGACGCAGAATTGCTCGAATACGCGCAACAAGTTCGCGCGGATTAAACGGCTTGGGAAGATAATCGTCGGCGCCAATCTCCAGGCCAACAATGCGATCCACGTCTTCGCCTCTTGCTGTGAGCAACAAAATCGGCAAGCGCGAAGTGGCGCGCACACGGCGCAGCACTTCGAAGCCATTGATGCCGGGCAGCATCACATCTAGAACCACCAGCAGATATCCGCCGCCGGTCGCCTTCTGCAATCCGCTTTCGCCGTCATGCACGCATTCGACAAGGAAGCCTTCAGCTTGCAGGTACTCAACCACCAGGTGGCAGAGTTCCACATCGTCGTCGATCACCAGGATTCGTTCCATCTTCGTAGCTTTCATTGTGCACCCACTTGATCGGGGAAGCTGTAAAGAATTGTCAAACTTGCACTTAGCGGAAGTGACAAAACTTTACTCCGGTTTACTCACTCTTTACCGCCGCCTCCGGGCGGTTGTGTTCTTATCAGTGTACGCAAATTAGCGTACGCACAAATTGCGGAGTCTCCAAAATAGGAATCCCGCTTACAGGAGCAAGTTCAAAATGAAGGCGATTCGTATTCGTGTTCTCGTTGCCGCGCTGGCCGTTTTGTTCGGCACAGCCATCGCGAAGTCCCAGACTGCCGATGCCGCGCCGCCACCTCCGCCGCCCATGCATGGGGGCGAGTTTGGTTTTGGCGGCGGTCACATGATGAAGTTCTTTACCGACTACCTTAGCCTCACCGATGCACAGCAGACGCAAATCAAAGCCATTCTGCAAAAAGAACATGCCGCGATGAAGCTCTTGATGGAGCAAATGCGCCAGAGTGAACAGCAACTCAAGCCGTATGAAGAAGGCACGTATGATGACGCCAAAGTGCGGGCGCTCGCCGCGCAACAGTCGGCTACTCAAATTGAACTGACTGTGCAAAAAACGCGGATTCACAGCGAGCTGTTTCAGGTTCTGACGGCCGATCAGCAGACGAAGATGAAAGAGTTCGAGGCCAAGCGCGAAGCGCGCATACAGGCGCACATGAATTCGGCGCCTCCGGCCCCACCGGAAGATTAATTCCGCGCGGGTTTCCTTAGAGCACGTTTTCGGATCCGGCGCGACTCTCTCCCGCGCCGGATTCGAAAGCGAAAAATAGCGAAATTCCTAGAGAGCACAACATGTTCAGCGATGGAGCTTACCTGTTTGACGCCGGGTGGCTGTTCTTCGCCGCCTGGAGCCTGATCCTGCTCACGATTTTTGTGATCGCGTTTGGCGACGACCTCATGCACGCCGCGCATCGTGACACCGACCCAATGGTGAAGAAAACCCAAAGCGCGATGCGATCTGCGACCTCGCATACGCACTGATCTCTGCTTACCTCGCGACGCATTATCTCGCCCGGCAGGAAATTCAGTCGGGCGATCCACCGCCTCCGCGCCCTGCATCCTGCCTGCTAAAATCTCATCTACAGGACCCTAATGTTCTTCAAGAGCTTGCGACCGCTTTGGCCATACCTCAAGTGCTACCGCTGGAGCTACGTGGCCGGTACGGTTTGCGTTTTAGTCAATAACGCTGCCTGGGTCTTGTTTCCACAGATCATTCATAAAGCCGTGGACGGACTGGAACACGGCGTCACCCGCCATGCGCTGGCGATGCTCGCGTTTAAATTGTTGGCCGTCTTCGCGGTGCGCGCCGTCTTCATGTTCCTGACGCGCTGGATTCTAATCGGCATCTCCCGCGACGTCGAGTTCGACATGCGCAACGATCTTTTCGCGCGCCTCGAGACTCTTTCCTATTCCTACTACCAGCGCATGCGCACCGGCGATATCATGGCGCGCGCCACCAACGATCTGAACGCCGTGCGCATGCTGCTCGGTCCGGCGATCATGTATTCCGCCAACACGCTGGTCTTCACGGCGGCAGCGCTGGCTTTTATGTGGCGCCTCAGCCCCAAGCTGACGTTCTACACATTTCTGCCGCTTCCCGTCGCCAGCGTGACCATCCAGTATTTCGGACGCCGCATTCACGAACGCTTCGAGCGCATTCAGGCTATGTTCTCCGATATTTCCGCCAGGGCTCAGGAGAATTTTTCCGGAGCCCGCGTGGTCCGCGCCTATGTCCAGGAAGAAGCAGAGATTGCAAACTTTGAAACCGCCAATCAGGAATACATTGCCCGCAGCCTGAAATTAGTGCGGCTGATGGGGATGTTGTGGCCCACTCTGGAGTTGATGCTGGGCTTCGCTTCCGCTCTGGTTTTATGGCTGGGTGGACGCGAGGTGTTGCAGGGTCACATGACCGCCGGAGGTTTTGCCGCATTCCTCACTTACATGATGCAGTTGACCTGGCCCATCATCGCTCTCGGCTGGGTAGTAAATATTTTCCAGCGCGGAACGGCTTCGCTAATTCGCTTGAATGAAATTCTGCTCGAGAAGCCGGAGATTGCCGACTCCAACGACGCGGGCGATCTGCCGATTGACGGCGAGGTTGAATTCCGCGGATTGAGTTTCAGCTACGACGGCAAGAACGTTCTACACGACCTGAACCTGCACATTCCCGCCGGAAGCAGTCTGGCTATCGTCGGTCCCACCGGTTCCGGCAAGAGCACGCTGGTCGATCTCATTCCGCGAATTTACGACGCTGAGCCGGGCATGGTACTCATCGATGGGCGGCCCATTCGCGACTATTCGCTTGCGACTCTGCGAAAAAATATCGGCTTCGTTCCGCAGGAAACATTTCTGTTCAGCGACCGCATCCGCGAAAATATTGCTCTGGGAGTCGACTCGGCCTCGGACCGGCAGATTCACGATGCGGCCGATGCGGCCAACATCGCCGCCGACATTGAAGGCTTTTCCGAGGGCTATCAGACGCTTGTGGGGGAACGCGGAATTACGCTTTCCGGCGGGCAAAAGCAACGCACCGCCATCGCCCGCGCCCTGATTCGCAATCCACGAATCCTCGTCCTCGACGATGCGCTCTCCAGCGTCGATACTCACACGGAAGATAAAATCCTCAACCACCTGCGCGACGTAATGCAGGGGCGCACCACGATCTTCATTTCTCATCGCGTTTCGACCGTCCGCAACGCCGATCGCATCGCCGTGCTGCACGGCGGACGCATCGTCGAACTGGGCACGCACGATGAGCTTCTCGCCTTGAACGGCTACTACAGTGACCTGTATAACAAACAACTGCTGGAAGAAGAGCTGGCTGAAGTCTAAGGCTCAGCGTAGCGCCAGCATTTTGCAGGCGTCCCTGAGGGCGGCTCGCCCTGACAGCCGCCGGGACGGCGGCGCTACCAGGACCTGCACATTCGATCATCCGAAATGGCCGCCCGATGAAGCGAATCAACACTCCCGAACTGCTCGACACCGACGACTGCCCGCCGGAAGAAGTTGCCGCGTCGCTGCGAGATATGGCGCGGATCAATCGCTGGTTCGGAGGAGTCGCCACCACCGTTGAAATGGTCCGGCGAGTGGCGCAGAGGACTGGGAAAACTCGCTTTTCGCTGCTTGAGGTTGCGGCTGGACTCGGGGAACTGCCGGAAATTGCCGCGCACAAACTGGCCCGCGAAGGCATTACCCTGAGCGTCACGCTTCTCGACCGTGCGGCATCTCATCTTCCGGCAAACCGTCGCGCCATAGCTGCCGACGCCCTGTCGCTGCCTTTTCCCGACGGCGCATTCGATCTCATCAGTTGCAATCTTTTCGCCCATCACCTGGAGCCGGATCAACTGCTTTCTTTTGTGAAGGAAGCGTTGCGCGTCAGCCGCTGTGCGGTTCTGATCAATGATCTGGTTCGCCATCCCATGCATGTGGCCATGGTCTACGCCGGCTTTCCCCTCATGCGCAGCCATGTTTCGCGACTGGATGGATTGGCTTCGGTGCGGAGAGCGTATATCCCTGAAGAGATTCCTCAAATTTTGTCTTCGCTAACCACCCAGAGTTCAGGAATGAAAATCGAAATCTTTCGCCGCCCGCTGTTTCGCATGGGAATCATCGTATGGAACTCTAAGGGATGAAGATCATTTCAACGTAGAGTACGCGCAGAACGCAGAGAAACTTCGTAAACTCAGCGGTGCTTGCGCTCTCCGCGTCAAATGATTTTGTTTGAGCTAGAAGCTAGAGGCTAGCAGCTAGAAGCGCGACTTTTACCGCACAACCAGCACTTCCCGAACGTTATCCCTGGCCAGGAAAAATTTAATGGAAGCGAAGTCGCGGAAGAGATTTTCGATGTGGCGATTGTTGAAGACGCGTTGCAGTTGAAAGCCTTCGCTGGATGGCGGACGTACCGTACTCGCCGGACCACGGCGTGAATCGCCGCGCAGCACGATGCGCTGCATTTCTAAAGTGTCGGGGCCAACGATGTGGAAGCGATAACAGGGAGAATCAGGGCCCGCGTCTTTCGTATGGAAAAACGAGAGCAACATCCCTCCTGGTTTCAACACCGACCACAATCTTCCCACCACGGGCCGCACCAGGCTCTCATCCAGATAGTCGGGCAGATTCCAGCACAAAACCACATCGAAGTGCGCTGCGGGATAAACCAGGTTATCGGCAAGAAATTGCCGGCTGTCGAGGGCGGGATTTCCCTGCTCGTCCTTAGTAGCCAGATTTGGCTCTGTGGATGCCGTCAGAAGATCTTCACTATAGATTCGGTGCCCCATGCCGGTGAAGTGGCGAATATTGCCCGGCGAGGTCGAGCCGAGATCCAGAATGCACAAGGTCTCTTCGCTCTCCCATCGGCGTGCCAGTTCCGCCAGTCCGCTGGAGCGGCGGGTCGGTTGCAGCGCATGCTCCGCAGCCGCCGTTTCCGTTCCGCCCGATCCGCCTCGAAAAAATTTCATAATAGCTCGATGTCGTAATTCCCGATGCCGAAGTTAGTGATGTCGAAAAATTGAGGACGCCCCAAGGTTCCCTGCAATGCAACCTGGCTTTTCAACGAACCACCAGCCCGTGCCCCGCGAACCCACGCAACAACTAAAGCTAAACGTAGACTGTTAAACTACTACATTAACGAAGAAGCATCGCAGAATAAAGTTACTTTGTGGTAGCGCCTTTCGCTTCCGCCCGCCCTTGAATGTCGACTTTCCCCTTCAAATAAGCGCCCTCTTCAATGGAAATCCGCTGGGTGGCAATATCGCCCGTTACCGTGGCCGTCTTCCGCAATTCAACCCGGTCACTCGCCTGAATGTTGCCCTCGAGTTTGCCCTGAACTATCACGCCTTTGGCTTCGACGCTGGCCTTCACCTGGCCGTGGGGACCGACAGTAAGGCTATTGCCCTTTAGCGCAATCGTCCCTTCCACCTGACCCTCCACATAAAGATCTTCGCTCCCCGACAATTCCCCCTTCACGACTACCGATTTGCCAATTTGCGCTAGCTCGCCTGAAAGTGGTGCGCTCATCCGTGGTCTCCTTCGCAAAGCGGAATGAAAATCGTGCGATGCCTAATAACCATACACCTAAGGCTGGATTCCGAGGTGGTGGCGCTGTACATCGACTATACCCAACCGCGCGAAGATGCGGCAAG